>WNFD01021496.1_pt1 | contig 11662 bp, 12 predicted proteins | sample 5400491 | NCBI WGS metagenome assembly WNFD01 (sample SAMN13153343, study PRJNA577476) | soil metagenome | isolation source: 120 cm saprolite under Douglas fir tree site 2 hole 2 replicate 2 | place: USA:California | collected 2015-04-18 | reverse complement strand
AAAGGGCCTCGCTGATCCGTAGCGCTGCTCCATACAGCAACAAGATGAGCATGCGCCACGTATGCGGCTGCAGTTTGCTGCGTGGACTTTCACAACCGGCGCTGGCGTCGAGCAGCCGCTGTAATTCCTCATGCGAGAAGATGTGGGGTACAAATTCCGGTGCTTTAGGAATGATCTTGGGAAGCGGACAACGGTCCACGTGTCCGCGTGCTGCGGCAAACCTGCGCATTCCGGCGAAGGCGAACAGCATCCCGGAGGGAAGCCGAACAGGATTCCGGGCCGGTCCCGAACAGCAGTCGGAGCGTAGCGACGCTGGCTTTCTGATTGTGCAGGAAGTGTTCGGCTTGGTCAAGGAAACGGACGTTCCGGAGGAGGTCCGGAGCGAAGCGGAGGCAGGCGACTCGGAGCTAGGAAAGGGGTGCGGGGAAAGGGACAGCAGTCCCGTTCCCCGCTCGGTACTGGAGAGACCCGACGGGTCAGCCGGCGGCCTATGCACCTCCTTCGCGCTTTTTGCGCATCGAGTCGCCCTTCATCTCAATGCGGTGGGCGTTGTGGACCAGACGGTCGAGGATCCCGTCGGCCACGGTGGGGTCGCCGACCTGCTCGTGCCAACGGGCCACGGGCAGTTGCGAGGTCAGGATCATGGACCGGGTCTGGTAGCGGTCTTCGCAGATCTCCCAGAAGTCACGCCTCTCGGTTTCGCTGAGTGGCGCCATGGCCCAGTCGTCGATTACCAGCACTTCGATGCGGCTGAACTTGGCCAGCAGCAGCCGCAGGCTGCCGTCGGCGCGGGCCATGGCCAGATCGCGGAATAGCGCCGCCGTGCGCATGTAGAGCGCCGAGTAGCCATCGCGGCAGGCCTTCTGCGCCAAGGCACAGGCGAGGAAACTCTTGCCCACGCCGGTGGGGCCGAGAATGAACACGTGCTCGTGATTGCGCACCCATCCCGATTCTTGTGCCAGGGCGCGGATCACGCTCTTGTCCAAGCCGCGGGCCGCGCGGTAGTCGATCTCTTCGACGCAGGCGTTGCCGCGCAGTTTGGCAGTGTGCAGACGCCGCGCCAGAGCTTGATTCTGACGCCAGTTCCACTGCTGATCGACCAGCAGTGAAAAGCGGTCAAGGAAGCTCAGTTCGCGGGCGGCCGGGTCCTGCTGCTGCACCTTCAAAGCGTCTGCCATACCGTGTAACCGCATGGCCAGCAATCTCTCCATCATTGGTTCTTGTAGCATATTAGTTGATCTCCTGAGTTATTAACTTACTGTTTGACTAATGACCTAATGACCTACTCGAAGTACTCCGCGCCACGAATGTTGTCGTGCCGTGCAGGTGTTGCTGCCGGCGCGGCCGGCGACGCCGGCAGGGGCTGCTGGTCCAGCGAGTTCTTCAGAATCGAAGCGATGCTGCGGTAGCGGCACGCGCCCGTCAGCAACGCCAACTCCGCCGCGGCCTCCATGCGTGGATGAGAGTACCTGTCGGCCAGCCGAATGATCCCCAGGCAGCCGCGATATCCCATCTCCGGGTGCGGTTTGTCGGCCATGATCCGCTCCAATAGCCGCGCGGTATGGGTGCCGATCTTCTCCGCCCACTGCACCATCCGTGACGGCGGCCATTCCAGGTGAGCCTGATGGCTCTTGGGCCGATGCTCATGATTCGTAACGACCTTTTCCCGGCCACGGTTGCGCACATGCGATGCCACCCGCACGCCGTTATGCAGGACCTCTACGGTCGTCGCCGTCGAGCGGATCTCCACGGCTTCCTGGACCAGGTTGTAGGGCACGCTGTAGAAGTTCCCGTCGAACACCACGTGGTAGTCGATGTTCACGCGCGCCCGCGCCCATTCGCTGATCTCGAATCTCTCCTGGGGTAACAGTTGCAGTGCCGGTTTGTCGATGGCTTCGAAGACGGTGGCGCGACTCCCGTCCCGCCTGCGGAAGGGCCGGTTGTTAATCCGCTGAAGGAGTTCGAGCACCGCCTGGTTGGCTTCCGCCAACGAGAAGAACTTACGGTGCCGTAGTGCCGCCAAGATCCAACGCTGTGCCACCTGCACGGCGTTTTCCACGATCGCCTTATCGAGTGTCAGCAACTACAGGCCATACCGATGGATCAACTGGCCGGTTCCGCATCACGCATCCGTTTCATCCACTGGCAGGGCATGAGTATGAGATGGTCTCCCGAGAACGAAACTGGGGACAGGACCGGGTCTTCTACTATGACCCTGACGGCCGGTTGAAGTCCTTCCCTGCCAACATCACAGACCTCTTTTCGATTGACGCATTCACGCGGATTTCAGCCGGGCGCTCTGCGTTTCGCGTCGATGATCTGTCGGAACTGCGCGAGTTGCTCGATCGACACGTGGGGCGGAGTGGAGGCGATCAGGATGTGTAAAAGAGATTCCGCCGCATTCGTAAGATTAAATCTGCCGCTTAGGCAGAGCGACGCTCAAGTGTACGGCAGGAGAAATCTAGATATTTTGGTAATTGTGGCTGTCGCCTCGTTGATGATTTTGCTTGACAGGAGCATCAATGAGGCATAATTATTATTACATACAAAACAACCTCGACCTTTATGGCCAAACGCGGACAACCCGACCAGAAACCGCTGGAACTCAAACGCACTGGCACGCTCAATCCACACCCCGAAGCCGTGGGCGATCTCCTGTTCAAAGAGAACCCGTTCTTCGATCCCAGGGATCTTCTCCAAGTTCGTTACGAGATGCTGCGGCGGCACAGCGCCGAAAACATGTCGATTCTCGACGCGGCTGCCGCTTTTGGGGTCTCTCGCCCCACCTTTTATCAGGCACAAGTGGCCTTCAATCGGGCTGGCCTGGCAGGCTTGTTGCCCAGTCAACGTGGCCCAAAGGGTGGACACAAGGTGACGGCCGAAGTTCTCGATTACATAGCAAGCTTGAGGGCGACAGAACCTGGGCTGACCACCGTCCAGTGCGTGCGGGCCGTCCAGGAACACTACGGGGTGACCCTCCACCGGCGCAGTCTAGAGCGGGCCTTGGCGCGGAGCAAAAAAAAACCGCTCGGACGGATCTGAAGTTCCCGCTGCCAATCGAGGCGGCGGCAGCTTACGAGACGTTACGCGCTCATCTCATCGACCCTACGGACCGGCCCGGCATCGGCGCCGGCCGCGTTGTTTTGCTTCGCCGTGGAATGCTGGCCTGGGCCTGTGCGTACGACCAACTGCCGGCTTTGTTGTGCCCTCTGACCGGATCACCGGTTCCTTCCATTGTTGCGACGGAACTGGTCCAGTTCCTAGCCGGACTAATTCTCAGCAGTGGAAAGGACCCATGCTATGCCTGAGTTGAAAGTTACCAGCGCTCATCTGGAACGGGACGCCTACCTCTATGTCCGCCAGTCAACACCTCGCCAAGTGGTGGAGAACGTCGAGAGCACGCAGCGCCAGTACGCGCTGCGCGACCGGGCTGTAGCGCAAGGATGGCCACTGGAGCGAGTCCATGTGATCGATTGTGATCTCGGCAAGTCTGCAGCCCATTATCAGGCAGCCGGCCGCGATGGATTCCAACAACTGGTCAGCGAGGTGGCTCTCGGCAAGGCTGGCATGGTCATGGGGCTGGAGGTCTCGCGATTAGCTCGAAACTCAGCCGATTGGCACCGGCTGATCGAGCTGTGTGCCATCGCCGGCACTTTGATCCTGGATGAAGATGGCTTGTACGATCCCGCCGCTTTTAATGACAGGCTCCTTCTCGGCCTGAAGGGAGAACTCAGTCAAGCGGAATTGCATTTCCTGAAGGCGCGCATGCGCGGTGGCGTACTCAACAAAGCGCGCCGTGGCGAACTGGAGATGGGACCGCCCGTTGGCTTGATCTATCTTCCGGACGGGAGCATAGGGCTCGATCCCGACCAGGAAGTCAGGGGCGCCATACGCCTGGTGTTTGACACCTTTGAGCGTACCGGCTCGGCCATGCAGACTGTCCGCTTCTTTCGCCAGGAGGGGCTTAGGTTCCCACGTCGTATTCGTGCGGGCGACAAGAAGGGAGAACTACTATGGGGCAAGCCGGAGCATAGCCGAATCCTCCAGATCCTGCACAACCCACGGTACGCTGGCGCGTTCGTCTACGGCCGCACACGCACCGGCCGCAAGCCGGATGGCAAGTATACCGCCGTGAAAGTGCCGCGGGAGAAATGGCAATACCTTATCCGCGACATGCATCCCGGCTACATCACCTGGGAGCGGTTTGAAGCGAATCAGAAACGGCTTTCTGAGAACAGCTTGGCGTTTGGACCCGAGCGCACATTCGGCCCTGCTCGAGAGGGGCCGGCATTGCTGCAAGGACGCGTCCTGTGCGGTATCTGCGGCGAACGCATGGGCGTTCATTACTGGGCGGATAAGGAGAGGGTCGTCTCCACCTATGTTTGCCAGGAGGAATCGGTCCGTTGTGGCGCCAAGGTATGCCAGCGCGTACCTGGCATGGTGGTGGACCGGGCCATCAGTGATCTGTTGCTGGAGTTGGTCCAGCCACTGACCTTGGAGGTCGCCCTCGCCGTGCAGCAGGAAGTGGAAGCGCGGTTTGCCGAAACTGATGCACTACGTCGCCAGCAGGTGGAGCGCGCACGCTATGAGGCCGAGCTGGCACGGCGGCGATATATGAGTGTCGATCCCGGCAACCGTCTGGTCACTGACGTTCTTGAGGCTGAGTGGAATGAGAAGCTGCGCGCTCATGCCGCGGCACAAGATGATTACGAGGGTCACAGCCAGCAGCAGCGCCGGCTGGCCGACGCAGAGAGTCGCCAGAAGATCTTATCACTGGTCACCGATTTTCCCCGCATCTGGAACGATCCCGAACTCCCGGCGCGTGAGCGAAAGCGCATGCTACGGCTGCTCATCGAAGATGTGAGCTTGCTCAAAGCCGATAAAATCACCGCGCACGTGCGCTTGCGGGGTGGCGCCACGCGAACTCTTATGTTCGAACGCCCAGTGCCGATTGCCCAGATTCGTAAAGTCAAGCCAGAGATCGTCGCTGAGATCGACCTGTTGCTCAACGAGCACTGCGACCGCGAGGTGGCAGAAATCCTGAACCAGCGAGGACACCGGACCTGGCAGGACATGCCGTTCACGTTGAAAAAGATCGCATGGGTACGGATGATTTACCGCCTGAAGAGTCGGTTCGGCCGGTTGCGTGAGCAAGGTCTATTGACGGCCAAAGAGATGAGCGAGGCGCTTGGCATTTCCGAAACGACCGTGCATGAATGGGCGCGCTCCGGTCTTCTCCGCCGCATCGTTTGCGACAGCCGCAACCACTCTCTCTATGAGCCGCTTCGGGATGCCACAATTACTAAAGGGCATGGTGGTCGTGGAGCGGCCCAGCCAGTCTTGGCCGCTGTCGAATCTGGACAAGGTGCAATATGAAGCGCAAGCTTTGTCCCGCGGCTTATACGGTCGCGCCGGTAACACGCCGAAGCCGTAGTGTGCGGCGAAGTTCTGATAAGTCGGATTGACATCTGGATCATAACGGCAAGGCTTGGTGACTCCCATCTGCTGGTCGCGAGTGACCTCCGCCCAGGTGTAAGAACTGGCGCCGAGCGTGGCGACGAACAACGACGCCTGCCATACCTCGCCGGTGTCACGGTTGCAGATCGGCAGGGTCGCGCCGGCCCAGTCCACGAAGGCTTTCTCGCCGGCCTTGTGTTGCTGGCGCAGCACCACGTCGAGTTTCTTGCGCCAACGCTGATAGAGCTCGCAGAATCGGCTGACATGTGCTGCAACACATGTCAGCCGTTATGTGGCGGCGGTTTTTATGTTGCGCGATCGTTTGAAAGCCATGACAGTGCCCGGCATCGGTAACGTTCCCGCAACATAAGATTCATCTTGATTTGGCGGACGGCATGCCCCAATAGAGGGGAGGCCGCTATGCTTGAACAACTCTTTCGCGATGACTCTGCCCTCGCTCGGCATCGGGCTGGACCGTTTGCCGAGGAACGAGAGCGCTACCTACAATACTGTGCGGAACACGGCGCGACGCGTGCCGCGTTGCGCTTAAAAGCCAACGAACTGCTCTGGCTCTGTCAGCATTTACGCTGTGACGCATCTCAGGGAATCGATATGCCAGCACTTCAGAAGATTTCCCGCGAACGGCGATCTGTGTGTAAAGGAGCCACGACCGAGCGACGATTGATTGACATTGGTCGGCCATGGCTCCGCTTCCTGGGGTGGTGGCGGGTGCCGACGGCCGAATTGCGATTTCAAGGTCACCTCGAACGGTATGTGATGTGGATGCGCGAGGAACGTGGATTCAGCTCGTCAACCGTCGTTCAATGGCGATCGAAGATTCGCGACTTCCTGCAATGGTACGAGCGCAGCGATCGTCCGTTCGCTGCACTTAAGCCAGTTGATCTTGACGCGTACTTTGTGACGGAGGGCGCTCGGCGTTGGTCTCGTGTATCGACCTCGGGCATCGCGGGCGCACTCCGCGTGTTCTTACGATATATGGCGAGTTGCGGTGAGTGCGATCCTCGCGTCGTCGACACCATCCGGGGACCACGCCTGTATGCACAGGAGTCACTGCCGTCAGGTCCGGCGTGGTCGGACGTACAGCGAATTCTGGCGCATGCCGGAGGCGATTCGCCAGCGGACGTCCGCGATCGTGCGATCTTGATGCTTCTCGCCATTTATGGAATGCGCAGCGGCGAGGTCAGATCGTTGCGCCTTGACCAGATCGATTGGCCCGGGCGTGGGCTCCGGGTATTTCGGTTGAAAAGGCGGCAACCTCAGGTGTATCCGCTTTTGCAATCCGTGGCTGAGGCGGTCGCGCGCTACATCGATACCGCTCGCCCCAAGGCGGCTCATCCAGAGATCTTTCTGGGACTACTGGCACCACATGGCCCGCTGTCTTCCGGCGCGATGTCCGCTTTGGTGAGACACAGATTCATGGCACTGGGCATCAAGGCGCTACACCGCGGACCGCATGCTTTACGACACGCTTGTGCAGCACGGCTCGTTGCTGACGGTCTCACCATGAAGGAGATCGGCGATCACCTGGGGCATCGAACCACCAGAGCGACGGGAACCTACGCCAAGATCGACCTGTTAGCACTTCGGGAGGTTGGCGACTTCGATTTGGGAGACCTCGAATGATGCTGAGTGAGGTGATTGACGCCTACATCGCAATGAAAACTTCTCTGGGAATGAGCTTCGACTCAGCCCGACGGTTGCTCGTGCAATTCTCCCGTGAAATCGGCAATCCGACTATCGGTGAAGTACAGGCTGAAGCCGTGGCTACGTTCCTTCGCGGGCGCGGTGCCCTGAACGCAACATGGGGATTGAAGTACAGGATACTATCCGGCTTCTACAAATTCGCGATTAGTCGTGGGCACGTGGACAGCTCACCGTTGCCGGCAAACGTCCCCAAACTGCCACCTCAGCATTCACCATATGTCTATTCGCTGGAAGAGTTGCGCCGGTTGCTCGAGGCCACATCGGTGGTTCACATTAACAGCACTCCTCTGCAAGCGCCCATGTATCGAACGCTGCTGATTCTTCTGTACGGAAGCGGCCTCCGCATTGGCGAAGCCCTCAATCTGACATTGCGCGATATCGATGTCATCGAGAGGATTCTCACCGTTCGTAACACAAAATTCTTCAAGACACGGCTTGTGCCGATCGGACCGAAACTCGCAGGACAACTGGCCGTCCAGATTCAGCAGCGGCGGACCCTTCCATTGCCGTTGGGCGATGATTCGCGTCTCTTTACAACGAAGACGGGCCGAGGATGGCCTTATCCACATGTGATCACTCTGTTTCAAAAAGTCCGACGAGCAGCAGGTATCGGTAGCTCCACCGGCGAATGTCGCCCTCCGCGCATCCACGACATTCGGCACACAGCCGCGGTCCATCGAGTTACCGCGTGGTATCGAACGGGCCGGGACGTCCAACGCCTGTTGCCGCGACTCGCTACGTATCTCGGCCACATCGATATCAAATCCACCCAGCGTTATCTCCACATGACAGCCGATCTCCTGCAAGAAGCCAGTCAGCGCTTTGCCAACTATGCTCAATCGGAGAACACCTTATGAATGATAAGACCTTGATGGGTCCGTGGGTCCGGCGCTTCCTGCTTGAACACCTGGTGAGCGAGCGCAACCTTTCCCGAAATACGCAAGCCAGTTATCGTGACACACTGACGCTGCTTCTTCCGTTTGCCAACGAACAAGGCGGCTGCGCCATCGATCGGATGTCTGTAGAAGATCTGACGCCCGCCATCGTACGCAAATTTCTGGATCATGTGGAGTGTGTCCGTGGATGCAGCGGCGTAACCCGCAACCACAGGCTTGCGACGATCCATTCGCTGGCGAAATTTATCGGCATGCGCTCTCCGCTTCACATCGCATGGGCTACGGAAATACGGGCAATTCCCTTCAAGAAGACTGCGAAGAACCTGATCGGCTATCTCGAACGAGCTGAGATGGATGCATTGTTGAAGGCGCCTGATCGGCGCACGGCGCTTGGCGACAGGGATCACGCCGTGCTGCTGTTTCTATACAATAGCGGGGCGCGAGCTGCTGAGGCGGCTGGATTGCTCGTCGGTAATCTGCACCTGAACGCGTCGCCAGCAGTTCGCATCCTGGGCAAGGGAAACAAGTGGCGCGTATGTCCGCTATGGACTGCAACAGTGACGGCCCTATCGCCGCTAATTACCGGTCGCAATGCAACAGAGCCGGTATTCCTTGGTCGAAGAAAGGAACGCATGACGCGCTTCGGCATACACCGGCTCGTAGCTCATTACGCGAGGTTAGCATCGAAGTCCATGCCGTCCTTTTCCCTCAAGCACGTCAGCCCACATTGCATTAGACACACCACGGCGGTCCATTTGCTTCGCTCAGGCGTCGACATCAATACCATCCGGGCGTGGCTGGGGCACGTTTCCCTCGATACAACCCACGTGTACGCCGAGGTTGATATGGAGATGAAAGCCACGGCGTTAGCAAGCGTCGACATCAAGGGCTTGCCTCAAAGTCCTCCGCGGCGTACCCAGATGCCTTCGCTGATGACTTTCTTGAAGGGCCTGTAGTGCCAATAGACGTCCATTTATGTCACCGCGGAAGTCGCCGAACGCGCGCCAATCCAGAAGTTCGATTGACTGTGCAACATAAAAACGGCCGCCACATAACGGCTGTAGCCGTAACTGTCCGGGCTGGTGTCGCGATATTCCTCCCAGAGCAACTGCAAGGTCACGTGACGATGACACTGCAACTGTTCATGAATGGCGGCGAAGTCTGGCGGGGACTTCTGAGTGGATGGTTGTGGGGGTGAACCGACAGGCGGAAACAGCGCCGCCTCCAGTCGAGCGTCGTCCCAACCTTCGGGCAGCGGCCAGCCGACTGTGGCGGCTTCGGCACGTTTCAAATACTCGTGCACCGTGCTGACGGAGATCGAACAACTGCGTGCGATTTGCCGCTGGTCGAGCTTCAGTTCGTTTCGGAGTCGTAGAACTTCTTTGATCTTGCGCATGGACTTTCTCCTCGCGGGCAATGGATTCTCCCTACTGGAAGGGTCCCTTACCCGGCGTTGATGTCCAGCGCCGTCTACCTGTGGAAAACGTTCCGGGCGCAAGCCGAACAGGATTCCGGGGTCAGCCAAAAAGTGTTCGGCTTCAGCCCGGAATCCGTGTTCGCCTTCATCCCGGAATGCTGTTCGGAATCAGCCCGGAATCCTGTTCGGCTTCACCCCGGAACGCTGTTCGCCTTGCCCCGGAATACGCACGTTCATTCGGTTGCTACCGGGATGATGACGTCCAGGAGTATCGGCAGGCCCGTTCGCGGGTGTGTTCGTTTAGCCTTGGAATCGGGTTCCCACAAGGGACCATAGGGGAGAACGACTCGGTAAAGAATTGGTGCGGAAGGGGGGACTTGCCCCATAAGCGCTAACCTAATAATTGGTCGTAAATGATCATGGTGCCTGAGGGCGGAATTTCCAGGGTCAACCCGGTGCGGCTGGTGCCTATACTTAAATCACGGCGTGCGGAAAGCGGCTTCGAATGTATTGATTGAAGTAGACGCCCTTGGAGTCGGCCCGCAGCAGATCATGGTAGATCCGGAAGGGAACACCGTCATACTGATACGCAGTTCCGTCGCGGAATTCTATTTGCAAAATGGCTCGAAGGCCATCGTAGGCGATTTGCGCCAGAGACGAGGAGCGTACCGCCACTGAATTCATCATCCGCAATGGTTTTGAGCTAACAATTGGCATTTGGGTGAACCTCAGATACTCCATTTAGATCTCGATCCTGGACCGCTCGGTTACGATGGCTTTCAGCCAACCCAGCCGCCAAACGGTTCCATCCATTCAGCACTTGAGCCAAGGGCAGGCTGGGTTCGATCACGTTTTGAATCTGGTGCAGCGCAAAGCCAAACTCTCGCCATTCACTGCGGTAACGCGTGTCCTTGGAGAACGTAGCCCCAGGGGGAAAGTTCCCGTCCGGTTCGAACTAACTTCTGCGTCAGCAGGGCCACCAACAGCTTCCCATAAAGCCAGGCTCGCGAACTCTGGTCGTCGTATTTGGGCAAGTGCCCAAGTTGTGCCAGGCTCTTGAGTCGTTTGAAAGTCAACTCGATTTGCCATCTGACTCGATACCAATCCAAGATCATCTCCGCCGGTGTTGACCGATCAGTGGTGAACACCGCCACGTACTTGGCGTACTCCCACGTTTCGGGTTTGGTCTCCGTCTGCTTCTTGCTCGCCCGGCGCTTAATGCGCCGGTGGGCGTGCTGAATGGCCTCTTCACTTTTGCGGATGGCGCAGACCCTGCCTTCGATGGTCGTGTCCGGCAGATTTACCTGCCACTCTGAGGTCGCACCGGCCGTCTTCAGGGTCTGCAGGCGGGAGAGCAGGTCCAAGCTCCCGCCAGTGTTCTCCTGGAGAGGCAGGCTCCGCGGGTTGATGCGCACCAGTACATCGCCGCCCTGACTCACGACCCATTCAATGCCGGCCGCCGAGCTGTAACCCGCGTCACCCAGGATCAGATCGTGCTTCGCTACCGGTAACCGCGCGAAAGATTCGCCAGTACCAGCACCGGTGGTGGCGGTGAGGTCGAAATAATCGCATCGCAAATCCGGCAACCGCATGCTGTATAGGATCCGCCACTGGCTCCCCGTTTTTCCCGGCTCCTTAATGATGGTTCCATCTACAATGCGGACCACGCCTTGGCCTCTCTGCTGTGGCATCCGCACGCCGTTCTCCGCAACCAACCGGGTACATAACCAATGCAGCCATTCCTCCGACCGCCTCAGCCGCTTGAGCAGCCCCACGTCGGAGATTGTGGCCAAGCCTGCCTCTTCGGCCCGAACGCTAGTCTCGCGCAACGAATAGCCACGCGCGATATGCAACAAGAACAAGCGCAGGAGCGTCTCGGCAGAGGTGATGCCACGCTGACGCTCCATTGCACCGGTTTCCTTCGCTTGTCGGTCCCATCCTTCCGGAAAGAGCGAAGTTAAAACTTGCCAATCCTCTTCAGCGGCATTCTCCATGCACCAATGATACCTGAAGAGGCAGTCTTGTTTCAATTATTAGGTTAGCGCTTATGGGGCTTCCCCCTGGGAGCCCCACTTCTGATTCCTACCTGCCTCCGTTCATCGCACCGCGCCCAGTAATGCCAGCAACATGCCGAGACCCTGCTGGAACGTGATCCGCTCGCCGAAAA
>WNFD01006535.1_pt1 | contig 11663 bp, 9 predicted proteins | sample 5400491 | NCBI WGS metagenome assembly WNFD01 (sample SAMN13153343, study PRJNA577476) | soil metagenome | isolation source: 120 cm saprolite under Douglas fir tree site 2 hole 2 replicate 2 | place: USA:California | collected 2015-04-18 | reverse complement strand
ATAGGGATTGGCGATCATGTCCTCGTAGCGCATGACGTGAAGGGTGGGACTGGGCGTTGCGGTCCAGCTCGAGACGTGCTCAGACCAGGTGTCGTAGAGCTCGTAGACATTCACCGCATTGCTTATGCTCTGCGCCGTCTTCATGCCCATGTATTGGATTGCCTGGTCGATCGTCCCGCGGTTGTGATGGCTGAGCGAGATGGCGACGTCGAGCGGGTTGCGCACGATGTAGACGGCACCGGCGGTGACCTCGAGATTAACGAGCGGGTAGCCCTCCTCCTGGACCAGTGCGTTGTGCGTCTTGACGAAGATGTTGTCGGGCGAATTGGCGCTCATCGCCCGGTGGACGTGCGGGCGCAGCTCGCGCACGCGCTGGTTGGTGTAGTCCTGGTCGAAACCCGGGTCTAGGTTGCGGTACCAAACGGTCTGGCTGTCGCCCGCCGTGAGATCGGCCAGCTTGTTGATGTCGTAGGAGCGATCGGGACCGCGCATGAAATTGTGGAGAAAGGCCCGCAGCCAGGTATTGCCGGATTTCGGGTAGGAAGCGAGCCAAATGATGCCACCCATATCGAGTCCCTTGGCCGTCATGCGCGGTGCTGTTCTACATATCAGGTGGCGCCGCCGGCTACGTTGTATTTTTGCATCACTGCGCCGCAAAGGCCACTCGGTCCCGCTGTGGAAGCTTGACCGTGGGTTGAACCGCGATAGAGTGCATCGGCTGCGAAGCGAGCAGCTCTAGGAGGGTCACAATGAACAAAAAGCTTCTGTTGGGCACTAGCGCCTTGTGCGCCGTCGCCATGGCAGCCGCCGCGCAAGCCCAAACGGCTAACGAGCCGATTAAGCTGGGCATCGGCGGCTACCTGCACGCTGCCTACGGCAACATCGTCAGCGAGAACGGCACCAACACCAAGGGCCTGCACCGCGATGATATCAAGCAGGACAACGTCCTCAACATCAAGGGCAGCACCAAGCTCGACAACGGCATCACCGCCGGCGCGAGCATCCAGATCCGCGCCGAGAATTTGAATACGAGCACAACCGCCACGCAAGATGGCAAGACCGGGCTCGACACGATCAAGCGCGCCTATGGCTTTTTGCGCGGTGCATACGGCGAAGTCCGCCTCGGCGACGATGACGACGCACGCCGCCAGATGGCGTTCGCCGCGCCGGTGGCCGCGAGCGGCGATTTCGGCGCCAACTCGCCGGGAACCAACTTCTCCAACAACCCGGTCAGCACGAACTCGACGTTTGCGGTCCTCGCCAACACGTCGCGCACGGACAAGATCGTCTACTTCACGCCGACGATCGCCGGATTTTCCTTTGCCGCGTCGTACTCGCCGACCGGCGACAAGGGTCACCGCGGCGGCGGCACGAACTCTAGCCGCACCACCGCCGGCCAAGTGTCGAACGAGCTCTCAGCGGCCGGCAACTACAGCGGCAAGTTCGGCGACTTCCAGCTGGATGCCTATACCGGCGTCAGCAGCGGCACGCGCGAAGCCCCTGCGGCGGGCAGCAGCTCGAAGGACAATCCGCTCATCTGGGCAATCGGCAGCGTTGTCGGTTGGGGGCCGTTCAAATTCGGCGGCGCCTACGAAGAGGTCAACAACGCCCGTCAGCCGGCCACCGGCAGTCCCGGACACCTCGACAACAAGACCTTCGATGTCGGTGCCCTCTATGGCATCGGACCGTTCTCCGTCGCATTGGACTGGACGCGCGGCTCGTATAACGGCTTCGCCGGGTCGACGACGGGCGGCTCGCAGGCGGTGCTCAATATCATCAATCTGAACGCCGCCTATGTACTCGGGCCAGGTGTCCAGATCGAAGCCGCGATCGACTACGAAATATACCGGTCGCATGTTACGCCGACAGCAAGTGCCGCGACGCAGAACTACAGCGGACTCGCTCTGATGGCCGGTTACAACTTCACGTTCTAGATAAAGCGGTTTTTCGACCTGAAGGGAGCAGCTTCGGCTGCTCCCTTTTCTTTTTGGCCTGCGGCCGATCTTCATCCTGCGGCGTCTCGTCGCCAGCGATCTCCGCCACTCCCGCCGCCGCAATGGCGGGAAACGGCCGCTGATTGCGGTCGCCTATAAAAGGTTGAGGCGTCTTTATGCCTAGAATTGCCGCCCCGGCTCGTCGCCGGCGCCGGCGATTTACATTGTGGCTGGTTGGCCGGTTGCTTTATTACTTTCCGCGGTGTGGGTTTGTGGAGCCGGCCATGTCAAGAGCCTATCGCGGTCTGTGTGTCGTCGTCCTGCTCGCCGTCGGCGGCTGCGGCAACGTCGAGACGAAGGAGGAATCCTACCACAATCCGAAGTTCGATCCGGATGCGCAAGCCGCCAAGAACGGCTCGCTGTTCGGCGCGGGCGGGATCGACCTCCTCGGCGGCGGCAAGTCGACCGACCAAGGTGGCGGCGGGGGCGGCGGCATCGGCGTCAACTCGTTCCTCTGGCGCGCCTCGCTCGACACGCTCGCCTTCATGCCGCTCGCCTCGGCCGATCCCTTTGGCGGTGTCATCATCACCGACTGGTACTCGCCGCCGGAAACCCCCGACGAGCGCTTCAAGGTCAACGTCTTCATCCTCGATCGTCAGCTGCGCAGCGACGGCGTGCGCGCCGCCGTCTTCCATCAGCACCACGACGCCAACGGCGCCTGGACCGACGCCAGCGTCGAGGCGACGACCCAGCTCGATCTCGAGAATGCCATCCTGACCCGCGCCCGCCAGCTGCGCGTCAACACGGCGCTGAAATAGGGGTTCATCGGGTTTCCGCTGCATCTCGATCTAGCGTCCCTCGAGACGCCGCAAGGCGGCTCCTCGGGACAGACAGCAGCCGTCTCGAAGGGCGCAACGATCGCGCTCCCGGCGGTATCTTTGGCTAATCAGCAGGAAAGGCGCGATGTCGCGCTATAGTTTCAAGGAAACCGAGAGGAAGTGGCAGGCGGTTTGGCAGGAGCGCCGCGCCTTCAACGTCGCCGCCGATCCGTCGCGGCCGAAATACTACGTCCTCGAGATGTTCCCCTACCCCTCCGGCAAGCTGCATGTCGGGCACGTGCGCAACTACACGATGGGCGACGTGGTGGCGCGCTACAAGCGGGCGCAGGGCTTCAACGTGCTGCACCCGATGGGCTGGGATGCCTTCGGACTGCCGGCCGAGAACGCCGCCATCGCCAGCAAGGTGCATCCGGCCGACTGGACCTACGAGAACATCGCCACCATGCGCGGGCAGTTGAAGCGCATGGGTCTCACCTATGATTGGGAGCGTGAGATCGCGACCTGCCACCCGGAATATTACCGGCACGAGCAGAAGATGTTCATCGACTTCCTCGCCGCCGGCCTCGCCTATCGCAAGGAATCGTGGGTCAACTGGGACCCGGTCGACCAGACGGTGCTGGCCAACGAGCAGGTGGTCGACGGCCGCGGCTGGCGCACCGGCGCGCTCGTCGAGAAGCGCCTGCTTTCGCAGTGGTTCCTGCGCATTACCGAATTCGCCGAAGATCTACGTGCGGCGCTCGACGGGCTCGACCGCTGGCCGGAGCGCGTCCGGCTCATGCAGGAGAACTGGATCGGCCGCTCCGAGGGCGCGCGCGTCTTCTTTCCCCTGAAATCCCGCGACGACACGCTGGAGATTTTCACGACGCGCCCGGACACGCTGTTCGGCGCCTCGTTCTGCGCCGTCGCGCCGAACCATCCGCTCGCCCGGTCGCTCGCGCCGCGGGATCCCGCCCTCGCTACCTTCATCGCCGAATGCAATCGCATGGGCACCAGCGAGGCGGTCATCGAGGCGGCCGAGAAGAAGGGCTACGACACCGGCCTCCGCGCCCTGCATCCGCTCGACAAGACTATCGAGCTGCCGGTCTACGTCGCCAATTTCGTGCTCATGGAATACGGCACCGGCGCCATCTTCGGTTGTCCGGCGCATGATCAGCGCGATCTCGAATTCGCCCGCAAATACGGGCTTCCGGTGCGCCCGGTCGTGCTGCCGAAGGGTGTCGACGCCGCGCATTTCACGATCGGCGATACCGCCTATCTCGAGGACGGCACCATCTTCAACTCCGGTTTCCTCGACGGGCTCTCGGTCGCGGCCGCCAAGCGCGCCGTCGGCGAGCGCCTCGAGGAGCTCGGCGCCGGCCAGCGCACGACGATCTATCGCCTGCGCGACTGGGGCGTCTCGCGGCAGCGCTATTGGGGCTGCCCCATTCCGGTGATCCATTGCCCGGCTTGCGGCAGCGTGCCGGTGCCGGAGAGCGCGCTGCCGGTGACCTTGCCGGACGATGTGAGCTTCGACCGGCCGGGCAATCCGCTCGCCCATCACCCGAGCTGGAAACATGTCACCTGCCCGCGCTGCGGCGGCAAGGCGGAGCGCGAGACCGATACGCTCGACACCTTCTTCGAATCGTCGTGGTATTTCCTGCGTTACTGCTCGCCGCGCTCGAACAAGGCGTTCGAGCCCGACGAGGTCGCCTATTGGATGCCGGTCGATCAGTATATCGGCGGCGTCGAGCACGCCGTGCTGCATCTCCTCTATTCGCGCTTCTTCATCCGTGCGCTGCGCAAATGCGGCTATCTCGATTTCGACGAGCCCTTCGCCGGTCTCTTCACCCAAGGCATGGTCTGCCACCAGACCTATCAGGATGTGGACGGCAACTGGCTCTTCCCCGAGGAGATTGCGGTGCAGGATCCCGACGGGGTCCCACGTGACACCAAGGGTCGCCCGGTCGTCACCGGCCGCCTTGAGAAGATGAGCAAGTCGAAGAAGAACGTCGTCGGGCTCGACGGCATCGTCGACGAATACGGCGCCGACACGGCCCGCCTCTACCTCCTTTCCGACAGTCCGCCGGAGCGCGATCTCGAATGGACGGATGACGGGATCGAGGGCATCTGGCGCTACGTCAACCGGCTGTGGCGCATGATCATCGAGCCGGCCGTGGCGTTGCCACCGCCGGGTGCCGCGATCCCCGACGAGCTCAGCCCGGCGGCGCGCGCCGCGCGCCATGCCATTCATCGCACGATCGCCGCGGTGAGCGAGGATCTCGACAAGTTTCGCTTCAACCGCGGCGTCGCCCATATCCGCGAGCTGACCAACCTGCTCGAGACGCTGAACGACGGCTCGATGGGGACCGCCGCCGTGTTGCGCGAGGGATTCGAAACAGCGGTGCAGCTTTTCGGTCCGATGATGCCGCATCTCGGCGAGGAGCTGTGGCACCAGCTCGGTCACGCGACGCTGCTCGCCGATCAGCCTTGGCCGAAGGCGGATCCGGCGCTCACCGTCGAGGACAGCGCGACGCTGGCGGTCCAAGTCAACGGCAAGCTGCGCGGCACGCTGACGTTGGCACGCGATGTCGATGCCGCGACGGCGGAGTCCGCCGCGCTCGCCCTCCCCGCCGTCCAGCGCTTGCTCGACGGCCGCGCACCGCGCAAAATCATCATCGTGCCGAATCGGATCATCAATGTCGTCGCGTGACGGCGGGCGGGAGTTCTGGTCGCGCGAGAAGTGGCGTAACCGAAGGCTCTGGCCCGCCGTGCTCCTCCTCGCCTCCTTCGTGGTCGCCGGCTGCGGCTTCCATCCGCTTTATGGCGATCGCGGCGACGGCACGTTCGACGCCGACCTCGCCGCCATCTCGGTGACGCCGATCTCCGAGCGCATCGGCCAGATTCTCGCCAACTCGCTGCGCGACAGCTTCAATCCGACAGGCGCCAAGGTTCCGACGCGCTACGTCCTCACCGTCGTGCTGTCGACATCGGCGGGCGACTACGCCATTCGCAAGGACGGCACGGCGTCGCGTGAGCTGCTGACCGTCGTCGGCAGTTTCAATCTCTACGAGGCGGGGAACGAGAGGCCGGTCCTCAGCGGCGCGGTGCGGGCCAACGATTCCTACGATGTCGGCGAGAGCGAGTATTCGGTCATCGTCGCCAATAATGACGCGCGGACGCGTGCGGCCCAGGACATCAGCGCCGATATCCGCAACCGCGTCGCGCTCTATTTCCGCCGACGCACCGCGAAATCCTGATGCGGTCCGGCTTCGGATCATGAAGATCCCAGCCAATCGTCTTGCCGAGTTCCTGCGCCGGCCGCCGGCCGAAATTCGCGCCGCCTTGTTCTACGGTCCCGATAGCGGTCAGGTGAGGGAGCGGGCGGATCGACTGACGGCGGCGATCTGCGCCGATATCAAGGATCCGTTTCGGATCGCCGAGCTGTCGCCGGCCGTCCTCGCCGCCGATCCGGCGCGGCTTGCCGACGAGGTGGCGGCGATGAGCCTGGTCGGCGGCCGCCGGGTCGTGCGCATTCGCGATGCGACTGACGGGCTGAGCGCGCTGCTCGGTGAGGCCTTGGCGAGCGCGCGCGGCGACACGCTCATCGTCATCGAGGCCGGCGATCTCGCCGGACGCTCAACCCTGCGCAAACTCTGCGAGACGAAATCGCGCGCGGCATGCGTTGCCTGCTATGCCGACTCGCCGCGCGATCTCGCCGACATCATCCGGGAGATGTTCGCTGCGCGCCGCATTGCCGTCAGCGCTGACGCCCAAGCCTATCTCGTCAGCCATCTCGGCGGCGACCGGCTGGTGACGCGCCAGGAGCTGGAAAAGCTCGCGCTTTATGTCGGGGATGGCGGTCGCGTCGAATTCGCCGACGCGGTGGCCTGCGTCGGCGACACGGCGGGGCTGTCGGTCGAGGAGCTGGTCTATGCCGCGGCGGATGGCGAGCCCGCCAAGCTCGAGGGCGCGCTGTTGCGCTGCCTGCAGGAAGGTCAGGCGCCGATTAGCATCCTGCGCGCGGCGATGCGCCACTTCCAGCGGCTTCACCTCGCCGCCGCGCTGGTCGCCGCGGGCGGCACAGCGGACGAGGCGGCGCGCGCGATGCGGCCGCCGATCTTTTACAAATTCGCCGAGCGCTTCAAGGCGCAGCTCGCGATCTGGCCGCCGCGGCGCGTCGCCGGCGCGCTCGAGCGGTTGACCCGCGCCGAGCTTGACAGCAAGCGCACCGTGCTGCCGCAGGAAACCGTCGCACGCGAAGCGCTCTTCGCCATCGCCCGGGTGGCGCGCGCGCGGGCTTAGGATTCGAGGCTTAACAATCGCGCCAAGGTCATCTGATTGCCCCCTCTCCCGCACTGCGGGAGAGGGCGGCGAGCGCAGCGAGCCGGGTGAGGGTTTGCGCGGCGCACAGCGCATCCAAGCAATGTCACAATGGCGCCGTCATTGTCGAAACGGAGTCTTCGACGCGGCCCTCACCCTCCCGCCAGCGGCGGGTCCCTCCCTCTCCCGCGATGCGGGAGAGGGGCCAGCGTCTCGTCATCGGTTGGTTCGATTACTTCGCATCAGATCCTTAGCCGCGCGCCTCTGCCGGCTCGTGCTTCAGGCGGCGCAGCACCTCGTCGAGCTGTTCCAGGGTGCGATAGTGGATGGTCAGCGCGCCGCCGGCGCCGGCGAAGCTGACCGTCACCTTGAGGCCGAGAAGGTTGGCAAGATCGCGCTCGAGCGCGACAATGTCGGCGTCCTTTGCCGGTGTTGTCTTGTGACGCGCCGTCTTGCCCGTTTTTGCGAGATGCTCGGCCTGGCGCACATTGAGCCCGCGGCGGACGATCTCGCGCGCCAGGCCCTCGGGATCGGCAGCATTGAGCAAGGCGCGCGCGTGGCCGGCGGTGAGCGCGCCGCTTTCGACGAGCGCGCGCACCGGGTCAGGCAGGGCGAGCAGCCGCATCATGTTGGCGACGTGGCTGCGGCTCTTGCCGACCGCCTGGGCGAGCGCCTCCTGGGTGTGGGCGAACTCCTCCATCAGCCGGCGATAGCCTTCCGCCTCCTCGAGCGCGGTGAGATCCTCGCGCTGGATGTTTTCGACCAACGCGATTTCGAGCGCGGAGCGGTCGTCGAGATCCTTGACGACGACCGGCACTTCGTGGAGCTGCGCCAGCTGCGCGGCGCGCCAGCGCCGCTCGCCGGCGATGATCTCGTAGTGGTTAGCGGCATCGCTGCGCGGCCGCACGAGCAGCGGCTGGAGGATGCCCTTCTCGCGGATCGACTCGGCGAGGGCGCGCAGCGCGTCGTCGTCGAAGCGGTGGCGCGGCTGGAATCGTCCGGCGCGCAGGAATCCGATCGGCACGGTCTTGCCGGCGGCCTGGCGATCGGCGGTGTCAAACTCGGCGCCAGCCTCACCGAACAGCGCGGAAAGTCCGCGGCCGAGATTGCGCCGCTTGCCCTCTTCGCTCACCGCATCGCCCCCCTCGCCGATACCCCCGCCGACATCCCCGCGGACATCCCCGCGGACATCCATCGTCATGCGACCCCCATCATGCGCGCAGTGCCTGTTCGCGCCGCAGCACCTCGCTCGCGAGGTGGATATAGGCCTGCGCGCCGGCGGAACGAAAATCGTAGATCAGCACCGGCTTGCCATGCGAGGGCGCCTCGGAGATCCGCACGTTGCGCGGAATGACCGTGTCATAGACCTTGTCGCCGAAATGGTCGCGCACGTCGGCCGCGACGAGATCGGAGAGATTGTTTCGCTTGTCGAACATGGTGAGGACGACGCCCTGGATTTCGAGCTCGGGGTTGAGCGAGCGTTTGACCCGCTCGACGGTGCGGACGAGATGGCTCAACCCCTCCAATGCATAGAACTCGCATTGCAGCGGCACTAGTACTGCGTGTGAAGCGACGAGCGCGTTCAGGGTGAGCAGACCGAGCGAGGGCGGGCAGTCGATCAGGACGTAGTCATAAGCGCCGGCGATCCCGACGAGGGATTTACGCAGCCGGAATTCGCGCTCGGCGATTTCGACCAGCTCGATCTCGGCGCCGGAAAGGTCGACCGAGGAGGAGACCAGCGACAGCAGCGGGATCGGCGTCGTTACCGCCGCGTCGATTACCGAGACACCGCTGAGCAACACGTCGTAGCTGGTGACCCGTCGGTTCTGTCGCGTGATGCCGAGGCCGGTGCTGGCATTGCCCTGGGGGTCGAAATCGATCAGCAGGACGCGTTTCTTCACCGCGGCAAGCGCCGTCGCGAGGTTGACCGCCGTCGTCGTCTTGCCGACCCCGCCCTTCTGGTTGACGATCGCAAGAATGCGCGGCTGCGTCACGCTGCCCGGGATTGCCGCCCGGCCGAAAGGCGCTTCAAGCGGTGCCGCGATGCTCTGCACGGGTCACCTGTTCCAATCGCAGCACGGTTCCGGAGGGATCCGAAACGCTTGGGTGGAGCGTTGCGCGCATCTTCCACTCTTTGCCCGCCTCGGTCAATTCCTCGCCGACCGACTTTCCCTTCGGAATTAACAAAATCGTGTGGATATCTACGAATTCGAACGCTTGATCTAGTAGGTCAGGGAGAAGAGCGAAGGCGCGCGCCGTGATGACATCGGCACTGAACGGCCGGCATTTCTCGAGCCGCTTGGCATGGATTTCGACCGCGGCTCCGGTGATCCGCGCCGCTTCCCGCAGAAAGACGCATTTGCGCTGGTCCGCCTCGACGAGATGAACGGTCGGGACGCCAAGCACTGCAAGGACCAGCCCCGGGAGTCCGGCGCCGCTGCCGATATCGAGGAGAACCCGGGCGCGCGGCGGAATCAGCGGAAAGAGCTGGGCCGAATCGAGAATATGACGCCGCCAGATGTCGCCGACAGTGCGCGGCCCGATGAGATTGATGCGCCGATTCCAGGCGGTGAGCAGCTCGACATAGGCTTCGAGTCGCGTCAATGTTTCACGTGAAACACCGGTCTGTGTTTGAAAAGCCGCAGGTGTAAGCGGCGGTAGCACCTTACGCCGAGGCCCGCAGCTCACCGCGGCGGACGTATTTCAGCAGGGCGACCAGCGCGGCCGGCGTCACCCCGCTGATCCGCGCCGCCGCCCCCAAGGTGGCCGGGCGGGCCGCGGAGAGCTTGCTTCGAATCTCATTCGACAGGCTACCGATGGCACAATAGTCGAGATCGTCCGGCAGGCGCAGCGCTTCGTCACGACGAAAGGCCAGGATATCGGCGCTCTGCCGCTCGAGATAACCGGCGTAGCGGGCATCGATCTCGAGCTGCTCAGCGATAGCCGTCGGGAAACCTGCAAGTTCTGGCCAGATTTCGGCGAGACGCGCCAATGTAAGATTGGGATAGGCCAGGAGCTCCGCGACGCTGCGTGGCACTCCGTCCTCGTTGACGGCGATGTCGTGGCGGCGCAACGCCGGCGGCGTCAAGCGGAGTGTCCGAGCCAGGGTGCGCGCCTCATCGAGCTGCGCCAGCTTAGCCCGGAACGCTGCTTCGCGCTCCGACCCGACGCAGCCGTGTCGGATGCCAAGTGGCGTCAGCCGCTGGTCGGCATTGTCGGCACGCAGCACCAGCCGATATTCCGCCCGGGAAGTAAACATGCGGTAGGGCTCGGTCGTGCCGCGCGTCACCAAATCGTCGATGAGCACGCCGATATAGGCATCGGCGCGATCGAGCACGAGTTCGCCGCCTCCGCTGGCCGCCAAGGCAGCATTCACCCCGGCAAGCAACCCTTGGCCGGCCGCTTCCTCGTAGCCAGTCGTGCCGTTGATCTGCCCGGCCAGATAGAGGCCGGTGACGCGGCGGGTTTCCAGGGTCGCCCGCAGCTCGCGCGGGTCGACGTAATCGTATTCGATCGCATAGCCCGGGCGCAGCATGGCCGCCCGCTCCAAGCCGGGAATGGTGCGCAGCAATTCGACCTGCACCTCCTCGGGAAGCGACGTCGAGATGCCATTCGGATAGACGGTGTCGTCGTCGAGCCCCTCGGGCTCAAGAAAGATCTGATGGCGCTCGCGCGCGGCGAAGCGAACCACCTTGTCCTCGATCGACGGGCAATAGCGCGGCCCTGTACTCTCGATCTGCCCGGAATAGATCGGCGAGCGGTGCAGGTTGGCGGCGATCACTTTATGGCTCGCCGGCGTCGTCCCGGTGATGTGACAGGGGATCTGCGGCGTCGTGATCGCAGCGGTCAAAAACGAGAAAGGCGGCGGCGGCGAGTCGCCATGCTGTGCCTCGAGCCCGTGCCAATCGATCGTGCGGCCATCGAGTCGCGGCGGTGTGCCGGTCTTCAACCGGCCGAGGACGAAACCGGACCGCGCGAGCGTCGCCGATAGTCCCAGCGACGGCGCCTCGCCGACCCGACCGGCCGGAATCTTTCGCTCGCCGAGATGGATGAGGCCGCGCAGGAAGGTGCCGGTGGTCAGCACGACGCGGCCGGCCGATATCTCGCGACCGTCAGCGAGCACGACACCGGCCACCGCGCCGGCAGCATCAAGCCGCACATCCTCGACGGCAGCCTCGCCGATCTCGAGCCCGCCCTGCCTGGCGAGCAGCTCCTGCACGGCACGCCGATAGAGCTTGCGATCGGCCTGGGCACGCGGTCCCCGAACGGCCGGCCCCTTGCTGCGGTTGAGCACGCGGAACTGAATGCCGGCGCGGTCGATCGCTCGCCCCATGATGCCGTCAAGCGCATCGATCTCGCGCACGAGATGACCCTTGGCCAAGCCGCCAATGGCGGGATTGCACGACATTTCGCCGATCGTCGCGATCTTGTGGGTCAGCAGCAGCGTGCGGGCGCCGACCCGCGCGGCAGCGGCGGCCGCCTCGCAGCCGGCATGGCCGCCGCCGATGACGATGACGTCGTATGAATTCGCCCGAACCATATGGCGGCGCACTCTATGCAGGGATCGCCGTACTGTCAAAGCGGCGCCATC
>WNFD01006534.1_pt1 | contig 11666 bp, 14 predicted proteins | sample 5400491 | NCBI WGS metagenome assembly WNFD01 (sample SAMN13153343, study PRJNA577476) | soil metagenome | isolation source: 120 cm saprolite under Douglas fir tree site 2 hole 2 replicate 2 | place: USA:California | collected 2015-04-18 | reverse complement strand
TATTCCGAGTCCATCGGAATGCCCCAGACACCTGCGCTGCAGATGCTGCGAATAATCGCGTTGCGGCTTGTCTGGTGGGACTTATCCGGCCGCGTTGCGCGGCCTCGCCTTCCAGCTCTGCTTACCTCAGCTTGCGCTGAGTTTTTGCTTCGTGTTTTAGCTGCCCTGCGACTTGTTTCGGAATTCCCTTGCGGAAATCCACCACTCGTCACTCGCCACTAATCACTGCCGCAAAATAAAAAACCCGGCGTCGAGCGCCGGGTACAGCCACCCACACTGAGTGGCTCCACGCGATGCTCGACTTCTTTCTAGCCAGTGTTCGTAAAGAACCTCACTATAGGATCTACTTCTCGCCTTCGCTTGATCTTACGCTGGGAAGACTTCCTTCGACCCGACTGTGATGCCCCTAATCACGCCCGGCGATTCATGGAACCCCCGGGCCATTTGTAACTATACCAGCTTTTCCCATTCCGTCAAGCCCCCGTAACAATTATTTTTCACCCTGCCTGTGCCTTCCTGTGCAAAAGCCGAGGGCTTTGCTCCGGCCTTATTTGTGCTTCCAGGGCTTCTCCTCGATAGTTCCATTAGTGCCGATCACATACAGAAAATGATCCGTGACGACTACTTCAGGAAGCCGCGGCCTACGGCTAAGCACGTAGAACACATCCGTATCCTCAGGAATGTTAGATAGAACGTGAGTATGCATGCCACCCTCTGGGGACCACCCCTTGGCGTCCTTCTGAGGGGCTTTGTATTCGAGGATGGTCTTATGAAGTTGCCGTTTCTCCACGATGGCGCTTCCATCCGCAGTCATCAAGTATCGGACATCCCCACCGTATGGATAAGCGCCCGCAACAGTGGGTGCGGGAACAATGTACAGGTACATCTGATTCGAGCTGGCCGGCAAGACGGCCACGTTGTAGGGACGCTTCTGTGCTTGAAAGGCCGCCAGGGCGACCTCAATCGACCTCGCTGCGAACAGAAAAAAACCAGTGTCCTCCTTCGGGGGATCGAGCTTTTCGACGTGAAATTGCGATGGATCGGTCCCCTGTGTGGCCTCATAAGCAATGAGGAACTTGTCCTTTGGCTCGTTAAGCTGGCCAAAAGCAACGACCCACCCGGAATCGGTTTTCTTCGCGATGTATCGTCCGAGGTTCTTCGTCTCGGGTTTCAGCGTCATGACCGCGTCGCTCGCGTGCCATGCTGCAGCGTCGTACTCCGCCAGCATGCGCCCCCGATCGGTGATTTCGCGCAACTCCGCCTCGCTGAGACTTGTGATTTTCTGAGCATGGGATACCGGTGGCGGCAGAAGGTGTAGCACAACAAGGAGACCCGCCCAAACGAGTCTGATTGGTCTTGGGGGCATATCCATGTAATCGCCTCTCAAGTCTCAGCCATTCTACACATCCAGTTCCTGCAACCCCACCGCGAGGCATGAATTTTGAGCGGCCGGGGGCCTTGCTTATGAGACTCTCTAAACTTTCCGGCGAAAGGTCAACACGATCGCCGCGTTTCAGTTCATACCCTTCGGTACCGTATCGTGTCGCGCGGCAAGCCAAGTCCCTAGTGGGAGCGGGATAACTCTCTAGCTCGCCATCCTCAGCGCTCGATGACAGAGAACTGAGCTACAATCGCTCCGATGCCAGCATACGCCTACGTCATCCTCGTGGCGGGATGGCTCATTTGGCTAACGCCTTTCCTGCGCGCTAAACAATCCGAGAAGCCTGCCAAGCAACTGGACCGGCGCGCCCGCTGGGGCATACTTCTTGTCGCCGTCGCCTACTCATTCTTGTGGCAGAGCCATTTCTGGGAACGGTCCCCGCGGCTCTGGCAGATCGCGCTCTCCATTGTCTTTTTCGTCCTCGCCGGTCTTCTCTCCTGGACCGGCGCTCGCGCTCTCGGCCGCCAATGGCGAATCGACGCCGGTCTCAGTGCCGATCACGAACTGATCACTTCGGGACCTTACCGCTTCGTCCGCCATCCCATTTATACATCTATGCTCTGCATCGTGCTCGGCACGGGTTTTCTGATCACGCCCTGGTGGCTGTTTCTACCCTCCATCTTGTTCTTCGTCATCGGCACGGAGATCCGCGTACGGATCGAGGACAATTTGCTGGCCTCGCGCTTTGGCAATCGCTTTGTGGAATATCAGCAGCGCGTCCCAGCCTACATCCCCTTCTTGAAATAGCCGAAGCCCCGGCCGCTCCGAGCCTCATTCTTTGCATTTATCCTGTGTTTAGAAACCCTGGCGTACCTTTACCTCAACGGGGAGCGATCGCCCGCGTTCAGGAGGGAACATGAAGAAAAACCTTCTCGTTGCAATTGCGGCCAGCGGATTACTGCTTGCAGGAACCGCATTTGCCCAGGAAAAGAAAATCAAGCGTTCGGACCTTCCGCCCGCTGTCGAAAAAACAGTGGCAGCGCAAAGTGCAGGAGCCACCATTCGTGGATTTTCCGCCGAGAAAGAAAAGGGCCAAACCTTGTCTGAAGCGGAAATGATAGTCAACCGCCATAGCAAGGATGTCCTGATAGCTGCCGATGGAACAGTGGTGGAAGTAGAGGAGCAGGTCGCTCTGGATTCACTCTCGGCTGAAGTCAAAGCTAGTTTGCAGGCAAAAGCTGGCAAAGGAAAAATCCTGAAAGTCGAGTCGCTCACCAAGAAAGGCAAACTGGTGGCCTACGAAGCTCAAGTCGACACGAACGGAAAGAAGTCTGAAGTCCAGGTAGGACCCGACGGCAAACCGCTAAATCACGAAGAGTAAGAAGCTGAAAGTCCAATTCGTTCTGGAACTGTTAGGCACCAGGCGGAGGGAGCGCGGAACACGCACTACCGGGCACGACCGCCTTTAGCATCCGATCGAGTCCTTCTTGTCCGCTCGGAGAGCGGCTGTCCAGGATATTCCAGGCCGTGTGCACCATGATCAGGTCGAGCTCCGGAACAACCAGCAACCGCTGTCCGCCAAATCCTCTCCCCACCCACGCGAGATGGTCCGCGGCATCCGGTCGCGGCAGCAGCCACCACTGGAATCCGTACTTGTAGCCTCCCCCTGCATCTTTCACGGTGGGTGCGAGCGAAGCTTGCACCCATTCACGTGCCACGATTCGCTTGCCGTCCCACATCCCGCCGTGAAGATACAAGTAGCCAATCTTCGCCAGGTCTGCGGCCATCAGATAGAGACCACCCTCCGTGTCCGTCAATCTCAGCGGCGTCCGCTTCCAATACCAGTCCCGGATTCCCAATGGCCCGAAGACATGAGTTTTCGCATACTCCTGAATATCTTTCCCGGTCTCCTTTTCAAAAATGTGTGCCAGCAGCTCGCTGCCGCCACTCGAATAGTTGAATGTCGTCCCTGGCTCGCTCGCCATCGGGCGGTTGATGACGAACGCGATCCAGTCCCGCGTCGCCTCCATCTGGTCGGAGCTATTCTTCGGATCGCCGTACGGCAGATTTTCATTCCAGTCGATCCCCGAGGTCATGGTGAGAACATCCCGCAGCGCAATCCGCCGCTTGCGCTCATCGGCGTTGGCCACTTTGGAGGAGTCAAAAAACTTGAGCAGCGGAGTATTGACGTCCGCGTGGAATTCGCCTCGAGCCATCGCGGCCCCCATCACTACCGACGTCACTGTTTTCGTTACCGACTGCATCGTGTGCGCGGCGCCGCGGTGGTAATAGGGATGCCAGTCGGGCGCGAAATAATTGTAGGGACTCTTCATATCCTGGTTCAGCCAGGTCCGCCCGCCGAATATCTTGTCGTAGTCCCGCGGGTAATGGCGCTCCCACACGAGCTTCCCGCAGCGGATCACGAGAAAGCTGTCCACGTGGCCGTACTTGTCGCCTGCAAGCTCCGCATCAAACTCTGCGATCCTCTTCTCGTCGAGGCCCACGCTCGCCGGTTTGGCTCTTGGCCATTCCTTCGCGGGCCCCTGTGCCTTCAACGTCTGTCCCAGCAGAAAGAATCCCGTCGCCAGAGCAAATGACGTCAGTCTGCGACCCATGGCATACCTGCCTCCCATCTGAAGAGTCTCCGATTCCTATCTGCTTATTGCTGCACGATCGGCTGAAAAGCGAATATTCTCCCCGAACAACAGAACCCGCCGCATCCCTGCCCCTCGAATTCGGCCACACAGATTTACTCCGGGAACGCTTTCGCGTCAATTCCCGGCACCAGCTTCAAAGCATTCTTGTAGTACACCTTCTTCAACACTTCGTCGGGCAACTGAAACCCGTAAATTCGCCAGAACGCGTGGCGCTTGCGGTAATACTCAAAATATTCGTCCCGCGTCTCGAGCGCCCGAAAATACCATTTGTATTCGTTCACCTCGTAGATGTCTTTTCCCATCAGCACCCGGTCCTGATACTTGACCAGAAAATCGTGCGCCGAATACGGCTGCCGCCCCAACTCCGCCAGCACCGCGGCGATGTCCACATACACATTCGGATTCGAATCGAAAAGTTTTCCCAGCCGCTCCAGGTCGTTTCCGTGAAACGCTAAATGCGCCGCGATGAAATTTGTCTTGGGGTGCTTCGCAAACAAATGATTGCGCTCCGTCATCAGCGTCTCGAACGGCGGATACTTCGCCGGCGGCCGCGCGCGTCCCGGGAATTCCTTCAACTCCTCCCAGCGTTCGTTGTGATAGTCCCATGGATCGAAAAACGCCGAAGGCTCCGCCACGTGAATCAGCACGGGAATTTTCAGCTCCGCGCATTTCTCAAACACCAGATCAAACTCCGGATCGTCCACGTGCACGCGCTCTCCATTGGCATATTTCAGGTCCATCCCGAAGTTCTTGAAGATTTTCAGCCCTTGCGCGCCGTTCTTCACGTCCTCTTCCAGCCGCGCCGCCACGCGCTTCCCGAATCCCGGCGCGTTCAAATCGTCATAACTCATGTTCGAGAAAACGACAAATCGATCAGGATAGCGCCCCTTCATCACTGCCACAGTCTTTCTCAACTGTTCTCCCGTTCCTCCGCTGAGATTCACCATCACCCGCAGATTAATGGTGTCCATCTCTTTGACCAGCCGGTCTACTTCTCCTGGCGTGGGATTCCAGTGATGGCTGTGAATATCGATGAACGGAACTTTCGCCCGCTCGATTTTGTGTTCCTTGGTGACAAGCGTGGACTTTGGCTGATACTCGTCAATTGTCGGCGTCTGCTGCTTTTGTGGAGTCTGGTCCTGTTGCGTCATTGCGGCGCGCGGCCCAACAATCAGCGCGGCAAATGTGGCAACCAGAAGGACTAAAACGAAGGTGATGGTTCGCCGGGAATTCATAGTGCCCCTTGGGTTTTTGAGCCTCCGGCTTATCTTCCCACAGGAAGGTGCGTCAGCGCCGCGGAATCCTCTGTTAGAATCAACGGCGATGCCCCAGCGCAAGCTGCTCCGTTTCGTTCTGTTCGCAGTGCTTGGCTTGATTGCCGGGTTTCTCGCGCTGGCCATCGCCGTTCCCATCGAGCCGCAAGTTCCCGCGCCGCTGATCGCTCTTTTCTCGCCTGGCCTGAAACTCGCCGAATTCGTAACCCCGGGAACAGGCAAATCCTTCGCATGGACTTTTGGCTGGTTTCTGCGGATCGCCATCACCGCGAACGCTGTATTCTATTTCGCGCTTTTTGCGTTTGTTACGCACATTGCGGACCGCCGCCGTTCCTAAGTACTTCGTTGGGGATGGATGGAATTGGGGTGAGGGAAGGAATAAGCATCGAGACAATGATATCGGATAGGTGGGGAGCACAACTCTCCCAAGAGTGCCCCCACCTGTCAGCCAGACAATGGGAACAAACAGCGGCACGGCACAATGTCGTCAGACGCGGCCGCCTGTTCCGATTGGACTAGGCTGTGCAAGTAGTGTCGCGAACCACCAAACCGTTTCATGCGGTTGCCTGCTTTTCTGCTGGAATTTGCCCATAAATGCAGGCTGGGAAATGCAGGCGCTTCCATGTTGCCTACGGAACTTGCGAGCCGCCGCCCATCGACATTTGTTCGCGTGTCTCCGGTCTTGCCGTTCCATTGAAGTAGCTTTGCGCCCTCGGCCAGACTTTTTCGGCAACCAGCCGCCCCAACTTGCGGCCCGCCAGGTCGGCGCGCGCGAAATGAATGCCGCCGTAGCGACGCGACATCCCCGCTTCATTCGCAGCTTCTTCGAACGTTTCCCATTTCAGCGTAACCGCTTGCGCCGGCGCGCCACGTTGCCGATCCCGGTTGGCGTTTCAATGTCGGTGGAATGGTCCTTCGGGTCGTATCCCAGTTGCTTCATCAGCGGGATGTACACGGGGTCCGTATCGACGGGCAGCACATCCTCCAGCGCCCGAAACGCGGCGTAACTGATAGCCCGCTCTTTGTTCCCCAGCGTTCGTTCCGAAGCCGGCCGCCGTAGCGCCCCGCGCAATTGCGTCCCAATGGCGCGCTCGTCGTACGCGGCCCACGCGTCGTACATACACGTGTGCACAATGGCCAACGCCCGCGCCACCATCGGCGCTCCTAGCTTCGCATCCCGCACTCCTTGCAGGGTCGCACTGTTCAACTGGACCACTGCATTCCTGTGGGCTTTCTCGACCGATGACGCCGTGCCCGGAATCGCCAACGCCAATAGGATGCTGATGTAAAGCAGGGTCTCCAAGCGGCCTCGCAGGAATTTTCTCTGCCACTACTGGATTACTGTTACGGTGATTGAGTTCGATTTGACCTTGCCCTCGCCCAGGTTTTGGCGCGGCGGTGTTGGGAGAGCGACCCATATGGTGTATTTACCGGGCTGGCTCAAATCATAGAATCTTGTGACTGTTACCTTGTCGACGAAGGATTCGCCTGGCCCCAATGTTCGAGCGATATTACTCCCGTACTCTGTCGGGATTCGGTTATCCTTGGTGCGGAGATAGGCGGAGGGCGGAGCGGAACTCCCTTGCATGTCGCGGACGTCTATTTCGTAGCGAGCCCCATCCTCTGGTATTAGGCCCGGAGAGGTTATGAAGCTGATGTCGCGATCCGAAGTATTCGTGACCGTGACAAGCAAACGTAGTTCCGTCCCGGCTTTAATGGGCTCCTTTGGTGCGGCGACCGTCAAAGAAAAGAACTGTTTAGGTCCCGGAGCGGCAAGCGGTGAGAAGAACGTAAGAGTAATCGCACAAGCAACATAGTAAACAAGGTATCTCATGGGGGCTCCTTAATGGCACGTCTTGGTGCCGCCGTTGGTTACCGTGCTAGTCCACGTGGGGTACGAGGCGCTCGCCTGGAAAGCGTTCGCGCTCGCAGTGCTATCTGATTGGACGGTCCATGTACCCCCGCTTTGCACTGCATCCCCATAGATTTGCCATGCTACATAACCTAGAGGTACCGGGATGTCGCTTGTTAGGCCTGGCCTCCACATAAAGTACATCGTGAAGCTGTCCGACCTAGTAACCTTGCTGTCCGCGGACGGAAGACCTAGCGAAGGGCTGTCGGCGGTGCTAAGTCCTGTGGCGTAAGGGATTGTATTGTCGAGCCCTGTACCTGCGGTGCAGTTTAAGGTCGAGGAACCTGCGGTATAGGTTGAACTGTCGCTGCCTATCAGCTGAACCCACCAGTATGTGTCTGTATATCCCGAAGGGGACGTAGCCCTACCGTTAAACTGGATGCCTATGTCGGGGGATATGCCAAGGCCGAAGTAAAGCGCGAAGCCGGAGTTGGTCTGGTTAATTTCCCACTGGCCGAGCGGGGGGACGGAGACGCTTACAGAGGTCGGCCCAGCCACGTTAAAGGCTGCCGTCGCGACTGGGCTGTTCACACTCCCAAAGCCGCCAGACATCGTGTACTGATAGCTCATGTTTAGCGAGTTGCCGGGGGACACCCAATAGAAAGTGTAGCCGAGCGGAAGGGGATCGGAGGTGCTGGTAGGCGGTAGAGCTGCTACTTGTCCACCGGTCGTATCGGGTGGGCCGTTGCCCGCGGCGTTAACATAGCCGCCTACAGCGGTTCCGGGAGGAATCGACCATGACTGACTCGAAAAGGTCATACACGAGGGTAACGAAACCGACGCGCTGAGAGCAATTTGCTGCCCCACCACAACCGATTGTGTTCCCGAAATATTCTGTCCTGCAAGCTGGATCGTGGCTGCGGGTGCAGCCGGCAAAGCTACGGAGAGAGGGAAAGCGTTGGTGGACACGTTGTCGAATGATGGGAAACTGACCGTAATGCTCTGCGGTCCAGCCGAGCAAGATACGGCGTAGCCAGCCTGAATCGTGTTGTCATTCACAACACTGGGATTGACCGCGGATATTCCCGCTCCGTCAAAGTTCAGCGTCGGTGTGCCCTTGCCACTGAGTCCGGATCCGCTGATCGTCAATAGCCCGGTCGTGCCGATCACAAGAGGCAATGGCGACACCCCGGTGATACCGAAGACGTTGCCGCCTCCGGAAGAGTTAGGATTGCCTTCAGGGCAGCTGTCGTTCATGTTGTCGGAGACGCAGAACTCTCCTTGATAAACGTCGACGTTAGACAGGAAATTCTGAAGAGTCACCTGGCCGACGTTAACACCCCCAACGCTGCCGTTATTGACCGTCATTACGGCGGAATTCGTTGTAGTCCAGGATCCTCCCGAAAAAGTCTGGTCACTCCCGTAAGAATCTGTGGCGTGTGTAACGACCGTTCCGGAGCCACCAACAGTTAGGTCTATCGGACCGGGGAGCAGGATAAAGTTATTGTACCCGTTGCAGTACTGGCAGATTTCGCCGCAAGTGGCCTCGGCAACGTTGAAAACGCCGCCAGCGAGCACCAGATTGATCTTCTTCTTGCCATCGGCTGCGGCGCTATCGTGGCCGGAGGTATCGAAAGAGGCGCTCCCTTCTCGAATTCCGGCCGGAATCACCTTTCCGTCCCTGTCCGGCGTCTTTTCCATGATGAGCATGCCAACATCGAGCGTAGTGGAGGCTTGCGGAGCAAGGTGCATGGGCAAATGGTACGTGCCGGAACCATCGCCGTAGTAGAGCGTGGCGATGATATCCTGAGGCTGGTCAGTTGGATTCCAAAGCGTGAACATGGCGTCATTTCCATCCGCGACGCTCCAGTACCCGCTGATTCTTCCGATTCCTTCGCCGATCACTTGAGGCCTCACTGGGAAGACGTAGGTGCCCGTCTGGTCCACGCTTCCGTTGGCCAGAAGCAAATCACCCCCGTGACCGGTGAATGAAGCGCTCAGATTTATCATGCCATCAAAAGACCTTAATCCCGCAGCGCGAAGCATAGGTTCGAATTCCACGATCCTAGATTCGAAGGGAAGTAGCAATTGCGCCGGAAGCTGCCGGTTTATCGGTGTCCCGCCCATGGTCAGCGCGTAATTGAGTCGGAAAGAGACGTTCAGAGGCTTTGCCGTGGTGTTGCGCAGCGATAAGTATGGAGTAAATGTAGTCTGCGCGGGGAAGCCTGGCATCATCATAGGGTCCGGCTTACCGACCATAATGCCTGCGCTGCCCAATTCGAAGGTCTTCGCGGGGACGGTGGTCGCGTCATGGGACCAGAAAGGCATGTTCGCGGAGTAACCGATACTTTCGTTTGCCAGGCTGCCGGCGACCATGACTGCTCCGCTCGGCCCGTGGTATTCGACGCGAACACCTCCGGCTTGGTTGTCCTGCTGGGAAGCTTCGCGGGAAAACTCCTTGAGAGAAAGGACCTGAGTCGTGTGCGGGGCGAGCTGTACGTCGCGGGCATCAGAATCATCCACATTTCAGGTAACGCGGAGAGTTGCGGCCCTCTGCTGATCCGTGGTGTTGCTCAGGCTGACCGTGCCGTGCACTCCGCTGTCGTGCTTCCACCACAAGCCTTCGAGGACCGACCTTGAGAGTATTGTCCTCCGGCATAGGCATCGGCTCGTTAATCATGTAGACGAAACTGAGGCTTCGAGGCGCATCGATGGCGGCTAATGTCGCGACTAGGTGGCCTGGAGTGGGATATTTGTACACTAGGGCCAGGCTCCCAAACTCCGAAACATGTGGAGCAATCGCGCGCGGCGCGGACGCCAGCGCATCGTTAATGTTTACTGTTGCCACGCCGGAGGTTGCCACCGTAACAGGTGCAAGGGGGTAAGCCGTGCCGTCCGCCATGTAGATGGTCGGGCTTACCTGGATCGGCGCTACAGCAAGCACGTTCTTAATCCGAATTGTGGAAACGAAACCGCCGTCAGTGCGCCAGAGGCCTCCATGAAGAACATGAACTTCGTCGGACATGGGCATGGCGTTTGCCGACTGGGGTGTTCCTGTTTTATTCGATCGCGGAAGGATTGCATCATTTGCGGCCACGGAAGCCAGAGTAAACGCAATGGCGGCGAGGATTGCTGTGCTGGCCGCTAAGAATAAACGAGTTCGATTTGAGCGAATTCTTTTTTCTACTGAGCTTGCGAAGGCCTTCAACATTTGCTTCTCCATATAGGTGTGCCGGGCGCGAACGAGAACGAGGGATCTAATTTGGGACCGCGTGGCTGGAGTGTGGGCCGGCCGTTTTTGTCAACGACTAAGCCCGTGGTTTGTGAGGGCGCGAGTTGTAAGGATTTCAGAAATTCGATGAGGCAGTCGTGTTCGCAGGAGCTGAGCGATACGAAAGCTTGGCGTGAGGCGAGAGCTTCGCCGGAATGGGGGAGGAATGCTTCGCGCATGGACGCGTCTCCCAGGGCTGGGCGAACGTGAACTTGAGCGTACTAATGGAACCGTGGACACATCAGCGGGGAGAATCAGCGGCTGAGAAACCGAAGGAGCCCGCGCTAATTCGTGGCGTAGGATAAATTTTTGCTTGACGGCTGTCAATCCGGTGAAGATCTTAAAAACGTACTATCTGAGCTTAGTACTGCGTCTTTTCATTATGCTGGAGAAAAACAGTGCACGGAATGTGCTGTTTCGTGGCGATCCACCACGTTCGGGTCGCAGGGTCACACGCTACGAATAGCGCAAATCATGGAGGTACGCAGGGATGCAACTCGTCCGGTCAGCGCGCGGCCGAGAGCGTGCCCCTCTTAACTTTAGAATCGATTTCCGCACGGCAGTACCGGAGGACTTTGCCCGTGTTCCGCACCGACTTTCCGTCCTAATTCGCGGCCTGATTCGCGACGTAGTAGGGCGAGTTGACGGTGAAAATGCGCTGGTTGCCGCGGACGAGGAGTGTCCATTCGAGGAGCCGGCCGCGCTGGTTGTGCAGAAAATACTCGTACCAGTGATCTTCGACAAGCTCTGGAATCACAACAACAATATGTCGATCTGGATGTTTCTCTGAAAGATCGCGAACGTATTGAACGATGGGAACGATGATGAAGCGATACGGCGAAGGAAGAACGATTAATTTCGGGGGCTCGACGCCGGCGGCACGGAAGGGTTGTTCCACGTAACGTTCCCAATCCATGTTGAGAAATTCCGAATGATCGCCAGGCTCGACGTGGACGGCGATGATTTCCCGGGAAAGCCGCGAGGCAAATTCGAGCGCTTGCTTGGAGATTTGACTCCAGTGCTCGATGGGAACGACGACGATGGGCGGCGCGCTGTCGTTGGCGGGGACCACCGGGGCGGCGCAGCTCGTAGCGACGCTGACCATATGGTAGTGACGGCGAACGAGGCAGAAAAAGAAGATGAGCAAGGGAATAAAAATGACAGTGATCCAGGCGCCTTCGGCAAATTTCGCGACCAGGACCACGATGACGGTGACGCCGGTGACGAATCC
>WNFD01006530.1_pt1 | contig 11667 bp, 17 predicted proteins | sample 5400491 | NCBI WGS metagenome assembly WNFD01 (sample SAMN13153343, study PRJNA577476) | soil metagenome | isolation source: 120 cm saprolite under Douglas fir tree site 2 hole 2 replicate 2 | place: USA:California | collected 2015-04-18 | reverse complement strand
GCCCCCCAGCTGGCCATCGCACAGTCTGCCGAATATATACGGCACTTTCGTTTTCAGGGCAGTACAGGAGTGGAAGATTGCCTCATAGGACTTTACTCTCAACGAAGAGCACTTTGCCTTAACCGGCTGTCTGGGCGAAGAGGATGAGGTGGCGGCCACTGGTGGCCTGATTCTGGGCGGTGGGCATAGGGAGGTTCACTGTCATGGTCGTTGCGGTCTTCAGTATCGTAACGCGTGTCATCGTTCTTGCCACCGAGACGTGGGAGAGGGTGCGATCGGAATTTTCTCCACGGAGAACATTTGAGGTCGTGACGTCGTCCGCGATTACAGCGCGGATGTCTGCGCCTTGCGCAGGAGTTTGTCCGCTTGCAGAAAAGGTCACGTCGAGCGTTTTGCCGGGGGCGATCGCCGAGATGATTTGAAGGGTCATCGGCGTTGGACGGTCTTCCGAGCGAAGCGCGTGGAGAACTCCCATCGGCGTCGCTACCCACAAGCTGGCTTTTCTCCGTTCACGACGATCTGTGGTGTGTAAACACTGTCGAGATGGAAGCGGCCACCGTACGCATTCTGCCGCTCAGTAAAGACGAATTGCGAGAAGGGATCGGACCATCCGAGTTGATTCCAGTAGGTGACATGCTCGCTGATACCCACGATCAACTGTCCAGCGTCCGTGCGCTTCCCGTTCAGCTTTTGGAGGGAGCGCATCCGCGGGTGGACAGCGGGAGCAGCCCTCCGATGTAAATAGCTCCACCAGCACAGCGCGTGGTGCGGCTGCGGAGTCTGACGCAGCAACCTGTCCATGCGCATCAAGGAGAAGAATTCCCAGGAGCGAGGTGGTTGCCACGATCAAACTGACTGTTCTGCATGTCATCAGACGAACAAGTCACAGAAAGGTTACAGAGTATCTGGATGGGTGGAGAGCAGACACGAATAGAAATAAATTTCCGAAACCTGTAACTAAACCGATGACTGATGTTCTAACGAGACAACAGGCTGCAGCGATGTATGCGGGTCTGAAATATCAGGAGTGTTCAAAATGAAGAATTCAGTAAAAGCAATGATGTTGAGCGCAGCTGTAAGCGGGCTGCTTGGTGGTTCCACCGTGACGTTGCACGCCGCTTCCAGCACCAGCGTGTCGGCTGGCGGCCATTACCTGGGCCAGGCTGCGTTTGCGGCTGCCCAGGATACCGACAAAGACAAGCACGCTTGTAAGGGCAAGAACGATTGTAAGGGCAAGGGCGGCTGCAAGTCGAGCGATAACGGCTGCAAAGGCAAGAATAGCTGCAAGGGCAAGGGCGGATGCGCTACGGACGGCTCGAAGCCGCCAGCAGCGTAGTTTTGCAGTATGCGACTCTCCTGCGGAGACGCGGACTGCGTTCTTTGCAGGAGATCGCCTTTGAGAATCGGAAACAAGAGTGAGATAGCACTATGCCAGCAAATCGCTTCAACGGATATACCGACTACGGAGTAGGCATCGGACTTCGCGTGCCGCACTACCGGCACATTCTTGAGAAGAAGCCGGTCGTCGACTGGTTTGAGATCATCTCGGAGAACTACATGATCGACGGCGGAAGGCCGTTGAGTGTGCTGGACAGCATCCTGGAGCAGTACAGGGTGGTGCAGCATGGGGTGTCGATGTACTTCGGATCTGCGGACCGGTTGAACCGCGAGCATCTGAAGCGGCTGAAGTCACTGGTGCGGAGGACGGGAACGCCGTGGCTTTCGGACCATCTCTGCTGGGGTAGCGTGGATGGGCGGTACACGCATGATCTGCTGCCGATGCCTTATACGTTTGAGGCCGCGAAGCTGACGGCGGAGAAGATCCGGCAGGTGCAGGACTTTGTCGAGGTTCCTGTCGCGGTGGAGAACGTGAGCAGCTATGCGGAGTTCCATGTCTCGGAGATGACGGAGTGGGAGTTTCTTAACGAGGTTGTGGAACAAGCGGACTGCGGGATTCTGCTGGATGTGAACAACATCTATGTCTCATCGCAGAACCATAACTTCGACCCCAAAACCTACGTCGAGGCTGTGCCGGCGGAGCGCGTGGCGCAGATTCATATCGCGGGACACTCGAAGTTTGAGAGGTACATCCTGGATACGCACGATCATCCGGTGCTTGATCCGGTGTGGGATTTATATGCACGCGCGATTGAGCGATGCGGGCCGACGGCTACGCTGCTGGAGTGGGACGACAAGATTCCATCGTTTAATGAGGTGCATGCGGAGGCGTTGAAGGCGAAGAGATATCTCAACGCCACTACGACGGCTGCCAGTGATTTGGAGTTGGTGCGATGAGCGGGAGTTTGCAGGAACTGCAGCGCAGGATGGCCACGGCTGTGATGCAGCCGTTGACGCTGCGCGAAGAGATGCGGCGACGCGATGGTACGGGCCGTTCGACCGAGCGCGAGGCCGCGGAGTTCATCAAACCGAATGACCGGTTGAGTTCGTTTGAGCGGCTGGAGATTTATAACCGGCAGTACTGGTTCCGGTTGTTTGCGAGCTTTGAAGAGGACTTTCCCGGTTTGCAGGCGATCGTGGGACGCAAGCGGTTTCAGACGTTGATGCGGGCTTATCTGGAAGCTTGTCCTTCGACTTCGTTTTCACTGCGAAACCTTGGGTCGCGGCTTGTTGTCTGGCTGCAGGAGAATCCGGCGTATGTGGCTCCGGATGGCGAGGCCGCGCTTGAGATGGCGATGCTCGAGTGGGCTCACATTGAGGCCTTCGATGGAGCGGTGTGGCCGCGGTTGACTCCGGAGGCGCTGGCGGAGGTTGGAGCGGAGTCGCGCATTGCGTTGCAGCCGTTTCTGCGGCTGGTGAGGGCGCACTATGCCGTGGATGACGCGCTGATCGCAGTGCGGAGTGAGAGCGGCAGCAGCAATGGTTCGAGCAACAGTGCGTCGGCGGGACATACCGTGAGGAGATCGCGGGCGATACGGTCTCAGCCTCGCGAAGATGTGTTCCTGGCGGTTCATCGCCATGAGGATTCGGTGTACTACAAGCGGCTTGCGGTGGAGGACTTCCGGATGCTCGAAACGTTGCGAGAGGGAAGGACGCTGAGCGAGGCGATCGACGCTGGATTTGAGGAGAGCTCGATGCCGGAGGAAGAGAGACCGGGGTATCTGCAGTCGGCCTTCAGGCACTGGATGGAGCTGGGGTGGTTCTGCACGGCACCCGACGATATTGAAAGTGAGAGAGTTTGATGAAGAAGATTTATGAACTTTATTTGAAGTTTGCTGCAGTGGCATCGTCTCTGCGGTCACCGTTTCTGCTGGCTGTCCGGCTCTACTGGGGATGGCAGTTCGCGCAGAGCGGATGGGGGAAGCTGCACCATCTGGATCGCATTACGGAGTTCTTTGCCAGCCTGCATATTCCTCTGCCTTGGGTGAGTGCGCCTTTTGTCGCCGGGCTGGAGTTTGTTGGCGGCATTGCGTTGATTTTGGGTATTGGATCGCGGCTGTTCGGGCTACTGCTGGCAGGTAATATGCTGGTGGCGTATGTGACCGCGGATCGAGAGGCTTTGTTTTCGGTGTTCTCCGATCCTGGAAAATTTTATATCGCCGATCCGTTTACGTTTGTGTTTGCGTCAGCGATGGTGCTGGTGTTTGGGGCGGGACTGTTTTCAGTGGATGCTCTGCTTGCGAGACGTTGTAAGGAGTGGATTGAGGCGCAATGACTGGTGCAGCTGAGGTCAGGGATGAGGCTGCAATGATTGCCACGATCCTGGCAGGCGATACGCGGCAATTCCATGAACTGATCCGACCGTACGAGCGCAGCGTTTATGTGATGGCGTTCTCGATGCTGCGGAATGAAGCAGAGGCAGAGGATGTCGCGCAGGAGGCTTTTCTCAGGGCGTTTCGCAAGCTGGATACGTTTCGCGCAGATTCAAAGTTCGGCACTTGGCTGGTGAGCATCACATTGAATGAAGCTCGAAGCCGGTTGAGGCGGCGACAGATTGTGAAGATGGAGTCGCTGGATGTGCCGGCGGAGGAGCAGGGCCATGTGACGCCGACGCTGCTGCGGGATTGGCGAGAGATTCCTTCGGAGGCGCTGGAGCGGAAGGAGATTCGATTGGTTCTGCGGCAGGCGATCGAGGAGTTGCCGGAGATCTACCGCGAGACATTTATTTTGCGCGATGTCGAAGAGTTGAGCGTGAATGAGGCGGCCGAGACGATTGGTATCAGCGTTGGTGCGGTGAAGGTGAGGTTGCATCGGGCGCGGATGATGTTGCAGAAGAGGCTCGCTCCTGAGTTGAAGAGTATGAGCCCGGCGAAACGGAGGTGGTTCCCATGGTTCTAGAGTGCAAGCATGTGTGGGAGCATATCTCCGGGTATCTGGATGGATCGCTCGACGCGGACGTTCTGGAGATGGTGCAGAAGCACCTGGAGCACTGCGAGATATGCTCTGCGATTCTGGATTCGACGCGGAACATTCTGGTGCTGACGGCTGACGATCTTGTGTTTGAGCTGCCGGTCAACTTCAGCGAACGGCTGCATGCGCGGCTGGAGGCTGAGATGAACCAGACTACGGAACGCGATGGACGAGTGGATGGGTGATCCATTCGGCGGCGACGAGCAGCAAGGTAAAGAAGGCGAGCGTGAACTGCAGGAGTTCCGCTCGCTTTTGTTTTGGAGTGACCGGGCGGACACGCCATTGGGATTCAGGGCGGGTGCGGAGGGAGTGGATTCGCCAGAGCACGTAGAGGTTGATGAGGGAACCGACTACGGCGACGATCATCATCGGAATGCGGATAGCGTCCTGATGGAAGCCGGTGGCGGGAGCATGTATGCCCACGGTCGCCGCGCTGAGAGCGCTGAGGCCGATGGCGACGCGGATGCCACTGATCGCGATGACTGCGCTGCAAGCGCTTTGCAGCAGGATGAAGATGAGGCTGGTGAGGTTCACGAGCCAGGGTTTTGCGTGTTTTGTAACGAGCATGAACTGATCCGTTTCTCGGGGCAACGCCTCTTGAGGACCTGACTTCCTCCTCATACCCTATAGCGCAGCTGCGTCAGAATCCAATCGTCCAATCCGCCGACTCTGACAAATAGATCAATCGGTTTTATTTCAAGCAGGAACTGCGTGATGGATTAAATATATGAATGCTGATCAAGGCACTCGTCGAGTTGCGCATTTTGTTCGATCGTGGTGTAACTTTCCTGCGCAAACTGGATCAGACCCCCAGCAGTTCGCAATTGCAATCAAAGTTTCAACTGGACGGACCTGTGCTGACTATTAATCAATCAACATTTGCGGATATAGATGCCATTGGGAATAAGGAATGGCTCATCACGAATGACATTGGCGGGTATTCGTCTTCAACCGTCTCTGGTATGAACAGCAGGCGATATCACGGCATGCTGGTGGCGGCCACCTCCCCGCCCGTCGGCCGCCTTGTCATGCTTTCGAAGCTGGAGGACGCACTCGTCGTCGACGGCGAGCGAGTCGAACTCTCGACAAACCTCTACGGCGAAGGTGTTGTGCATCCAGCGGGGTTTCAGAATCTCCGGGAGTTTCGCCTGGATCCTTTTCCGGTCTTCACCTATTCGAACCCTCACTTCACTCTCACAAAGTCAGTCTTCATGGTGCGCGGCGAAAACACGGTAGTGGTCGAGTATGCGTTAGCGGTTCGCGGCGACGCGAAGGACATCTCGCTTGAAGTTCGTCCGCTGATCGCCTTCCGCGACTACCATGCCACGACCCACGAAAACAGCGCCCTGGATGGTTGCCTCTTTGAGATGCCAGGCTGCGTCAGGTTGAAGCCATACTCCGACCTCCCCAGTCTTTTTCTCGCTCACGATGCGGATGTCGTTGTAAAGGAGGGCCATTGGTACCGCAATTTCGAGTACCAAGAAGAGAAGGCACGCGGGCTCGATTACAGCGAAGACCTCTTCAGTCCCCTGACTTTCAAAGCTTCTTTGAACAGCAGGACGCGATTTCTACTGATTGCATCTACCGAGCGGCGCTCTACCCTGGCCGCAGCTGGTTATCGAAGAGCAGAGATTCGCCGTCACGAACTCACGCATTATAAGTATCGCTGCCAGTATGGGAGCTCAGAGTTGATCCCCACCCTTGCACGAGCAGCGGAGCAATTTATCGTGGCAAGACCGCCATTCAAAACTGTCATTGCCGGTTATCCCTGGTTTGGAGACTGGGGGCGAGACACGATGATCTCGCTGCCAGGCCTGCTTCTTTCGACGGACCATCCTGATTCGGCGCGCGACATTCTGCTCCAATACCTGAAGTACATTCATTGTGGCATGTTGCCGAACCGTTTTCCGGATCAGGGAGAGACACCTGAATACAACACTGTGGATGCCACGCTTTGGTTCTTTGAGGCCATCTGGCAGTATCTGAATTACCGCACGGATTACGCATGGAGAGAGCAAGCCTTTAAGCTGATCGAAACCAGCTTCTATCCAGCGCTAAAGAGCATTGCAAATCTCCACCGCTCGGGAACGCAATATGGAATCCATGCCGATAATGATGGCTTTCTGTGGGCAGGCGATAATACGACGCAATTGACATGGATGGATGCCAAGGTGGGCGACACCACAATTACGCCGCGCGCAGGCCGTCCTGTGGAGATCCAGGCGTTATGGTATAACGCCCTTTGCATCCTCGAAGAATTCGGGCGGCAGTTCGGAGACCATGCTGCCGCCGACTACTACTCTGGCATTGCCCACAAGCTGCAGAACAACTTCGAGTCCGTTTTTTGGAATGAAGAGGGCAAATGCCTCTTTGATGTGGTTGGAGATTTAGGAGCCGATGCGGCCATCCGCCCCAACCAGGTCATAGCCATCAGTCTTCGCCATTGTCTTCTGGGCAAGCAGCGGGCGCTCGATGTCCTGAAGGTGGTCGAGCGGGAATTGCTCACCCCTTATGGCCTGCGCACTTTGTCTCCATCGCATCCGCAATATAGGGGTAGATATGAAGGAGACGTGTGGGGCCGTGACAGTGCTTACCACCAAGGCACGGTGTGGCCGTGGCTCGCAGGGCCATTCTTCGCCGCAAAGCTCAGATTTGCAGAAGATGCGGAAGAAGCCCTCATTGAGACGCAGGACTGGCTCGACCGCTTCAGCAGTCACCTCAAAGAGGCGGGGCTTGGTCAGGTATCCGAGATTTTCGACGGAGACGAACCCCATCATCCGCGGGGCTGCATCGCACAGGCCTGGAGCGTGGCGGAGCTTCTAAGGCTGGCAAAGATGGTCAATAAGCGTTCCCGGGTTGTGCAACTCACGGCGAAATCAGTGCAATCGCATTGCCCCGAGCCGGCACTTGCCGGTTGACAACAAGCATCGACAATTGGGTCCCATCTTTGAACCAGTTCAATATCAGCAAGACACATCAACTTGGAAAGGAAGTTTCATGAAAAACACAAATCATCAACCGCTCGCGGGACAAGTGGCACTCGTCACCGGGGCCAGTTCGGGTATCGGTGCTGGCGTAGCCAAAGCCTTGGCTCAAGCGGGCGCGAGGGTTGCTGTCAACCACCCGAATACTCCTGAATCAGCGAGCCAAGTCGTAGAAGAGATTCGCGCTACCGGTGGCACGGCTATGGCGCTGACCGCTGACGTCAGCAACGAAGATCAGGTGAAGAAGATGTACGCCGAACTCTTCGATGCATACGGAACCATCGACATTCTCGTCGCCAATGCGGGTCTACAAAGGGATGCGGCTCTCGTCGATATGTCTCTGGCTGAGTGGCAGTTCGTTCTGAACGTGAACCTTACTGGTCAGTTCCTGTGCGCCCGCGAAGCCGCCCGCGAATTCATGCGACGCGGAGTTATTTCGGAGCGCTCCGTCGCCGCAGGCAAAATTATCTGCATGAGCTCTGTCCACGAAGTGATTCCCTGGGCGGGGCACTGCAATTACGCAGCATCCAAAGGCGGCATCATGTTAATGATGAAAAGCCTTGCACAAGAGCTTGCTCCCCATCGCATCCGGGTAAATAGCATCGGGCCGGGCGCGATCAAGACACCGATCAATCGCGTAGCCTGGGAGACTCCTGAAGCTGAAGCCGAACTGCTTAAGCTTATACCGTATGACCGTGTAGGTGTGCCTGCAGATATCGCCAAAGCTGCAGTCTGGCTTGCCTCCGACGAGTCGGATTACGTTACAGGAATCACCCTGTTCGTCGATGGCGGCATGACCCTCTATCCAGGTTTCGCCACGGGCGGATAAGCTGCCAGACAGTAGAGAGTTGCTTTGTGATTACTACCAATGTGAAAGTAGATGCGTTAGGCTGTCTGCAATTCCCAGACGCAGCAAGAAAGTCGATGCCAGAAGCGATGATCGGTGAGCGTCCAAATCACGACTTTGCGAAGAGTGCTGCGGAAGTTCCACCTTCCGGGCAAGCCCGTGCCAATCCCAAGGGTGTGGCTGATGCCGGTTCGACGCAGCCCCGCACCGGGTGGATTCCGGCATATGGCAACGCCGTCGCAAAGGATGAGGCAGCGCTGGGAGAAGCCGCACTAATCAAGCGCATCTGCGATGGCGAGAGCGAACTTTTCATCGAGTTGATTCGTCCCTACCAGAAGATGGTGTACGCGATGGCAGTCTCGATCATCCAAAACGATCAGGATGCTGAAGAAATATCCCAGGAGGCGCTTTTCAAGGCGTTCAAGAACCTTGCGCAGTTCCGGGGAGAATCCAAGTTCAGTACGTGGCTCATCCAGATCACCATGAACGAGGCACGCCAGCGCCTACGCCGCCAGAAAAGAGCGGCTGAAGAGTCGCTTGACTACGGTATCGACAATGAAGAAGGCGACCATATACCGATCGACCTTGCGGATTGGCGCGAGATACCTTCAGAAGCTCTACAGCGAAAGGAGCTACGCCAAGTTCTAGCAAATGCCATTGCTTCATTAAGACCAATTTATCGTGACGTGCTGATCCTCCGAGATGTCCAACACTTCAGTGTTTCTGAGACAGCCGAATCACTGAATATCAGTGAAGCTTCCGTAAAGACCCGGTTGCTTCGGGCGCGCCTTAAGGTACGAGACGCGTTGGCGCCCGGATTCGATGCGAATTGGAACACAGGCAATAGCGAATATAAGCGCGTTCGTCCGTTTTGAGGGGATCCAAATGTTGGAGGGGCTATGCGGGATGAAAAGATAATCGTCGAGATCAGCTGCTTCGAAGTGTGGAGGCAGATCTCCGACTACATAGACAATGATGTTGATCCCGAAATGAAGGCAAGGCTCGAGTTCCACTTTGAGCGCTGCAAGGATTGCAAGGCCATTTTGGATGGTACACGTAACGTCGTTGCGCTCATCGGCGATGAGCGGGCTTTTGAATTCCCTGAGGGCGTTAGCGAGCGTCTGATAAGTGCTCTGTCGCAGAGGATTGCGAGCCATCGTATGGAAGGCGAGTGATCCACCTATCTGATTGGGTGGCCTCGATGTCACGGATAACATCTCCCGGCAACCTCGGCGTTTCGTCCAGATTGTCGATGAAACTGGTGATCACCCACCCGCGAGTTGCATCCCGTCGCCATGTTTCAAAATAGCGAGTTCTGACCTGCTGCCGGCCGCCGCCCGTTCTTGGCGTTAGCTGGAGTACGTGCCATCCCCAGTCAAACGCCTTATCCCCATTCAGAACTATGTCGATGATGATAACGGCCATCTCAGCACTGTAGTCGCGAAATAGTCGCTTCAGCCGCGCTCGGAAAACGTCCTTCGCGTCGGAATAGTAATAGCTGGGCATTGCAAATGACATATCGGCGAACGCATCATCGTAGATCGACAACACCAACTCCTCGTCTCCGGCATTGAAGCCTTCACGAAAGCGGCTCTTGGCCAGGTTGATCGCATAAATATCGTCCATGTCGGTTTATCTCTCTGAACTTTTCCACATAAAATCACCCGATGAATTTTGGTCCCAATTTTACTTTTTTCGCGTCACCTTTAGAGGGTGAAGGACTCCAACGGACTGCCTGTCCATTGCACAGGCACAACGCAAAATCTGATTGACGAGGTATTACCATGCGCAACCGTTCTCTTTCCTATATGAGCTCCGCCTATCGTGCATTCAGCAAGTTCGCGGACGTTCTTCAATCACCGTTTCTCCTGGCCATTCGGCTCTACTGGGGCTGGCAATTTGCTCAATCCGGATGGGGCAAACTTCATAATATTTCGCATGTGACGGAGTTCTTTGCCAGCTTGGGTATCCCATTTTCGCATGCAAATGCCTTATTGGTGAGTAACCTGGAATTCTTCGGAGGCATTCTCCTGATCGTGGGTCTTGCCTCAAGGCTTACGGGGTTAATATTGACGGGCAATATGCTCGTCGCCTACGTAACCGCTGACGGTGAAGCGCTTAGATCGATCTTCTCCAATCCAGGAAAGTTTTACGCTGCCGATCCCTACACCTTCCTGTTTGCTTCGCTGATCGTGTTGATCTTTGGCGCGGGCCTTTTTTCCATCGACGCAATTCTTGCCCGGATCGCCTCCGAACGCGCGCCTAAGGTCCGCACTCCCTGGCCAATGAGCGCGTCGGGGCTTGGCAAAGGTAGTACTGGCGATCCGGCGCTGGTCCCATAAGTAGCGGAGGTGACTTTTATGCGATGGTTACCGACTCGCACGTCTTTGTCGTTCTGTTGATATGTTGGGGGCGGACAGACGTCGCAGTCGCGCAGGCTGTCCCGATGGATTCGATGCCTTTTGTAATCTCTCACGTAACGGTGATTGATGCGACTGGATCACCGGCAATGCCAGGGATTGTGGGATATGCATGTGCATACCGGGAGCAAGGGAATATTCTTCCCGCTCTATATCGCAAACGGCATAACTGGAATACGCGACATGGGCGGCGACGTAGAAGACTCTACGGAGGCGATCTCCACGCGTTATGTGAACCTCGTCGTCTGGCGCAAGGCGATCGAGAGGGGCGATTTGATCGGCCCCCGAATGGTGATCGCCGGGTTTCTGATTGATGGATTTCCCTGGCCAGGCGACGTGCCCGTGTCGAATCCGCCAGAGGCTCGCGCCGCAGTCGATGCACTCCACGATATGGGAGTCGACTTCATCAAGGTGAAGTCATTCTTGTCGCGTGACGCATATCTGGCAGTTGCGGACGAAGCGCATCGAAAGCACATCGTCCTTGCAGGGCATGTGCCCGACTCGGTTTCTGCCTCGGAAGCCTCAGGCGCAGGACAAAAGAGCATAGAACATTTGACAGGCGTAGCGTTAGCTACTTCCAAAGAAGAAGGGCTACTAATAAAGGAACTCGGCGAAGCTTTCGCCGCTCGCGATCGTACTCGCTATGGACAGGTACAGTTCGTGCCCTGGACACATTCGACAAGCAGAAGGCGCTGGAACTCTTTCGGCTTTTTGTTCAGAACGGCACTTGGCAAGTGCCGACGCTTGTCGAGTTGCGCAGAAGCTCAACGATGCCCCCCGGCTCCCCCACACTTCAGATCCTCGCTGGGAATATATACCCAGTCGGCTCTGGGGGCAGCGTGGGGGAAGGCCGCTGATGAGGATGCCGCCACCCAAGCCGTGAAAACTAACTTTCCGGCGCTGCTTTCACTAGAGCGTGTTCTTAACTTTGCACCAAGCTAGATGCTTTGCCTGGGGTTTTGTTTTGGCGAGCATGGTTGGATGTGGAACAGGGTTTGGTTGGGTATCCGAGTGATGTCAACGATGAGGAGTGGGCGTTTGTGTCACC
>WNFD01006528.1_pt1 | contig 11668 bp, 6 predicted proteins | sample 5400491 | NCBI WGS metagenome assembly WNFD01 (sample SAMN13153343, study PRJNA577476) | soil metagenome | isolation source: 120 cm saprolite under Douglas fir tree site 2 hole 2 replicate 2 | place: USA:California | collected 2015-04-18 | reverse complement strand
CGAAGCGGACAAATGATGTGCTACCGAAACCGGTCAAGTCCGAGTGCTATCGACACGTACAAATACCCGGATTAATACCGCGCGCTTCGTTCCTCGGAAGGGCCGCGCCGTCAGCGAAATCCGGAAGCCAGGCGCGCAAGGCTCGTCACGTCTCGGCGCCGAGTCCAGAAACAAAAATTCTCCCAGCGCTGCTCGAGGGAATAATAGCGCAGCCGCTTGCGCAGATATTCGACGATCCGCTTGCGGCGGAGCCATTCATGCTCGCGCAAGGCGGTTTCTTCGCCGCAGAGATCGCGCACGACGGCAATGCCGGCGGACTCCCCGTCCTCGAGCGCAGCGGCGATGCCCTGCGAGGACAGCGGATCGAGCGTCTGCGCGGCGTCTCCCACGGCCACGATTCGCGGACCATGCGCGCAAACCAGCGCTGCCGACGCCGCCGTGACGATACGCGGCCTCAGGGTCCGCCATGATTCGCAGGGAATGACGGCGTGGACGACGGGTGCGCGCCTTACGGCCGCGGCGAGCAGGCATCTCGCGGAGGTTTTCGTACGATCCCGCAACAGATCCCCGTCGGTAAAGAATGCGACGTAGCGCGTCCCGGACGTCTCGGGCACCGTATAGATCCACCCCCCTTCGAGGGCTTGGACCCGAACGGCATGGTCCGCAACATCCGCGTCGCGCGAGATCGAAGCCGCCACGGCCACCAGCTTGTCGACGACGATCAGCTCGGCCCCGAGCCGGCGCATGAAGCGGGCACCCCGGCCACTCGCGTCGATCAGGAATGCGCCTCGAATTGCCCGCCGTCCGTTCAGCTGGATTTCCCACCAGGATCCGTCATTTTTCACCACGGTCGCTTCCGCGCTGATCAGCTCGACGTTTGCCTTCGCCGCGGCTGCCGCAAGGGCGGCATCGAGCGCCGGCCGATCGAGCAGCAGGGTATTCTCGCCCGCAAGCAGCATCGCCGAGCGGTGCACCGGGTCGGGCGCGCCCCATGCCGACAGGAATCCGGTTGCCGGCGGGAACCGCAGTCGGTCGATTGCTCGCCTGAAACCGAGCCGATCGAGCACGGGAGCCGATGCGGGCGAGAGCGTCTCACCTCGCTTGGTGCAGCGCTGCGGGCGACGGCGTGCCGAGATCAAGGCCACCCTCGCCCCGGCCCGAGCGATTGCCGTCGCGGCGGCGGCTCCGGCCGGTCCGCCGCCGATCACCACCGCATCGAACCGATCCGAGCCGGTCAATGGACCGCGCCGTAGCCCCATTGCTCCATGAGCAGCAGCGGACGTCGCGGCCGCCTGGGCAAAACACGCTCGTGCCGGGGAGGAGTTGGCTCCTCGGGCAGCCTGCAGCCGGAAGCGATCCATTCCGCGAGCACCAGCCGTCCGGAAACGTTGCCGAGTTCCGGATAAATCTTGTCCAGCACCACGCCCATCGGGCAGCCGCCGCGCGCTCGATCGACCAGAAGCGGGCTTTCCTCCGGCCGGAACGGCACGATCCAGCCGTTTTTCGCGTCGCGCAGCGCCCGCATCAGCTCCCGCAGATCCGCAACGGCGAAAAACTCGGCAACGGACGGAGGTGCCGCTTCTTCCCCGCGGCCCTTGGTTCGCTCCGGACTTTTCGCGTTGCGCAGCTTGAACAGACGGTGGCCATCCGTCCCGCGCGCCTGCTCGCGCAACAGCGTCAGCAGGATCAGCATGGCTTCCGCCTTGGTGATCTGCCGCTTCAGCGTCGCGGTATCGCCTTCACGACCGAGCCAGAGGATCCATTCCCGCCATGCGGCACGGTCGGCATCGTCGAACACCTTGTACATCGGGCCGGAATAGCTCGTGAGATAGTTCATGAAGCGGCTGTTGTCGGGGTCTCCCGGCACGATCCAGGACGAGCTTGCAAGCTCCTCCACGAATACGCGCGGGTCTTCGAACAGGTCGTTGATGCGATGCGCCCCGATCTGTTTGCGCAAATGATTGAGGCTGCCGTAGTGTCTCTTGCGTGCCATGATTTCCGTCACGCGATCCTGCGGCGTGCCGGGTCTGCGCCGGTTGACGAGCTCGTCGCCCATGTCGTCGCCGTCGCTTTGGAAATATTCGTTGCCGGCCGCCGCGAACGCCACGAACCCGCGCCAGATGCGCCTCCAGTGGTACTGCTGCGCGGCCAATCCGCTCTCCTTCATCACCCGGTCGAGGTAGAGTTCCACCGCCCTTTTTGCCTTGGCGCCGTGCCCATCGGTCGCGTTGTCGATGCCGACGTGCATGCGCCAGAACTGCGTATCGATGCCCAGGTAATCCATGGTCTTGATGCGGGGCACCAGGGAGAGCACCTCCCATTCGAGAAACAGCGTCATGCCGAGAATCTCGGGAAGGTATTGCTCGGAATGCAGCGATACGGCCAATTGGAATACCGGCGCGGTGAACTCGGTCTCGTGGATCGCCGGATTGTCGGCGTAGCTCCTGGAATTGATCGGCGGCAGTTTCTGCCCGAGACTCTCCAGCAACGAGGTGTACAGATTCGAGTGGTTCAGCGACGGGTCGCCATTGCCCACTTCGTCGCTCCAAACCTCGAACAATAATGCGTTCTCCTCGTTGCTCGGGCCCACTTCCCCGACGTGGCGCAGCCAGGCGCCGTCGGTTTGATTGAACGGAGCGCGGTCGAGGATCTCTCGAATGGTGCCCTTCCTGGTTGCGTCCCAGGGTATCGTTGCCGCGAGGCTTCTGGCCCGCAGGATCTCGTAGATCTCCTCCAACTTTGCCCCGAAATTCTCCGCGGTGTAAGGCACGTAGGATTCCGGGTGTGAAGGATCCGAAATACCCTTTTTGTCGATGAGTTTCTGCGCCGCATCGAACTCCGTATCGGCGATCAATTTGGCGTAGCCCGCAAAGTCCGGGAACTTGTCGACGTTCATGAGGATGTAGAAATAATCCCGGAACGGACCGCCGCGATATTTATCGCGCTCGGTCTCTATCTTTGCCGAGATCGTGACCGCGTTGCCTTGATCATCCTTGAGCGGGATGTCTCTCTCGATCACGAAACCCTGATGGCGCCATTCGTCGACCATCGCCATGTCAGGCGCCTCTACGCTGTGGCGCAAATACAGAAGGTCGGTGATGCAGTCGACCAGTTCCGCTGCTCGCAGCTGCTTGGCGGCATCCGACGTGGTCTCGAAGTCCTCCGGATGACGGATCTGCACCTGGTCGGGCGTGTTGTTCTCGTCCAGCAGCCAGTCTCGAAGCGCCCTTGCGGATGTCCGCGCTTGCGGATGACCGGCAAATATTTGCACGAGATCCGCGCGCAATTGCCGACGAACATCGGCGCAATACACACCCACTACGCGCGCCGCATAGGCCGGATGGACCGTGCGAATGGCGCCCCAGTCTCGCTGCAGCTCCGCGAGGGTGCGCACCGGGGGCTTGGTTTTTTTGGGGACGGCGATCGAGTGAAGCTTGATGACGTCCTCGGGACGCGGCGCAACCGGATGAAAGTAGCGCGCTGAGAAGCGATCGAGCTGCCCCTGCACCAGAAATTGCACGCGCCACGGGCTCGCGATGCGATCCCCGGAACTGTGCCGCGGCCAATCGCTGCTGGCAAAATCCTCGTAGTCCGCCACGATCGTGCCATCCAGCAACCAGTCCGCGATCTCCTGGCCGCGGCCCGTCGCATAGGCGTCCGAGCTGCTGCGGCCCGGGTCCGGCAGCAGCCGGTCGGCCAGGTAATCGCCAGACGGCCGCGGTTTCTGGTCGAGACCGCGGTCCCAGCGCACGCGGTTGAACAGGACTCTCTCGAACTCGCCCTCGAAGGAACCGGTCTTCTCCTCGGTGAAATTGGCGAATATCTCGTCGAATGCTTCCTCGGAAATCACGTCATCGGGGCGTTGGGCCGGCCACCAGGCGTCACGGCATTCGTAGAAATCCGCCTGCCAGGGGCAAGCCATGAACTTCGTGACGTCGCCGGCCCCGATGGTTTCGTGGTTGAAGCGAAACGCCTCGACGTAGAGCTTCGGCTCGCGGATGACCGCGGTCATCTCGATGCCGGGAAAGAACGCCCCGCCCGCGCCGGCTTCGAGCGCGACCTGCGTCAGCCGTGCGGGCTGCCCGGCGACTTGGGGCCGTTCGCCGGACAGATATTCGGGGCCTGCGCCGGCAGCCTTGAAACGACTATTGGCCCATTCCTGCATCCGCCGGTATTGCAGATGGCTCAGGGTGAGCCAGGTCGCGGGGTTTCCGACTTCGCGGTCGCCCTCATCGCCGGACAGCGGCGGCATGTAGAACGCGTTCGCCTGCTTGAGTGCCAGGGTCTCGTCGTGCTTTTCGCCGCGCCGGCCAAGGTCGTAGATCGGCTTGCGCAGCATCTCGAAAAAATGCCGCCGCCGCTGCTCGCCGCCGCTCGATTCGGGATCCCCGAGCGTCGGGTCTTCTGCGTATCGGGCCTCGCCGGGCTTGGCAAAACCGTGTCCGCGAAGTCCCATGGCGTTGACCCAGCGATAGTCATTGAGCCGAGCGAGGATCGGGACGATGTCGTACTCGTAGTCGACGAGATCCGACCCCCGCAGCCGGGGGGCGTCCGGCCCGCAATCGAGCTCATGATAGAGCGCCGTCTCCTCCATGACGTCGTAAAGCGTGATGAGATTCTGAACATCCGGAGCAAAATCGGGAGGTGCGACGACGACCCACGCGCCGCCTTGGACCGCAATCTCCTTGCCGCCCTTCAACGCCACCTGCGCACTGACCGGGCCGTCGCTGACGTCGTCGTGCCAGTCGTCGTTGTTGGCGTAATTGGTGATCCAGCGCTGTGCCCGGATGGAATTGCCGTCGGCGTCGACCGCATCCGAGCTTCCGGTCCCGCCCAGAACGATCAGGCGTCCGCGCCCGTCGGTTCGAAGTTCGCCGAGGTACACCGACCGCCGCTGCTTGAAGGAACCGATGAAGCGATAGCCATCGCCCTTGGGACCCGTTTCCGGTTTCGAGTCGCGGCCCGTGATCTGCTTTGCTCCGCCGTCGATCCCCAAATGCTCGCGGCGGACCCGATCGGGAACATAGCGGCCGCCGTGGTGCTCCATGGCGCCGACATCGGCATTGCGAAGCTCGAGCTTCGCCGCGTCTTTGAGGCCGCGAAACTGCGCCAGGGCATTGCTCGTCCCATCGTACGCGAACCACGCCGCTTTCTTGTTGGCCAGATGCACGCGCCAAGTGATGTCGGCGTCCTCATCGGTCAATTCCTTCACCACTTCTCCATTCTTGTTGAATCCGTAGATGCGAAAACGAGCGGCTTGGCGTTTGATGCGGCCGGCGGCGTCCCGGTATTTGAAATCCGCAGGTCGGGAACTGCGTCCCAGCCCCCATTCGGGACCGTAGAACCAGCCGTCCTCGGCCTCGCTGTCGCCGAGCCGGGCAATCCCGATCGCCGGAAATATTTTTGCGAAAGCGATATTGGACATGCTCCCCTCCGACTGACTAGGTCCGCCGTGTATACTACCTTTGATTGACCCACGCCACCTGTCGGAGAAAAACCCGCAAAATAAACTTCGGGTGAGCATCGCCATCCCGTGCCGGGTCGGCGGCTTCCGCCGATCCGATCGGGCGATCCTGAACGCAGCTCGGATTTTTGCGCGTGTCGAGAGATTCGGCGACGCCGACGGTACCTAGTGGTCCGATTCATTCACATGATGCCCCGAGCGTGGCCCAATTTCGGGGCGTAAAGCGCGTTGGATGGCATGTGTCCGGGAAACAAGCGTTTGAGTCGCACCACTAATTGTCGATGTTCACCGCCCCGTGCCGATCATGGCGGCGACGGCGTCGAGCGCGGCTTGCGCTTTCGAGCCGTCGGGCCCACCCGCCTGGGCCATGTCGGGCCTGCCGCCGCCGCCCTTGCCGCCGAGCGCTTCCGCGCCTTTGCGCACCAGCTCGATAGCGTTGTAGCGCGCGGTGAGGTCCGACGTGACCCCGACGACGATCCCGGCCTTGCCCTCCCCGGTCACGCCGACGATGGCGACGACGCCGGAGCCGACCTGCTTCTTGCCCTCGTCGACGAGGCCCTTGAGGTCCTTGAGGTCGACGCCATCGACGGCACGCGCGAGCAGCTTCACGTCCCCGACCGTGCGAATGCCGTCGTCCGGCCTGCTGCCGCCGCCCATGGCGAGCTTCTTCCTGGTCTCGCCGAGATCGCGCTCGAGGCGCTTCCTCTCCTCGAGCATCTGCGTCAGGCGCGTGTCGATCTCGCCGACCGGCACCTTGAGGAGCTGCGCAAGCTGCTCGAGCCTGCGGCTTTCCCCCGTCAAATGCCGCCGCGCGGCATGGCCGGTCATCGCCTCGATGCGGCGCACCCCGGCCGCAACCGCGCCCTGGGATACGATGCTCACCAGCCCGATGTCGCCGGTGCGCCTGACGTGGGTGCCGCCGCACAGCTCGACCGACCAGCCGAGCGCATTGCCGGCGTTGCCCATGGCGACGACGCGGACTTCCTCGCCGTATTTCTCCCCGAACAGCGCCCGCGCGCCGTTGGCGATCGCCTCGTCGACCGCCATCAGCCGCGTCGTGACCTCGGCGTTCTCCAGCACCTTGTCGTTGGCGAGATCCTCGACGCGCTCGATCTCGGCATCGCTCATGGGCTTGGGATGCGAGAAGTCGAAGCGCAACCGGTCGGGCGCGACCAGCGAGCCTTTTTGGGCGACGTGATCGCCGAGCACCTGGCGCAAGGCTTCGTGCAGGAGATGCGTCGCCGAATGATTGGCGCGGATGAGGCTCCTTCGCGCGTGATCGACTTCGAGCGCGAGCGCCGCGCCTACGCTCAGCACGCCGTCTTCGAGGGTGCCGGAATGCACGATGAGGTCGCCGGCGCGTTTTTGGGTGTCGGCGACGCGCAAGCGCACGCCCTCGCCGCTCATGGTGCCGATGTCGCCGACCTGACCGCCGGATTCGCCGTAGAACGGCGTCTGGTTGAGGATAATCGCGCCGCTTGCTCCGGCCTCGAGGCGTTCGACCTCGCGGCCGTCGCGCACGATCGCCGCAACGACGCCTTCCGCGCTTTCGGTGTCGTAGCCCAAAAATTCGGTCGCGCCGACCTTTTCGCGCAAGGCGAACCACAACGCGTCGGTCGCCGCCTCGCCGGAGCCGGCCCACGACGCCCGCGCCTTGACGCGCTGCTGGTCCATGGCGCTGTTGAAACCGTCGAGCTCGACGCCGATGCCGCGCGGGCGCAGCGCGTCCTGGGTGAGGTCGAGCGGAAATCCGTAGGTGTCGTAGAGCGTGAAGGCCACCTCCCCGCTGAGCCGGTCGCCGCGGGAAAGCCCGCGGCTCGCCTCGTCGAGGATCGAAAGCCCGCGCTCGAGGGTCTTGCGGAACCGGCTCTCCTCGAACTTCAGCGTCTCGGCGATCAGCGCCTCGGCGCGGTCGAGCTCCGGATAGGCCTGGCCCATCTCCCGCACCAGGGTCGGCACCAGCCGCCACATCAGCGGCTCCTTGGCGCCGAGCAGCTCGGCGTGGCGCATGGCGCGGCGCATGATGCGGCGGAGCACGTAGCCGCGGCCCTCGTTTCCGGGCAGCACGCCGTCGGCGATCAGGAACGCGGCGGCGCGAAGATGGTCGGCGATGACCCGGTGCGAGACTTTTTGCGCGCCGTCGGGATCGACGCCCGTTGCGTGCGCGACCGCCTGGATCAGCGAGCGGAATAGGTCCGTGGCGTAATTGTCGTGGGTGCCCTGGAGCACTGCGGCGATGCGCTCGAGCCCCATGCCGGTGTCGATCGAGGGTTTCGGCAGATCGATGCGCTTGCCGCCGGGAAGCTGGTCGTACTGCATGAACACCAGGTTCCAGATCTCGATGAAGCGGTCGCCTTCCTCGTCCGGCGAACCCGGGGGGCCGCCGGGAATGTGCTCGCCGTGATCGAAGAAAATCTCCGAGCATGGGCCGCACGGACCGGTGTCGCCCATGGCCCAGAAATTGTCCGCGGTGGCGATTCGCAGGATCTTCGATTCCGGGAGCCCCGAGATTTTCCGCCACAGGTCGAAGGCCTGGTCGTCCTCGGAAAACACCGTCACCAACAGCCGTTCCGCCGGCAGGCCGAACTCCCGGGTGATCAGGTCCCAGGCGAGCTCGATCGCGCGGTCCTTGAAATAATCGCCGAACGAGAAATTGCCGAGCATCTCGAAAAACGTGTGATGGCGCGCGGTATAGCCGACGTTGTCGAGGTCGTTGTGCTTGCCGCCGGCGCGCACGCATTTCTGCGCGGTGACCGCCCGCGCGTAGGGGCGCTTCTCGACCCCGGTGAACACGTTCTTGAACTGCACCATGCCGGCATTGGTGAACATCAGGGTGGGATCGTTGCGCGGCACGAGCGGCGAGGACGGCACGACCTGATGGCCGTGCCGGGCGAAATAATCGAGAAAGCTCGACCGGATCTCGTTGACGCCGCTCATGGAATCCTTGAAGCCCGCCCGCGGCCGCGCCTCGCGCGTCCTGCTAGCGAACGGGCTGTTGCCGGTCCGGAGAGAATGCCGGGCCGCCCCTACGGGTTCGCGGGTTTTAGCGATGGGCTTTTGGCGTGTCCAGGAATGCGGCGCTGCGGCGCTCCCCTTCTCCCCGCTTCTGCGGGGAGAAGGTGAAGCGCGCGGCTCGCTCACGTTCGCGGCGAGCGTCGGTCGAGATCGAAAAGCTCAGCCTTCGGCCGCCTCCTCGGCGCCGCCCTCGGCGTCCGCCAGAATCCGTTCGGCGATCAATCCGGCGTTCTGCCGGATCGCCGCCTCGATCTTTGCGGTGACGTCCGGATTGGCCTTGAGAAATCCCTTGGCGTTCTCGCGGCCCTGGCCGATGCGCTGGCTGTCGTAGGAGAACCAGGCGCCGGATTTCTCCACCACGCCGGCCTTGACCCCGAGATCGAGGATCTCGCCGGATTTGGAGATGCCTTCGCCGTACATGATGTCGAACTCGACCTGTTTGAACGGCGGCGCGAGCTTGTTCTTCACGACTTTGACGCGGGTCTGGTTCCCGACCACCTCCTCGCGCTCCTTGATGACACCGATGCGGCGGATGTCGAGGCGCACGGAAGCGTAGAATTTCAGCGCATTGCCGCCGCTCGTCGTCTCCGGGCTGCCGTACATCACCCCGATCTTCATGCGGATCTGGTTGATGAAGACCACCATGGTGTTGGAGCGCGAGATCGAGGCGGTGAGCTTGCGCAGCGCCTGGCTCATCAGGCGGGCCTGCATGCCGGGCTGGACGTCGCCCATCTCGCCCTCGAGTTCGGCGCGCGGCACCAGCGCGGCGACCGAATCGATGACGAGCACGTCGATCGCGCCCGAGCGCACCAGCGTGTCGGCGATTTCGAGCGCCTGCTCGCCGGTGTCGGGCTGCGAGATCAGGAGGTCGTCGACGACGACGCCCAGCTTGCGGGCATAGACCGGGTCGAGCGCGTGCTCGGCGTCGATGAAGGCGCAGATGCCGCCCTTCTTCTGGGCCTCGGCGACGGTATGGAGCGCCAGCGTGGTTTTTCCCGAGGATTCCGGGCCGAAAATCTCGACCACCCGGCCGCGCGGCAGCCCGCCGACCCCGAGCGCGATGTCGAGCCCGAGCGAGCCCGACGGGATGGTTTCGATGTCCATCGAGCGGTCGTTCTTGCCGAGCCGCATGATCGAGCCCTTGCCGAAATTGCGCTCGATCTGGGCGAGCGCGGCATCGAGGGCCTTCGATTTGTCCATGGACGATCCTTCGACGAGACGTAGCGCAGCATGTGACATGTTCGCGATCCTTATGACCGGGTTTCCAAACGCCAGCAACGATTGGGAACGAGGCGTCCCCCTCCCTATTCGATCGCAGGAGTGTACACGGTTTGTTCTCACTTCGCAAGGGCGATATTGCCGTGTGCAATGGCAATATTGGATTTGCCGTACCCAATAGTAATTAAGGCGGCCCCGGCGGTTCGGGCTGAGGCCGCCCCGAGCCAAGCTGGTAGTGGAACAGCCCGGCTCTCCCACTAGGGGCCGCTTGGGAGCAGGTTCCTAAGTGGTACTCCGCTTAACAGGCTATTCCGGCAATACCTGCAGTCGCTGGTGCACGCGCCTGTAGACCGTTGCAGAGGTGCAACACGCGGTGGAGAACGTCTATAGGACCCTGGCTCTTTTCTGGGCGCTCCTTAGGCGGCGCAAGGCTAGACAACGTGCGTTCGAAGGCGCCGCTGCCTTGGTCCGCGCCAACCTCCCGAGCGGTTCCTAAAACCGCTCGGATCGGCGTTTGCTCGTTATCTCCGGCCTTCGTTTTTGCTTTACGCTTGGTTTTCCCGTGCGGCCTCTCAGTGTTGAGGCGTTTGGTAAGTGAGCTCCCCGACGGTAATATCGTCTTCGCAATGTTCTTTTTTCGCGGGACCGGTACTGGCCGGTGTTGGCCCCGGGGCGGCCCAAATTGAATCCGAAGTGGCCGGTCTTAGCGGATGGGCAAACCCACCTGGCGGGATTCGTAATCCCCGTTGCACCCCCCGAGCATGGGGCCCGCAGGCGCAAAACATATGGCTGAGCGCGCATTGCTTCACGTCCGCACGTCGAATGAGGACATCTTTTCCGGCGCTTGGGGCTGCCTTACAATGATCGTAGCCCCGGCGTAGGTGGAACGCCTAGGCCGGCTTTGCGGGTCGCTTTCGGGAGGGTGACGATGAGAAAGATCGCGGTGCCGGCGATGATGATCGGCTTATTGGCAATCTCCTCCGCGCATTCCCAAGAAGACCCGAAGGCGCAGCAGCGACGCGATGCCAAGCAGATCGATGAGCAATACGAGCGTGCCACGAAAGGGTCGTCGTGGGCGACAACCCCGAAGCCTCTGAGCGATCCTTGGCAAAGCGTGAAGCCGAAGCCCACCGACGAAAAGAAGTAAATCACACTGCGGCACCCCCATTGCGCGGCGCGGCATCTTCTTCACGGATAGGTCATTTCCTTCATGAATATGCCTGGAGGAGCCTTCGGTCTCCGGCTTGCCGACGTCGGATTGACCGGAAAAGTGCCGTCCTGATTTAACCCCCAGGGTCCTGATTTCGGACCCTCAGCGTCCTGATTCCGACATGGCCTGCAAGCGGGAACAAAAACGGTCCGAGCCGGATTTAAAATTTTGTAATTGGACGGTGGGCCATCCTGGTGGATGCGCCAATGAATGCGGTGGATGGTTACCGCGCCAAGGCATGGGAATGCTTGTCCCTTGCAGAGAGCATGAACGATCCGGAGCGTCGGGCGGACATGCTGCGGTTCGCGCGAATGTGGATGAGCCTTACGGAACCGATCGGCGACTTGCCGATACCGAGATCCCCGTATGAATTGCCGTCCCGCGCCCGCCCTCCCGTTCGGCCGTAGCCTGAGCGAGCGCAGTGCCGCGTACCGCCAGGAGCCGCCAAGGCTCGATCGCCCAACGCTGCCGGCTTCAGCAAGTCGACGTATCGCGCCGAGCTCTGGTGTCCTGATTTGCCTGGTGCAGTCCTGACGTAGTTTTTCGGGCGATCTAAACGGTCGGCGGGCAGCTCGACCTTCGCCGCATCGGTCATCTGCACCTGCTTTTGGCAGCCCCCGCATTTGTAAAGCGATATTCGGACGCGACGAGGCGCGATGCGCCCGCGGTGCACGCACTGTCGATAGCACTCGGACTTGACCGGTTTCGGTAGCACATCATTTGTCCGCTTCGGTTTGTTTCTGCTGTTGGCCTTGTGGAAC
>WNFD01008222.1_pt1 | contig 11669 bp, 7 predicted proteins | sample 5400491 | NCBI WGS metagenome assembly WNFD01 (sample SAMN13153343, study PRJNA577476) | soil metagenome | isolation source: 120 cm saprolite under Douglas fir tree site 2 hole 2 replicate 2 | place: USA:California | collected 2015-04-18 | reverse complement strand
CGGTTCTTCAGTACTTCACTCTGATCAATCCGCTCAGGTACGCGCTTGATATCACCCATCGCGTGTATCTTGAAGGCGCCGGACTCGCCCAACTCATGCCAGAGCTATGGCCGCTCGCGCTCATCGGCGCCATCACGCTGACCGCCGCGTCCTGGATGTTCCGCAACCATCTCGCGTGAGTTTGCCGTAAGAAGTTCCTGCCCGTGTGAGAAGCCGTTGTTCGGCGAAGGTGGCAATTGCGCGCGCAAAGACCCCGACGTTCAGGATTTCAGTCTCCTCCTCATCGGGGATCGGTTTGAAGCGTGGGTACTGTCCTAATTCGCCCGCGAGTGTCCTTGTATGACCTTCACTCAGCAATGGATGAGGGTGTAAAGGTTCGACGACGATATTCGGGAGAGGGTGGCCGCAGTGTCCTCGAAGCCGAGTCTTCGCAACTTAGATTGGCGCCCTCGCCCGGTGTTCAGCACGGCTCGAACGGTATCGTGGGGCGCGCCGACAGGCGCTGTCCTCGCATGTACAAGGAAGGGCGTGAGCACCGCGGTCGAGGTTCCCGAACTACTACATCGTCGAAAGGACCAGTGATGCTGGTGGTTGGAATCGACGTGGCGGCCGAGGTGCATCAGGTCGCGGTGATCGACGAGACCGAGTCGGTGGTGGTTAAGCCCACTCCGTTTGCGGAAGATGCGGCCGGCTATCAGAAGCTGTTTGAGCTTCTGGCGCGAGCCGGCGCACGGGGTGGCGGAGACCTGCCCCTGGCGCCGGCGAGCGCGCAGCCAGAGCGCACGTTGGTAGTGATGGAGGCCACCGGTCATTACTGGCAGAACTTGTTCGCGGCGCTGGTGGCGGAAGGTTACGCAGTGGCCCTGGTCAACCCGCTGCGCACCCATCGCTTTGCCGGCGAAGAGCTGGCGCGGACCAAGACCGATAGCATCGACTGCTTGCAGATCGCCCGCTTTGGCGCGCAGAAACGCCCGGCTCCGACCGGCCTGCCGGAGGCGGCGGCCGCGGAACTGCGTGAGCTGGTGCGGCTGCGGACGCGGCTGATGCAGGAAGTAATCGATCGAATCAACCAACTCCATCGACTGATCGACTTGGGTTTCCCCGAGTTCACTCGCTATCTCAGCGACGTGAACACCGAGCTCGCAGGCGCGATCCTGCGCCAGTATCCGACCGCACAGGCGTTTCGCGCGCTCGCGCCCAAACGCTTGGCCCGGCTCAACTATGATGGGCGTCACCACGTGGGCGAGGAACTGGCGCGCAAGCTGATCGATGCCGCTAAAATCTCGGTCGGCAGTCAGCATAGCCCGGCTCACCAGACCGGGGTGCGCTATGCGTGCGAGGATCTGGAAACATTACGTAAACGGCTTAAACAGCTCGCGGCCGAGATCTCCAGCTCGCGGCCGAGATCTCCAGCAAGCTCGAACAGCACCAGGTCGGCAAGCTGCTGACCACCATTGCCGGCATCGGTGACAACACCGCCGCCATGCTCATCGCCGAACTCGGGGATCCGGCACGCTTCGCAAGCGCTGGCGCTCTGGCAGCCTACGTTGGGTTGTGCCCCGGACATAAGCACTCCGGCAAGCATCAACCCAGGAGTTCATCGCTGACCCCGATCGGCAATCGGCAAGTCAGGAAGGCGCTGTGGATGCCAACCCTTGGCGCTGCCACGCAGAGCAACCCATGGCTGATGGCGTTCTATCGCCGGCTTATCGCACGCGGCAAGCCACCCAAAGTCGCGCTCATCGCCGCCATGCGCAAGCTGCTCGCCGCGGTCTACTCAGTCGCGAAAAATCGTCGACCCTTCGTCCCCTTCCTCAACCCTTACCCAATTGGCGATCTGGAGACGCTGTCCTGCTGATGAAAAAGCTTGATCGAAACCACGGTATCTAATTTCCTGCCTTGGGGTGCCCAATTCGGACAGCACCAAGTCATTTGCTCTTCGGGCCGCGCCGAAACCGTGGCGGCTGCTTCGCACCGAAGCTGCGCGGCTGATCGACCAATCTACAATTCCCGATCTGTTAAAAATCAACCTTTGCGTCCGCTTTGGACAATGCCAGCAATCCAACGCGCCCTACTACAGTGGGCTGGAATAGACAAACGTCGATCGAGATAGATCATCTGCAAGCTACGTAGGATAATCTGCTTTATCTAACAGCTAGGCGTTGTTGACAAATTGTTTAACCCCCTCTTGACTGAAAGTCATTTTGTTTGTCTTATTGTGTTGAAGCGACTGAAGTAGGCCTGTTCCTACATGCTTCTCCGCTCTTGAGCTCACCTGGTCAGCGGATTAACGACGGGTTGTGTTCATGTTGTTGGTCGGGAAGGAGTTGGAGTTCCGGGTTCTCGCGCGCAGTTTGAACGAAGCCGCTTCCAGTAAGGGCGGAGTCGTTCTGCTCTCGGGAGAACCGGGCATAGGCAAGAGTACTTTGCTCGTGGAGTTGAGTGCTGGCACGGAAGCCGAAGGGTTTCGGACCGTGCGCGCGCGATGCGCACCGCGGGACCTGCCCGGTGTGGAATCGCCTTGGCTCCGCATCATCCGCGACTGTTCGACTACAGAGTTTTCGGACGATCTTCCTCTCTGCCCGCGTTTCAGCGGTGCGAGCCTTACGGCACCAGGCGGGACGTCAGCAGACGGCTCGGCGCTCTCAGGCGGTGCTTGCAGCGAAATCGAACGCCTGCTGGGAGTCACAAAACCCGCCCCCAAGCTATTCCTCTGGATGCTGGAGTTGCTGGAAATTGCTTCACGGCCGCGTCCGCTTCTCGTAACCCTGGATGATCTGCACCATGCCGATGAGCCATCGCTTGAGCTGCTGCTTTTCCTCACTCATGCTCTGCATGATTTGCCCGTACTTGTGGCGGCTGCGTACCGACCGCTCGGTATATCCGACCATGCAGCACGGCAAACCATCGGAGCCATCAAAAGAAACGCGCGCAACATAGAAGTTATGCCGCTAAGCGAGGAGGTGACTGGTGAACTGCTGAGCCGTATCCTGCCCCGAACACCGGATCGGAGCCTGGTTCGCCGTGTTCACGCTCTCACCGGTGGCAACCCGCTGTTCATCCTGGAAGGCGGGTTTGTTGGTCAGGGACAAGACATTGCACCTAGCTCGGAGTCCTTTGGCGCGAAGGTTCCGAGTACTATACGTGGCATCATCCAGGAACGGCTTAGAACGCTTGCTCCCGGAGCCAGGAAACTGCTTGGCACCGCCTCTGTGATTGGCGAAACTTTCGAGCCGGAGTTGGCTTTTAGAGTCCTGGATTTCGACCGGGAGGACGCGCGCTCCAGTCTGGTCGAACTCGAGGGCGAGGGGTTGATTAGACCGGCAGATGGTCGATGTTACGGGTTCGTTCAAGGATTTGTCAGGCTAGTCGCCTACGAAGAATTTCCGACCGCGGAGAAGGCTTCTCTGCATCGTCGAATCGCGACTGCGCTCGAGGCGCAGCACGCTCATGAGATCGAAGCGTACACCGGGGAAATCGCGTGGCATTTATTAAAGAGCCGGGATGTTCGGGCGATGGAGAAGGTGGTTGACTACGCTAAGATGGCAGGTAGGCGATGCGCACAAGCAGCCGAATTTGTCGCGGCATCGAGGATGTACTCGATTGCCATCGAGGCAATCAATTTACACTGCTGCCCAGACCCGATCAGGCTGTGTGACATCTTGACGGCGCTAGCGGACGCGCAAAAGCATGCAGGAGACTTTCAAGCGTCCCAAGAAACCTTTTGCCGCGCCGCAGAGAGTGCGCAACGGCTTGGTGACTGGCAACGCGTTGCTCAAATTAGCGCGGATGTCCCGGAATTTGATTGGCCGCTACCGGGTTCATCCAATGTCGTTGCGGCGTTGCTGGCGGACAGAGCTCTAGATTCGTTAGCGGAACACCACGCCGCACAAAGAGCATTAGCGATGGCTCGCCTTGCAGCGGAATTGTCCTATGTTCGAAACCAACGGGAACGCAGCGAAGAGCTGGCCGCGAGGGCCATGGAGATTGCCCAACGGCTTGCGACCGATCGGCGAGTAATGCTACGGGTTCTTCACTTCCGCGACTGCGTTCTGCGCCGTCCTGAACTCATTCGCGATCGTCTGGCTAATGCTGCCGAGATGGCTCGGGTTGCGCGCCAGATCGGAGACTGGGAGGCGTTGTTCGGGGGCGCGGTTACACGCGCGGTTTTGCTATTCCAGCTGGGCGAGATCGACAGCGCCGAAACGGAATTCGGGGCAGTGGAGCAGGCTGCCATGATGGCGAATAACCCCACGTATCATGCGCTGGTACTCGCAATTAAGGCGGCACGGGCCGTCTACGACGGCAGACTTGCGAAAAGCGAGGATCTCTTTGCTGAATGCCGCAAGGTCGCGACCGCTCAGGGGTTGCCTGAGTTGGCAGATCGGTGCTGGCCGGCGATGGTTGTGCCACTTCGGGAGTGGGGACGTCTTGCCGAGTTGGAACCGGTTGGGGAGCGGACCTTTCTGGCGCGTCCCAATTCTCCCGTCGAGCGAGCGATGCGGTGCTGGCTTGCTCTTGAGCTTGATAAGCCGCTCGAAGCAAGGTTCCATCTCGAACGGCTCGCGGCTGACGACTTTGCGGATTTGAAATATGCAAACGACTGTTTTGCCGGAGTGGCCGCACTCACCGAAGTTTGTGCCCGGCTGGGAAACGTTCCCGACTACGCCGCGAGCCTTTACGAGTTTTTATTGCCCTACACGAACAGCAACGTTGTCCTGGGCCAGTTTGCCGGATTCGGTGCGGTTTCTTACTATCTTGGTAAGCTTGCCCTGGCGCTGTCGCGTCGCAGCGAGGCAATAGCACATTTCGAAGCCGCGGTTGACTTCAATCGCAGAATGGGAGCGCGAACGTGGACAGCGTACGCCTCCGTTGAGTTGGCCAGGGCATTGAGCCTGGGTAAGCCTGTTGAGAGAACCCGTGCATTCGAACTCCTGCGAGACGCCAACATCGAGGCAGAAAGCCTTGGTATGGAGCGTCTGGCTAGATCCACAAAACATTTTCTAGAATCAAATGAAATCGCACAAGATTGTAACAGCAAAACACACACTGTCGGCTTCAATATAACACAGCTATTTGCGAATGGATCAGCAAGCTCGGCAACGGAAGATCCGGCTCAAACTGATGCCTCCCCTTCGCCTGGGCAAGCTGTCTCGCGAACTTCTGCGACTTTCCGTCGAGAAGGAGAGTATTGGACAGTAGAATACGAAGGACGGATTATCCGCTTGAAACACCTCAGGGGCTTTTTGCTTATTGCGCACTTGTTGCCACAGCCGCATAAAGCAATTCACGCGGTTGACCTTATGGCGTTGGACGATGACGGCCAGGTGACCCCGGAGAGTGCCGCTTGCAAATTCGACGGCTCGGATCTTGGTCCCGTGCTGGACGATGTTGCAAAACGATCTTACCGGGAGCGCGCTCGGGAACTGCGTGAAGCTCTCGAAGAGGCGCGATCCTCCAACGACATGGAACGGGCCTCAACGATCGAGGACGAGCTTCGCTTTCTCAGTCGCGAACTTGCGCGAGCCGTCGGTCTGTACGGTCGGGACCGGAAAAGTGGATCTCAAGTTGAGCGCGCGCGACTCCGGGTGACCAACGCTATCAAGCTGACCATCGCTCGAGTATCGAAACACGACGGTCCATTGGGGCACTATCTTAAACGGACGATTAGAACCGGAACTTTTTGTTCTTATGCCCCGGACCCGGATGCTTGCGTAGATTGGAGACTGGAAGTTAGAAGGTCAACCACTATCTGAAAGACCGCCTGGCGTGTTGTTCGCGAAAGTCTTTTCTCGACTCTATGATGCGTCGCGAACTGAGGATAATCCCTTTCGCTAGTTTTCACGGCCACCTTGTGCTGCCCGCTCCGTAAATTTTCCCTGTCATATCGGACTTCACAACATGTTAGCGGTGAACTAACGCCTTATACGTTGGGAGCATCAACGTTTGTTCCGTTCAACATGGCTCTCCGGCAAGCCCAGTCTTCTTGGGATGGCGGACGCGTGGTCAGAAGAGGGGGGACGCGCTCCGAGGCAATATCGCAGTTACATTCTTTACTGCCTTAAGCTCGCCCGACCGAGGCTCAGTCGGCGCCCAATCATCCACCTTGGACAAACGGGTAATGACTTTTTCAGAGCTTGCAGACTATCTGGACGTTCCCCGCAGGGCTCTATATAGATTGCTGGAGAACGGCGGTGGTTTTCCGGCTTATAAGATCGGTAGTAAGTGGTACGCAGATCTGGAGGAAGTTCAGGAGTGGCTTCTTCGGGCTTGCGAGAAAGAAGGGAGTCATCAATAGTCAGCCCAGTCGTATTTCCTCTTGAGGATTTTCGCGTCACGATCTGATACCGGGACGAAAGCGGGTTTAATCCACTATTTGGCGTGCGGGTAAAAATCGAGGGCAATACCGATTTGATTGGCACCCTTGGTCTTGCAGGAAGTTGAGTCATCGCCGCTTCAAGTTGTGAGTAACGGGCTGAGGCAGCCAATCGCGAGCAGTCCAGGGCGATGAATCGCCGGGTCGATCTTGAGATTATTGGTCGGTGGACGACGCGTATCGCCTCGCGAATTTTCCTTGAATAAATCGCGGTGATATAAGTCATCTGTCTTGGCGAACCCAGAAAGGAGGCATCGTAATGATGCGGAAACTAGCGGCTACGGCAGTAATAGCTTTGTTCGTGTTGGCGACCGCATCGTTGGCGCTTTGCGCCGACATCGCGGGAAGAGTATCGGACAGCCAGGGTAATCCGGTTCGGGGCGTTCAAATAACGGTGCAAGCGCCCGCCGGCCACATGGTTGCACAGGCTGTCACGAGCGCCGATGGGAAGTACCAGATTAGCGGCCTCAATCCCGGGACATACGACTATGCGTTAAACCCGCTGCAGACGGGTTTCAAAGCTGGAACCGCCATCTCTTTTCTGAGTTTCAAAGGATTGACCATCAACTGGAAGCTCTCCAGCAAGGCCCCAGCTATTGCGCTGGCCAGCGAGGGTACCGAAGTCGCACTAGAGGGTGATCCGTTCGGAATGACGTGGCCTGAGTTCGTAGGGCTTGTAGGCGGAACCATCGGCGCTGTTGCTGGGGGTGTGGTAGGCGGTTACGCAGCCGCGGGCGGCTTTTCCTCGAGTTCGCCTCCTGCCAGTCCCGCGCTGTAAGAAATCCGCGGGACGAGGCTACGGGCTTTCCAGCCCATCAAAGCCGTAGTAGTGAAGGTTTCAGGGCACCCCGGTCGATTTCCCCCTCGTCGGGTGCCGCAGGGCAGCTTCTTCGATCCTCTCCACTCGTATTGAAAGTCCTACCGCGCGGAGCTGCCACATTTTGTCCTGCAGGAGGCGAGGGGAGCGCGCTTGATTGACCAGGAAGTGCAAGATCCTGCACGGCGACAACGTGATCGAACAAGCCATCGTGAGAGTAGGACTTCCCCAACAATCTCTGTTTGAACCGTCGAGAGCGACCCGATTGAGGAACCTCATATCCCGGTATCTACTCCACGCGCGATATCGCGGTGGGTCGGTTGTGTGGACCAGGCTGTTCGCTGTGGCGCTGCTATGTTGGTGGGTAAGTGCCTGCAGTCAGGCCGCAGAGTCGGGGATTCAATCTTCGCGAAAGGTCGAACCTGCGCTGGTGAGTGTTAGCAGTGACAGTAATGGCAGGCTGGATGCGCTGCGCGTCCAGCGCAGCGCAGATACCTTTGCGAATAAATTGGCTATCGGTCCGGGCGATGTGATCGAGGTAACCGTAGCGCACGTTCCCGAGCTGAATAAGTACAAAATCCGAGTCTCTCCGGATAACACGATAGACGTCCCTTTGGCAGGCATCGTGCAGGTCGGTGGTCTGACCGAAGAGGAACTGCGGCAAGCGCTCTATCAACGGCTTGAGAAACCAGTGAAGGACCCTCAAGTAGAGGTTTTCGTGGATCAGTACTACAGCCGCGAGGTGGCGGTTGTGGGAATGGTGCAAAAACCGGGACTTTACAGCATCATGAGCCGCTCGGACACGATCCTGGACACTATCGATCGGGCCGGCGGAATGACCAATGAGGCGAGTTCGCGGCTGCTCTTTATCCCCGCCTCTTCCTCGGGAAATTTGCAGCGGCTGGCGCTGACTAAGGCTTTGGCGGCGTCCCCCGAACAGACGACGGACAAGGTTCAGCCGGTGAGCGTCGAGGGGCGCCGTCCTGAACGTGAAGTGGCGGAGCAGCCTGACAGAGTTACACCCGGGCCAATCGCGACTGACCCGGCCGGGGATGCAACGGCAGGATCGACGCGGCTGGCGTCGCTGCTCGGAGCGGCAGATCCGATCGACGTGGATCTGACGAGCGCGGCGCGCGAGGGGCAACTCGATATTCCGGTGCGGCCCGGCGATACGATTATCGTACCTGCAGCCGGTGAGGTTATGGTTGATGGCTGGGTCACCAATCCGGGGGCGTTTCGGATTGTGCCCGGGATGACGGCCCTGAGTGCGGTCACGGCTGCGGGTGGGGCGCTGTTCAGCCAGACAGCGGAGGTTTTGCGCACCAATCGCGACGGCAGCCGCCGGGCGATCGTGGTCCGTCTGTCGAAGGTGAAGGCGGGCAAGGAAACGGACGTACCGGTGGAGGCGGGCGACGTGGTGTTCGTGCGCCGCTCCCCGGTCGGGGCCATTCCCTATGCGTTATACGAAATCTTCACGAAGTTTGGAACGGGTATGTATCTGCCTGCTCCATAGGGGGAAGCCTTGCAGGAAATCTCGCCCTATATGCTGTTGCGCGAGCCTCAACCAGTCTCGGCACCCGGCTATCATCCGCGGGGCGCGGACGCGCCCGATCTGCGCGACTATTGGGTGATAATCCGCAAGCGCGAGCGGCTGATCGGCGCCTGTCTGCTCGGCGCGATCGTGCTTACCGGGCTCGTGGTGTTCAATCTCACACCGCTCTATACGGCCAAGGGAACGGTCCTGCTGGAGGCGCAGACGGCGCCGCTTCTGGAAACGAAGACCCCGGACAGCGTTCACGAGGTCTCGGGCGATCACGATTTCTATAAGACCCAGTATGACATCCTTCAGAGCCGCAGCCTGGCGGCCAAAGTGATTACGGAGCTTGATCTCCCCGACCTTCCGCTTTTCGGCGGACAGCCGCGCAACCCAGGCCTGATCGCGGGGTGGTGGTCCGCAGCGCACGATTGGCTCGGGAAGTGGTTCGCGTTTTCAATAAAGCCCGGCGACGATCAAAACACGCTGGGCGTTGCGCCGGGCGCGATCGATGCGTATCTGGCGCGGCTACGCATCGAGCCGGAGTACGGCACGCAATTGGTGAAGGTGGCGTTCAGCACGCCCGATCCGGAGCTTTCCATGCGGATCGTCAATGCGCATATCGACGCCTTCATCCGCCGGGGTATGGAACTCAAGGCGGACACCGCGCGGAACGCCGAGCAGTTTCTTCAAAGCAAGCTGGCCGAACTGAAGGAGCGGGTCGAGAAATCCGAAGCGGCCTTGAACGCCTATCGCCGCGAACACGGAGTGATCGCTTTTTCGCTTGACGAAGGGGGCAAGGGCCAGATGCTCGAGGAGCGTTTGACCGACCTGAACAACTCTCTGGCCAAGGTTGAGACCGACCGGATTGAGCTGGAAGCGCAGCACGATCTGATTCGGCGGGGAGAGGCGGACTCGCTGCCGGCGGTGATGCAGAATTCGCTCATCCAGAGTCTCAAGCAACAGGTTGCACAGCTCGCGGCGCAGTATTCGGCGATGAGCAACCAGTTCAACCCCGGCTATTATCGGCCGCTCGACGATTTGAAGGCGAAGCTTGATCAGAGCCGGACTCAACTAGTTCAGGAGATCGATCGGGCGGCAAAGGCGGTTGAATCGGATTACGGCGCGGCGAGCGCGCGTCAGCAGATGCTCGAGCAGGAGATCGCCAATGTCAAGTCGCAGGCGCTGGCGCTCAACGACGCCTCGCTGCAGGACGCGGTGCTGGTGCGGGAGGTGGACGCGAGCCGCAACCTGTACAAGAGCGTCTTGGAGCGGGTTCGCGAGCTCGACGTTTCGGCCGACGCGCCGTCGTCCAGCGTTTCCGTTGTCGATCGTGCCGAACCGCCGCGCTCTCCTTCCAGTCCGAAGAAGCTGCTAAGTCTCTGGTTAAGCGTCTTGCTAGGCTTGACCGGCAGCATCGGCCTCGCATTCTTTCTGGAGGTTCTCGACGATCGCCTGAAGAGCTCGGAGCAGATCGAGCGGGAGCTGCGTTTACCGAGTCTCGCGCTGGTGCCGGATTTTTTCAAGCTCACGTCCAACGGCTATGGCGGCCGGCGCCTGAGTAGCCGCGACCCGGAGAAGTTGCTCGAAGGAGAGGTCGCCGATTCGGTAAAGACCCCGCGTGTGCGCAGAAACGTGAAGGACGTGATGGTGGTATCGACCGACGGCCGCTCGCCGGCGGGCGAACTGTACCATTCGATCTGTACGGCGCTGCTGTTTTCGCAAGCCGGCCACACGCCCAAGAGCGTGGTGATCACCAGCGCGGTTGAAGGAGAGGGCAAGACCGTCACGGCACTGAACGTGGCGACTGCGTTTTCCCAAACCGGCGGCCGTGTGCTCCTGGTCGATGGCGATCTGCGCAAACCGCGCTGCCATGAAATACTTGGCATCGCGAATCATTCGGGCCTGGCGGACGTGCTGACCGGCCAGAAGCAGCTCGAAGAGGTGATTCATCAACCAATGGCCGGGCTTTTTTTTCTGAGCGCAGGCTCGGATTCTCCCAATCCCGCCGCGCTGCTCGGTTCTGGGACCATGCGGGATCTGCTGGCTCGCCTGTGCGAACAATACGATCGGGTCGTGGTGGACGCGCCGCCGGTGATGCCGGTCAGCGACGCTGTCACGCTCTCGACCATGGCGGACGGCGTCCTGATGATCGTTGGGGCGCCGACCTCTAAGCGCGTCATCCGGCAGGCCTGCGCGAAACTCCACCATGTCGGAGCGAAGATCTTCGGTGTGGTGCTGAATCGGGTAGATACCGCGAGTCCCGATTATTACTTCTATAACCCTTACACGAGTTACTATTCCCGCAAACCTTCGGCTCATCCTTAAGGACCAGCGTCCATCAGTCAGTGACGACAATCGAATCTTCGCTCGCAAAAGAATCGACGGCGCGAGCAAGCGACCTCTCAGATCAGGCGATCGTCTTGGGGGTCAGCGCGCTGCTGGTGGCGACGCCTCTGGCGGTGGGTGGGGTGGAACCTTGGGCGTACGCTCCGATGGAAGCGCTGGTCTTCATACTCCTGGCTCTATGGATGGCGCGTGGGCTCGCAAGTGGAGGCGAGATTGCGAAGTCCGATAGGATCGCCACTCGCCCCCTGGGCTTTCTTGCGCTCCCGGCCACGTTGCTGGTTGGCCTGATTGCCTTTCAGATGGTTCCACTGCCACCGGGATTCGAACGGGTGATTTCGCCAGCGACCTTCGAGCTGTATGAGCGAAGCCTGCCTGGCTGGCCCGACAATCCGCTTGCATCTCAAACTCCGCTGGTAAACCACCGGATGCCTCATACGATTGTTGCGCTGCCTACGTCGGATGAAGTGGCGGCAGGCGTTCCGATCCCGTTCAAGGATTCGGGACGGTTGGACCATCAATCAAATGAATCGAATGAATCCGGGCAAAGCCAATTGAGGCCCACGATTGGTGTCTGGCGTGCGCTTTCGATCTCG
>WNFD01006525.1_pt1 | contig 11673 bp, 11 predicted proteins | sample 5400491 | NCBI WGS metagenome assembly WNFD01 (sample SAMN13153343, study PRJNA577476) | soil metagenome | isolation source: 120 cm saprolite under Douglas fir tree site 2 hole 2 replicate 2 | place: USA:California | collected 2015-04-18 | reverse complement strand
CGCGTCCAACGCCTGGGCATACGAGACCGCCAGCGGCTTCTCGCAGATCACCGCCTTGTGCGCGGCCGCGGCCGCGGTCGCGATCTCCGCGTGCGTCCCGGGCGGCGTGCAGATGTCGACGATGTCGACGTCCGGGTGGCTTACAACCTCGCGCCAATCGGTGGTGAATCGCTCGAAGCCGTATTCGCTCGCCGCCTTGGCGACCCTGGCGCGGTCGCGGCCGCTGAGGATCACGAGCTTCGGCCGCACCGGCAGCTGGCGCAGCACCGGGACCGCGGTGTACGCGTAGCTGTGGGCGCGGCCCATCATGCCGTGGCCGGCGATTCCGATCCCGACCGCCGTCGGGGTGCTCATCCCTGCGCCATGCTCGCGGCGGCGCGCTCCGAGGCTTCAATTGCCGCCGCGGCGTCGTCTCCGCCCGCCCCCTGCAGTTCGGCGCCTCCGACGTGCCGCGCGAAGCTTTCGGCCTGCAGGCGGAGCGCGCTGTAGAAGGTCTCGTCGGCGGACGGCGGCCACAGGAAGCGGGCTTCTTGCCAGTCCTTCGTGCCGAAGACCTCGACCTTGCACACGTCGCCCAGCGGAAACCGGCGGCCGAGCGAGATGAACGCGGAGCTGCCCCCGGACAGCTCGCCGATGGCCTGCGCGCTCTCCGGGTCGCCCGGCCACGGCTCGTCCGCGATGCCCGACGCGTGCGCGGTGATGGACTGGAACTCCTGCCCGGTGAGCCAGCGTGTCTGGTCGAACTCGTGCACGCCCATGTCCACGAAGATCCCGCCGCTGTGGCTGCGGAAGTAGGTGCTGGGCGGCGACCCGTCCCACTGGTAGCAGGCGACGGCATAGATGCCGCCGAGGCTGCCCGAGGCTATGCGCTCGCGCAGGCTCGTGAGCATCGGCACGAAGCGGCGCCAGAAGCCGATCTGCAGGGGCAGCCCCGCGGAAGCGACCAGGCGCGCGGCCTCGCGGGCCTCGGCAGCGGTCACGCCCAGCGGCTTCTCGTTGAGGATCGGTAGGCCCGCCGCCACCAGGCGCTTGACGGTGTCCAGGTGCTGGTCGCTCGGCACGCACACGAGCACCGCGTCGATGCCGCCGGCATCGATCATGGCGTCCAGGCTGGAGTACACGCGTGCGTCGGTCGAGGACAGCGTGTTCCGCGTCTGCTCCATCGGCTCGGCGATGGCTGCGACCTCGACCACATCCGAGCCGGACAGCGCGTGCAGGTGATTGCGACCCATCCGCCCCGCGCCCGCCAGCCCGAATCGAAAGACGGACATCCTAGTGGACCGTACCGGCCATATCTGGAGCATCCGACGTCCCAGACGGCCGGGCGCCCTGCGGGCGCTGATGCCAGCGTTGCGGGACCCGGCGATCGTCGTCAGGCATCGACAGATGCCATCCTCCTCTCGCCACCCGCGCCTTGGCACCGGCCGCCTGGAACGCCGGTCTTCGAGCCTGCGGCCTGCTCCAGCTCTGGCCGTTACAGTCCACTAGAACCCTCGCTCGGCGAGAAATCGGCGGTTGGCGCGCTGGTCCCGGGCCGGCGTGCCGAGCGGATCGCCTTCGTCCGGCAGCACGTCCTGCTCCACCACGAGCCAGCCCGAGTAGCCATCCCGCAGCGCGTCCAGCACAGAGTCGACGTCGAGGTCGCCGTCACCCAGCCGGCAGAAGGCCTTGCGCTTCCAGATCTCCGACACCGGCGCGACCTCGCGGATGATCTGTTGGACCACCTGCTTGCGCGCGTCTTTCAAGTGCATGTGGTTGATCCGCCCTTTCCATTCGCGCACCTTCACCGCGGGGTCGCCACTACCGAGCAGCAGGTGGCCGGTGTCCAGGCACAGGCCGATGGACGTGAGCTCGAGCAGCTTCTCGATCTCCCACACCGCCTCGATGTGCGTTCCCGTCTCGTGGTGGAAGGTCGGCTCGAATCCCCGCTCGCGGCAGCGCGCCAGCGCCATCTCCACCCCGCCGGCGAATCGCTTCCACCCTTCGGCGTCGAATCCGAGGCTGCGATCGAGCGCCGACTGCGCGGGCCGCGCACGGCGCTGGTCGCTGCCCGCGTCCGCGAGCGTCGGCCGAGGCTTGAGCCCGTCCGCCGAGGAGGCAGCGGCCTCGAAGACGTCGAGCAGAGCGTCGAGTCCGGCCATCGCCGCGAGCATCGCCGCGGGGTCGCTGAACGGCAGCTCGAAGAAGCCGCCGGCCAGGCCGAGCTTGCGCCGGATCAGCTCCTCGGCGAGGTGTTCGCTGTCCGCGAGATAGCCCACCGGCCCCAGGTCGATGCCTGCGTAGCCCGCCGCCGCGACCTCGTCCATCACCATGGCGCCGTCCGGAACGTTGGGCAGGATGCCGACCGTCAGCTCGAAGGCCCCGTAGCTGACGGGCGCGTTGGCGACGACGATGGGCCGGTTGCTCACCGCGCGGGTACGAGTGACGGCTCTGACGGGTGCGCGCGTGGAGCATGCGTGCGGTGCACGCTCACGACCGCCTCGCACAGCGCGAGGTCGTGCAGCGTGTCGGCGCCCGACGTCACCGGTTGCCGGCCGGTGGTCACGCACTCGTGGAAATGGACCAGCTCTTCCTTGAAGCTCTCCTCGTACGAGACCACCTCTTCGGAGCGCTCCGTCTGCGCGTATTTCGGCGTGCCCATCTCGTCGATGAGAATGGTCGGCGCGCTGCGCAGGAAAGGGGACGGAAACGAAAGCGTGAGCCGGCGGTCGGGCGTGTAGAAGGCGAACTCCATCTGGTACCGCGCGATCCCGGGGAGGTCGACCCACAGCAGCACGACTTGCGTGGAGCCGTACTTGAAGACCGCGGTCAACCCGGTCTCGCGGATGTCCGCGTACTGCAGCTCGTCAGGCTCGCCCAGGACTCCGCGCATCGCGTTGAGCTCGTGAACCAGGCTGTCTAGCAGGACCTGGTGATAAGCCCAACGCGAAAGCGGATCCGCCTCGCCGATCGCCGAGGTGATGCGGGCCTGGTTGTCCGCCGCCAATGACGCTGCCAGCTCGGCGGGAAGCGGTCCGCCGCGGCGCAGGTTGTAGTGCCGCACGTATGGCTCGATCGGCGACTCTAGCGTCGTGATGCGCGCGAGACGCAGGTCCACGAGCGCATGCGCCTTCTCAACCAGGCGGCGGTAAGCCGGGTCGTAGCGTTTGTTGTACGCGACCATCAGAGTCACGCCAGACGCCTCGGCGGCGTCGATCATCGCCTGGCCCTCAGGGATCGTGAAGCACATCGGCTTCTCGACCAGCACGTGCCGGCCGGCCTTGGCCGCGGCGATCGCCGCGGGGGCGTGGCTTCCAGACGTGAGCACGAAGACCGCGTCCAGGGGATGGGCGACCAGCTCCTGCCAGTCGTCGTACTGCGCCGGCACGCCATACTCGTGCGCCGCCGCCTCGCGCAGCTCTGGCGACAGGTCGCAGACCGCGGCGATCTGGTAGCGGTCCGAAAGCTCGCGCAGGTAGTGCAGGTGCATCACCTGGGCGACCAGGCCGCAACCGATCACACCGACCCGCAACCGCTCTGTCATGCGCGCCTCCCCGGCCTATGCTTACCCCGCTGGAACGTTCCACCGGAACCTATATGAAGCGGTTTGGCGTGTCAACCACGTCAGCGGGCCGAAAGCGATCTCGTCAGCAGGGCGGCCGCCTCGACGATGCCGTCCTCGGCGTCGACGAACGGGTCCTCGTGCTCGATCGCGAGCGTGCGCACCGAGCCGAGGCGCACGACATCGGACACAAACGCCTGCCACCACTCGGGCTGCCGGCCCCGCCCGATCACGGCGAAGTTCCACGGCATCTCGGCCGGCGGCCTGGGCCAGCGGCGGTCGAGCAGGCCGTTCAACGCGAGATGGTCTGCCGAGAACACGACATCCTTGGCGTGGCAATGGCCGACCTTGCGGCCAAGCTTCCGCACCACCGCGACCGGGTTCATGCCCATCCAGAAGAAGTGGCTCGGGTCGAGGTTCGCGGCGATCGACGGGCCCAGCGCGGCGAGCCGCTCGAAAGTCTCGACGTTGAAGACGACCGTGCCGGGATGCAGCTCGATGCACACCAGCAGGTCCGGGTGCTCGCGCTGCGCGAATTCGGCCAGGGCAGTCCAGTAGGGCACGACGCGCTCCTCCCACTGCCTGTCCGACACGCCTTCGAGGTAAGGCAGCCAGCCTCCGGCGGCGAAGTTGGGAGTGCTGTCGCCGGCGGTCCCGGCGGGGCAGCCCGCGAGCGCCACCACGCGGTCGACGCCGAGCTCGGCCGCCAGCCTGATGGTGTCGCGCAGGTCCGATGCATGCCTGGCGGCGATCGTCTGGTCCGGATGGAGGGGATTCCCCCACGCGTTCAGTGCGGCCAGGCGCAGCCCTCGCGTGGTGATCTCTTCCATCCAGCGCCGCCGCGCGTCGTTGTCGCGCAAAAGGGTCCCCAGGTCGCAATGCGTGGTTGGGGCGTACCCGCCCGTCCCGATCTCGAGATCGGTGATCTCAGGCGCGCTGCGCCGCAGCCAGTCCATGACCTCGACCAGCGGCCGGGTGGCCATGGCCTCGGCGACGAGACCGATGTGAACCGGCCCACTGCTCACCGCACGTTCCGCTCTCTCATCTCCATGAAACCCGGCCTATCGTATGCGGCGATAGGGTGGCAACCAGGCGCAACGTGGTGACGGAGATGAAGGGCACGCGGCCGGCGGCCGCGTACAAGAGCCCGCTGCACCAGATGACGCAGACCACGCCCACGATGCTGTGGAACGACTCGGCGGACATCGACGAGCTCGAGTACGCGATTGACAACGGCGCAGTCGGGGCCACTTGCAATCCCGTAATCGCCCTGGGGATCTTGAAGAAAGAGATCGCGGTCTGGCGGCCGCGCATACAGGAGCTCATGCGCGAGATGCCTGGCGCGACCGAGGACCAGATCGGCTGGAAGCTCGTGGAAGAGATGTCGGTTCGAGCGGCCATGCTGCTGGAGCCTGCGTTCGCCGCGCATCACGGCCGCAACGGCCGGCTGTCGATCCAGACCGACCCACGCTTTTATCGCGACGCGGTCGCCATCCTCGACAACGCCGTCCGCTTCGGGCGCCTCGCGAAGAATGTCATCGTCAAGATCCCGGCCACGAAAGCCGGCATCATCGCGATCGAGCAAGCGACCCACCTCGGCCTCAGCATCAACGCCACTGTCTGCTTCACGCTGCCGCAGTGCATCGCGGTCGCCGAGGCAGTCGAACGCGGTTTGCGGCGGCGTGAGGAAGAAGGCAAGGACATCGAGTCGATGGGGCCGGTGTGCACCATCATGGTCGGCCGCCTGGACGACTGGCTGAAGGTCCAGCTCGACAAGCGCGGGATCAGCGTCGACCCGGGCTATCTCGAGTGGTCTGGGATCGCCGTCTTCAAGAAGACGTACGGCATCTTCAAGCAGCGCGGTTACCGGCTGCGCCTGCTGGCCGCGGCCTATCGCAACCACATGCAGTGGAGCGAGCTCATCGGCGCCGACGCGGTGATCTCGCCGCCGTCCGCCTGGCAGAAGCGATTCAACGCGAGCGACATCGAGGTACGGCCGCGGATCGCGGACCCCGTCGACCCGAAGATCGTGGAGCAGCTGGTGGCCAGGTTCCCAGACTTCCGTCGCGCTTACACAGAGGACGGTCTGACCATCGATGAATTCGACTCGTATCCGCCGACCGTCCGAACGCTGCGCCAGTTCATCGCTGCCTGCACCGAGCTCGATTCGCTGGTGCGCGACGTGATGCTTCCCGAACCGTCATAGGCCGGCCGTGAAGACCGTCCGCCTGACGATGGCCCAGGCGCTCGTGCGGTTCCTGGCCGTTCAACACGCGGAGCGCGACGGCGCGCAGCACCGATTCTTCGAGGGCTGCTTCGGCATCTTCGGCCACGGCAACGTGACCGGCGTCGGCCAGGCGCTGGCCGACGAGCCAGGGCTGCTGACGTACTACCAGGCTCGCAACGAGCAGGGCATGGTCCACGCCGCGGCCGGTTTTGCGCGAATGCGCAACCGCCTGGCCACGCTTGCCTGCACGAGCTCGATCGGACCGGGCGCCACCAACATGGTCACCGGTGCGGCTGTCGCGACCGTCAACCGGCTGCCTGTCTTGCTCCTGCCCGGCGACGTCTTTGCCTCACGGCGTCCGGACCCCGTGCTGCAGCAGCTCGAGACGCCCGCGCGCGGCGACGTCAGCGTCAATGACGCGTTGATCCCCGTCAGCCGCTACTGGGACCGCATCCAGCGCCCGGAGCAGCTCGTGACTGCGGCGTTGTCGGCGATGCGGGTGCTCACCGACCCGGCCGAGACCGGCGCGGTGACGCTCGCGTTGCCGCAGGACGTTCAAACCGAGGCGTTTGAGTACCCAGAGGCTTTCCTGGAGCCGCGTTTCTGGCACATCGCAAGGCCGGCGCCCGACGCCTCGCTGCTCGATCGCGCCGCGGAGATGATCCGGTCCGCCAAGCGGCCGCTCATCATCGCAGGCGGCGGGGTCATCTACTCGGATGCGACCGAAGCACTGGCGCGACTCGTCAAGCGCACCGGCATCCCGGTCGGCGAGACGCAGGCCGGCAAGGGCTCGCTGCGCTTCGATCATCCCGGCGCGCTCGGCGCGATCGGCGTCACCGGCACGCTCGCCGCAAATCGAATCGCAGCCAAAGCCGACCTCGTGATCGGCATCGGCACGCGTTACAGCGATTTCACGACCGCGTCGAAGACGGCGTTTCAGGGCGATCGCGTGCGCTTCGTCAACGTCAACATCGCGTCCTTCGACGCGGGCAAGCTGGGCGGCCTGCCGCTTGTCGGTGACGCTCGCGTCGCCATCGAGGAGCTGGACCGGCGCCTCCACGACTGGAGCGCGGACGCGGAACACCGGGCGGAGTGCGAGCGCCTGCAGAAGGAGTGGGACCGCGAGGTTTCGCGCCTCTACGAGCTCGGCCACGGACCGCCGCCCGCACAGTCCGAGGTGATCGGCGCCGTCAACGAGCTGTCCGGCCCGCGCGACGTCGTCGTGTGTGCGGCCGGGTCGCTGCCCGGCGACCTGCACAAGCTGTGGCGCACGCGGGACCCGAAGGGATACCACGTCGAGTACGGCTACTCGACGATGGGCTACGAGATCGCCGGCGGCCTTGGGGTGAAGATGGCGGACCCTGGACGCGAGGTCTACGTGATGGTCGGCGACGGCTCCTATCTGATGATGGCGCAGGAGATCGTCACTTCCATCCAGGAACGCATGAAGCTCACGGTCGTCCTGGTCGACAACCAGGGCTTCGCCTCGATCGGCGGACTCTCGCGCGGCAAAGGCACGGCAGGTTTCGGCACACGCTACGGCTATCGCGCGGACGGCGCGCTCGGCGACGACGCCAGTCACAGCCACGGTGAGGCGCTTCCGGTCGACCTCGCCCTGAACGCCGAGGGCCTAGGCGCCCACGTGTTTCGGGCGCGGAGCGTGGAGGAGCTGCGTGACGCCCTCGTGGCGGCCAAGAAGGTCGACCGCACGGTGGTGATCCACATTCCCACGGACCGGTACGAAGCCGTACCCGGCTACGAAAGCTGGTGGGAGGTGCCGGTGGCGGAGGTCTCGAAGTCGTCCGAGGTCGAGGCGGCGCGGAAGGAGCACGAGCGCGCGGCTGCCAAGCGGCGCTGGCACCTGTGAGCAAGCTCGTCGTTCGGGCGGGAAAGTCGCGCGATGTGGACGTGACCCCGGAATCGGCAGGCTGGTCACACGTCGGATTCCAGGTCCGAGCCTTGCAGCGTGGTTCGGTTTGGGAGCAGACGCTGGTCGGTCAGGAGCTGTGTGTCGTACTGCTCGCTGGGACAGCTGACATCAATGACTGGCGTGACGTTGGATCCCGCTCGAGCGTCTTCGGAGGCCCCCCGGATGCAGCGTATCTGCCCCCGGGCGCGCATTTCAGGATCCGGGCCACCAGCGACGTATGCGACGTTGCATTCTGCTGGGCCCCCGCCAAGGAAGGCGCCGAGCCCACACTCATCCGTGCGTCGGAGATCAAGCCGTTCCAGCGCGGCTCAGGCAACACGGAGCGGACGATCCACAACATCCTCATGGAGGACCGCCCCGCCGAATCGCTGCTGGTCACGGAGGTCTACACGCCCGGCGGCAATTGGTCGAGCTACCCGCCGCACAAGCACGACACGAACGATCCGCCCCGCGAGACCTACCTGGAGGAGACCTACTACCACAGGTTCGCCCGGCCGGGCGGGTTCGGTGTCCAGCTCGTCTACACCGACGACCGCTCGCTGGACGAGGCGATCCAGGTCCGTGACGGCGACGTCGTGCTGGTGCCGCGCGGATACCACCCTGTGTCGGCGGCCGCAGGCTATGACCTCTACTACCTGAACGTGATGGCCGGCCCGGTGCGCAGGTGGCTCGTGACCACCGACCCCGACCATCGCTGGCAGATGACTGGCTGATGGCGCGGCATCTCGACGAGTCGAAGCCGGTGCGCAAGGCGCCGACCATCCTCGATGTCGCATCGCGCGCCGGCGTGTCCAAGTCCACGGTCTCGAACGTGATCCGCGGCATGCTCGGTGTGTCCGAGGAGACGCGGCGCAAAGTTGACGCGGCTGTCAAGCAGCTGGGCTACCGACCGAACATCCTGGCCCGGCAGCTTGTTCAGCAGCGCACCAACATCCTCGGCGTCGTGGTCGGCGACCTCGCCAATCCCTTCTTTGCCGAGATGGCGAAATCGGTCGAGCGTCACGCGGCCGCGCGCGGCTACACGGCCATGTTCTGCAACACCGAGGGCGACAGCGAGAGCGAGCGCGCGGGGATCGAGACGCTGCTCGAACAGCGTGTGGCTGGGTTCGTCTTCCTCGCGTTCTCCGGTGACTCGCGCACCATGCGCGAGACCCTGCAGCACGGTGTTCCGGCCGTGTTCCTCAGCTGCCACGAGGACTGGGGCGATGTGGTGGCGGTCGACGACGCGCTCGGCGGGCGGCTCGCCATGCGGCACCTGATCGCGTCGGGCCACCGGCGGATTGCGTTCCTGTCCATTCCCGAGCTGGCCGACAGCTCAGACCTGGCGCGCCGGAACGGGTGCGTCGAGGAGGCAACTCAGGCTGGCGTCGCTTCGGTGACGCGGATCAGCTGGTCGCCGCCGGCGGATCGGGCCGAGATCGACGGCGAGGTCCGTGAGCTGCGCGAAGCCTTCACCGGCACGGACCGGATCACCGGCGTCTTCGCATCGAACGACCTGGCCGCCATCGACCTGATCGAGTTCGCGGATCGGGTCGGCATCCAGGTTCCGCGCGACCTGTCGATCGTGGGGTTCGACGATGTGCCGATGGCCGGTCTCGCGCGCATCGGCTTGACCACGGTCGCGCAGCCACGCGACAAGCTGGCACGCCTGGGGATCACAACGATCATCGACCGGATCGAAGGGCGCCTCAAGGGCCGGCCTCAGACGACGCTGGTAGGGGTGACGCTCGTGGAGCGGGTGTCCACGGCGCCGCCCCTGGGAGTGCAGTAGACCGTGGCCGAGGTTCTGCTCTTTCATCACGCCCACGGCTTGACACGTGGGTGCCTCTCTTTCGCCGATCGGCTCGGGGCTGCCGGACACGTGGTGCACACGCCGGATCTCTACGACGGAAAGACCTTCACCGAACTCGCCGAAGGCGTTGGCTACGCGAAGCGCGTCGGTTTCGACACGATCATCGAGCGCGGCCAGCGTGCCGCCGACAGCTTGCCGGATGAAATCGTCTATGCCGGCTTCTCTCTGGGTGTGCTGCCGGCGCAGATGCTCGCTCAGACCAGGCCAGGCGCGAAAGGAGCCTTGCTGTTTCATGCCTGCTTCCCGCCCTCGGAGTTCGGCGTCCCGTGGCCCACGGGCGTCCCTCTCCAGATTCACATGATGGACGCGGACGAGTGGGTCGTGCCGCCGAGCGAAGACCTGGCCGCGGCGCATGAGCTCACCGACGTGGTCGAGAGCGCCGAGCTGTTCCTGTACCCCGGCGATCGACACCTGTTCGCTGACGAAAGCCTGCCCGACTACGACGAAAAGGCAGCGACGCTGCTCACGCAACGCGTACTGAGTTTCCTCGCGAACATCAAGTAGTCGCTTTCGGGAGCCATCTCCTAGACTGCCCCCGTCGTGTCAGACGAACAGCTTCGAGTCTATGGGGTTGGCGCGATCTTCGCGATTGCGGTGGTGGTGGCAGTTTTCCGGGGCGTTCGCGGTGTGGTGGTCATGACCACTCGAGGGAAACCGCGCAACCTCGAGCGCCAGCAAGCGATTGCAGCTCTCTGTCAGCAGCGCGGCATGGTGCCGAATCCGGTCGATCTGTCCACGGTTTTGCACGCCATCTTCCCAATGGCGCTGGCCGGCCAGATGCCCATCTACGAGAATTCGTTTGCGGCCACCGACGGCAGCCTCTGGGCGGCAGACATGTGGACGCCCAATCAGAACGCGCAAGACAGGCAGTGGGACTCCTACTCGATGCTGACCTTCGCCCTCCCCGGCGTAAGCCTTCCTTACGTCGGTGTGACGCGTAAGGGGCAGAAGAATCCGGGATTCGCAAGAGGGTCTCCGTTGACGCTCGAGTCGATCGATTTCGACGAGCGTTTCACGATCAGGGCAGAGGATCGCCGCTGCGCCGTGATGCTGTTCGACCAGGGCATGATGCAGTGGCTGCTCGATTGTGACCAGGTGACCTTCGAGATCACGGGTGACCGCGGGCAGGCTGTCGTGAGGCGCAGCTCTGAATCGAGCTATCAGCCGGGGCTCAATCCGGGATGGCATCTCGCGGGCCGTTCCAGCGCGCCGCACAGCAACTCGCGGCGGGCAGACCCGGTCGAGCTGGAGCTGCTGTTCAGATTCGTCGACGGCTTTGCGCAGCGGGTGCCGGAACTTGTGCGCAGCGAGTTCGCCGCCACCAGCGCGCCGATTCAATGAAGGTTTGTCCTTAAGTCGGAGACCGGCGCCTCGCCATCACCAGACCCGCTGCTCCTCGGATCACGTGCGGCGGGATGTGCTCCGGCAGCGAGTCGATCATCGCCAGCAGCCGCGGGCCTATCTCGAGCGGAGGAACCCGAAAGGCTGAGTAGCGGTCATCCCTCAGCGGGTCGCCGCGGAATTCGAGGATCTCTCTGTCGCCAGATTCAACGCGATAGGCGATGCGATTGAAGTCGGGGCTCGGAACCAACCAGGCGGATTCGATTGTGACCGACGGCAGCAAGAGCACCGCGTAGAGGAATGCGGGATGTTCGCGGATATGTCCGACCGGATAGTCAGCTTTGGCCTCGACCAACCCTCCGCGATCCACCTCTCGCACGGTCTTCACCTGGATGGCGATCGCCGGCACTCCGCCGCGCCGGCCAGCGGTCGCGTCCACGTGGTCGTCGTCCGCTACGGGGGCGAAGAGCTGCAGCTCGCCATCGGACGAGACCATCGCGTAGAGATCCAGGGCGAGCTCCCCGGCGCGTCCGAGTTCGGTGTGATCCACGTTTCAGCGAGCCTTCGACCAGCGGTCCCGCAGCTTGCGGCCGGCGACGTATCGCACGGAGCGGCCGCCACCCTCCTGGTCCAGCCACCCGTCGCGGCGCAGGCGCTGCAAATCCTGCGTGGCGGTCGGGCCGGCGATGTCCGCCTCGCGCCGATAGTCGGCGTTTGTCAGCGGCAACCCGAGCAGAGCCTGATCCAGCGCGATGACGAAGCGTTCCGGGTAGGCCTGCTCA
>WNFD01008839.1_pt1 | contig 11674 bp, 10 predicted proteins | sample 5400491 | NCBI WGS metagenome assembly WNFD01 (sample SAMN13153343, study PRJNA577476) | soil metagenome | isolation source: 120 cm saprolite under Douglas fir tree site 2 hole 2 replicate 2 | place: USA:California | collected 2015-04-18 | reverse complement strand
TCGAGAGGCCGTGCAAACTCTTTTTTCCGCGAGATTTCTCTCGCGTTCTCTGCTTAGTGTTTCTTCTTTTTTGCCTTTTTCTTTGCTGGCATCATTTCCTCCTGGACGATTTTTCCCTCAACATCGTGACACAGGGCCCAACTGCTTTACAGATCGCCGCCAACATTTTGTATTAGCAGGATCACTGACTCAAGATATTGCGGTCTATTAATCGCATTGTCAACATAATTCTTGCGTTAGGAAGGGGTTAGAGTTCAGGCGCGTCCGGCAGACCTAGAACCTGTTCATCGCCGAGCACGCCGAGATCGCGGAGGAAAGATTTAAGAATTTATTTTCTCTGCGTCCTCGGCGTACTCGGCGGTGAAAGGTGTTGCCTTGCTCTTGATGCTTAAACGCCACTATTTCCACGGTGCTAAAATCGGTTATTTTGCGGGAGCGTGCTGGATGCAGAAGACGATGCAAGCGGTAGTGAAAGCCCATCCCGCTCCCGGGGCAGAGATTCGCGAGGTAAAGGTCCCGGAATTCGGCCGCACCGAGGTTCTGGTCAAGGTTAAAGTTGCATCCATCTGCGGCACTGACTTGCACATTTATGAATGGGACCGCTGGGCGCAAGGGCGCATTCATCCTCCGCTAATTCCCGGCCACGAATTTTGCGGCGAAGTGGTGGCTTGCGGGGACGAAGTCACCAGCGTGAAGGAGGGCGACTTTGTTTCCGCCGAGATGCACGTGGCCTGCGGCAAGTGCCTGCAGTGCCGTACCGGCGAAGCCCACATTTGCCAGAACGTAAAGATCATCGGCGTGGACGCGAATGGCGCCTTCGCCGAGTACGTGGTGATTCCGGAGTCCAATGTCTGGAGGCTGGATCCCGCCATTCCTCAGGAATACGCCTCCATTCTTGATCCGTTGGGCAATGCGGTGCATTCGGTGCTCGCGGGAGAGATTGCCGCCAAGTCGGTCGCCATCACTGGCTGTGGGCCAATCGGGCTGTTTGCTATCGCGGTGGCGCGGGCCACCGGCGCGGCGCAAGTTTTTGCCATTGAAGTGAACGAGCACCGCAGGAAGATTGCCGCACAGATGAAGGCCGATGCGGTGTTTGATCCCTCTACTCAAGATGTGAAGGCAGAAATCATGCAGCGCACCGGGGGACTCGGAGTCGACGTAGTGCTCGAAATGGCTGGGCATCCCAAAGCTATCCGGACGGCTTTCGACATAGTGCGCCGCGGCGGGCGAATTTCCCTGCTCGGGCTGACTTCGAAGCCGATCTCGCTGAACTTTTCGGAAGACATCATCTTCAAGGGCATCACCATTCAGGGAATCAACGGCCGCCGCATGTACCAGACTTGGTACCAGATGACGGCGCTGCTCAAGGCTGGAAAGCTGGATTTGCATCCGGTGATTACGGACCGAATCGCAATGCAGGATTTCTCGAGCGCGATGGAGAAGTTAAAGACCGGCGAGGCGAGCAAGATTCTGGTGTATCCGAACGGAGCGGGAAGAATCGGGTGATCTGGTGATCTGAAAACCCACCCGATGCTCTCAAGCTCCTGCGGGCATCTTCACAATTTTTTTCTGTATCGCGTAAATGACCAACTGCGCTTTGTTGTGGATGTCGAGCTTGCGCATTAGATTGAATTTGTGAGCTTCCACGGTCTTCATGCTCAATCCCAGGATGCCGGCAATCTGGCGCACGGAGTGTCCCTCGGCTAGCATTTTGACTACCTCGCGTTCGCGCGGAGTGAGAGCTGATCCCCTTGCCTGGCCGGAGGCAGATCGCGAGCGGAAATCGTCCACCAGCTTTCCCAGGGCCTGCGGGCTGAAATATTTTCGGCCCGCACTCACGTCGCGAATGGCGCCGAGCAGGTGAGAAGCTGGGGCATCCTTCAAAATATAGCCGGAGGCGCCAGCCTCGGAGCACTGCAGCAGGTATTCCTCGTCTTCGTACATGGTGAGGAAAATCACCCGCCTGCCAGGCATTTCGCGGGTGATTCGCCGCGAGGCTTCGAAACCGGAAAACATGGCGATACCCATGAGCACGACGTTCGGCCGGAGTTGGCGGGCATATTCGATGGCTTCGGACGCGTCCTGAGCTTCGCCGACGACCTCCATGCCAGAATCGCTTTCCAGGACGCGGCGCAGTCCTTCGCGAAACAGCGGCTGAGGGTCAACGATGAGACATCGAATAGACATAGGGAGCAGTCGGGCGGTCTGGTGATCGGGCCATCGGGTGATTTTGCAGAGACTTCCCCAGATCACTCGATGGCCCGATCACCGGATCACCCAAAGAACCCGAACCATGCGTTGGATGAGGCGGGGGCACTCCGGGTTTGCCCGGAGAATCGGCTACAATCCCAAAGAAGTGCTCAAATACTTCACGTCTGGGGAATCACATGGGGAGGCGCTGGTCGCGTTTCTCTCCGGACTGCCTGCTGGACTTGAGGTCTCGCTGGAATTCGTGAACCGGGAGCTATGGCGGCGGCAGCAGGGCTATGGGCGCGGCGGCAGAATGAAGATTGAGCGGGATACCGCCCATATTCTCTCCGGAGTGCGCCACGGGCGGACGATCGCATCTCCTATTGCCGTGCTGCTGGAAAATCGCGACTGGAAAAACTGGCAGGAGCAGCTTCCGGTGGAGCAGGGTGATGCCAAACTTCACAAGCGGGTTGCGTCCCCGCGGCCGGGACATGCCGATCTTGCCGGAGCTTTGAAGTACAACTTTCCTGAGGCGAGATATGTCTTGGAGCGGGCGTCGGCGCGGGAGTCGGCGGCGCGGGTGGCGATTGGAGCGCTGGCAAAAGTGATGCTGCGTGAGCTGGACATTGAAGTGTTGAGTCACGTGGTGGCGGTGGGCGGGGCAAACGTTGAGCACGAAGTCCCCTGGGAAAAGATTCAAGCCAGTTGCAGCCGCGAAGAGGTTCTGCTGAACTGTGCCGAGCCCGAGGCAGAAAAGCGGATGAAAGAAGAAGTGGACAAAGTGCTGCGGACGGGCGACTCGGTGGGCGGAGTTTTTGAAGTGGTCGCGCACAGTGTTCCTCCCGGACTTGGCACTTATGTTCAGTGGGATGAGCGACTGGATGCGCAACTGGCGGCGGCGATCATGTCATTGCAGGCGGTGAAGGCTGTCGAAATCGGCGCGGGGGTGACGGCGGCTTATGCTCCGGGTTCCGCAGTGCATGATGAGATCGGATATACACGCTCTTCTGAGTTCGCCGGATTCACGCGGACGCGGAATAACGCTGGCGGGATTGAAGGCGGGGTCTCCAATGGTCAGGAAATCCGCGTGCGGGGATATCTGAAGCCGATTTCGACTTTGCGGCGTCCGTTACAATCGGTGGACTTCGCCACTCGCGAGCCGGTCAAGGCTGCATATGAGCGTTCAGATGTTTGCGTGGTTCCGGCTGCAGGAGTTGCGGGCGAGGCCATGGTGGCGCTTACCCTGGCACGGTGTGCGCTGGAGAAATTCGGGGGCGATTCCATGACCGAGACGACGCGGAATTTCAAAGGGTATCTGGAGCAGTTGAAAAACTACTGACGGCTGATGGCTGACGACTGACGGCTAAATGATCTATCCCATCGTGAAGTTTGGAAACCCAGTTCTGGAAAAGCCGGCTGCGCCGGTCACCGAATTTGGAGACGAGCTGAAGAAGCTGGTCGAGGACATGTTCGAGTCCATGTACGCGGCCAAGGGGGTGGGGCTGGCGGCGCCGCAGATTGGCATCTCAAAAAGGCTGGCAGTCATTGACGTTAGTTTCCGGGAAGATCCCAAAGCCAAGCTGGTGTTGGCGAACCCAGAAATCATTCACAAAGAAGGCAAGCAGCGGCAGAGCGAAGGCTGCCTGAGTATCCCCGAATTTCGCGAGGAACTAACCCGGGCGAACAAAGTCACCGTCCGCGCCCAGGATGTGAACGGCAAATGGTATGAGAAGACCGGAGAGGAGTTGCTGGCGCGGGCTTTTTTGCATGAGACCGATCACTTGGATGGCAAGCTGTATATCAGTCACTTGAGCGTGCTGAAACGGGATTTGATTAAGAGAAAAATCCGCAAGCTGATAAAAGCCGGGGAATGGTAGGAAATCGGGCGATCTGGTGATCTAAAGAAGATCTGTGATCCTCTGTGTCCTCTGTGGTTAAAAAGAAAAGCTTGAACCACAGAGGACACAGAGAATCACAGAGGTATGATTCAAGTCTCGATGATTCGATCTCTCGATCTGGTCTTCTGCGGAACGCCGCAATTTGCCGTTCCGACCCTCGAGAAGCTCGTTGCGGCTGGACTTAGTGTGCGCCTCGTCGTGACTCAGCCGGATCGGCCAAAGGGGCGCGGGCTTGAGCTTGTCTTTTCTCCGGTCAAGCAGACGGCTGAAAAGCTGGGACTGCCCATCTACCAACCGGAAAAAATCAAGCAAAACGAAGAACTGCGAGCGAAGCTGGAGGCCATTCATCCTGAGGCGATCGTCGTTGTGGGATACGGGCGCATCATTCCGCCGTGGATGCTGCAACTGCCGGAGCACGGGAACATCAATCTACATGCGTCGCTTTTGCCGAAGTATCGCGGCGCGGCGCCAATCCAGTGGGCCATTGCCAATGGGGAGACGGTCACCGGCGTCACTACCATGCGAATTGACGAGGGCCTCGACACCGGCGACATTCTGCTGCAACAGAAGCTTGCCATTTCAGACGAAGACACGGCGGAAACTCTTTCGCCTAACTTGGCAGCAATTGGGGCCGACTTGATGATTGAAACCTTGCGAGGGCTTCGGTCCGGCACCATACAGGCACAGAAACAGAACAATGTGCACGCGACCCTCGCTCCGATATTGAAGAAGGAAGATGGAAGAATTGATTTCGGCCGCAGCGCCGAGGAGATTTGCAACCGGTTTCGCGGGTTCCAGCCCTGGCCGGGGGCTTTTACGACGTTTCGCGGAAAGGGGTTGAACATCAAGGCGATCAAGCCTGCCGCGGAACAGGTTCCTCCGGCGGAGCTGCTGGTTCGGGATGGGCGGCTTTTCGTGGGATGCGGAAACTGCAGTGCGATTGAGTTACTCGAAGTTCAGCCTGAGGGTAAGAGGCGGATGTCGGTCAGGGATTTTGTTCAGGGGTATCGGCCGCTGGTGGGGGAGAGGGTTGGGGGCTAGAGGTGTCTGGGGAACTTCGGATAAACCGGGGGGGTCTAATAGGAACCAGGAACAGAGCGCTTTGGGGGAGTGCAATGCCGACGAAGGGGTCGGTGCTCATTGTCACGATGATCGCGGGGGCAATGATGTTGCTGCTTCTTGTTTGGTTGGCACGAGCGGAGAAGAACCTCGCGCCGCCCCCGGTTGTCCAGCTACGATGATGATCTCATGTGAAAAAGGCGGAGAATTCGGTTGGACGAGCTACCCCGATGGCCGCATGGGGAGAGTGAGCGATTTGGCCCCCGAACCCGCGATATTCGCGCGCTGCAGACCAGACGAAGACTTCACGTACGACGTACATTCGACTCAAGCGGAAATCATCGACGGGCTTAGGCGGCCAGAAATTGCCTTTGTTTTAACCGGGGCAGGACAGGTGCGAGATGCACGCGTAACCCGTAGCTCGGGAAGTAGGTCACTAGACCTCAAGGTCCTCGGCATGGTCGCGAATCGTCATTATAAGGCGACACGATGTGGGCCCTGTCGAGTCTTCGTAGCCCCCGCTGTCAATTTGAATAAATACGGACTATCGGGGCCGGGCTAACCCGTACCGATACATTACCCCATGCTTCTAAAATAGCTGCTCATGCCCGTTTCCCCTGCGCGCGCGGCGGCGTTTGAAATTGTGATGCGGATTGAGGGTACCGATGCTTATGCGTCGGAGCTGCTGCATTCCTCCCGCTTCGAAAAGCTTTCTTCGGCGGACCACGGACTGCTGACTGAACTGGTCATGGGAGTGCTGCGCTGGCGTGGCTTGCTCGACGCCAAAATCGCCGAGCATTACGGGCGCCCATCGGCAGATCGGTCGGCTTCGAGAAAAATCCCCGCCCTAGTCGCAAACAACGCTACTAGAACCGGGCACCCATCCAATCTTTCAAATCAGTCGCTGGCGAAACTGGATTTGGAAGTGCTGACGGCGTTGCGGCTGGGAACGTATCAAATTCTTTTTCTCGATCGGATTCCGAGGCACGCTGCGGTCAATGAGAGCGTGGAACTGGTCAAGAGTGCGCACAAGCGGTCGGCGGCGGGGCTGGTGAATGCGGTGCTGCGGAAGATCGAGAAAGCGCCTTCGGATTTGAATGTTGGCTCGGCGCATCCGGATTGGCTGGTGGAGCGGTGGGCGCGAATCTACGGTTCGGACGCGGCGCGCAGGATTTGTGAGTATGACCAAGCGACGCCTAAGTCAGCCGTCCGCGTCGAAAAGCCCCACCCTTCGAAAACCGCGAAGGATGGGGCACCCTCACATTTCAGGGTGCAACCGTCACCAGTTCTCGATGAGCTGCGGGATGAGGGCATCCAGATCGAGGCCGGAAAGCTGCTGTCCACGGCCTTCACGGTGAAGTCCGGTGACATCACGGCCACGAAAGCATTCCGCGAGCGGCGCGTGTTCATACAGGATGAGGCTTCGCAACTGGTGGCGCTTCTGGTGGGACACGGCCAAAACATTCTCGATTGCTGCGCGGCGCCGGGTGGGAAGACGCGAATTATGGCGGAACGGAATCCCGGAGCAATGGTTCTGGCCATGGATCTGCATCCGCAGCGGGCGGCGCTGCTGCGAAAGCTGGTGCCTGCGGAGAATGTGCGCGTGATTGCGGCGGATGTGTGCAAGATGCCGCTCGGTGAAGACTTCGATCGAATTCTGGTGGACGCACCGTGCTCGGGAACGGGGACTCTGGCGCGGAATCCGGAGATCAAATGGCGGCTGAAGCCGGAGGATTTACTAAGGTTGCAAGAATATCAGATTGAAATTCTCCGGGCGGCGATGAAATACGTTTCTCCCCGGGGACGGATCGTTTATTCCACCTGCTCGCTGGAGCCGGAAGAGAACGAGGGTGTGATCGAGAAGGCGCTGGCGGACGACAGTTCATTTCGAGAGGTCAATTGCCGCGATGAGCTTGAAGAGCTTCGAGCGAGCGGTGAATTTATTTGGGAGGGAGCTGATTCGCTGGTGAGCGGGCCTTATCTGCGGACGATTCCTGGAGTGCATCCGTGTGACGGTTTTTTTGCGGCGGTGATCGCACGGGAGTAAGCGGTCGCTTCGGATATAAAGCGAATGTTTCTTACGCCCTTTCAGGGCTCGCCGTTTCAATGACGCTGCCCCAGCGCTTGCGCCCTGGGCTACATTATTTCGCCGCTTCGCGGCTGGGAAGGACGTTGCGCTCGCGTCTTCGCTTGGGTAGGTGTGCTCCGAACCCTGCGCGGGTGGCGTCCCTTGAAGGGGACTCGGTTCATTGCATTGCAGATTTCCCGGCACTTCCGTGCCGGGCTTTCTCATGCCGCCGCTTTGCGGCTGGAGTATCGCGGGGTCCAGTTTCGAGTTCCTGTCGTCGCATTGAGGTCTAATCTCTCACGATGAAATTGATGGCTGATCCGGCGAGTACCTTCGCTCCGGGCGCGGGGAACTGAGAAACAATGATCGAAGCGGGAGATGGACCAGCGGGACTTAGGCCAGTGGGCGAAGGGCCAGCCGTCGATGCACCAACGGAACCTGTGGCCGCGGGACTTGTGGCCGCCGTTGTCGCGGGATTTTCTGGCGCGGCGGATGTTGCAGACGGGCCGGTAGTCGTGGGAGCAGTGGGCGCGGTGGGAGTAGTGGGTGGAACGATGCTCGCTCTTGGGGTGGGGAAGCCGGCGTTTGCTAGAGTTATGGTGGCGCTGCCCAGCGGCTGTCCGATGAAGGGGGGCATCACGAAGGCCTGGGCGGAAGCGTCCTGAGCTATCAGCAGGCTGATCTTGGGAGCGGTTACATCCGTCGCATTGGGCGGAGGATTCTGCGCGATTACTTGTCCTGCGGGTACTCCCGCAAATTGCACCGTCGCCGTTGAACTGGGGTCCAAGCCGCGTTGGTCAATGCTGATGGCCGCAGCCCTCTCGCTTTCGCCGATCACTTGTGGGATTGCAACTCGTTGTGGGCCGAGACTCAGTGCCAGGCGCAATTCCCAGCCTCGGCGGACGATGGTGCCCGCGGCTGGCATTTGCGACAGAACTCTTCCGCGCGGGACCGCGGGACTGTAGTACTCGCGTTCAATTTGGGCAGCGAGGCCACTGTCGTCGGCGGTGCGGCGGGCTTCAGCCGGAGTCTTGCCCTGGAAGTCAGGCACCGTGACTTCGCGCCCGTGGATGGCTAACCGCATCGCGGTGAGCGCCGACAGCAGGGCCACGATGAGGAGAAGCAGCGCCATCCACAGAATGCGGAGAAAGTTGCGCATGGCGAATTCATCCCCTGGCCCAGGCGGGCGGAACGGGGTGCTTCGACTCGTAGGCTGCGATTTCGGCTTGATGTTGCAAAGTGAGGCCGATGTCGTCCAGTCCATCGAGTAGGCAATGCCGCGTGAAGTTGTCAATCTGAAAGCGGACGGAGAGGCCTTCGCCGTCCTCGACCGAGCAAGTTTCTAGATCAATCGTGAGTTTGTAATCAGGATTCTCGGCGGCCTTGCTGGAGATCTCTGACGCTTCCGCTTCGCTGAGCGCGACCGTTAGCACGCCGTTCTTGACGCAATTGTTGGCAAAGATGTCGGCGAAGGATGGCGCAATCACGGCGCGGAAGCCGAAATCCCGCAGCGCCCAGACGGCATGTTCGCGCGAAGAGCCGCAGCCGAAATTCTTGCCGGCGACCAGAACGCTGGCGCCGGAATACTGAGGCTGATTGAGGACGAAGGCAGGGTCCGGGACGCCGTCGGCGGAGCGTCTCCAGTCATTGAACAGGAATTCTCCGAAGCCAGTGCGCTCGATCCGCTTCAGAAATTGTTTGGGGATAATCTGGTCGGTGTCAATGTTCGCGCGATAAAGTGGGGCGACCTTGCCGGTGTGTTTGCGGAATGGCTGCATTATTGGAACCGCCAGTTGCGAATATCAGTGAAGTGCCCGGCGATCGCGGCCGCCGCGGCCATCATTGGACTAACCAAATGGGTGCGGCCGCCGCGGCCTTGGCGGCCTTCGAAATTGCGGTTGCTGGTGGAGGCGCAACGCTCTCCAGGACGCAAAATATCGGGGTTCATGCCCAGGCACATCGAGCAACCGGATTCGCGCCACTCGAAACCGGCGTCCTGGAAAATTCGGTCGAGACCTTCCTGCTCGGCCGCGTGTTTCACATTCTGCGACCCCGGCACCACCATGGCGCGAACCCCGGATGCGACTTTGTATCCTTTGGCAACGCGGGCGGCGGCACGCAAGTCTTCGAGACGCGAATTGGTGCATGAGCCGATGAACACACGGTCCACACGAATCTGCTGCATGGGCACGCCCGGCTGAAGGCCCATGTATTCGAGCATGCGTTGGGCGCTGGTGCGCTCGGATCCGTTCGCGGGAAGTTCGGGAACGCTGGCGGTGATCGGGACAACCATTCCGGGATTCGTTCCCCAGGTCACGAATGGAGCGAGATCAGCGGCATTGATTTCAACGACAGTGTCGTATTTCGCTTCGGGATCGGAAGCGAGCGAGCGCCATCGAGCGACGGCCGCGTCCCAGTCGGCGCCTTGGGGGGCGAAGCGCTTTCCTTTCACATAAGCGAACGTTGTTTCATCCGGCGCAACCATGCCGGCGCGGGCTCCGGCTTCGATGCTCATGTTGCAGAGCGTCATGCGGCCTTCGACGGAGAGCGCCCGCACCGCCTCGCCGGCGTATTCGATGACGTGGCCGGTGGCGCCGTCGGTGCCGATTTTGCCGATGACGGCGCTTGCGCTGCGGTAGGCATTGCGTTGCGAGAACGTGCTCGACCTCTGACGTGCCGATGCCGAAGGCGAGCGCGCCGAAGGCTCCGTGGGTGCTGGTGTGGCTGTCGCCGCAGACGACGGTCATGCCCGGCTGGGTGAATCCAAGTTCGGGGCCGATTACGTGGACAATGCCCTGCTCGGGCGAATCCATGTCAAAAAGCCGGACGCCGAAGGCGCGGCAGTTTTGCTGCAACGTTTCAATCTGCTTTTTAGCGATGGGATCGAAAATCGGCGTACCACGAGGCTCTGTCGGAATGTTGTGGTCAACTGTGGCGAGGGTGCGCAGCGGCTCACGAACTTTGCGTCCGGCCACACGAAGCCCTTCAAACGCCTGTGGAGACGTCACCTCGTGGACGAGGTGCAAATCCACGTACAGGAGCGGCTGCTGCCCGTTTGGCGTTGAGACAACGTGCTCGTCCCAGACCTTTTCGAAGAGAGTGCGTGTCATGGGCTGACGTTATTAGTTTATCAACTAAAAGGGGCCTGTGGTGCGACCCAGAAGCGTTTGACCGCATCGAACGCAGAGGTCGCGGAGAAAACCAAAGAGGCTTTCTCTGCGTACTCTGCGTTCTCCGGGGTTTAAGAGTTTAGGCTTTCGGCACTGAGTCTTCGGAGTGGAGGTTTCGGGCCTGCTCGCGGGAAATGTCGTGGGCGACGTAGAAGGTCAGCATCGCCGCCACGCCCAGGAGGGGCACGAGGAATCCAGAACGGAGGCTTCCGGTGTGAGTCGAGACCACGCCGACCAGCCAGGGCAGGACCGCGCCTCCGATGTTTCCGCTGGCAAAGACGGGGCTACTGGAGCTGGTTGTGGATTCTCCAAACCAACGGGGGAAGAGCGAAACGCTGATAGGAAAGATCGACGCTAAGCCGAGACCGGCCAGGGCCGCGCCGGGTATCAGCAGACCCATGCCATGTGCAGAGGCGATGGCGAGGCCGCCGGCGAGAGCGAGCGTCAGGCCGATTCTGGCGATAGCGGTTTCGCGATGGAACTTGAGTGCCAGCGGTGCGAGAACACGTCCGGCCAAGAGGGCTCCCCAGAAAAAGGAAGTCGGCATGGCCCAGAATGAATGCTGGCCGGTCCCCACGCGGTGGGCGTAGGAAGTGAGCCAGCCACCGAAGGAGGTTTCGGTACCGACGTAAACAAAAAACAAAACACAGATCACGGGCAGTAGTCGGTGGTTCCAGACGCTATGTCCGGGCGCGGAGGAGTGCCTGGCGCGGGTGCGGGTATCGGGTTCAAATCGTGCAAGAAAAAAGGCGAGCAAGAGTATCAGCAAGGCGGCCGAAGTGCCGTAGAAAAAAAGCGGGATCCTATGCGCTCGCTGCGCAATTGCGACCAGAAACGGGGAGCTCACGGCTCCGATTCCCCAAACCGCATTGATCAGGTTCAGGGCGGAGGCGCTGCCGTGAGGATTGACCTCGGCGGTGCGCAGGTTTCCAGCCGGGGTGGTGATTCCGTGGCCGATGCCCAGAACACAGACTGCGACAATCCCGAGCAGCCACGGGCCAGAAGCCAGCAAGGCCATGCCTGAGGCCATCATCAGAAGCCCAATGATCAGGGTGAGGCGGTAACCGATGCGTTGTACCAGCGGGCCGGAGGACAACATGCCGAACATCGAACTGAAGAATTGCGCGAAGAGCAGATAGCCAGCCTGCTCATCGGTCAACGACCAGCGGGCAGAAAGAACCGGAAGCATGGGGCCGAGAAACGTCATCACGATCCCAGTCACAAGGAAGTCGAGATAGACAAGGGTGGTGCCGCTGGTCGAAACCGGCAGTCTCGACGTGGATCTGGGG
>WNFD01038574.1_pt1 | contig 11675 bp, 5 predicted proteins | sample 5400491 | NCBI WGS metagenome assembly WNFD01 (sample SAMN13153343, study PRJNA577476) | soil metagenome | isolation source: 120 cm saprolite under Douglas fir tree site 2 hole 2 replicate 2 | place: USA:California | collected 2015-04-18 | reverse complement strand
GAATATACAAGCGGAGCGGCCCGAATGGGCTGGCGCGTCGTGCTAGCGCAGCGAACGCCACCAAATAGAGCGGTGGCGAAGCGGAGATCGCAGGCGGAGTTGGGTGCGGCGTGGGGCCGCGACGCGGAGTTTACGGAGCGCTCGTGGGGCGGCTCACAGCGGAGCGCCGCGATGCGAAAACGGGAAATGCTAGGATTCTATTGAACTTGGCCAACACTCGACCAAATGTGTTGATGGAAGTGAGGAGTGGAGTGGAGACTGTTAGCACCTTAGGGAGGATCAGCGCGCGCAACCATCACAAGCCGTAACGACTACGATGCCACCTTAAGTTTCGCAGGTGTGGCGACGTGAGACCTCTGAGAATGGGCGGTTTCTCCAAGCCAAGCGCTACGTGGGCCTCGGCGCTCAGAGTAGCGGAGATTAAAATACTGCCTCCGTCCGAAAAGCTAATCAAACCGGCATCGAAAGCCGAGTCCCAAAGTGCTGAAAGTAAAAGCCCATTGTGAACATCCAGCCGTTGTTCGTCTGTTGTACATTCTGCCCATGGGACGATGTGTGACGCGCGAAGCAATGCGGGGTCGGTGATTCCAGAGAGCGGACATTGGCCGCCCCAGTAGTCCATTAGTGCTTGACGAAACACGTCCTGTCCGATCCGCTGTATGACGAGCCTTTCGATTTCGGTGGTACGCGGGAGGTTCTGGACTGCAGCGCGAAATCTCGCGAAGGGTACGTCGGGAAGGCTGAGGCCGAGGCGGTATGCTCTGTCCAGAGCACTATAGAGCCCTTCGAGAGCGTCGAAAACGAAAGTTACCGCACCGGGTCCTTTAGTTGCCGATATCGCTGGAAGCCCGATTTCGGCACCAACTTCAGCTCGACCGACGGATAACAGCCAGGGGCCGCTCTGAGATGCGCTGGCGATCCAGATTTGACCCTTTGCTGTTGTAGAGGCAAAGCATAGCCAGCCCCCTTCGACTCCACGAACCAAGCGATAGCCATTGTTCGATGCGGCCTTCTGCGCCTCCGTGCGCACAATGAAGCCGGGCGGGTCTTCAGGTTGGATCATGTCAAAGATTCATCCTCAGCAAGCGCTCTTCTGCCGGCGCGCCGCGGATGACGAGACGCAGCCGGAGGTCACTCTTGAACCTATCCGGCGGCTCCGTCGTGGTGGTAACGATGTATTGAAACAGCGGTTGCTCGGCCGACCCTTCAAGCTCTCGCACCATTCGAAACAACTCATGATAGATACTAAGACCGAGGTCGGCCTCTCTTGGGCTATCGTGCAGCAAGAAAGCTGGGACCCGCGTTGCTCCTTCGACGCTGAGGCACAGTGCGGCGAGGTCGAAGGCCAGAACCTTCAGCGAGTCAATTGCTGCCGTAGCTCGATCTCCTCCAAGATCTATCGAAAGCTCAATGCCAGCGCCGGAGAGTACGATACGACCTTTGGCGTCTTGACCGAGCAGGCGTCGAACAATTGAGTCGAATTTCTGACTCAGCCGGCCGAACACTCGCGCCTGCTCGTCTCGAAAGGCAGTAAGCCTAACTCGTTCCGCTTCGATTTTCGTAGCCAGTTCGCGCGGAGTTTTGGTAGCCGAATCTTGGGCGTTGATCCGATCAGAGAGTTGCTCGATATCGTCCTGGAGTCTCCGCGCCGAGTACCACGCAACTCCTCGGGAATCGCGCGCTTTTTTATTTTGCCAAGACACGGTTCGCTAACGGATCCAACTTCTGCTTAGCGAGCGCCGTTTGCTGAACAAGCTGCGTTCGTTCTCGGCCTAGGTCGTGCAATCGCTTATTCTGCTGCTGAAAATCAGCTTGGCGCCGAGTCCAGCGCTGCAGGCAAGCGGCAATATCCGGTATTTTATGAGATAGTTTGCATCCCTCCGCTAAGACTCGATCGATGGGGACTTCGCATACTGGGCAAATGGGACTCTCCGCTTCTGCTTTCGAGAATGAGAGAGCGGGCAGCTCCCCTTGGATCTCGCTCAAAACGCGTTCCTCGATCGGGATCGCCGTTTCGACACGGATGCGTTCACCGTCGAGACGCATCCATTGCGACTGCGCAGCTTTGAATTCCTCACGTGCAGTGGTGAGTTCGGTATTCTCTTCAGCAGGAAGGTTGGCCACGGCTACCACACGTTCGTTCGCTCTCTTACGCATGACTTCTAGCAGCAGCGGACTCTCGGGCAGGTTTTGATGAATCAATCCAAGCGCGACAATTAGCCGTGCTTGAGCTCGGTCGATTTCCCACTTGCGGTGACCGATTTCTTGCTCAAGCGATCGACGTTGCTCATCGAGCTCATCGACATGTGCTCGCGTCGCGTGCTCTTCCGGTGTAATTGCCATGAGAAAAGCGCGGAGCGCCTCGAGCCGGGGACCCTTTTCTCGGCCGCTGGCTGGCATCGGTGAATCCGAGTCCGAAGCTGGGGACCGCCAATCAAGAACATCATCGAACCGACATTCCTGGTCTCGCGTTAGCCACGCCAAGGCGACGGGCCAAATCGGCCCATCCGTCCGAGGTCGTACTAATTCGGCAAGCGCGGGCGTGATGATGTTCTGATCGACGGCCGCGATGAAGGGTTCGAGCCCGGTCGAAGTTCCGTCACCGGCAGCCATTTCGTCCAAGTTCCCATTTGCCACCGCCATATGCCGACGGCGGATGCCGAGAGGCCGGACGATCGCCCAGCAGGTCCCATCGAGCATGACTTCGGCGCCAACGATTCCGTTCAGAAAGGCCGTACCGATCCGCTCGCGTTGTCCTTCGGTGGAGAAGCGATCTTCGCCAAGGCAATAGCGGATCAAACGGCAGAACAGGGTCTTGCCACTCCCATGGCCAATTGCACTGGCATCATCCTGGCCATTCTTGGCGGCGTCATCACCTCTATCCGGCGACCAGATGATGTTGAGGCCCGGCGCGAGTTCAATGTCTCTAACCTTTTCCCCGCCGGGCTCTTTCCAGATGACAAGACGTCTGACCCAAAGACGCGGCCCCGCAAGCCCCATAGCTGGAGTAACAGTGAGAGGCTGCGGCGCTATCAGGTCAGGCTGCCTCGGCATCCGCAATCCACCGTTGAATATCGTTTGGCAGCGAATTCGTCGCTGTGCCAAGGTCGATGCGCTTCAGTGCATCGAGCACGAAACGAGCACGGCCGTCTGGCCATCCACTCGTGTCAATCGCCTCAAGCCCGGAACCAGCGGCCCAAGTGCCCCTTTCGAGTTTCTCGATCAGTCGACCGTTGCCGCGATGGTTTCGGACGGCCGTTCCCCATGCTGCGTTGATGCGCGTTGCGAATGCCACGACGTTGCTTGGCAGCGGATCGGCTTCCGATCCGACCAAACGACGCCACTCCACGGCCTCCGGCAAGAGACCGCTGAGCAATCGCGGCTCCAGCATAAGGGCAGCTGCGAGGCGGACATCACGGATTGGCTTCGGACCGTCCATCGCCTTTAGAATAGCGGCAACGGCAGCACCTATGTCGCCTGATTGAGGCTGACCGAGGCGAGCCCAGGTCCCATCAGGCAGTGCCGCCAGATCAATCGCGACTGGCAGCGTACCCCACGTCTCGAGAATCAGATCGCGCGATGTGAACGCACCGCCAGATGCACGCATTTCTGCACGCTTCAGCGCACCGAAAGTTTCAAAGCCGCAGTCGGAGCCGAGGATGTCAGCTGGGTCGAGGAGATAACGCATTTCGTCCTGGGTCAGGCCGAAGAAATCACGGGCGACCATCACGTCCAGCTGAGCTTGCAGGGAACTGCGCTGAAGCGCGTTTTCACAGGGGAGATTATCGGCATCCTCCAGCCCGAGCAGCCGCGTAGTCCTGCTCCGGAATTCTGACATGTCGGGAGCTGTGGCCGTGAGAGCCAATGCCCGCCGCGCAATCTCAATCTCCACGGAGGTACCACTCCAGTGGCGCGGCAATGGCAGGCTATCCATTAATGTGTATGACATCTTCAGCGCGACCTTCTTCCGAGCAAGAAAGTCAAGACAGAACGAATTTGCGACGCCAAGCCAGAGCAGCATCAGCCGGTCGTCACCGGGGATGAATAGGATCGTTGGAACCTTGTCACCGCATATCGTGTAAGGTGGGATGAGGGCGGCCACGAGCGCCCGCCGATTGGTCGGACTCGCAACGTCACAGAATCCGATTCGGTACTCCGTCCATCGCCCCGTCACCTTATCGGGTATGTCTGTCTTGCTGATTCGCCACTGAGATTGGATGGCTTTGCCGGATACTCCAAAGGGCAATTCCTGCCAAACTGCAGATCGGCCGCGGCCAGACACGTACATCTTGGCTCTGTGATCGAACAGGTCCACCATCCGTCCCTCATAGAGCGGAACACCGTCGGGATCGTCTCCAAAGTCCTCGCGATCGTTGCCCATATCAATTTCGCTGAAATGTCAGAGGGATGAGCGACCTCTGCTATAGCAAACGCATCCGGGCTGAACTCCTCGACTAGGGAAATTGGAATTTCGATTGGAAGGCCGACGCTCAATGCGGCGAGTTTTTCTTTAGAGTTTATCCCGAATGCTGCATCAAAACTGATTGTCTTGGAGCCCGGCTCGGCGACGTAGAGACAAAATTTTGCTCTCGTGTCGATATCAAACCATACCTTTCGGGTGTTCTCGAATGCGACTAGCTCATGAAGTTTGCAGTTGTCGAAAAGGAACCGCCTGATAGCCGCGGCATTTGCACCATTGTAGAGATTCTCAGGAACGAACTGTGCCACGCGACCGTGAGGTCGCGAGGCTTTCAACGCCAATTCAGCGAACATTCGATAAACGTTGAAATCACCCTTCCCGAGATTGCCCTCGGCAAAAAGCGTGTATCGGCCGCTTTCCTTGAAAAAATTCGCTAGGGCGTACAGTCGATGACAATAGGCTTCCCAAGCCTCCGCAACGCCTGGCAGGGTCAGAAGGTCTGCGATACGAGCCTTTTGATCCTCGGGCGACATGAAGCGTACCTGCTCGTCGTATGGAGAAAAGAACTCTTTAGCATCGGGACTCGTCGTGTCCCACGGAGGATTACCCAGCACAACGTCGAACCCACCGCGCGCGTTGATGTCGGGAAACTCTAGCTGCCAGTGAAAGGCGTGGGCGGCGCGTGACACTTCCACAGCACGCGCCACCGTAGCCGGATGCACCTGCTTGCCGGCCAACCCTCGCCAGAGATCGTCCGTTGTTGGCACCATTTGGGCTTCGCCGAGCGTCGTCGGCTCGCCAACCTTTGGCAGCAGAAAGGCGGCGATGAGGAGATCGGCAGCCTGCCCCCAGGCATTCCGCAGCCAATCTGATTGCGTGGCCTCAAAACGGCTACGCCTCTCGGCAACTTGTTCCGCGCTGTCCTCCGGCAGAGCCCGCAATGCAGCGCGGGCTTGTGCCAGAGGTGTAGCCGCTGGTATTTTGCCGCCGCCGTGTGCGAAATCTAAGCTCCCTTGACCGCTACGTTCGTGTCGGTTTTTGGCGGCGTAATAGCGCGCTGTTGGCTTGTCGTCACCGGCGAGAGGTTTGTACGCTTCGTCGGGAATTCCGTCGCCTAGGCTGGCCATGTCGAACACTCCGAGCAGTGCGTCGCCACACCGGATATTCGCATCGAGGAAACCAAGCGGTCTGCCGGGATCGACTGTCTCTATCCAAAGGGCAACCTTCGTTAGTTCCACAGCCATCGGGTTCCGGTCCACGCCGTGTATGCACGACCGCACTACATCGCGGAGCGCATGACGGAAATCGCTGGCGGATGCGATACCTCCGGCGCGAGCTTTGGCCAACCGCGTTGCAATCCGTCGTGCTGCTGCCAAAAGAAAATGTCCGGAGCCACAGGCGGGGTCGATGACGGTAACGCCGAGCAGAGCTTGAGCCAGATCGTTGGCCTGTGATTCGACGTGATCCAGCACAGGATCGAGAGCACTATTCAGGAGCGCCTGGACAAGTGCATCTGGCGTGTAGTAGCTGCCAGTTGTTTTGCGAGCATGACCTTTGGTCTCGCCGCCTTCTGCGAAACCCAATGCGTGTCCGTCGTCAGTCAGCCGTGGCGTCAGTTCGAGAAGGCTCTCATAGACAGAACCTAGCTCTTCGGTTTCCATATCGCGCCAATTGACCTGGAAAAGTCCTGAGTTTTCCCGCAACCAAGCGAGGCGATAAATACCTTCCATAAGCGCGCGGTTCGAAAGGTGCGCCGCCTCAAGATCGGAAATGCTGCGGGTTGCAAAAAGACCACCTAGCGCTGGTAGGCCGAGACGGGCCTCACCGCTCGCGAGAGCCGAAAAGGTGATGAGTAAACCTTCCCAGCGATCGTGATGTCGGTCCCAAGCAGAGCGTCTCACGGCTCGATCGCGAAGCAGGCCTACCGAATAACCATCGGCATAGAGTTTCCGCGCTTGAACTGAGGCTCCGGGTATATGCAGGAGTTCCCGGTCCTCTACGGTCAATAGGAATATCAGACGATAAACGAAACGGAGGAGCTGACCGAAGAACTCCGGTAGCGGAATTGTGCCGGTTCGCACGCGCTCGCGCAGTGCCCCGTTTTTTTCATGGCCGAGGAAACCTGTGCCGAATGCCAGAAGTGCAGCTTTGACACCATCACGCAAGCGCTCACGCGCCGTCACCCCTTCGCGCTGGCCGGCTTCCCGCCAGTGTTCAAGGTAGGAGTCGGGGGAAACCGCCCCCGGCACGCCAAAACGGCTCGAATGCACGAGGAACCAGAGGGTTGTAAAGTCCGCAAAGTTTTCATTCTCGAAAATATTGCGTAGATCTGCCTCGATATAGGCGGGTCGAGTCAGACTGGCATCGTCGCGAACAAGTCTGAGCCGATCGCCATTGCAGCATATGCCCCAAAGCGCTTTTTCGTTGGCGTTAAGCCAGTCCTGAAGAGCGGATGCTGCCGAGCGGCGTCGGTGGTCAGATGTGAGGTGTTCGCTCGGATGGCCGAGTTCGTCGTTCGGCGGCACAACCACGATTGGTGCGCGTCCACCCAACCCCTCAAATGTCGGGGCAAACAGTTGGCCGTCCAAAGTGGGAGTGCTGACGCGTACCAGGTCGGCGAAGCCGAATACGTCTCGTAAGAGAGCCTCGACGAAAGCGATCGTTTTCCCGGCTGACGGAAGAGAGCCCGCGCGGAGATCTGTGAAGAGGGCCTGGCCGATGCGAAAGTAGCGGGCAATTTCGTCTCGCAGGGTCAAGCCCTTCGGAACTCGATAGTCTTCTTCACTCTGGCCGTCGGCCTGTTGGGACGCTATCCGCGCCAACATCGCGGGAGGAATCAGGGCGCCCTCGACGGTGATCGCATCGGCTGCGAGCGTGAGAGTGGTGCGCGTGGAACGGGGCATGATTCAGGCGCTTGCCGGCAAAAGAACATAGAGGCCAATAACGTCAGGCGGGAGAACTGGTTCGACGGTGACGCGCGGTACGCCTGCCCCGGCAGCCCGAACACGCGCGTGGTCCTGTGCGAGTTCGGCCGCGCGACGCCGCGGATAATCTGCGATCGCGACATCGAGGATAGTAGCGGCGCGCTCGCGGGCTTGAGCTAGTATTCGCTGGCGCGCGATAGCCGCTAAATCACCAGTCGCCGGGTGATCCAGCAGTGCTTGCGCCGTCCCGCCGGTGGCGGTCGCCGCATTGCTTGCAGCCTCGAATGCTGCGGCACCGGCCTCTTCCACGAGCAACAAACGTTCGCGACGGCCATGTACTGTCAGCTTGTAGCGCAGCCTTAAGAGAAAAACAGTGGTCACTGATTTAACGGCTGCCGTTGGCCACGCACCGGTACGTCCGAGCGGCGATATGGGCGCCGAGCCCGGATCGAGGGCGCTCTCAAGGAGCGATTCCGCTAGGGTCGCAGGGATGGGATGGCTGCGTGTCACGATTTCGGCACCTGCTGCCGCTGGCTCATCAAATGAAAGCGCGATCGAGCCTTCGAAGCCTCTCGCCTCCAAACGCTCCTTGACCGCGGTTGGAAGGGCCCCCAGATGGGCTTTCAGCAAGTTGGGATTCACGGGTTGCAACGGAGCGTCCAAACGGCTCATCGCTCTTTCTACAAAGCGTCGCACCTGATCCGGCCCGCCTAGCAAAGTTCGCCAACGTTGCCATTCGGGCGCTACCTCTTCGGGCTTAAGCACGTTTTGAGCGAAGCGAGCGCGGGAACGGCGCTCACCTTCTTCTGCATCGCGCCAGCGTGTTTCAGCTGCGAGTGCATCTTCATGAAGGCTAAAATCGAATGCGAGCTGCTGGCGGCCCTTTCGAAGCAATACGGCGTTCATCAGCGCACCAGTGACCGCGCCGCGATCCTCCGGCAACGGCACGGTGACACCTGTGGCTTTACGGATACGCTCAGCCTTTCGAATGATCACTTCGAGGACTGCACCATCGATCGCGCTATCCGGCGAATAAAGGAGAATCGACCGGACAAGTCGTGAGCGCTGGCCGAACCGGTCAACACGGCCTTCGCGTTGTTGGTGGCGAGTTGGGTTCCATGAGAGGTCGTAATGGATCACCGAGTCGAATAGCGATTGAAGGTTAACGCCTTCCGACAGACAGTCTGTTGCGACCAGCAGGCGTTGTTCAGACCGGCCCATATCCTCGACGCGCGCGCGCCGTTCTTCAGGGGTGAACGCCCCAGTGACCGCCTCGATGCGTAGCTTGGGACGTCAGCTCCGTCGAGGCCGGGGGCCGGCTCGACATCTACAGCGTCAGCCTCATCCGCGTCGTCATCGAAAATCTGTTCCTCTAAGCGATCGGGGGTAGCACCGAGGCGATTGCGTAAGGCGCTTGCGGCGGCAGCTGGTGACGATCCAACGCATCGCATCAGTGCCAAGGTGCCCCAGAATGCAAGGCGGCGTCGACGCTGATCAGGACCGACGCCATTGACGACGCCGAGGCAATAGTCGAGAACGGCGTCATGGAACTCACGGTGCTCCGTGGTCAACGAATAGGGACTCTCCTTGCTCTCGTGTCGAGGAAAAACGCGGTCCTCGCCCCATTCGCGGCCAGTAATGTCGATACGGCGCCGTTGAACAAAGTGGCGGGCAAGCCGAACGCGAGAGGCCTCGTCATCGAGTGTGGCTGCGCCGAATCTCTCTCCCATTAGCCCTAGGAGACGGTCGAATGCTTCTTCATCGCCACTGTGAGGAGTCGCGGTGAGCAACAACAAATGCCTTTGCGCATCGGCCGCGAGACGCTTCAGCAATTCGAAGCGCTGTTGCCGACCCTGATGGGTACCGACACAAGCATGCGCCTCATCGACAATTACAAACCCGGGGCAGACTCGCGCGAAAGTCTCGCGTCGCCTGTCAGCCTTGATGTAGTCGAGACTCACCACGGTATAAAGGATGAGCATCGAACAGTGTCTGTGAGGCGGGAAGCCCGCGCTCTAGTCGCGCCGCAGAGGAGGCCGTCACTGCGGCAGTGTCGAGATCGAATTTGCTTCGCAACTCGTCTGTCCACTGCTCAACCAAATGTGGCGGACATAGAACCGAGAAGCGATCAACTTCTCCCCGATCGATCAGCTCACGTAAAACTAGACCAGCCTCGATCGTCTTGCCGATACCCACGTCATCAGCGATGAGTAGCCGAACGACCGGGAGCCGAAGCGCCATAAGCAGGGGAACAAGCTGATAGGCCCGAGGTTCGAAACCTACACGCGCCGCTGAGCGGAATGGTCCCGCTCCACGCCGGAGCGAAACGCGCAGCGCCTCTGCCAAGAGGCGTGCCCCGTCTTGTGTCGCTGGTTGAGAAATCTCCGGGATTCCGAAGCGAGCCGGTCGTATCGGGTCGCGTTCCAGTGCAGGGTGCAGAACCTGAATATCAGCCTCGGTGCCCGACAGCGGGCGGAGGCAGAGCGCCTCGTTGTCTGCGGAGGGCAGGGCCACCCATTCCCGACCTCGCGCGAAGACGAGATCACCGGGCGCAAAGTCGACGCTCACGGCGCGGTTCCCAACAATCCGGCGAGGTCGGCGGGCGGTGCGTCACTGGGCGCCTTGGGTAACGCCACGACGGCATATCCTAAAGCGTCGGCGGTACTGTTTATCTCGTCGGCGAATGGCCCGATGTCTGCGGCAACGCGGTGTTCCGGCCAGACGAAGCGGATCGAAGTGCCGTCAAGCACTAACGGCTTGCCATGAGGCGCAGGCAAGCCCCAATTTTTGAAGGCATTGAGCCAGGGATCGGTTGATTCTTCCTCGCGTGTAGGTTTCGTCGGAACTACCTTACTCCGGGCTAGCCGCAGAAGGATCCGGAGCACGTCGGAATCATTCCTGTCGATGTATTCCTGGTCGGGCTGATTGAAATAGGACAGCAGACAACGATAGCAGCCTTTGACGCAATCGGCTTTCGGATCCGTCGTCAGCAGAGATGGGTCACTTGCTGCAATCGCGTTGTCGATACCTTGGTAGTGCATGAGCTCGAGCGCCGCTCGCGCGACCCGTGCGAGCGCTTGCGGTTCGCTCGTTAGTCTTCCAAGGACGCCAGCGCCACCTTCGGTTGATTCAAACGCGAGAATCGCTCGGCGCTTGTCGCGGGTCGGCACTGGCTCCGTGAGCGTCTCTCCTTCCTCTAGCTGAAAAACAAGGTCAAGACCGCGTGCGAGAGCATGTTGTAAGGTCGCCATAGCGCTCTCACCCAGAGGTTCGCCGAGTACCCGGATTAGAGCGGCGTTTTTGTTGTCCTGAACGATTGGCACAATGCGCTGCTTAATCGGTTCGTCAGGAGCGGGCGTTCCTTCTTCTTGGATTTCACCTCCAACCCAGCGGCCAGTCGCCGGATCGATGCCGAAGCCTAGGATGCTCTTTTCTCTACGCCGTCTAAGGCCCTTGTTAAGTCGGCTGATAGTCGCGCCAGAGGCATAGTCGAGCCGTAGAATTGGACCGTCTGAGTCGGTCGCGATCGCCGACGCAACATCAAGCAGACCGTCGCGGCGAGGCCAAGCAAAGATCGTCTGGATCTCGAATCCTCGACGCTGGCGATCCTCGTCGTTTGCTGTGATCCGTTCCGCCGGTTTCGTTTCGACATTGTCGATCCGCATCACATTGCGAATCGGGTGTATGCCCGCGATTGGTGAGGCGCAAACATGGCAACGTTCGGGCTCGTCCTGCTCGTGGCCGGCACCGCATTCGTCGCACACGTATATTGTCGACGTCGCGTGTCTTCCTCCTTCCTCGCTCCGTACGCCGGCAGGCAACTTAGCTTTGTCGACTCTATAGGCTCTCCCCTCATGATAGATGAGGCTGCCAGGTCCGAATTCCGCGATAGCAAGGAAGCGCGCACGCTGTAGGTATGCCGCCTTAGGCCCTCCGGCGCCGACTGCCGGAACGTAGGCGTACAGCGGAAGCCGCGGGAAGTTGTAACCAGGAAGGAAACCTTCCGTCGCGAGATAGCGATAGGTGTAAAAATCTGATCCGCCACTAGTATTACCACGCTCCAACAGCGCCAGTTGCTCGTTGGCCTGAGCCTGTTGAACCTTGGCTTCCCTGCGGTCTGCGGCCGATATGCCATGCGTCTCAGATTTGCGATTTGCCTCAATGAGCTGAGCGCGCGCACCCTGATAGAGTTGACGCCAGCGATCAAAAGCCTTCGAGAAGCGCTCCATGGCGTCTGAGGATGTAACGCTTGCAAAGGCCTCCCGATCTAATGCCCACGGCGCGGCTTGCGGCGTCAGCTCGGTGCTGATGCTTGTGAGGATTCGCTCCAT
>WNFD01022688.1_pt1 | contig 11676 bp, 14 predicted proteins | sample 5400491 | NCBI WGS metagenome assembly WNFD01 (sample SAMN13153343, study PRJNA577476) | soil metagenome | isolation source: 120 cm saprolite under Douglas fir tree site 2 hole 2 replicate 2 | place: USA:California | collected 2015-04-18 | reverse complement strand
GACTTCCGTTCACGATAGCCCGGTCCAATACGAGGTCTCTTGAGGAGATCGTGGGTCCTCCCTTGTCCAAGACTTTCTCTAACTCTGAGCGGTCGGGGCCGAAAGTGACTGGTTGTTGAACGGGGGTTTTGCGAAAAGCTTGTGCGGTGTCTCTTGAGAAAACCATACCCCCCGGGGGGTCTAGAATAGTTAACGATTTTTCTTCGTTGTGAGAAACGGTGGTGGGTGAAACTATGAGGGATTTGTTCGTGGTGTGTTGTGAAACTGGGTTCTGAGTGGGGTTGCTCTATTGATTATCTGTTCCTGATGGAAAGATTTGCAGATCGCGACTTTGAGTGCTTGACTATCGTCTAGCCTTCAGATTTCTGTTCTCGATCCTCTTTGTCGTTGGACGGGTTCTTTCTTTTCTGCTTCTTGTTGTCAGAAGCTTTTGTCTCCCAGCCTTCCTTGTCGACCAGTACATTTTCATGTTTGAGCTCTTCCGGAATACTTGGAGATCGCCCGCGTAGTCTGATGGCGTAGACTGCGAAGAATATGGCGCCAAGAGCAACGACTAGATAGGCGAAAGAGGCAGAAGCAGTGCCGCATCGTGACAGTCGTAGTGGCCTGAGAGAACCGTTCTGGTGGTCAGGTTGGACCGTAGGTTCTCCGATGAACCCTTTCCAAACCGCGAGTTCATCATCAATGAGCCGCTCAGAGGCCTCAGCAGCGTGAGATGTTCTCCAAGACCGGAGCTCGAAGTTAGTGAACCTGCTAGAGATCTGACGAACATGATCTCTTCCGCAAAGCTCGTGGTTGAACCCAGCACAGCACTCAAACTCGTCGCCAAGCCTTTGGTTTCTGTTCCAGCAATGCCCAGTGAGCCAGTTAGAGGCCTGAACAACGATGTATGCTCTGCAAAGCTTGCCACGGAACCGATTGATGTGCTCAAGTTCACACCTCGACCCTTGAAGAGCGATGATGCTATTCCCACGGAACCTGACATGGATCTGAGGAGGGAGGTGTGCTCTACAAGACTCGAAGCCGAGCCGAAGGAACCAGATAGTGATCTGACAAATCCCTTAGCCTCGGAGCCGCTGAGAGAGAAGGAAACGGTCAGCGATCTGAACCATGAACCATGCTCCTGGAAGCTCGACGATGAACCGAGCGAAGCGCCCAATGGCTTCACGAAACTTTTGGTCTCAGAGGTCGCCAGGCTTAGTGAACCACTTAGGGTCCTGAATAGAGACGACTTCTCAGCGAAACTTGACACCGACCCAATCGAACCAGTTAGGAAGATCGCGCGACCTCTGAAGAAGAAGGTCGACAGACCTAGCGAACCGGTGAGAGTTCTGAAGAGCGACGAGTGTTCAGTGAGAGTTGAGGACAGTCCAAGAGAGCCCGAAAGGCTACGAGCGAATCCCTTGGCTTCAGAACCTGCTAGAGAAATCGAACCGGTCAGGGTCCTGAACAATGAAACGTGTTCCCCGAATGTTGAAACTAGACCAAGGGAAGCGGACAGCCCGTGCGAGAAACCCTTCACCTCAGAACCGGCAAGAGACAATGAACCGGTCAGCGTCCTGAACCTCGAAGTGTGCTCTGCAATAGTTGAAGACGAGCCTAGTGAGCCGGTCAAGATTTCGGTACGACCTTTGAACAAAGATGTCACGATAGAAAGCGAACCAGACATGGACCTGAAGAGTGAAGTATGCTCAGCAAGGCCCGCGGACGAACCCACGGTACCGGTCAAGAACTCGACTGCACCTCTAAACAGAGTCGTACCGATGCCCAGAGAACCAGTTAGAGACTTGCCGATACCCTTGGTCTGGGAACCGGCAATAGAGAGTGAACTCGTCAGGGACCTAGCCAGACCCTTAGTCTGATAGCCGCTAAGAGACAGAGAGCCAGTAATTGTCCTAGAGAGCGAAACATGCTCGGCAAGACTTGAGATCGAAGACAGCGAACCGGTAATTGTCCTGAAGAGCGACAGATGCTCACTAAGACTTGAGGCCGCGGTCAACGTCCCCGTCAGTGTCCTGAAGATCGAAGAATGCTCGACGAGTACTGAAGACATGGCTAGCGAAGCTGAGAGATTCTTAGGGAAGCTCTTGATTTCAGAGCCAGCCATTGACAAAGAGCCAGTCAAGGTTCTGAACATGGAAGAATGATCTGTTATGGTCGAGGACGAACCTAGAGATCCTGTCAAGAACTCCACACGACCCCTAGAGCCTGAACTGGTAAAACCCAATGACCCAGTTAGGGTCCTGAAGAGCGACGTGTGTTCTGTGAAAGTAGAGGAAACTCCTATAGAACCAGAAAAGCTTCGAGGGAATCCCTTGGTTTCAGAGCTTGCTAGAGAAATAGAACTGGTCAGGGTTCTGAAGAGTGAAAGGTGCTCTGCGGGGGTTGAGGCTGAACCTAGGGAGCCAGACAGCGCGTGTGTGAAGCCCTTGACTTCTGAAGCAACAAGAGTCAATGAACTGGTCAGGGTTCTGAATAGGGCAGTATGCTTTCCGATAGTTGAGGACGAGCCTATTGAGGTGGTCAGTATTTCACTACGACCTGTGAACGAGGATGTCGCGATCGAAAGGGACCCAGACAGAGTTCTGAAGAGTGAAGTATGTTCTGTAAAGGTTGCGGACGAGCCCAGCGTGCCAGTTAGGAACTCAATGCGGCCCCTGAACAGGGTCGTACCAAGGCCAAGTGACCCAGCTAGCGATTTGCCTATTCCCTTGGTCTCAGATCCAGTCAGCGAAAGTGAGCCGGTCAGGCTCTTGACCAATCCCTTGGTCTGAGAACCTGTAAGAGAAAGAGAGGCAGTAAGTGTCCTAGAAAGCGAAATATGCTCTGTTAGACTTGTGACCAAAGACAGCGAACCGGGCAGCGTTCTAAAGAGCGAGATATGCTCAGCGACATTTGAGGCTGCGCTCAACGAACCCGTTAGTGTCCTGAAGATCGAAGAATGCTCACCGAAAACTGAGGACAGACCGAACGAACCTGAGAGGCTCTTGGCGAAGCTTTTCATTTGAGAAGCGGTCAGAGAAACTGAACCTGTCAGCGTCCTTAGTAGCGAAACATGCTCGGTTATCGTTGCGGATGAACTGATAGAGCCGGTCAATAGTTCGACGCGCCCTCTAGATAGGGTAGTGGAAAGGCCTAGTGAGCCGCCGAAAGACTTGCCCAAGCCCTTCGCCTGTGTACCCGCCACGGACACGGATCCAGCTAGCGATTTGGCGAAGCCCTTACTCTCAGACCCTGCCAGGGAGAGTGAGAGGGTAAATGTTCTGAGGAGCGCGACATGTTCGACAGCACTGGAGGACGCGGTCAGTGACCCGGTCAGTGCCCTATAGAGGGAAGAATGGTTGACCAGACTTGAGGATATGGTCAGCGAACCTGTCAGACTTCTGAAAATCGAGGAATGCTCGACAAGAACCGAGAACAAACTGACCGAGCCAGACAGGCTCTTGGCGAAACCTTTGATTTCGGAACCGGCCAGAAGCATGGAGCCGGTCAATGTCCTGAACAGCGAAGCATGATCCGTTATGGTTGAGGACAATCCCAGAGTGCCGGTCAAGAATTCGACACGACCTCTGGACACGGACGTAGCAAGACTCAGTGAACCACTTAGAGACTTGCCGATGCCCTTAGTCTGAGAAATAGAGAGAGAGAGCGATCCAGCCAAAGACTTGGCAAGGCCCTTGGTCTCGGAACTGACCAGCGACAGAGAGCCGGTCAATGTCCTGAATAGCACGGAATGTTCAGTACGACTGGAGGACGTGATGAGCGATCCAGCGAGCGTTCTAAGGAACGAGCTATGTTCTTGCAGGCTTGAGGATGGGGTTAACGATCCTGCCAGTGTCCTGAAGAATGAAAAATGTCCAACAAGAGCTGAGGACAGACCCAATGAACCGGATAGACTCTTGACGAAACCCCTGACTTCCGAACCCGTTAGGAATAATGAGCCGGTAAAGGCTCTGGATAGCGCGATGTGATCAACTATACTCGAGGACAAACCGACCGAAGAGGTCAGACTTTCTGTCCGGCCTCTGAATGAAGAAGCAGTAACAGAAAGAGAGCCGCCAAGGGTCCTGAACAATGAGATATGCTCAGTCAAAGCTGAGGAGAAACCCATGGAGCCGGACATGGGCTTCGCGAGGCCTTTGGACTCAGAGCCTATGACACCAATAGTGCCCGAGAGAGACCTCAACAGGCCGACGTGTTCAACCAATCCTGAGGATGAGCCGAGAGAGCCCGTCAGGGTCTTTGCTACACCCTTGGTTTCTGTGCCCAGAAGAGACAAGGAGCTAGATAGTGTCCTGAATAGTGACGTGTGTTCGGCGAGGGCCAACGATAAACCTAGAGATCCTGTCAGTGTTTCACTACGGCCCTTGAAGAGGGAGGTCGCGATAGATATCGAGCCAGTCAGCGCTCTGAAAAGCGAAGTATGTTCGATAAATGTTGAAGTTATGCCTACCGAGCTTGTCAGGATTACGGAACGCCCTCTAGCCACAAACGTAGTGATAATCAGAGAGCCTGTCAGACTCTTGGCGAGACCCTTTGTCTGAGAGCCGGCAAGGGAGAGAGTTCCTGTCAGGGTTCTGGCTAGACCCTTGGTTTCAGAACCGGTAAGAGAAATCGAACCTGTCAAAGCCCTAGATAGAGAGAGATGCTCGGCAAGGACTGAGGACGTGGTTAACAATCCTGTCAGAGTCCTGAACAATGCTGAATGCTCCCCAGGACTAGAAGTAAGAGTCAATGAACCCGTCAGAACCCTGAAGAATGACGAATGCTCAACAAAGGTTGAGACTAGACCGAGGGAACCAGCAAGGGTCTTAGCGAAACCCTTGGTCTCAGAACCCACCAGAGAAATCGAACCCATCAGAGTCCTGAACAGCGAAACATGTTCAGCAGGACCCGACGCCAAACTCAGCGAGGCACTCAAGGCCTTGCCAACACCCTTGACTTGAGAGGCAGTGATGCCCAGAGAACTGGACAGCCCGCGCGGAAAGCCTTTGACCTCTGAACCAGCAAAGGAGAGTGAGCCAGAGAGGGATCTCAAGAGTGAAGATTTCTCGGTGACTCCCGCCGATAGACCTAGCGAGCCCGTCAGAACCTTCCCAAATCCCTTGGATTGTGACCCAAAAAGAGACAACGTCGCGGTTAGGGTTCTGAACAAGGAGGAGTGTTCAGTGAAGCTTGAGGACAAACTGAGAGAGCCTGTCAGACTCTTGGCTAGACCTTTGACTTCCGAACTTGTAAGAGAGAGTGAACCTGTCAGGGTCCTGAACAGTGAACTGTGTTCGGCGAAGCTTGAGGTCGAACCGAGAGAACCAGTGAGACCCTTAGCTAAGCCCTTGACTTCGGAACTAGCCAGACCCAACGAGCCTCCTAGGGACCTGAGCGACGAACCATGATCCACAGCACTCGAGGATAGTCCCAACGAGCCAATCAGAGATTTTGTCAGGCCCTTAGTCTCAGACCCGATCAGAGATAATGAACCGGTTAGATTCCTGAGCAGTGAAATATTCTTCGTAAGACCCGAGGACAAGCCTAGCGAACCAGTCAGTGCTTTCGTAAGACCCTTGATCTCTGAAGCCATGAGAGAGAGTGAGCCGGCGAGCGATTTGGCGAGGCCTTTGGTCTGAGAGCCTGCGAGAGTTAGTGAAGCAGTGAGTGACTTGGCGAGACCCTTTATCTCAGAACCTGCGAAACTGAGTGAAGCGGTAATCGACTTAGCTAGACCTTTGGTCTCAGACTCGGCATTAGAAAGGGAACCGCTTAGAAATTTGGTAAGACCCTTAACTTCTGAAGTAACGAGACCCAGCGAATTGGTCAAAGCCTTGCCAATACCCTTAGTCTCGGAACCTGCTAGAGACAGGGAACTAGAAAGTAACTTCGTAAGACCCTTGGTCTCGGATCCCGTAAGAGAAATTGAACCGGACAATGATCTTAAGAACGAAAATTTCTGGGCGGCACTTAGAGACTGACTCAAGAAGCCGGTAAGGGCCTTAAGGAAAGAGTTCCTCTCAGCGAGAGTTGAGACTAAGCCAAGCGCAGTTGAGAGGGCCTTTCCAATCCCTTTAGACTGACCAGCGGCCGATATGAGTGAGCCACCAAGGCTCCGAGCATACTGCCAATCAGGTGTTGAAATAGCCGAAGCCGAAGAAACGGTAGTTTCTGAAACGGTGCAGCATGGTGAGCTGCCACCGGACGTGTATGAGATCCAGTATTCAACTGAAATGAAGTGGATAGTTGAGAATGGTCCCACTGTCCCAGTGGTAAAGGAATACTTGGTTGGAGTGGTGGACGCGAGAACGTTTTCCAGGTTCCAGAGTCAATCGTTGCACTTCCCAAATCGGTATTATAGACCCAACCATATCCAGAAACAGAACTGGTACTCGGTGTTCCCGTTGTAGCAGAGGATGCAATGTCAGGCTTCACAATATATTTCCCTACCGCTGATGAGGCTTGGAAATCAACTTCAAGTTCAACCCAACCCCACGTTCCGGTGCCGATTGATTGCGCAAACGTTCCACTTTGAGTGGCCGCTGTTGAGGAACCTGTGCTAGATGGGATTTCATACTCGTTAAGCGTGTTGTCATCGGCGGGATTGTTGCCCCCATTTGCACAGTGCGTACCAGTACTCGATGATGTTCCATGTGCGTTCATTGATGTGAACCCATTAGTGTACGTCGGACTATTGGTCTCGCCGACACAGGGCTGATATGCTGCAAAAGCATAGATCAGGTCATTAGCAGTTGTAGCCATGGATGCTGACGACATAGAGTAGGGTCCCGTGCCGCTCGTCAGCGTTCCTGAGCCAGATGAAGTTGCACCCGTTGTGGTTGTTATTCCAGAGTCTTCCCAACACGTCAAGTATGTATCGGTCGTCGTGCCGCTGAGGTGGATCGTTATTGTATCAGGTCCAGAAACGGCTGTCTCCGTCGCGGCATAGATGTAAGCCGTAAACGTCACCGTGGTAGAAGTCTGAGCGAACGACTTAACGAGCGAGAAGGTATTGCTAAGAGTATCAGTTACAGAACTAACCGTGATGGTTGATGGTGCCACCATGAAGGAGACTACTAGGACGTCATTTTGTGTCGGGTTTGTCGAATACACGCAAGTAGGCGTGGTTGTAGTGCCCGCTGATGCACCCGTTGTCTGGTCAGTAGGTGTTCCAGTTGTTGCTGCTGGAATGCTTTGACTTGTTCCCGTATCAGCAGAACCTGTTGTTGTAACAAGATTCTCGCATTTTCCAACGCACGATCCTACAGTTGAACTGCCAAGATAGAAAATGTGAACATTGTTAGTCGCATGGGCAAGCGGCATACCCACAGCCGCTACGACGGCGAGGATCGCCGTTATGATCAGTGTAACTTTTCTCATTGATGCCTTCCTTCAAAGAACAATGTATGCTGAGCCCGTGCCCCACCTCTTCTCCACCCGTGCCGAATCAGCGACTTCCAGTACGGCCGTATGCGCTAGCCAATGCGGGATCATGGAGAGCCGGCTTTAGCGAGAGTGTCATGATTGCGAATACACGTGTTGTAACAGTTGACGTTCGGCTATCGGCACTATCAAGGCAAAGTGTTCGCTTAGTCCATGAGAATCCTGGCCAAGGAACGTATTGGCTGGGCTCTTGGCCCGGATCGATTGAATGCTAGAATTCTAAGTCGGGATGACAAACCAGAGACTAGAAGAGATATTCGGTAGAGGCGAAGGCTGAAGCCAGTTCACAGTTGGTGATTCCTTATCATGAAGTCTCCGTTATTCATGGCCACAACTGTAGGAGTTTGGTTGAGACGAAAGCTCAAGGGCGAATTAAGGCAGTTACCATTTCCGTCGTTCCAGCAGTAGTTTCCGTGCCTCTGAATGCCCATCCCATTTAGTGCGACGTAGCCAGTGTTCACGAGAAAGCCCATCTCATTCTGCTGATAGATATAGACAAGGACATTCCAGCTTGTGCCGCTCATGGAATCCGAGTATTCATGGACTGCAGCGACCGTCCCGTCCTTGGTCTATATTGCTCGTCCGGGGTCTTACCAGTAGACGAGGAGGAGACTTGACACTATGATTGCCGTGACTGCGATTCCAATGATCAGCCTTTTCCTCGTGGCTTAGGCCTCCCTCGAAAGAAAACGGGTAGCTGGCGACTAAGCCTTCGGGGTATCTAGCTCCATGACCAGGTCAATGTCCAGGTGATCTGGATCGTGTCCAGGTTGTTCAGGGTAACCGCTGTGAACGACGCTGCGGCAAGCTGGATACTGTTCGCACTGCTCGCAGTACCGAAGCTGACCAGGCAAGCTAGTTGCACTGTTTGGGTAGCCGTTGAGGTGAAGGTCTTTTGCAAGACCGACGTGCTGCCAGTGGCACCTGATAGCAGAGTGTTCGTAGTGGCCGGGGCACGCTGAAGACCGCTGGCGGCGGTAATCTCAGTACCACCTTCAGCGCCAGCTGCTCCACAGTTACCGGCACTTGCGCCGAATGACGAGTCACCGGCGGCCAGCGTTACTGCGCTGCCTGATAGTGCTATGAAGCTCATACCGCAGGTTGCTGATGGGAAGCATCCGTTGGTCACGCTGCCAGTGGTGCCTTGGATGGCTTGGTCGATCCAGGCAACTCCAGTGTTATACATTACATTGTGGACTGAGTTGCAGAAGTTCTGGGACCCCGTTACGCAGTAGCCGAAGTTGACGTCTAGATTCTGGTAGTAGTGTTTGTGGCCCCAGGGATTCCAACTCCCGGTGGCTACGTAGCCCCCGAGGATGAAACTAGTAGCGACCAGACCGGTTGCCTCTTTGTCCATTGAATCTTGAGGAAATTCATTCTTTCTCGCTCACCTCCCAAATGCTCCTTCTCCCGAGAATCCACGTGACAACCGGTGGACTCTCTTGTTAGCTGTGTTACCTTCTGAAGCGGGGGGCAGTACTATCTCGTCTATGCGAAGTGCTCTGTCGCGCCATCAGCTTTCGGCTGCGCCTGTCTTCTTGTCCTTGGAATGCCAGAGTGCTTGGAGGATCTCATCGTCTGTTGCCTTATGTTCGGTTTGCGTTGAAGCGTCCTCCCATTCTGCCTCTTTTTGAGACTCGTAAATCGAGTCTTTGGGCGACGGCTCTCGTACGACAATTTCACCGATGCGGTTGGACACGCTACGCAGGGAGCCGAATATACCGAGGATGGCGCCGAATCCCAAGATTGCTGCAACGACTATCATGGCGAACACGATGCCTACTCCCGCCGAAGTTGGGGGACCTAACGCTGATTGGCCGGTGTTGCCGACTGCTAGAGGAAATTCATAGGTGATCCTATTGTAAGCGAGTAGACTCGTGATGATAATGATTGACGTTGAAATAAGTAAGAGCAGTAACCGAACCTGCCTCTTGGGCTTCAGAGCCAGAATGCGCTTGATGCTTTCCACTCTTTACCACTACTCCTTTTCCTTTGTCGGAGATTCCTCCCACTCTTCCCCTTCCGCAGAGTGAGGATGCAAGGTGATATTCTGCTCAGGGCGCTGATGCAAATCTAGAGCAGGCCCGACACTTCCGGTCGATACTGGTGCTGCGCTCGTGGGAAACGAGACCAGTCCACTTCTGATACTTCCATGCCTGGAGTATTCGCGCAGCAGTCCGAAAATGCTTAGGTCAGCCACGAGCACCGAGACTGCAATGGTAAGTATGGAAGCCGGAGAGAAGACTAGGTCCCCTCCGTTTTCTAGGAACGATGAGAGAAAGAGAGCTGAGATCATGACGACGGGCACTGTCATCATTTGTGAGAACATTGAAGCTATGTTCATCCCTCGGCGAACTATTGCAAGTCGGATGTTCACCGCAACCAAGCTGGAAAGGGCAAATGCTAGATATACAATGGAAGCCCAAACGCGCGTCGCGCTAGTAGCTTCCTGGTTTAGGAGAAGCTCTCCCAACCCCGCTCCTGCTGCGCCCTGGAATAGGTACTGAAGAATTGACGGTAGGTGGCGATCAAGTAGAGCAGTGATAACGCTCGCGGCTAGGAAGACATTGATTCCCAGCAATACGAAGAATTCGGGAGCGAGAGCCAGTTGTAGTCATCTTCATGATTATGTGTGACTAGTCTCCGACTGTGTTGCCAGATTTCTGTTGGATAGAATAGACCAGTCGCTGGCCCTTGTCAGTATCTTCAATCGTCAGATTGAGCACGCTTCCATCATCGATCTCTAAGAGTTGCGCCAGATCCTTCGGGATGAGGAGGTACTTGCTTCCCTTGATCCTTGTCGGTGTCAGTTGTATTACCATTCTTGATCTGCCAACTAGCCAGCTGGATAGAACTAAGCTGGAGCAATGCCATAATCACGGCGTAACCTCAACCAAAGTTTAGTCGTCACAAGAATCCCGACGGTTCGGGCAGTAGGGAATCAGCAGAGATTTGTCTCGGCGGCGTAAGTTGAAGTCTTAGAGCCCTTAAATATGACGTACGTCATACGCCGATTGTAATCGAGAGAATAGCTAAAGAGCGGATATTGAATCGGACGTGAATCCCCAAAATGAGTCATAACGTGAGCCAACTCGACATCAAAGACCTCCACGCCACAATCGATGGCAAGGAGATTCTCAAAGGAGTAGACTTCCAGGTCAAGCAGGGCGAGATTCACGCCGTCATGGGTCCCAACGGATCAGGCAAGAGCACGCTCGCCTCGACCGTCATGGGACACCCGAAGTACATAGTTACCAAGGGAGACATTCTCTTCGACAACGAGAGTATTCTGAAGCTGGCGCCGGACGTAAGAGCTCGTAAGGGTCTGTTCCTAGCCTTCCAGTACCCGTACGAAGTGCCGGGCGTATCGTTGGCCACATTCCTGCGCACCGCATACAACGCGGTCCGGCAGGGTGGCAAGAAAGGCGACCTAGGGCAGGAGATGCTCTCTGTCCTCGAATTCAGGAAACTCCTGAAGGAAAAGCTCAAACTATTGGATATGGACGAATCCTTTGCGACACGTTATCTGAACGAGGGATTTTCCGGCGGCGAGAAGAAGCGCTGCGAAATACTCCAACTAGCAATTCTTCAACCAAAGATCGCAGTACTAGACGAGACAGACTCGGGACTAGACATTGACTCAGTCAAGATCGTCGCTGAAGGCGTAAACAAGCTGGTGGGTCCGGAGATGGGTGTGATGATAATCACTCATTATCAGCGGATTCTACGATATATCAAACCAGACCATGTTCACATTCTACTTGATGGCAGAATGGTAAAGTCCGGAGGTCCAGAATTGGCTGATGTACTCGAAGAGAGGGGTTATGATTGGATAAAGAAGGAGAACATGTAAGAGAATGACGAACCGGAACAATCAGGGTACCTTCAAGGTTAAAAAGGGGCTTAGGAACTAGAAGGTTAGAGAAGAGATGGCAATAAGCATAACCGATAAGGCAGCAACAAAAGTCCAAGACTACCTCAAGCAAGTCAACGACCAGAACCTCGCCCTCCGTGTCTTCGTAAAGGCGGGAGGCTGCGCTGGCTACCAGTTCGGACTAAAGCTCGACAAGACAGGCAGCGCCGACGTTATCGAACACAGGAACGGAGTCAACATCGTAGCCGACCCTAAGAGCGCGGATCTCCTCGGCGACGCCGAGATTGACTATGTCGAGACTGAGATGGGTGGAGGCTTCAAGTTCAACTTCCCAGAGAGCTACCTAACCTGCGGATGCGGCCACAGCTTCGTAC
>WNFD01006713.1_pt1 | contig 11676 bp, 12 predicted proteins | sample 5400491 | NCBI WGS metagenome assembly WNFD01 (sample SAMN13153343, study PRJNA577476) | soil metagenome | isolation source: 120 cm saprolite under Douglas fir tree site 2 hole 2 replicate 2 | place: USA:California | collected 2015-04-18 | reverse complement strand
TGGAGGACTGGGCAACGGCTTCCCTTCTGCGACGGCTTTCTCTTCTCGCGCAGACTGCAGCGGCGTGCGGCGGTAAGCGATCGCGCCATTAGAATTTGTGGCAAATACGGGCGGATTCTTGTCGATCAGAGCGAAGGCGGAACGCAGGATTGGAGTTGTGGAACGCCAGTTCTTGCCCAACACAACCAATTTGGTAGCAGGAAACTGGCGGTAAAACAGCTCAAATGCGGCACTGGAGGCTCCTCGAAAGTGGTAAATCGCCTGGTCGGGATCGCCGACTGCGAAAATATTTCCCTCCTGGCCGGCGAGCGCAGCGAGGATCTTGACCTGGGCAAAATTCGCGTCCTGAAACTCATCCACCAGGATGAAGCGTGCCCTCTCGCGCTCGACAGCGAGTAAATTCTTGTTGCTCTCCAGGAGAGCGTGGGCACGGGTGATCATGTGGCTGAAGGTGCCAAGATTCTCTTCCAGCAACCAGCGCTCCGTGGTCGCAAAAACACGCGCAATCTCCTGACATCGACTGAGGACCTCAGCATCGCTCAATTGATTTTTCGATTTGGCGACGCGAGGGATGGGCAGTTCACCCTGCTCCAACTGCCGCACGTATTCTGCGTAGCGTTCAGGAGTTACCAACTCGTCGTGGCAGCGGCTGAGAAACTCCAGAAGATCTTTCAAAAACTGGCCGACATTGGCCGCGCGGACGAAATAATCGAGCCGAAGGTCACGGATGCGCCGGCGCAAGTAAATCCAAAGGTCGGTCTCATCGAGAACGCCAAACTTCTGGCCCGCGCGTGCCAGCAGATCATTGCAGAAATCATGAAAAGTGGCGGCGTGAATGTCTTTACCGCCCAGCAGTCCACGGACACGATCGCGCATCTCGGCCGCGGCATTTTTCGTGTAGGTGAGGGCGAGAATCTCCTCCGGGCGGGCGTGGCCGCCCTCGACCAACCGCGCAATGCGGTTCGTCAAGACCGAGGTCTTCCCCGTGCCAGCGCCCGCCACCACCAGCATGGGGCCGTGCACGTGCTCGATTGCCTGACGCTGCGGATCGTCGGGGATGAAGGGCGCAGGACGTGAGAACGATCGGGAGTGAGACTTCAAGACAGCCATTGGGGGTCAGAATACCATCAGCCGGGCCAAGCAACCTCAAGCTAGCTCAGTTGCGAAACAATGATTGCGGTCGCGGCAATAGCGGCGGTCTCGGCGCGTAGAATCGTGCTGCCCAGCGATGCGGAGACCCACCCAGCTCCGTGGAATAGTTCGAGTTCATCTTCAGCCCACCCGCCCTCGGGTCCGATCGCGAGAATAATCTGGCTTTCGGGCGAATGAGATTCGAGAACATAAGATTCGAGAACATCGCGCAGAGGCTGCAGTTCCGACTCCGCGAGCACAATCCGCAAAGCACCGGGAAGAGCCATAGCGTCTGAAAACTTCAGAGGAGCCGTAATCTCCGGCGGCTCCGCGCGGCGGGACTGTTCTGCTGCCTGCAGGGCCAGGCGCCGCCACCTCTCCGTTCTTTTTGCCGAAGCGGCGGCAAGGTGCGCATCGGTGCGTCGAGCGATTACGGGCACGATTCGTGAAACGCCCAGCTCCGTGCATTTCTCGATGGCCCATTCCATACGATCGAACTTGAAGACAGCGAGAACCAGCGTGATGTTCGCGGCGCTTGCAGCAGGTAACTCTTCACCCAGGTCGAATTCGACCCGCTGGTTGGCTATGGCCGCGATACGTCCCCGCCGCACCACAGGTCCGGTTGCGATATCAAATTCCTGCCCGACGCGGGCGCGAAGGATGCGGATGAGGTGATCGGCGTGCTCGCCGGTGAGGGCGGCACGGTTCCCGGAAACTTCGTCGGCGATCCATCGACGGCGGGTCATGAAATGAGATGCGGCTCGGGAAAAAGAAACCGCGTTCGCCGGGCTATACATCCTCGAACTACCCAGGACTATCCGAAGATATCTTTCATCTTGCCCAGCAGCGAACGTAGCAATGGCTGGTTGTCCACCTTCGTCGTGCTTTCAAGTTCTTGCAGCAATTCGCGCTGCCCTTTGTTCAGCTTGGTTGGGATCTGCACTCGGACCTGCACGTACAGATCGCCTTTACCATGTCCATTTAACACGGGCACACCCTTGTTGCGGATGCGAAACGTCGTCCCAGGCTGTGTTCCATCCGGTACCTTGAGAGTGTGCTGTCCTTCCATCGTCGGTACCTCGATCTCCGCACCTACCGCCGCCTGCGTAATCGAAATTGGCACGACGCAGCGCAAATCATTTCCTTCGCGCTCAAAGAATGGATGCTCCTTGACGTGCAGCACGACGTACAGATCGCCCGCTGGACCGCCAAACTGTCCCACCTCGCCCCCTCCGGCAAATCGGATGCGAGTGCCGTCCTCTACTCCCGCGGGAACCTTTGCATCGACAGTTCGCTGCCGTAGCACACGGCCTTCTCCCTTGCACTTTGGGCAAGGATCAGTAACCACGCTGCCCGTTCCCCGGCACGCCGGGCAAGTCCGTGCAATGCTGAAGAATCCTTGCTGATAGCGCACTTGTCCACGCCCGGAACACGAGCGGCAAGTGGTTGGGCCTTTTCCTGCTGCGGCACCGGAGCCGCGGCATTCCTCGCACGCTTCGTGGCGGCGAACCGTTACGGTGGACTCGGTGCCAAAAAATGCTTCTTCAAACTCCAAAGTCAGATCTTCGCGCAAGTCGGCCCCGCGTTGAACCCGGCTGCGTCGCCGCCCGCCGCCACCACCAAACATCTCGCCGAATCCAAAGAACTCGCCAAAGATATCGCTGAAGTCCTGGAACACGGTCGGGTCGAAGCCCGCACCGGCCCCGCTTGCGCCGCCTAGTCCGGCATGGCCATAGCGGTCATACACCGCCCGTTTGTCAGAGTCGGCGAGGATTGCATAAGCCTCGCTCACTTCCTTGAACTTCTCCTCGGCATCCGGATTATTAGGATTCCGGTCGGGATGAAGTTGTAAAGCAAGCTTCCGGTAAGCGCTCTTCAGTTCTTGTTCGGTCACGGTGCGGGTGACGCCCAGGACCTCGTAGTAATCGCGTTTTGCGTTCGTGGTCAGAGAATAGGCCTTTCAACTCAAGAAAATATAAATTTGGTGTTGGCTCTCAAACTGGTTGCGTGGGTCATTCGCTTTGGCGGCCGGAATTCCCTCCGGGACTAAAACCCCGAAATACCATCGCGAACTCGCAGCACGACTGAGTCAGTTCTATTACCCTGGGTTCTTTGCGACCTTCACCATGGCGGGCCGCAGAAGCCGGTCCTTGAACTTATAGCCGCGCTGCAACTCCTCCAAAATCTCGTGGTCGGGTACGTCGGTGGTCTCGACCAGTTCAATGGCCTCATGGTAATGCGGATCGAAAAGCTCGCCCTTCGCGGGGATGGGACGCACACCAAGCTTTGCCAACGCGTCCTGCAGCTGCTTGTAGATCAATTCCACGCCACTGCGGAAATCCCCACCGTCGGATCTGCCGCTATCAGATGTAGTGTGTAGAGCCCGCTCGAAGCTGTCCAGAGCCGGCAACAGGGCTTTGATGGCATCCGCCGTGGCGTAGTCGCGAAAATCCTGCTGCTCCTTGCTGGCGCGCCGGCGTGCATTCTCAAACTCCGCCTGCGCCCGCGCCAGCCGATCGACCAGCGAGTCGCGCTCCGCCTTTACCTTCTGGAGCTCGGATTCAAGACCAGTGGCTGCCTCCGCCGCTGACGGATTTCCCCGCTCCGCCGTCACTCCAGACGAGCTTTCATCGCCGTCCCCCGCAGGGAGTTCATGCTCCAGATCAAGCTCTGCAGACTTCATTTCTGATTTTCCATTTGCTTTTGCCACTTATGAATTACTCCGATTCGTTCAAGATCTTGTCAAACAATCGCGCAATATAGGAGACCGCAGTCATGGTGTGCTGATAGTCCATGCGGGTTGGGCCGATCACGGCCAGCGACCCCATCATATCTTTCCCCACTCGCGCAGGCGCTCCGATCAGCACGAAGTTCTGCATGGACGGCATCGCCTGATCGAGCCCGATTACCACGCGGACTGCCTCCTGTTTCACGTCAAGGTAAGCACCAAGAAGCTGGACTACCTTTTCTTTCTCTTCCAGCGTCTTGATCATCTCTTGCAGTCGCTCGCGGTCATGGTCGCCGGTCACCAGGTTCGCCGCGCCTTCGACGAAGACCACTTCCGCCCCCTGTTCGGCGGCCAGAGCGCCCTGCTTATAGAGCTGTTCGATCGAATGCATGAGCCTGTCGTATTCGCTGCGCTCCTGCTCAATCCTGCGGGCAATCTCGGTGCGCATCGCCTCCATCGTCCAGCCGCGGAAATTTTCATTGATATACCGCGCTGCCAGATCCAGATCGTCCTGCTGCAGATCCAGACGCAACACACGATCCCGCACCAGACCCGACCGCGTAACCAATACAGCCAAGACTTTATGGTCGCCGAGGCGTGAAAAATACACATGTTCGAGAGCATTCTTGGGAGCACTGGATGCCACGGTCACGCCTACATTCCGTGAAATCAGCGAGAGCACGTGCGAAGTGCGCTCCATGAACTCCTGCACATCGCTAATCCCGGCCAGCGATTCTGAGATCATGTTCTCTTCCTGCGGCGCCAAACTCGCGTTCCCTGTGATCTGTTCGACGTAGTAGCGATATCCCTCGGTGGTGGGAACACGGCCCGCGGAAGTGTGCGGCTGCTCCAGGTATCCCGCATCCGATAACTCCGCCATTACATTGCGAATACTGGCTGGGGACAGGCCTTCGCGATTTGACCGGGCCAGGGTGCGCGAACCGACAGGCTCGCCCGTGGAGATAAAAGTCTCCACAATCGCGGTCAGGATTTCGCGTTCCCGTTCTCCGATATGAGGTTCAGCGGGCATTCAGAGTACCGTAAGTCAACTTGATCCAGCGGCGGTCGCAGGGGAAGGAACTGCTTCCAGCTGTTCCGTTTAAGTATATTAGATGCAAAAACTTAGCTTTTGGATCCGATTCACGTCCCCGTTTGGATTCTAGGAATGGGGTCGGGGGCTGTCAAGCGCTAGCCCTTGAGGTATGTTCTGAATTCATCAAACACCAAGGACACGAAGTCACACAAAGCTGAAACCGCTGATGATTTCCTTCGTGCCCTTCATGTCTTTTGTGGTTAATTAGGAAACTGCGCAGACATTCCAGCATGAAATCCACACCTCATGTGGCAGTGATTGGAGCCGGCGCCTTTGGCGGCTGGACCGCCCTTCATCTGCTCGAAAGCGGAGCCCGCGTCACCTTACTTGACGCGTGGGGCCCGGGCAACTTGCGCGCTTCGTCCGGCGGGGAAACCCGTGTCATGCGCGGTACCTACGGTCCGAATCAACCCTACACCGCCTTGGCCGCTCGCGCCCTCAAGCTTTGGCAGAAGCACGAACGCCGGTGGAAGCTCCAACTCCTGCACCGCACCGGCGTGCTGTGGATGGCGACTGGCCGCGATGACGACTTCGAGAGCGGCTCGGTCGAGATGCTGCGTGAGGCTAAAATCAAGTTTCAGGAACTCTCTGCGGCAACGATGAAGAAACGCTGGCCGCAGATTAACTTCGATGGCATCCGCTGGGGCATTTACGAACCGGAATGCGGATACCTCGAAGCCCGCGCCAGTTGCCAGGCGGTAGTGGATGCTTTCGTCGCACAAGGCGGTACCTACAGGCAAGTTGCGGCCCTACCCGACAAGCTGGAGAGCCCGCCTCTTCGCAGCTTAACTCTCTCCGACCGTTCGCGGTTTGCGGCCGACTGCTATGTTTTTGCCTGTGGCCCTTGGCTTGGCAAACTGTTTCCGAAAACCATTGGCGGTCTGGTTCGTCCCACCAAACAGGATGTGTTTTTCTTCGGTACACCGCCTGGGGACAATCGTTTCAGCGACGCACAGCTGCCGGTCTGGGGCGATCACCGTGATCGCTTCATGTACGGTATCCCGGGAAACGGCAGCCGCGGCTTTAAGGTATCGGATGACACTCGCGGCCCAACATTTGACCCCACTTCCGGGGAACGAGTAGTCAGCCCAGGGACATTGCGCGCAGTCCGCGAGTATCTCGCCTTTCGCTTCCCGGCCCTGAAGAATGCTCCTCTTATTGAGACCCGCGTGTGCCAGTACGAGCAGACTCCCGACAGCCACTTCATCGTGGATCGTCATCCTCGGATGGACAACGTCTGGTTGTTGGGCGGCGGTTCCGGGCACGGATTCAAACATGGGCCGGCCATTGGAGAGTTGGTGGCGAAGTTAATTCTGAATGATGGCGAAGCGGATGCGCTCTGGCGGTTGTCGCGATTCTCGCGCGCCAAAAGAGCTTAACCACAGAGGTTCACAGGGTATTGCCTCTGTGCTACTCTGTGTCCTCTGTGGTTAAGCTCTTCTCTACTGAATAGAAATCACGCTGGCGGGTGCGCTCGCTTTGACCTCTTCGACCCGCGCGATCACTCTGCGGGCGAACGCGAACAATGACTTGGCATGCGAGGAATTCTCGCCTTCCAGGACCACCGGCTTGCCACCGTCTCCAGACTTGCGCACTTCAGGATCGAGCTCGATATTTCCTAGGAACGGTACGGCAAACTTCTCCGCCATCTTCTCCGCCCCGCCCCGCGAAAATATGTCCACTTCGTTGTGGCAGTGCGGGCAGACAAAATAGCTCATGTTCTCGACCACGCCCACCACATCCACTTTCATCTGGCGGAACATCTCGATCGCCTTGCGCGCGTCCTGCAAGGAAACGTCGGATGGAGTCGACACCACCACCGCACCCGTCAGGGGAACCGTCTGCACCAGCGAAAGCGCGATATCGCCAGTCCCCGGCGGCAGGTCCACGATGAGATAGTCGAGTTGTCCCCACTCCACGAGCCCGAGGAACTGCTTCATGATCTGATGGAGCATCGGACCACGCCAAATGATCGGCTTGTCTCCCGGATTCAGAAATCCCACTGAAATTACCTTGACCCCAAACGCCTCCAGTGGCTCGATGCGATTCTCGCCCACCATCTTCGGTTGGGCGTTAACACCAAGCATCAGAGGAACGTTAGGACCGTAAACGTCTGCGTCGAGCAATCCGACTTTATGGCCGAGTTTCGCCAGCGCGACAGCCAGGTTGACAGACAGCGTGGTTTTCCCGACGCCGCCCTTACCGGAACCCACGGCAACGATTGCATCCACTCCGGGCAACGGCTGCGGTCCCTGCGCCGGGGCCTGGCCGGGACGAGGAGGCATATGTGCATTCAAAGGATCACACTCCAAGGATGACTGCGAAGAACGAGCAGAACCCTGTCTCGATTATACAAGGGCATGGAGACGCGCCCCGAAGAGCTCACAGTACGATCAGCGGGCGCGGCGTCGGCGTTCCAGTTCGGCCCGCCGGATTTCGCGTCGACGTCCGGCATCGTCATAGCGCCGTCGTTGCTCGTCGGTCTCAGGAATGACCGGCGCGACTTTCAAATGATGCCCTGCTCCATCAATCGCCACAAACGTCAGGTAAGCGGATCCGACATGTTGCGCCGTATCGGCAATGTAGTTCTCGACGAACACTTTGACGCCGACTTCCATCGAGGTGTGGAACACACGGTTCACCGACGAACGGAGAATCACCAGATCTCCCACTCGCACCGGCACCAGAAAATCAATGTGGTCCACCGACGCAGTGACCACGTAGTTACGCGAGTGGCGGTGCGCTGCCATCGCGCCTGCCAGATCGATCCAGTGCATCAAGCGCCCCCCGAGCAGAGCCGCAAGCGGGTTGGCGTCATTGGGCAGAACAATCTCCGCCATCTCCGACTGCGAATCCCGCACGGGGCGGGGGGCAAGCATGTCGTCGCTCATATCCTCTTTCTGTCGTCCACCTTCTGTCGTTCAGCAACTGCCGCAACTTCTTGCGGTTGGCCTATTACTTTGCGCTGCCCTCCGCCGGTTGCAACTTCCTTTTTGCCAAGTAGGATTCCGTGAAGCACTCCGCCATCTTCTGCACACGCTCGTCGGCGTGACGCTGGTCCCATCTGGCTCCGCCGGCGTCGAACTCCAGCCTGCCATCTTCCACGGGCTGATGGTCGCGCTCGCAGACATAACGAAGCTGGACGATGCGATTCGATAAACGGCGCGTGCCGTCGTGATGGTTGCCCTTGCCGCCGTTGCTTTGACACCCTTGGCCGCTCTTAGCCTGAGCGCCACCGGCCACCGCAAACCGCACCGCATCCCACGCTCGGTCCGGCGGCAGCCGTCCGCAACGCGCGGCATAGCCGAGATTACAGAATTCTTCCAGCGCCGATTGTGTTGGGATCTCGCCTTCATGCCCCGGCGCCGTGCAGCGTCCGCTCCATCCGCCACCGAGCGGAAGTCGTGCCGGATGCGGCCAAGCCCCGTTCTCAAGTTTCTCGACTGGCATGAAAAACGGGCAGGCCATTCTCTTGTCTCCAGCAACCGGTTAGAATTTTTTCAGAAGGCGCTATTGTACTCACCGCAACGAGCGCGCGCCAATTCCGCATTGAAGAACCGGCGAGAGCGATGGCCCAGGCTTGTAGTACCCCCTTTCCTATGACGACTCGCCACCGCACTTCAGAGAAAGGAACCGCAGAGCTAAGACGTTCCCGCTGACTCATGGACCGCATCGCCACACTCAACGAAATATTGACCGAAAATCCCAGTGACGCCTTCGCTCGCTACGGCCTCGCCATGGAATACTCTAAGCAAGGCGATCTCGATCGCGCCCTGGCAGAATTCTCGATCTTGCTGGAGAAGAATCCTGACTATACCGCCGGCTACTTCATGGCCGCGCAGACACTGGCGCGGGCCCAGAGAGTCGAAGACGCAAAGAAGATGCTCACTGACGGCATTGCGTCCGCCTGTCGAACCGGCAACCTGCACGCGCAATCGGAAATGGAAGCGATGCTGACGGAGTTAGGATAGTCTTCTGGCCCCGCAGAACGGCAGAGACCCCAAAGAACTCTCCCCGGCCCATCCGCTCTCAGCTAAGCGGAACATAAGGCAATTTCCGTAGACATGGTGCTGATGGCACACGGGTAGGCGCGCTCCAGATAAAAATCGGTGCCGCGAGCAGGCGAGGCGAGTATAGAATATTTTCCGTCTCCCCAGTCACCAACGAAAATCCCCACCTAACAGACGTCGCGCGCAATCTCTCACGGCGCACAGGAACCGGCGATCAGCATTTTCGGCCCGCAACTTCAAACGAACAGGAGGATAGTCCCATGATCAAGATATTTCGGTTCTTGGCCATGTGTACGGCCAGTGTTGCATTTGCAACATTGTCGATCGCGGCGGCACAGGTCTATACGAGTATCGACTTCCCTGGCGCGATTGACACCAGTCTAAACGGCGGTCCCAATCCGGAGGGCACGAACATCGGTAGTTACCTCGACACATCTGGTGTCGTTCATGGTTTCGTGCTGAAGAAGGGCGTATTCACGTCGTTCGATCCTCCGGGCTCCACGTTGACGGTTCCCAACTGGATCAGTCCGCAGGGAGTTATCGTGGGCGGCTACAACGACTCGGCTGGCGTCAGCCACGGTTTCATTCTGGATGGAGGGAAATACACAACGGTTGACTTCCCAGGCGCGGCTGGAACCGTTCTCACTAGTCTCAACCCCTCAGGTCAAATGTCAGGAGAGTTGTGTGCCGTAGCTTCGTGCTTGAGCGGTACCACGCACAGTTTTGTAGTGTCCAAGAAAGGCGTCTTCACCAGTTTCGATCCACCCGGCGCAATCAGCAGCCTTGCCGCCACTGTTAACCCGTCTGGTGCGGTCGTCGGTGCTTACACGGATAGTGGTGGAGTGGGACACGGATACCTACGGTACCACGGGACGTTCACCACGATTGATTTTCCGGGCGCTACGTTTACGTTTGCTGGAGCGAATAACCCCGAGGGTGACATCGTAGGGTTATACTTCGATACTGCGGGCGTCGGACACGCTTTTCTGCTGAGCAATGGCGCTTTCACGTCGTTCGACTTTCCCGGAGCCATCTTCACGGATGCAGCCGGGATAAATCCTGGCGGCATCATCGTGGGTCCCTATGTGGACTCCGCGGGCGTTGAGCACGGATTTATCCGGACGCCGTAAGCGATGACAGTTGGCCTCACTCGTTGGCATTTTCTTGATGGCCTCTCGTCAATGCACTTTTCTGCATTGACCTGAGGCCGTTCTGGCGTCATGTCCCGCAATAAGTCCTAGTTAACGTCCCCGGCGCGGCAGGCGCGGCTACCTTGGATCTCAACAGTGCGAGCGACGTTACTTATGAATGGTTGGATTCCAGCAGCCTGGCCCACGGTGCACTGCTCCTTGGCGGGAAATATTACTTGAAAAGAATACCAGTGAAACTTCTTGTAGAGCTTTGCGGCATGTCCCCTGGCACGCTCATCGAAGTACAGTCTGGGCGCAGCAGACCGCAGCGCAAAAACCGGCTCAACATTTGAAAATGTGGGCAAAAGAACGAACAGTTCTTCAGAAGGTGAATAAAATCAAGAACATCCCAGACCAAGAACTTCGGAAGCTGCCCCCAGATGTCAAGGAAGACCTTGACACGCACTTCTCAGGTATCTTGTCGAATCATTCGGACCTTCGGAAATCAATCGAGCCATTCAACAGGCAAGATCGTAGACTGTGAGCAGGCTTACGTTCTCTTACAGCTTTTCGTCCCGTACTGCAAGAAGATGTACCAGCTTATGGGGCATTACGCTTGAGGAAGCTGTCGAAGTTGGTCCATAACGGCTATCCCGGCTCAGAATCCCTTCAATCGGCAATTGGAAATAGGAAATCAGTCCGCCATCTTCGCCATCGCCCACTCCACCACTCCGGGAAATAGCTGATAGAGCTTCACGGGCACATGCATCGTCCAAGGAACAATTACTTCCCGCTTCTGTTTCAGGTATCCCTGTAGCGTAGCTCGCGCCACCCTTTCCGCGGTAATCCCACGCACTGACCCGGGCCGCACCCTTTTCACTTCCCTTCCTCGCACCTCGTTGTCGCCAAATCCTGTCCGCACATACCCCGGACACACGGTGAGCACATGAATCCTGTCTTTCTTCAGTTCCAGTCTCGCTGCTTTCCCAATCGCATTCAGCGCAAACTTAGTGGCGCTGTAGGCCGCATGATACGGCAGTGGGATATGCCCCGCGACGCTTGAGATATTGATGATTGTCCCGCCGCCCTGCTGTTGCATCATCGGCACTACGGCCTGTAGAGCCGCCACCGCTCCAAAGAAATTTGTTTCAAACATGTCGCGGCACGCCGGCATCTAGTGATGCAGCGTGAGCCCCAGCGCACGATCGATTTCCTCCCGATGCCGCACATCGCAGGAAAGTGCCAACGTCCGGTCGAGGTGTCCCACACGCACGCGCGCCCCTTCCACCCTCGCCGCGTCGCGGGATAACAGCACAACGTTGGCCCCTTGCTCGGCAAAAACCTTCGCAATCGCCTCGCCGATCCCCATCGAAGCGCCTGTAACCACAACAACTTTCCCCGCGAGTTCCATCTGCGGGTTCCATTCTGGTGCAGAAGCGAAGTCAAGAGATGGCGTCGGGATGGCGTACAATCAAAGCCGCTGCTCGGCCTGTATCATCAACATTGGAGACCCGTGACCTCCCTGCTTCCTTTGTTCCCACTCGATCTCGTACTGCTCCCGGGCTGTCCGCTGCCTCTGCACAT
>WNFD01024416.1_pt1 | contig 11678 bp, 11 predicted proteins | sample 5400491 | NCBI WGS metagenome assembly WNFD01 (sample SAMN13153343, study PRJNA577476) | soil metagenome | isolation source: 120 cm saprolite under Douglas fir tree site 2 hole 2 replicate 2 | place: USA:California | collected 2015-04-18 | reverse complement strand
GTAAGATTTGATATTGGAAGATCAGAAAAGGCTCTTGAGTCATCTGTGGCAGTCTGGCTTTATCAATGATTAAAAAAAAGTGCTTGAAAAAGCGCTGCGCACGAATTGCAAGGCGGCATGCTCTAGGGCCTCAATTTGTTGCTTTTCTGCCAATCGCCTCGCCCTCGAGAACCGAAGAGGGGTGCGAGGTTTCGACCCATTTCTTGATTTCTTCTTCTGCTTTGGAGGGGCTGAAACGGGTCCCATGCAAGGATGAAGTGAAAGCCGTCGAGGTGAAGAGTAACGCGGCGAGTCCAATAAGGAAAGAGTGAGATCGGACACCGGCCCGCGAGGGCGAGGGCTTTCGGGACTGGCAAGTGGGAGAAGGAACTTGAACGTTGTCATTCAAACGAACGATGGTGCCAAAGCCAAGCTCTCCCCGACGCTCCATATGTCGACCAGTCTCGTCTCCTTCAAGTCAGGGTATTCGTTCCAGCATCTCTGACACAAAGTTCCCTCGTGTTCCGCATCGACGGCGACGTCCCCGTCATCGATCTTCCAGCACAAGCAACGGCAATGACATCTCACTCTCATCGACACATGACAGCGACGAAGACAGAAACTCGTGGCACTCAGAGGACCAGGCCGACTCTTCGCCTGAACTTGCCCATTCACAGCCCGTCCCTATCCGTGCTTCCCTAACGAGATTGAGCGACCCACCACCCGTTCTGCCGTCAAGCATGTTCCACACGCCGAGTGCGAGTGAAAATGGGCCACTTTTCACCTATTCATCTTTGCCACCCACCCCGATAACGTTGTCTCCTCCCCCTCTCACATCGAACGCAGAGCAGTACAAATTGCCGCAAGACCAATCCGATGTCTACATACGCCCGTTTTCTCTTTGGGATTACTTGAGAGAGGAACTACTGGCAACAGATTTTGACTCTCATCAGGAATTAAAGTGGGAGCGAGTCAGTAACTTTCTTTCTATTCCAGTCGCGATAGAGAAGGTGAGTGCCTGAGGAGCTCCCAATGTCACGGTATTCCCTAACGATCCGAAAGATCATATCTTTCGGCTTTATCCTCTGTTTTGACTCATTCCTGTACACGTTTACAGTACAGCCTATACGTTTCTCTCTTGCTCTCTGGCGACTCTTTATAAACACCATCACAAATTCAAAGGCACCTTTACCGCCCTCCCAGAAAGCTGACATTCTGAGGACACTCTTACTCACCGTATCAATTTTAATACTTATTCCACTCGCTGATGCGAGTAAAATATATCATTCGATCCGCGGTCAGGACACGATCAAATTGTATGTGATCTTCAACGCGCTTGAAGTACGCCTATCACCCCGACGCGTTTCCGGTTTGTTTGCTGACCTCCGATGGTTTGTTAACAGATAGCCGACAGGCTTTGCGCATCCATTGGGCAAGATATTCTAGACTGCTTATTCTCCCGGTCGACCCTTCTGCCGCTCTCTCGGAGATTGCCCTTAACTACACATACGATTCGCCCTTTCGTATACTTCCTTTTAGCGACGTTATACACTGGTACGCCCGCTGACCCTTTTCTCACTCACGTGAAAATGAATATCTGGTAAATAGTGACGCATGCATTGGTGATGGTATACCAAATGCTATGTCTCAACGTCGCTATAAATTCGTACGACAATGCGCTTCTATCCCTACTCATGTCAAATCAATTCGTAGAAATCAAAGGCAGCGTGTTCAAAAGGTTTGAGAAGGACAACTTGTTCCAAATTACCTGCGCAGGTCCCGTCATTCGATTTTAAGGATTCGCAATGACATTGAGCATTGTTTGCAGATATCGTAGAGCGCTTTACCCTTGGCCTTATGCTCTTTTTCGTCGCCTTTCGAAACTTAATAGAGCTCTCTGGATCTGAATTTGATTTCAGCGGAGGGATGTTCCTTCCAAAATCGTTTGGTTGGATTGGCGGTAGCGTTTTATGGACCATTTCATATGTGGGTATCCCGCCGACTATTTCAGCCTGGCTAACGTATCATTTATGCAGCCAGTTCTGACGGTCATGCTCTCTGAGACCCTCGTAGACTGGCTCAAGCACGCCTTTATCACCAAGTTCAACCACATTCGTCCTTCTGTTTACGAGCGTTATAAGGATGTGCTTTGCCGCGACCTCGCAAGTGGTAATAGACTCAGCGCACGCAAGCACAGTTACGTTGACCAGTCTCCTGTGGTTGCCCGTCGTCTTGGATTTTCATCACTCCCCCTTGCGGTCCTCACCATCCTTATCGGCACACAAGCCATGATGCTGCTTGTTTCGTCCGCAAGCCCATCTTCAGCATCGGCACTGCGCGAACACACTAGTGGAGCCACATGGGGTCCAGGGTTTTCCCTGACCTTCCAGTGGTGGACAGTTGAAGGCTGGCGAGAGTTGTTTACGACTCGTCTTGACTGGGAACTTGCCACCCACTGGGCAAAGTGGGGTATCATTGGATTTACATTTTGGATCTGGTACGATTTTCTTGCCTTCATTGTATGTACTTACGAGTTGTGAACTTCACCTAGCGTCGTTCTGATCAAGGTAATCATGGGTATTTACTTGGTGAGCTATGCCACACGCCGCAGAGCAGGAATGGAGGCTCGCGAGGCAGAGGACGTGGTCAATGACTATGGCCGGGATCCCATCGGTGAAGGGCAGGAGGAAAGAGTAAGCTATATTTTTACTTTCCCGCCGACGTATTCTTACCACGCCTTGTGCTCGACCTACAGAAGTACAACCGGGAGTTGAAAGACATTTTGGACAATGTACGGGATGACGCCGCACCGGTCTCGGAGATCGGGGAGCGTGGTTCCAGTGAGACGGGCGTTATTGAATCCGGTCGGGACGAAGACGAGAAACGAAAGAGACCTAAACTCGAAGAACTTACACGATTTACGATGGTCAAACGGATCTGGTGAGTCTGGGATAGCTGTCGGTAACACTCAGATTCAGAACCACGATGTCGCCCGTGAAATGTGTGCATATTGTAATGGATAAGATACAACCCTCCAGTCAACTGGCCTAAGGGTAAACTGTCGACTCGTACATTTGTGTAACTAGTAAGTACAACACATCTTCCAAACTGCGAGAATCGCCCAAGGAGTGACTTCCGAGATAGCCTCAAATTAATAAAGCTCATTTAATTTAAACATAATGACACTGAAAAAATCGTGGTGAGAACTGCCCTTTTCCGCTGTCAGCGTTTGTTGTTTGCCATGATGCGACTCTTCATGTCATTGTACCCTCGTCCCGAGTTAGCGCTAGTTGCCCGCTGGCGACTTTCGCCGGTGTATCGTTCAGAATAGAAAGAAGGCTTGCTCAACGCCCTCTGACGGGCCTCTTGCTCCTGAGAACTCTTGTCCCCGCGTAGTCTGGCCTTACGATGGCTGTCCAATTCGGCAGCCGACATGAAGCGCCGCGCGGTACGCGGAGTCGATGCAGGAACCAGAGGGATGTAGTCCGTTCTGGGTATCGCCAGTCGTGCCTCTTGCTGCATGACGGCGTCGCCGAACTGCTTGGACACCTTGTACGCGGCCTGGACGCGAGACATCGCCGAAGCAGAGAGCGGCGGATGGCTGGGCAGTGCTGGAAGCGGTGCGTCCTTCTGAAATGCCGGGCTGTGCTTACGACTGCGGGGCAGTGATCGTGATCGACCCGAAGGCGGTGACGGTGAACTCTCCTCCGGTGACACACGATACGGAGGGGGCGCAGGGAACGGCTCCGGATAATGGTAGCTCGGTGGGTGAGATGGCTTCGCCTGCGGCAGCCGCGTGGGGCGTGGGGCGGTGGCCGCCGCCGGGCGACGTCTTTCTTCGTGAAGACTACCGATGCTCGGCTGCGGGGTAGGGAAATGGGAGCTGCTGGGAGCTTTCCATGTCTCACTTCTGTCAGGTTTATCGGGCAGTGCTGGTTTTGATGGCGTGTGGACGAGAACTTTGATAGAGGACACCACGAGAGGACGGTTGGCAGCTTTCACCGCCACACTGTCGTCCTTGCTCTGTTGCCGAGGGACGACCCGGAAGGTTTCCTCACGGGGATGACGGGACGGCGGCTTTGCGGCCGGGGCCGGGGCCGGAGATTGCCTGACGTTAGCGGATGACGACGACACCTTTTGCGGAAGGTGGCGATCGTGGGTCACATGGGCGTCCTGAGCCACGGGCGTTTTCACACGCCGAAGGAGCCACGGCGTGACTCGTTTGGGAACATCAGCCTGAGCAGCTGCTGGTCGCACTGAAGATGGCTCGCGTCGTTTTGGCGGCACGGGAGGAGGTGGGGGGTCCTCGACCCGCCATGGGAGGACCGCGTCCGCACAGTCGAGAGTTCCAGCTCTCGGCGTCGCGTAGTAGGGATCCCTGTTAACACACAAATGCGCATTCCAGCCACGTTCCGATCAGAGGACAGAACTGAGCATCCAGATCCCCCATGTCGGGGGGGGCATAATATGGCGACTCACTCATCATAAATGTCGTAAGTGCTTCTGTCCGTGTGTCTCATCGTGGGGAACGAATGGATGATGAACTTGAACTCTGGAATCGTCGAGGGGGTCGTGACGGTACAACTCACGTCCAAGAGGCCGTAGATCGAATCAAATATCCAGAACAATGGGCAGGAGGGAGGCTTTTAAATATGTGGTTGATGGCGGATCCGGTGTCGGAGGGGTGTTGACGCGTCCGCAAGTCCACAGCTTCAGAATCACCGGCAGGAGACCGGCGAATATTCAGCACAGTGACTCGCGCGCGATAATTTTCAGCCAAGAAGCGATAGTGGACAACTGGTGTGTCTCTGATCGGGTCTATCGCATACCGTAAGTCCATAAAAGTCTATCATTGTTCGACTCAATAGTGCAACAAAAGACACAGAAGAATGTAGAAAAAAATATGATGAAGCGCTCAGGGTCCGCCAGGCACGGTATCGCCTTCTAGGCTCAGGCTGGCCAATAAGCAAAAACCACCATCAAAGGGGCCACAGTACGAGTCAAGTACTGTACCCAATTGTCCCTCTCACCTCTTACCGCCATGAAGCACCTGCCCATTCCGGAACAGTAGGGTAGTCAGCCAAGGCATGATTTTCCACTTCTCACCGGCACCGTCTAGAACCCTCCGTTTCCGCGCGCCTGTGATGGCGCGGGCGGTGATGCCAGAAGTCCCGCGCTTGCCTGCGCGCCTCGCGGTCACTGTCATGTCGTACACGTTCCACAAGTGCTCTCTCATCGCTAATCTTACGTGACATTTTCTCTGCCTCGACTGCAGCGACTTGATACGCTTCTCGTTCCACTCGCGACGGCATGACAATCTGCAGAGGTCGAAGCACCGGAGCGGGAGGCCATACCGCGGGGGGCGCGGCGACCCCATTCTTGCCTTTGGAATGACTGCGTTTCGCGCTGGGCGATTCTGCCAGTAAGTGCAGGGCTTCCACACTGGGCCGTTCCGATGCTCGCAGAGGCTTGGGCGCATGGAGAGGAAGTAGGGTGGTGTTTGACAGTACAACGCTTGAGCGGGCTTTCCTGAGGTTTGGAGCTGCCGCTGGCGCGGGATGATGCCGATTCTGACGGTGCTCGCGGTATGTGATCGCGGCGTCGCGGACGAACGGGGCAACAGTGCCTACCCCGTGTGTTGCTTGTGTGAAGATCGGTTCATGCCGGCTATCTCCTTCGAGATTAACAGCTCGGGAGGGATGCAAGGGCTGGGAGGAGGTGGCGTGGTTGTTAGGTACACATAACGGGGCCAGCTGATTGCTGCCTTCGAGTTGAAAGGGTGCCGACCTCCGCGTAACCTCCACCATGCTGTGGCTGTGGGACACGCCGAGCGGCGGTGTCAACATTGAAGCTACCTGTACTCTGGGATGGATGTGTGTGTGTCGCGTGAGGCTCCGTGGGCCCCAACAAGGATGGCATCGATAACATTGGTCGGAAAACATGTTGAGGAGCTGGACGTGTGACCTGTACCTGCGCTGCGGTAAGGCTATTGCCAACATTGGTAGCCTCAAGGGGACGCCCTGAAAAAGGATCAGCCTCCATTGGTAATATAGGAGGCGACATGAGTCCGTCCAAGGGATGAGCAATTTGCACGTGATCCCTGGACTTCTCCGGAGCGCCTGCTATGCCCAGGATTTGAGCGACCTTGGAAATTTTCCTCGTGTGTCGGGATGCGGTTGGGTGTCGATTTGAAGGAACAGCGGGAGGGAAATCGTTGTTGGTGGCGCAACCTTCTCTTGAGGGAAAAGGCATTGAACGCATCTGTCTCAGCCCACCACCTTTGGCCATTTCCTCACGTGGTGGAGGGATAATTTCGAAGTGATGCGGCGAGACTCCCCATTCATCATGGACATCACCGTATACAACTCCTTGGGACACGCCTGCTACCCTATCTGAATCAGCTTCTCTAAGAGTGCATGCGGGTCCTTAATCAGCTACCAAAAGGTAGAAGGCAAAAAATTGAAAGAACGTGCTTTACGAAGAGCCCGCATGCTTTGCGAATGCGCTTCATTCTGAGCGTACGCGAATGAATCTCAGCTGTTTGGAAGATGTGAGGGATGCTTGAAAGAAAAATCGAAACACGAAATGCTTATAACGATCGAGCATTTGTGGCGAAACTTCCACATTTCAGAGAACTTTCAGAGAGCGACAGCGAGGCTATTGTGGACTCGGAACGGAAACCACAGCCTGGACCAAAGTGGCCAATCGAGTAAAAGCGTGCTTGAACTAAGTGAAGATCGATGGTGCTCGGTTCTGAGGCCTGAAGTCTCCCAAGAAAGAGAGGTAAAGCGCGAGAAAGCCACTCACTCAACAAACTGTACAAGTCCGCAGCAACGCGGTGTGCGCAGCAGGTCTGTCCATGAGACCTGTACAGCCCTGCGGCAATTGATATGATGTCTTGACAGAAAAGGGGTACAGAAATTTGGTAGACGGAGAAAGTACCCTGCCCGTAGCCAGCGGAAAGATAAGCTCGGAATCAGTCCTGGTCCTGTAGACGATATGCAACAGCGGTGAACATTGCTGGTTAACTGGAGGTCAAGTGATCGACACGGGGCTGCCTCGATAGACGAGAAGCTCCGGTTGCTGTAATTGTAATCATGATGGAGTAGTGAAATGGGGCATTGAGGTGTGTGCTGCTGCGGAGGTTGTACAGCCTGGACATGAGATGACGTAATGTTCGTTGGAACGGGGATCGACTATAAAATTGGAGATCACTCCCAGGCTGAACCACCTGGGCTCCCGTTTCACCTTCTTCACGACCTTCTTAACGATTCCCTTATCCTCGGTTCTGTATACGAGATGTCCTCACCAGCGACACCAGGTGTAATTTTTTGCTTTACCGCATTGGTGTTGCTTATCTTTGTATGCATCCGTCGGATCCTTTCGATCATTTCTCACTTAGGTATCCACAGGTATCTGTATCCGTGCCAACCTGGGACAGTGTTTACTTCCTCCGTGCATCCAATAGAGGGTCAAACTATCGTTTCGGTGTGTTCGGTTACACTGGGACGAAAGCACGAATAGGGTATCATTTCCCCATCACGTATGTGTCTTGTCGATGCTCGTATTCGGGAATCCAAATTGATCGATTCACAGGACCGGCGAACTGACCTCCTCCACAATCCATAATCTCACTTTCACCCTTGTCCTACATCCCATTGCCGCCGGCCTGTCTGGTCTCGCAGTGCTATTCGGCCTCTGTGGTTCCGATTACGATCGTTCGGCACTTCGACAATTGGTATATTTGGCTCTTACAGGAGGCGCCGCTATGTCCCATACACATACTAAACGCGTGGATTGATGCTTGCCGTGTGGAAGAAGATGCGTGATTGCTATGATCTAGTGTATTGTTACCCTTGCCATTCCGATATCTTGGACACTTTTTACATCGTCGTGTGCCCCTTAGTATGCTGTGTGGAAGCCGTGATAGTGTTTGTTTGACATGTCTTAATGCGATACCACGAATAAAAATTCGCCTCGTTTGTCGCATGTTCTTGGGCCGAGTGTGAGATCTTATCGATCGTATCAATCCATCATCGATGCATCATCAGGCCTGCATCATCATAATTCTTGTCTTGTCCCTCGAAGCGTGTCCTGTGTTTTGCAACCCCATTCCATCTCCTGCAACCTGCGGTTAAGGTACCATTCTGCAAAGGACACCGTGACCGCCCTCTCTACATCAGGAAAAGTTGAAAATACTTTTTATACTATAAGTATAAAAAAAGTGAAAAAAAAGTGAAAAAAAGTATTAAAAAGTATTTTCAATCAACTTTTCCTGATGCTCCACGGCGACGGGTTCAACTGCTATAGTAAACAAGTCATCAACTAGATGATCACAATGATGGCCAATCAGGACGTTGACAGCTAGTGTCAACCGAGAAGTTGACTTCTTACTCTGCCTCGTGACCGGGAGACATCTGCCACACGGAAATGGTGGATGGTACCTTTTTCCTTTTTAGTTGGCGATGGTTATGGTTCAAGGAGCCACTTTCCAGGCGCCTCAGTTTTCTTCTGCCTGCGTCAGAACCTGTGATCTCACAAAGAAAGGTGTGTTACTTGCCCCTTTGATGTCTGGAAGCTTTTTTTTTTTTGATACGGAGGGTCTTTTTTTTGCAGCACTTCAATTTTGCGGCATGTATGCTTTGCTTTTTGCAAAAATTCACTCATTTAAACTTCTTTTGCAGTGTTTTTGCTGCCTTGACGCATGCCGCAAACTTGAGTCTGCCCTGCCCGGCGAGCCGAAGAAAGCGACGCGCTCCCGCGCGGTGTCCGTCACCGAAGCGATCCCAGGATTGGTCCCCAATCAGGCAAGCGAAGAGGTTTGTAGGTACCTGCAACCGTGACAGCCCAGGGCATTCTCTGGCGAGGTACGTGCCCCTCCCAATGACCGAATGCTGACACTCCTTTCATTCAACTTACTGTGGCGTGGCGTTACACATCTTTGTATCCATCGCGTTTCTCCTTGCCAACCGAATCTATCATTTCTCGCGTACGTATCTAATAGGGGTACAGCGTTTACTTCCCTTGTGCATCCAATGAGGAATCAAACCTCTCGTTTCATCAGTGTGTTCGGTTACATTGGAACAACAACGTGGATAGGGTGACACTTCCCCATCACGTATGTGTCCACAAGTTGTTAATGCTCGTTTTCGAGAATCCAGATTAACCGCCTTACAGTACCAGTGAATTGGCGTCTACTATTCCCAACCAGAATCATATGGGCCCGGGCCCTCCTAGAGAAACCTGCCGATGATCGTCGCTACCAGTTGTCCAACATTAACTCAAAAAGCAATACCCGTCCAAAATAAACTTCACTGTGTCTACACTCCTTTAAATTCTCATACTACGTGAAGCCGCACGCCCCATATGGGTCCTCAGATGCGAGAGAATAATACAGGACCACAACCACAGCGAAAGCGAAATCGTCAGACGACAAGATCATAGTAACAAAGGTCAAGCACGAAAACGGGTTACCCTCTTAGTGGTAAGCACCTGGGAATATGTCCTGAAGAAACATGGGGACGTCCTGAATAACTGAATGCAAACCGAACGAGGTTTCAAGGCCGGCGACGATATGTGCCTGAGTCTCACGCTATCTTCGCGCTGGACTATTTGCCTGGCTACGGCATACTAAGTGCGACTGATGTCCGTCTCCTGCTACTTACGACAGCAATTGGTTACCCTAGTTACAACTGAGAAGTGATGCATCTTTAATTTTCAAAAAAAGATGGGATGGTCTATAAATCGAAATCGCCCCCAGGCTGAACTATCTGGGTTCCCATTTCACCTTCTTTTCCCCCTAACAATTCATTCATCCTAGGATCCGCATACGGGATGTCCTCAACATCAACACTTCATATTTCTTGCTTCGTATCAATGGTGTTTCTCATCTTTGTATGTGTCACGTCGCTCCCTGCTAACCGAATCGGACATTTCTCACCTACGTACTACTTGCTAGGTATCTGCATCTGCGCCAACCTGGAACAGCGTTTACTTCCTCCGTGCGTCCAATGGAGAATCAAACTTTCATTTCGGTGTGTTCGGTTACACTGGAACGAAAGCACGAGTAGGATACCATTTCCCCGTCACGTATGTATCTTGTTCATGCTCGTGTTCAAGTTCGGGAATTCAAATTAATCGACTGACAGGACCGGGAAATTGGCCTCCCCTTCTATCCATCATCTCACCTACACCCTTGTCTTGCATCCCATTGCCGCCGGCCTATGTGGCCTCGGTGTGTTGTTTGGCCTCTGCGGTGTCGATATTTGGTCTTCATTGGCCAAACTTGTCACCGTGATTGCGTTTGTTCTCGACATCGCGCTCTTCAGCATTGCGCGGCATGAATTCCACAAGTTGGGGTGGACCGCAGAATACGGCAATGCGATGTGGCTGACCCTGGTTGGAGTTATTGGCACGTCATTTCTCAGAGTCACGTTCACCTCAGGCTCGCACGCAGAACAATCCTCCAACTTCTATGTCACCTACCAACCGCGAGTATTGGTGATGCCTGGCAGCGGTGCGTGGCGGCGGTGGTGATCTAGTAGTGTGTTTGAAAATGTCCTTACCATTTGCATCTGGCATACTTTTTTTTACGTCGTTGTGTGTGCCCCTTTTACGCGACGCGTGAGGTGCCATCTTATCTACCAATAAATACATCATCGATCGATCATCAAGGCTCCGCACCGTGACTGACTCCGCTCGCGCCCGCACTACTAGTAGTACAGTCCTGCCAGTGTGTCCTTCAAGGCATGTCAGTGTCTTCGACGGCCCCTTGGTCCGTCCCAGAAGGTCAATCTTATATCCCTTACTACTTCCAGTCAAGAGTAATATTCTGCAGAGGACACCGCCCTCTCAGGCTCAGCTCTCAATGCTCGCCAACTTGAAAGGGGCACCCAACCCATTGTCGCTTCTTCCCGAGGCGACGGATACGATTACCGTGACCATAGTGAATAAGTCATCGAGCAGATGATCAGTCAGAATGTTGACAGCTAATGCCAAACGAGAAGCTGACTTCTCACTCTTCCTGGTGACCGGGAGAGATCTCGTGCCACATGGAAATGGAAGTAGTACTTTCCTTTTCATCTCCCTACTTCTTCGCTCATTCAATTTACAGAGCTACTTGACTTCTCTCGGGGAGGTTAGCAAATCACCCCATCGCTCAATGTCTTACCACGATATATACAGGCTCTTCAAGGCGGAGTGACCGTCGTGCAAGTACGCGAAAAGAACGTAGACACTGACGAGGTGTGCTGCTAGGGCATGCTACCCATAGTAGATATCATCTCAAGTACCCAAATAGTTCCTCAAAATAGCCAACGACACTGTCGCACTGTGCTCAAGATACAACGTACCCGTCATTATCAACGATCGCATAGATATCGTGCTCGCGTCTGGTGCGGCGGGTGTTCATCTCGGGCAGAGCGATATGCCCCTTCCCATCGCCCGCAAGCTCCTCCCACCAAGTGCAATCATCGGTGTCTCATGCACGACGCCCGAGCACGTACACAAGGCAGTCGAGGAGGGCGCCGACTATGTCGGCCTCGGCGCCGTATACGCGACCAGCACAAAGGACGTGAGCGCGCCAGGGCGCGTGTGTGGAATCGCAGGCGTCCGCGCCATGCTCACCGTGCTCGAAGGAACCAGCATCAAGGCCGTCGCGATCGGTACCCAGCCCGTTTCTTCTCCCACTCCGTAGCGTA
>WNFD01006728.1_pt1 | contig 11678 bp, 13 predicted proteins | sample 5400491 | NCBI WGS metagenome assembly WNFD01 (sample SAMN13153343, study PRJNA577476) | soil metagenome | isolation source: 120 cm saprolite under Douglas fir tree site 2 hole 2 replicate 2 | place: USA:California | collected 2015-04-18 | reverse complement strand
CGAAGACCTTTATTTCGCCGCGGCATTCTTGCCGCCTGCGCAATCGCCTCCTGCTTCTTTACAGCCGGAATTCACGCTCACGGGCTGGACATCTCAGCACGATACGACTGGCACGGACGGCAAAACAGAGACCGAAACGGTACCTGAAATCGCCGTGGGTTTTGCCGCGCCGGCGCCGATGGACCTGCGCATGTACATCGGCCCAAAGAGCATAGATCCACTCAAGGTGAAGAGCATGCGCGCGATGCAGAAAATGCAGAAAGTCGCGCCGGAAATCAAGTCCATCCAGGAAAGATACAAGAAATACTCGATGCGCGATCCGAGGAAGGCCGAGATGAACAAGGAAGTCATGGCCGTCTATTCGCGCGAAGGGATCAATCCGCTCGGCAGTTGCTGGCCCATGTTGATCCAAATGCCCATCTGGATGGGCCTGTACAGCATGCTCGCCTACACGATCGAGTTGCGCCATGCACAGTGGTTCGGCTGGGTCCACGACCTTTCGGCGCGCGATCCATATTACATCCTGCCGATCATAGTGGCCGCCACGATGTTCCTGGTGCAAAAAATGACGCCCGCACCCGGCATGGACCCCGCGCAGGCCAAAATGATGGCCATGATGCCGCTGATGATGGGCGGCATGTTCGCGCTTTCGCCTAGCGGCCTGCAGTTGTATATACTCGCAAGCAATCTGGTCGCAATGATACAGCAGTGGTATCTCACTCGGACCATGCCGCCTCCGGCGAAACCTTCGCGGGGGCCGGGCAAGAAAAAATAGCCGGACCCGCGAAAAAAGGAGTGCCTCGCTGATGTCTGACTCGCGTCCCAACTTGATCGTTGATGGGAAACTCGATCATACGGCGACAACCGCGGAGCTGCGCCGCTGCATCGACACACTGCTCCGCAAAGCGCGTTTCGAGCTTGCGTATGATATCCGCGCCACCGGGCCGGCCTCCGCGGCAGAGCTGGAAAACCCGGAAATCCTCGTCCTGTTCCGCGGCCGCGATCAGGACCTATTGCTTGAGCGTAATGCGGAATTGCTCAAGGCGCTCGAACACATCGCGCTGCGCTGGCTATGGCTGGATCCCCAGTTCTATGGCCGCATCCGTTTCGACGCCGGTGGTTATCGCGCCATTCGTATCGAGGAGTTGAAGCTCTCCGCACGCGTCGCCGCCGACCGCGTCCGCGAAACACATTCGCCATTTCGTTTCAACGCCATGGCCGCGCGCGAACGCCGCATCTTGCATCTGGTTTTGAAAGGCGAGCCTGGAGTTCGAACCTCCAGCGAAGGCGTCGGCGAAGAACGTCAGGTCGTCGTGTTCCCTGTGGACATGTAGGGGCACGGCACTGCCGTGCCCCTACAACTTCAGACGGGCGATTTCCTCTCTGGATTTTCTTCATCGAAGGCCCAGCCCAAGGGATTTTTGATGATGTAGTCTTTTGCGTTTACGAATTCTCGACTATCCCGGAGAACATGTTCAAAATATCCTCTTTGCCAGACAACGCCAGTGAATAGCAAACCGGACTCGTGCGCGCGTTTAGTCACAGCCGCCTTGAAAGAGCGGATGATTGTAGGGATAGACCCACTTACAGGTTTGCCGAAGGATTCCGCAGTCAGCGCCGATTTAGTTTGTCGGGCCGCGTCTGGAAACTTCGGATTGATAACCAGGATGCCGTGCAAGTGATTTGGCATAACAACGTATGAATCGATTTCCACATTAGGAAAATGCTCAGGAATCTCGATCCAGCATTTTCTTGCGGCCTCACCAAGGCCAGTGAGAACCGCTTCGTCCTTTTCGATGCGGCCAAAATGGCAGCGCCTCTGGTCCGCGCATATCGTGACAAAATAGTTTCCTGGGCTTGAATAATCAAATCCAGGGAAGCGAATGGAATGCCTCGCTTTTCGGTTTCTATCAATCTCCATGAGCCTTTCACTCTGGCCTTTTGAAACCGTGGGAAATCACATGTCCATCGGAATCAAACACGACTTCAAACGTGAATCCTGGTGCGTTGGAGCGCGTTCCCGCGGGATCCCCCGGACGTTGCGGATCGTTGCTGTCCTCCCCCCGGAAGAACCGCACGTCCGTGACATCGGCCACAGTTCGTCCCTCGCCTCGCGTTACTTTCCAGATGGGAAACCGAGCGAACCATAAATAGACTTGGACATCTCGCAGTTGCTCCGCCTCAGCTACAAAACGATCGGATCCAACTTCGGCGTAAAGCTGCGTCCGCTCGAGAGTTCCGCCCGGGACACGAAATATAGTCCGCCACACGCCTTCTGGCGTCGTGATTACACCCGTCCAATGTATCAGCGTGGGCGGCAGTGGAAGGGCGGCGAGGTTTTCGACGCGCAAATGACGCGAGGCCGCGAAATTTTCCGTATAAGCGAGCGCTTTTCGGTGCGCTGCGGCAGCGAATGCCAAGTAGACGCACAGCGCAGCCATCCCTACACGGCACCAACTGGCCCTTCTCCAACAAAAACCCGTTCCCCCCAGCGCCGGTGCGAAAAGTACCGTGGCCATCAAGCCGCTCGCCGCGCCGACTACCCAGGCCGGAAATCCGAATCCCGCGGCGTCAGCGACGGCGTGGGCCGCGAATGCGCCGCCGGTGAGCGCAACCCAAACGATCGTCGCACGCCAAGTGAACTTCGCCGGCTCGCGGTAGCACCATGCGGCAAACTGAGGTAGGAGCGCCATCCCGGAAAACCCCAAATCGATAATGAACAGCCAGTCCCATGCCACACGCGAATAATTGAGCGGGCTCCAGACCATCGTCCCAAAGTTGGTTGCGACATCAAGGAACACATGACTGGCGAGCCCAAACGCATAGATCCCCACTAGCTTTGCGAACGACGGCGGCCTCCAACCCACCCACCGGGCAAGTGGCAAAGACACAGCAGCCAGCGACAGCGCCCAGAGGGGGAGCACCACTAGCGAATGCGTGATGTTGCGGTGCCACTCCATGATGGCGAGCGGGTTGCGCGCGATCGGCCCGGCGAATACGTCGATGTCAGGAAAAATGGCGCCCAGCGTGCACGCGGTAATTGCGGCGCGGGCCATCGGGGCGCTCCCGGAACGTTGCCGCATGCTCTCCGCGGAACCCGCAGGCAAATCGCCTCCGGCAAAGAAAGCTTTTCCCGCAAGCGCGCCCACAATTCCGTGTGTGATCGTGTCCATGAAGCCGCGATTCTTACTCCCTGCATTGAACCAAATTAGAGAATAGCGCAACTCGGCTTACTGCGGGATTCCAGGCGGACTCTCAGACTACAATGAAACTCAAATGTCCCGCGCTCACTTTCGAACTCTATTAATCTATACATTAAGTATATATTCGGTGAATCTATCGTCATTGGTGAGCTGCTCGAATCGGGATGGTCAGCGGCTTGGTGGACTCAGACACCGCAAGCATGTGACAACGCCCGTCAAAAATCCCGCCCGGCTCAATCACCAGACACGGCGTGTGGATTTCTCCCGTAACGACGCCCTTGGCCTGAATTTCCACTCGGCCTTTGGCAAAAATCACACCGTCAAATTTGCCGGCGATCACGACGTGATTTCCCTCAATCTGGCCCTCGACACGAGCGCCCTCGCCAAGAGTCAAACTGTGAGTCGACAGCAGATTTCCCTTCATTTGAGCGTCGATCCGAAATACCCCAGACGCTTCGAGCATCCCTTCAAAGCGGACACCCTTGTCGAGGAACCCGGTAAACTCGCCACTCTCTGCGGTCTTGTCGCGACTCTTCGATCTCCAGGCCATGGATGAACACCCCCAGAAAAAAATCTTGAAATCTCAGGACCACCAATCCTAACCCCTGTGCTGCTGACTGCGAATTCCTAATTTGTTACGCGGTAGCCGGGAAGCCACTCCCCAGATATCCGTGTGAAAGGCAGCCTGGGACTCGGAAATCCAAGCTGCCTGCAAATTTTGTATACTACAAATATAGTATTACCCTATCAACCTTTCGTAGAGCGCATTTAGTTGTTCTTCGTCGTAAAACTCCAAGATCAATTGCCCAGCGCGCCCCTTTGCAGGCATCAGCACGGAGACACGCGTTCCAATGTGCTTCTGCAGCTCGTCGATCGCAGCCTGACGGTTTGGGTCATGGACTTCGGTCCGTGTACCATGCAGCTTTCTACGCGCCCGGCGTGTCGCCATCCGTTCAACCTGCCGGACCGTCAGTTTTCCGCGGGATGCTTTTTGGGCAAGATCGAGTCTTAGTTTGGGGTCTTCGATGGCGAGCAAGGCGCGGCCGTGGCCGGCCGTAATCTTTCCTTCTTCGATCCATTCCAGGAACGTTTCATTGAGCATCAAGAGCCTTACCGAATTCGCCACGGTCGCCCTGTCTTTGCCTGTGCGCGTGGCGACTTCGTCCTGCGTCAAATGAAATTGATCCATCAATCGTTGGAACGCGCGCGCCTGCTCGATGGGATTCAGATCCTCCCGCTGGATGTTCTCGACGAGAGTGAGTTCAAGCGCTTGCTCGTCGCCCACCTCCCGGAGAATGACGGGCACACGCAGCAGTTGAGCGCGCTGCGCGGCTCGCCAACGTCGTTCGCCGGCAATTAACTGGTAGCGCGCGCCGATTTTCCGCACCACCAGCGGTTGGATGATTCCGCTGAAACGAATCGACTGCGCCAATTCTTCAAGCGCCGCCTCTGAAAACCTGGTCCGCGGCTGGTACGGGCTCGGGTCCAGGAGATCTATGTCGAGCAGCAACGGCCCGCCTGCAACTGCCAGCGCAGGCGCCGCCGCCGCTGCTGTCGCCGTTGTTGCCACAGCTGGCGCGGCCTGTGGAGTTTCCACCTCAACATCACGAATCAGAGCCCCCAGCCCCTTTCCCAATGCGTTTCTCGCCACTGGTGACTACCTCCTTTGCTAGGTTTATATACGCTTCGGCGCCTTTACTATGAATGTCGTAGAAGTGGATTGGCTTTCCATGGCTGGGCGCTTCCGCCAAGCGTACGTTCCGCGGAATCACAGATTGAAAGACCTGGGCTCCAAAGAAGCTGCGCAAGTCCGAAGCAACTTGCTTGGAGAGAGTGGTTCGCTCGTCATACATTGTTAGGAGGATGCCCTCGATCGCGAGGTCGGGATTTAATGTCCTCCGAATACGCATCAATGTGTCGAGCAGTTCGGAGACTCCCTCGAGGGCCAGATACTCGCATTGAATCGGCACGAGCACTGAATCCGCAGCAGTCAGAGCGTTCAGTGTGAGCAGATCCAAAGCAGGTGGGCAGTCAATGATCACGTATGAGTAGTTATTCTTGACTTGTTCAAGGAGGCCTTTCAAGTGATATTCGCGCCTTTCGGTAGCCACTAGTTCTATGGCAGCTCCAACGAGGTTTTTATCCGCGGGCAAAATGTCAAGACCATCCACCTGGGTCTTTAAAATTATCCTATCGAGTGGTTCCCCGAGAACCAGCGCCTGATAAAGGGTTCTCCGGGCCGGGTCCTTGGGAAAACCAATCGCCGAAGTCGTATTTCCCTGGGGGTCACAATCCAGCAGGAGAGTGGACTGCTCAGAGATAGCGAGTGAGGCAGCAAGGTTGACGGCTGTGGTTGTTTTTCCCACGCCGCCCTTTTGATTGGCGACCGCTATGACGCGTCCCAACTGGATTCCCCTCAGGTGGCGAAATCTAGCACATCTTCTCCGTGACATGCAAATTGTTTCACGTGGAACAAAGCGATAATTGTTTTGTACGGCCGAAAAATTCGATTTCCTTCAGAATTTGCTGGCGTCATCTCGATGCAGGCGCGGATTTATGAAATACTGGCACTCATCAAAGTGTGGATTCCAACACGACAGCATTGTTCCACGTGGAACATTGAAGCGACCTTCTTCGGTGCGAAATTTCTAATGTCAAGATTCCAAACAAGGGGCTCGACAGGCCTGCGGACACGACTGCGGCAATCTCCGAATGAGGTTTCTGTTCCACGTGGAACAATATTGTCAATCTCGATATGGCTATCGATCTTCGCTAGGATTGGGGCGCCCTATCAACACAAATCGGCGTTGGGATTCAGGGATCTTGACTGCGGGCTGCCAGATCCAACCAGGTGAAGAGGAAATCTTTGTAGTGTCTTCCCCGCCAAGCCAGAAGATTGCATGACCACGATGCGTCAGAGCAGATTTCGCCCACCGAAGGATACCTGAAAAGCCACCAATAGCGCGAGCGGTAATAATTTCCGCAAAACCGGGGGTAGCGCGAATCGTATCGAAGCGAATGGGCAATACTTCTACATTTGTCAATTCCAGCGCTCTCACAACCTCCGACAGAAATGCACATTTCTTCATATTTGACTCAATTAGAATGAGGTGGAGGCCGGGGCAAGCGATTTTCAGTGCCAAACCGGGAAAACCGGCTCCTGAACCTAAGTCGGCGAGCCGACAATTTTCCACAGGCAATAAAGAACAAACAAACATGGATTCGCCGAAATGCCGGACCAGAATTTCCAACGGGTCGACTATGGAAGTCAGGCTAAGCGACTGATTCCACTTGAGTAAGAGTCTAATGTACTCCCTTGTCCGAAGATTCTGTTCGACCGATAGATGAACTCCAAAGGGCGCCAGTGAAGATTTGACCTGGTCTCCGGAAAGGAGGAATTCGCGATTTCCGCTCATGTTTATATATATGATAATATTTAGTAGGTTATATCAGCGCTCGCCATTGGTACCGCCGACGGGCTCCCCGGATCCGGGTAAGGCGCGAAGCACCCGAGGGGCGCACAGCCCAGCAACCAAATCCACCCCAATGTGCCCAGCGATGGCGGGGATAATGTTCCCGCTCCAGACACGAACAGCTGAAAACAGAATACCAACTACGAATGTAGTGATTATTCCGCGGCGTCCCTGATATAGGTGCGCCAGAGCGAACCAAGCCGATGAGGCTGTCATAGCAATCGAAGCAGGGAATGCAGAGTCCGCAAAGGCGCGGGAGAATACCGCGAAAACGAAACCACGATACACGAACTCCTCCGACAACCCCGCAGTGCACGCTAAGGCGACAAAAACGCAGGTCTCCACCGATGTTTGAGGCATGATCTTTTGTGTGAACTGAAACAGAAATCCTCGCTTATCCGCAGGGACTCTCGCAATCCTTCGCAGGCCAGCCCACTGGTTCATACACAGAAGCAGGGTGAGGAGCAGGGTCACCCATAAGGTTTGCCAAACGTTGGACACCATCAGGCCGAGGTCATTTAAACTCAAGTGCCGCGAAAAGGACCTCCAGGAGATAAGCGCAACGAGGAGCCACTGAAGGGCGATCGTCGAGCCGTAGAGGGCGAGTCGTTGAGAGGGAGCTGGTGAGGGCTGAGCAAGGAGACGTCGAACGCGAACCGCACCGCGCCAAGGAACGAGGACGCCAAGAACAATGAGGATCAGAATGAAATCCCAAGGAATCGCCGAAAGGCTCACGGCAGGGAATGGAAACACGGTTTCACGGAGTCGCGCAAGAGATGATTTGCACCGGTGATGTTTCGTTATCCCTTAGCGCGAACAATTATGATGACACGACCGAAAAAATGGGGGATGGCTCTCGCTCAAGAAACAGCTATCGGAGGACAAAATTGCAGACCACCGCCTACGCAGCAGAGTTAGAAGCGTGGCGCGCTCGTTGATTCTGAATAAGCGCGAGACGCAGGATGCGCTCGCTTTCAGCACGCTCTGGTGGGCACGCGATATAGTCGAATGCACCGGCGCTGAGAGCCTTCAGGTAGGCATCCCAGTCAGCCAAGTGAGAAAGGACAATGACAGGAACACCGCCTGTAGCAGAGGACACGACCTTCAGCGAAGTTCGGAGATTGCAATCCGGCAGATCGTCATCGCAAAGGACAACCTGAAATGTTTGTCGCCCAATCAGAGATCGAGCGTCTGTAAGTGACGAACAAATGACGAATTGCAAATCCATTTCGCGCACAATTTCAGCTGCTTTATCGCTGTGGGCCGAATCGGAACTGATAATTAAGACCGGGAGTGTACTGAGCAGTTCTCGCCCCCTGAGGCTGAAATCGCCCAAGTCCCGCAAGATGAAGCTTAACCTGGGTATTATTATACGCCCACAAGATCAAGCTACAACCAATTCGTTTTGTTGCACTGTGGAAAATGCCGCTAGCGAGGATAAAATCCCCAGGGGAATTCTGAGTGTTGCCAGGATAGGGAAATGGAGCGAGGCGGAAATTCAAGGCGAGTAGGGCTGGCGCGGGCACTATCAAAGCTAGGGTATTGCTCGCGTTCGCAAGCAGCCGAACTGATTCGAGCAGGGCGTGTCCGGCTGAACGGTACGGCGCGGCGCGATCCCGAAACGCCCGTGCATGTGGAGAGCGATCGGATTGAAGTGGACCGCCGTATTGTTGAAGCGGAAACGAAAGTATACCTGATGCTGAACAAACCTCGCGGCGTCGTTACAACTGCGTCGGATGAAAAGGGCCGGGACACGGTCTATTCCTGCCTGAGCGACGGGTTGCCCTGGGTCGCGCCGGTAGGCCGCCTGGACCAAGCGAGTGAAGGGCTCTTGCTACTGACGAACGATTCCAAATGGGCAGCGCGAATTTCCGATCCGCAAACACATTTGGACAAGACCTATCATGTTCAAGTGGGCGCGCAGGCGGATGAAGCACTTCTAGCCGCGATGACAAAAGGAATACGGGCCGGGAACGGCCAAGCCCTGCGCGCCAAACACGCACGCGTGCTGCGGTCAGGCCAACACAACACGTGGCTTGAGATCGTGATCGACGAAGGGAAAAATCGCCAAATCCGGCGAATCCTGGAGGCGTCAGACATTGAAGTGCTGCGACTGGTGCGCGTGGCCGTCGGTCCCCTCGAATTGGGCAAGCTGGCCAAAGGCGCCTGCCGAGCGCTGAGCTTTGAAGAAAAGCACGCGGTTGATCAAGCGATGAGAATTGCGGGAACGAAACCGGTCATATACGGGCCTCGGTGAGAATCGAAATTTCCTTAGGGGAACCTCATGCGGAGCGGAGTAATGTGGAAATTTGGAATCAGTGCTGTCCCCTTGTACGAACCTGGGAAAATAAAGCAGGAAATATGGCATCACCCACGAATTTGCACCTCGGCGAGATCCAGCGTTTGACGCACCTTGCGAATCAGGGCGTCGCGATGGAACGGTTTTTGCAGGCATTCACTTTCCGGGGGCATGTTCTCATGCAGCGTCGCATCAGGTTCCGCGTGACCGGTCATGAAGAGGACTCGGATTCCAGGATGAAGGCGGGTCACGCGCCTTGCCAAGGCGGCGCCATTCAGTTTCGGCATCATGATGTCCGTCAGCAGCAAGTGAATCGATCCATCGAACAATCGGGCAATCTTGATGGCCTCGAGGCCGTCGCGGGCCGATAGAACTTTGTACCCGCTTCTCGAGAGAAGATCGGAAGTCAGCTCCAGAAGGGCTTCTTCATTTTCCACGACCAGAATAGTCTCGGTCCCCATTGAAATCTGGCTCGTTGAGGAATCCTTCGCGGGAGTTACGAGCTGTTCTTCCACCTGCGGCAAGTAAATTTTGAATGTGGAGCCTTTCCCGGGCTCGGAGTGAACACCGACGACACCCCCACTTTGCTTTATGACTCCATAAACGGTTGCAAGCCCCAGCCCCGTGCCCTTGCCGCAGCCTTTGGTGGTGAAAAATGGCTCAAAAATGTGCCTTTGCGTCTCCGCATCCATACCCACACCCGTGTCCATGACGGTCAGACGCACATGAGGGCCAGGGTGGAGAAAAGGCAGGCTACGCGCCTGAGCTTCATCCAGGAACACCCTCGAGGTTTCGATCAGCAGTTTTCCTCCCTCCGGCATCGCATCTCGCGCGTTGACGACGAGATTCACAATCACTTGTTCCATCTGGCTTTGATCCGACTTTATGCTGCCCAATTCCGGATCGAGATTTGTGCTCAGCTCGATGTGTGCACCAATCAACCGCTGCAGCATCTTGCTCATGTCGGATACCAGAAGATTCAAGGCCAAGACGTTCGGCTGGAGAACCTGTTGGCGGCTGAAGGCAAGCAATTGTTGGGTCAACGCCGCGGCGCGCTGCCCAGCCTTCCGGATTTCCTCCGCGCTCCTGCGGAGCGGATCGCCTTTTGCCGCGCGCGACTCGATTTCCTCGCTGTAACCGATGATCACTCCCAAGAGGTTATTGAAATCGTGAGCGATCCCACCGGACAGGCGTCCCACGGCTTCCATCTTTTGCGCCTGGCGGAGCTGCTCTTCGCGCTGCCGCAATATCTCTTCGGCGTGCTTGCGCTCTGTAATGTCCCGGCTGACGGCGACGATCTTCTCGGCTTCACCTTGGGTATTTCGCACGACGCCGCCCGTCGATTCCAGGATTCGCCACTCTCCGTCTTTGCGCCGGAAGCGGTACTCCAAATGGAAGCGCAAGCCCGTCTCGAATGCTTCTTTCCTGACTTGGAGGACGTGCTGTCGATCATCCGGATGGACCTGATCCGCAATGGGAACTCCCTGCAGCTCTTCGTTCGTGTATCCAAAGAGTCTTTCGTACCCGGGGCTGTTGTAAAGCCGATGCCCGTCCGCGTCTATGACGGCAATCAGGTCCTCCGCATTTTCACTGATTAGCCGGTACAATTCTTCCCGCTCGCTAAGTTGGCGGCGGATTCGCTGAATCTGGAGTTGTTGATAGATCGTGTAAAGATCGAACAGCAAAACCAGGCCGAACAAACCACGCACAGATTGGCGCAGAGAGAAGGAAAAATTGGGGTCAGACTGATCGAAAAGATAGGAGAATGAAGCCATCCCCGCGGTCAGCAGCAAGGTCACGGTAATTGCGAATGCCCAAAGCCACCATTGACGCTGCTCGATGTGGCCGATATGTGGCCAGAAGGACTGTTCCCTGGATGGACGGCGCAAACGCGCCTTGCCGAAGAGCATGACAACTTATGAAAACAATCGGGGCATGAAAGGGCAATAGTACTGCTTGGCTCTGTGCTCAAGAGTAAAAGGAGGTGGTTTCGTTCACCACTCCGGCGTGCGCTACGCGCAGAGACCTTCATTTCAACAAAGGCTTGTGCACGCTTTCGACGAGTGCGGTACGATACCTGCTTCGCAACGCAATTGGCGCGCAGCAAGTTGCGCCAAAAGGGAGTGCAAACCATGACTGACAAGTCCAACGATCGCGTGAAAATCAACGCTTCCTTTGCAGATTCGCCTGGGCGGCGGCGGTTTCTCGCAGCCACGAGCGTTGTGGCCGCAACCGTTGCAGGAGGCCTGACCGATTTGTGGGGAGACGACGGACGTGAACCGGGCGCGCCGATGCGTCTCTACGGCGAGCGGTCACCCTTTGAAAAGGCGGCGCGCAAGAATTCCCGCTCGGGCCCGCTGGCGGGGACGGGGTCCACGCTCACGCCGCTGGAGAGCCTCTACGGCATCATTACACCTTCCGCATTGCACTTTGAAAGGCACCACTCGGGCGTTCCCATGATCGATCCGGACAAACACGAGCTTCTGATTCATGGGCTGGTGGACAAGCCTGTAGTTTTCAAGATGGAGGAAATAAAGCGGTTTCCATCGGTTTCGCGCATCCATTTCCTGGAATGCTCCGGAAGCAGCGCCGGCGAATACCAGGGGGATCCCGCCCCGACCCCGCAACAAACTGCGGGGCTTTTCAGCTGCAGCGAGTGGACGGGCGTGCCACTTTCCACACTCTTGAGAGAGGCGGGTGTGA
>WNFD01006520.1_pt1 | contig 11678 bp, 10 predicted proteins | sample 5400491 | NCBI WGS metagenome assembly WNFD01 (sample SAMN13153343, study PRJNA577476) | soil metagenome | isolation source: 120 cm saprolite under Douglas fir tree site 2 hole 2 replicate 2 | place: USA:California | collected 2015-04-18 | reverse complement strand
GAGCGGCAGCCACAGCGTCAGCAGGCGCGACCGCCAGCCGCGGCGCTCGACCGTCATATGCTGGGAGCGCGCCACTGCGGCGCATTCAGATGCGCCTGAAGTGGCGCATCTTCGTTGGCTTCGACACCGCAAGAGCGCCACTTCAGGCGCATCTGAATGCGCCGCAGTGGCGCGCTCCCAGCATATGACGGTCGAGCGCCGCGGCTGGCGGTCGCGCCTGCTGACGCTGTGGCTGCCGCTCGGCGTGTCGTTGGTGTTCGCGCTGTTCCCGTTTTACTGGATGGCGATCACCTCGCTGAAATCGAACCAGGAGCTCTACAACCGCAAGATCATGCCGCTGATCGTGCATCACCCGACGCTCAAGCACTACGTCGACCTGATCACCGAAACCTCCTTCCTGCAGTGGACCTGGAACACCTTCCTGGTGGCGGTGGTGTCGACGGCGATCTCGCTGCTCTTCGGCGCCATGCTGGCCTATCCGCTGGCGCGCATGCGCTTCGCCGGCGCGACCCTGGTTTCCTTCGCCATCGCCGCGACCTATCTGGTGCCGCAGCCGCTCTTGTTCGTGCCGCTGGCCGACCTCATCAACCGGCTCGGCCTCGGCGATACGCTGACCTCGGTGATCCTGACTTACCCGACCTTGCTGGTGCCGTTCTGCGCCTGGCTGCTGCTCGGCTATTTCCGCACCGTGCCGATCGAGCTCGAGGACGCCGCCCGGATCGACGGCGCCAGTCGGCTGCAGACCCTGGTCAAGATCGTCCTGCCGCTGTGCGGCCCGGGCTTCATCTCGGCCGGGATCTTCGCCTTCACCCTGGCGCAGAACGAGTTCCTCTACGCGCTGATCTTCCTGACCAAGACCGAGGTGCGCACGGTGCCGGTCGGCGCCATCGCCGAGCTGGTGCGCGGCGACGTGTTCTACTGGGGCCAGCTGATGGCCGCCGCGCTGCTCGGCTCGATTCCCGTGGCGATCATCTATTCGTTCTTCGTCGAGCACTACGTCGCCGGACTGACGGCCGGGTCGGTCAAGGGCTGAAAGGGCGTGTCCGAATCGGCAACGCGCTATAGCGGACGTGACTGCGTTGCGCCGCTACTTCCGGAAATGACCCGAAGCGGAAATTGCGAAGTTTCATTCGATCACCTCGTCGGAGCGGACGAGCAACAGCGGCGGGACAGTCAATCCGAGCGCCTTGGCGGTCTTGAGGTTGATGACCAGCTCGAACCTGGTTGGTTGCTGGATCGGCAAATCGCCAGGTTTGCTGCCCTTCAGGATCTTGTCGACGTAGAACGCGGATTGACGCAGGCTTTCTTCCGGGTTTGCAGCGTACGACATCAGGCCGCCGGCGCGGGAAAACACCGAGATCGGCGAGATCGTCGGAAGGTGATACTTGAGCGTCAGCTCGACGGTGTCCGGTCTGAGCAGGCTCGATTGGACTATGACAACGTCGACCCGATCGCTCCGCATCTGGCTGAATGCCCGCCCAGTGTTGTCGCCTGGATGGATGAGGTATAGCTGAACCTCGAAGCTCAAGTGTCCAGCCGCCTGCCGGACCTGTTCCAGGAAGGGCTCAGTGAACGTGTCGACGGCATTCGCCAGAACGCCAACGCGATGCGCAGACGGCAGGAACTGCCGCAGCAGCTCGAGATTCTTGCCCGCCAACTCGTCTGCGACAGTCGATGATCCCGTGATGTTGCCACCGGGGCGGGAAAGACTGCTTACAAGACCGGTCGCGACCGGATCGCCGACATAAGCCATCACAATTGGAATACTGCGTGTTGCCTTTTGCGCCGCCGTCGCCGCGGGAGTCTGGTAGGCGACCAATATGTCGACGTTGCTACGAACCAAAGTCTCCGCCAGATAAGAAAGTCTATTGGAGTCACCTTTCGCCGATCGGATGTCGAGCACGATGTTCTGACCCTCCACGTAGCCCAGTTCGTGCAGTCCCTCGCGAAAGGTCTTCACGAAAGGTTGTGGATCCGGGTCACCAAGAACAAGGATGCCGATGTTTGGCTTTGCTGGCGGCCGCGCCTGCGCGACGACAGGCAGCGCCGTTGCCGCGCCCATTCCAACAATCAAGGCGCGCCGCCTCATCAATCCTCCAGCACCAAGACCGAGCGCCGGCTGCCGCGCGCGGCCAACATCCGGGCGACCTGCACGGAATACCATCGCGATTGGCCGGCCTGCGTCGCTATGGCATCGAGCGCTTCGTAGGTTGCATGGATCATTTCGGTCAGTTGATGAGCCTTTTGCTTTAACTCCTTCCTCGAGCGCACGAAGTATGGTGAGACCGCCGGTCACGACAACGACAATGACGGCCCAATAGCGGATTCTCTGGCGTTTTCGCCAGAATTAGACAAACGACGGCGCGCTCGTAAAAAATGCGCCCTTGTCGTTTCCAAACGGAAAGGAGGCTTCGGCTATGAAACCAGGCCTCCCTTTCGGCCTCGACGGAGATCAACGGCGCGGGCGGCGAAGTGTTCGTTTTTCGTCGGCCTGAGGATTGAGCCTAGCCGAAGGCCGACGGCTCGCTGGATTACCCGACTGAGCGAGCAGCGCGGCCTTGCCGCGATTCGCGGGCCCTTCCAGAGCAGCGCCCGCTGTATGGAGGTTTCCCAAGTCTGCTTCTGGCACAAAGCGGACCTATGGGGCGCCTGCTCTATGATTGCTGTCGGACGAAAGCGGACCTTGGCTTCGGGTCAGTCCGGGCGGAGTTCCCGGCGCCACCTGGCTTGCGCAGGCAGCGCCGGGCAAGGCGATCCGTTTCAGCTCAGGCCAGCGTGCTGAGCGCCGCCTCGATGCGCTTCATCTGGGCCTCGCCGATCAGGCCCTTCACGATGCCCTGAAAGCGTGGATGCCCGGCGCCCGAGAAGATGTACTGCCAGCGATAGGCCTTCAGGAAGTGCCTGCCGACGTCCTCTGCCTCTTCGCCCTGCAGCGCTCGTCCGCAGTTCACGGCGAAGTAGGCCGCATCCGCCTTGGCCTGCGCCTGCAGGATCGAATCGACGGCCACCACCAGCTCGATGAACTCGCCGACCGCCCGCTCGCGCTGCTCCGTTGAGAGCGTCGCGTCGTGGCGTTTCAGCTCGAGTTCGTCGAGAACCGAGTGCTGGGCCTCGTCCTTCCAGTGGAAGAGAAACACGTCCTTGAACAGTTCTGAGAGACCGTTGTCCGGCTCGATGCTCTGTCGGTAGTGGAGCTGCACGAAGAGCTCGATGTGAAGCGTGAGCACGAGCACCGCCCAGGTGCCTTTGGCGAGCACGACGCCGGCGACCCCGTCGGGATCGACGTCGAAACGATAGCCGGCCGGCATGGTCTCGCCGATCATCGCCTCGATGCGCCGGAACAGCGCCTGGTGCTTGATCTCCTCGTCGCTGAACCGCACCAGGGCTTCGAGCGCACTCTGGTCGCCCAACGCGTGCTGGCGGCTCACATCGATCAGCTTGGCCGTGATGAAGCGCTCGACCAGGCCGAAAACGTTGGCGTAGGTGCGACCCTGGATCTGGCTGACAAAGCGCATTTCGGCCTCGGACAGCGCCAGTTCCCGAACCAGCGATAGGCCGTCGGGCAGGAATTTACTGGCGACATCGAAGCGCCGCCCCTTGATGACGTCCTTTTCGATGTCCCAGCGCACCGCCTTGGATGCCTCGATGCACCGCGCATATCTGGCGCTATCAGCCAATGGAACGATAGCGTTCATGTCTGTCTCCATCCGGTTGTGTCATGGTCACGGACGACCCGTGCCGATCGGCTGGATGTATCTCCGGTGGCCCGGACGGGCTATGATCCCGACGCCAGAAGAAATGACGGAAACTCCAGACGAGACACCGGCCGATGGATGCGTTGTCTGACATTCTGAGGGTTGCCCGTCTCAGCGGCGGCGTTTTCTTCAATGCCGAGTTTTCGGCGCCCTGGTGCATCGCGGCCAAAATGGCGCCGGAACTCTGCGCGCCGTTTCTCAGCGCCTCCGACCATCTCATTCCCTATCACTACGTCCTCGACGGCGAGATGTACGTCGCCGTCCCCGATCACCCGCGCCAGCGACTGCGCAGCGGCGAAGTCGTGCTGTTCCCCCGCAATGACTTTCACCTGATCGGCAGCGACGTCGGCCTGCCCCCGGTCTCGGCCGCTGCCGTCGTCCTGTCGGCGGAGAACCGGATCGTTCAGACGGTTCGCCACGGCGGCGGCGGCGAGGCGGCCCACATGGTGTGCGGCTTCCTGGGCTGCGACAGCCACTTCACCGATCCGATTGTTTCGAATTTGCCGCCGTCGATGATTCTGAAGGTCGACGACACGCCTGCCGCGGACTGGATCCGCTCGACGTTCCAGTATGCTGCACACGAAGTGGCGGGCGGACAGACGGGCTCCACGGCGGTCCTCGCCAAGCTCTCCGAGCTGTTGTTCGTCGAGGCCGTGCGCCACTACGTGCGGAGCCTGCCCGACGGGCAAACCGGCTGGCTTGCCGGGTTGCGCGATCCCGCTGTTTCCCGGGCATTGGCGCTCATGCATGCAAACATGGCTCACGCCTGGAGCGTCGAGGAACTCGGCCGCGCGGCTGGAATATCCCGCTCCGGCCTAGCCGAGAGGTTCACCCGCGTGATCGGCATGGCGCCGATGCATTACCTTGCCGACTGGCGCCTGCAGGTCGCCGCGCACAAATTGAGGGACACCAGCGATCCGCTGGTCTGGATTGCCGAACAGGTTGGATACGAATCGGAAACGGCGTTTTCGCGCGCGTTCAGGAGGAAGTTCGGTGCCGCGCCAGCGACCTGGCGGCGTGTGGGGAAGGCTGATGCACCGGTATGATCCGCCCTGCAACGCCACTCCTGAAAAAAAGCGACCTCGGCATCCCCAAAATATGCCGCGACCTCAATTATTGCTGGACGTTCCGGCCGGGCAATGACGCGGCCGACGTGGCTAGTTCATGTCCGATGTTGACCCGAAGCGGACATGCGAGCCTAACCAGAGCGGAAGCCCACAAACGCCTATGAATTTGTAAGTTCATCCCCTATTTGGCACTGACCCCGTACATGGCAAACTTTTTGTCGATGTCGTCCTGTATCGCCCTGGCGGCGGCGAAATCGGCGTCTGCCGTCGCAGCATCGCCCTTTTTGAGGTGCGCCAGGCCTCGCCCGAAGAGGGCAGTGGCCATCTTGGGATAGCCCTTGAGGGCGGCAGTGTAGTCGGCGATGGCCATGTCGAATTGACCGAGCTTCAAGAAAGCAAGCCCTCGGCTGTCGAGAGCGGGGGGATAGTTTGGCTTGAGCCTCAACGCCTCATTGCAGTCGGCCACCGCCTCCTGAAGCCGGCCGACGGCGGCACGACCCCAGCAGCGCGCGGTGAGGGCGTCCTCATCGTTCGGCTTGAGCCTGACCACCTGATCGTAGTCCAGGACAGCGCGTTCGTACTGGCCCTTGAGTTGGTACGTGATACCGCGCCACCGAAAGGCAATTGCATTGTCCGGGTTGAGCCTGATCGCCTGATCGAAGTCCTGGATGGCGCGGTCGGACTGACTCTTGTAGAAGTACGCGTAACCGCGATTGAAGAACGCATTCGAATGGTCCGGCGTGAGCCTGATCACCTGATCGAAGTCCTGGATGGCACGGTCGTACTGACGCTTGTTGTTGTACGCCATACCGCGGTTGAAGAAGGCTGCGGAGACGTTTGCCTGGGGCTCTCTGCCCGATTTGATGACGGCATCGCAGCCCACGATGGTCTGGTCGTCCGTGCCGTCGTCGTAGCACCACTTTTTGAGTTGATCATAGGTCTGCGCTGTCGCCGGAACACTGGCCAGCATCGCCAGGACGATCGGCGCAATGACTCTGTAGCGATGCATGCCTTCCCCCTGAGCCCTACCCTGACTTTATGCTGGCCGACGCGCGGCGCAAGAATCCGCCGCCGACGGTAGTGGGTCAAGTTGACCTTGTTGACCCCGAAGTCTTGTTGGCAGTTCGCCCGCTGGAACCTACCCAATGAGTGCGAGTGGCCCCGTGGCAATCTCTGACCATGTCGAATGTCCGCTCCTGGCACTTTTGCGACATGGCAAGGGGTGCGGCCGACGTTCGCGTTAAGCCCGGGAGCGGACATGGTTGCCTTGGTCCGGGCAAAGCCTCCGTTTATGAGTTCACGGCCTAGTTCATGTCCGCTTTGGCCCTCAGCCGACGTTTCCTGAGCGCGGAGGATTGTCCGCTTCCAGGGGGTAGTCTCAACCGGTCGACGCAACACTTTATCTTAAAGGAGAGATGGGGTGTGCTTTGATGCGTCACAGATTTCATAGAGGGTTTACGGCGGCAGAGAAAACGGAGTTATGGGATCGCTGGAAGCGAGGAGAGTCGCTGAAGGCGATCGGGCGGGCTTTCGGCAAGCCGTCATCGTCGATCTATTTTCTGGTGGCGCCACATGGCGGGATTCGTCCTGCCGAGCGGCGTCGCTCCAGGCTGGCATTGACGCTGGCGGAGCGCGAGGTGATTTCCAGAGGCATAACGGCACGTCAATCGGCGCGCTCGATGGCTAAGCTGCTTGGTCGCTCCCCCTCAACGGTGAGCCGGGAAGTGAGCCGCAATGGCGGCCATGATCGCTACCGAGCGACGCACGCGGATGAGAGTGCCTGGGCGCGAGCTGGTCGTCCAAAATGCTGTAAATTGGCTAACAATCCGCGGCTACGACAGGCAGTGGCGGGGAAGCTCAGATTGGATTGGTCGCCCGAGCAAATAGCCGGTTGGCTGAAGAGAACGCATCCTGAAGACGAGTATAATCAGGTGTCACACGAGACGATCTACCGAAGCTTGTTTGTACAAGCGCGTGGCGTGCTCAAGAAAGAGCTGCTTAGTCATCTTCGATCGAAGCGCTCGATGCGTCGCTCCAAGCCGGTTGACCCGAATGGCGATCGACGGGGGCATATCAAGGATATCGTCTCAATCCGCCAGCGCCCGGCGGCGGTTGAAGATCGGGCGGTGCCTGGCCACTGGGAAGGCGATCTGTTGTCCGGGCCGAACAACAGCTACATCGCGACCTTGGTCGAACGTCATACGCGTTACGTGATGTTGGCCAAGGTAGCAGGTAAGGACACCCAGACGGTAGTCTCCGCGCTTATCAAGCAGGCGAAGAAGCTGCCAATGGAGCTGTATAAATCCCTGACCTGGGATCGGGGAAAGGAACTTACGGATCATCGTCGCTTTACGCTGGCGACCAAAATCGACGTTTACTTCTGCGATCCACAAAGTCCGTGGCAGCGCGGCTCGAATGAGAACACCAATGGCCTGCTGAGACAGTACTTCCCGAAGGGGACCGATTTATCGGTGCATTCGCAAGCCTATCTGAACAAAGTGGCTCGTCAGCTCAATGAACGACCACGTGAGACCTTGCAATTTGAAACCCCCGCAGAGAGATTTAACGCCTGTGCTGCGTCGACCGGTTGAGCCGGCACCCGAAAGCGGACGTTCCTCCGAGCCGATACGATTTCGGCTTAGTGCCAATACCGGTCATTCGCGCATGCAGTCGGGATTAACCGGGTTTGGCCGTAAACGGACTGGCCGCTTTGGAGCGGCTGACCCAGGAAAGCGGACGTCGCGGTGTGCCGCACGGATGAACGCGCGTGGTAATTCTCAATCAAGGGCTCTGGCAATCCACCCGCCAGTTCGAACCGCGCTCACTCCCGCCGTCGGCAGCGACTTCGCGAAGGTTCTGTCGAAGCTGCCGCCCGAAGAGCTCGAGCGCTGCAGTGAGCTGCTCTACAACCAGCGCGCAAGGCCAGTGCCAAGGCAGCAGCGAGCCGCAGCCCTCGGTAGCACCTTCGCTTTCGTCCGTTCGCGCGAGCATGGACTGCCTCATCAAGGTCACGGTCTGCACCCGTCCCTTTCGCACCGATGGACCGCGGCACAATTCCTCGGGGCTCTAGCCCGAGTGGCTTCGGGCGAGCCTCGTTCGGCGTCACCCATCCCGGCGGGGTGATGATGCTTTGGCTGTGATCGATTGAATCCGGCAGCGTCCCTACCTAGCTGACAGTCATTGCGCAATCGACGAGGACGACGGCATGGCTGCTCAACTCAACCACACCATCGTCTGGTCGTCCGACCAGACGATGTCCGCTCGGTTCCTGGCCGAGATGCTGGGTCGGCCAGCGCCGACTCGCTTCGGCCATTTCGACGTGGTGGAACTCGACAACGGGGTCTCTCTCGACTTCGCCGACGCCGAAGGCCCGATCCGCCCACAGCACTACGCCTTCCTGATCAGCGAGGCGGATTTTGACGCTGTTCTCAGCCGCATCCGCGAGCGAGGGCTTGAACACTGGGCCGACCCGATGCGCCACCGCCCGGGCGAGATCAACCACAACGACGGCGGGCGGGGTGTCTACTTCCCCGACCCCGATGGCCATTACCTGGAAGTTATCACCCGGCCCTACGGGAGCGGTGCCGGCTGAGCCTGCTGCGTCGGGCTGATATCGGGCCAAGTTCAGAGCAACGGAACGCCCAGCTTTCCAGCGCAGGCCACCGTTCACTACCACCTCTACGTCTCGCTGGCATGCCCGTGGGCGCATCGCACGCTGATCATGCGCGGCGCCTGTCAGCGAAGTTTTGGTTGAATACGGCTAAGCCTTGTCATCCTCGTTGGTCCCGGTGGCGGCCAATCGCTCGGCTGCAAGCTCGATGAATGCCTTGACCAAAGGCGAAACGTGTCGGCTGCTCGGATACACGGCATAAAGCCCGCCAACCGGCGTCGTGTAGTCGCCGAGAACGCGGCGCAACCGCCCGCCGCTGACGAACGCCTCGGCGACCTGATAGGGTAATTGAGCGATGCCGTAACCCGCAATCGCTGCAGCAATTACCACCTGCATTTCATTGGCGGCGAAGCGCCCTGACACGGCGACCGTTTCCTGCCCACGCGGCCCGTCCAGCACCCAGTGAGCGCTGCCGGTCGATGGGCCCGCAATGACACAGTGATGGCGAGCGAGGTCCACCGACGCTACCGGGACGCCGCGGCGAGCGAGGTAGTCCGGGCTTGCGCACAGGACTCTATGCGTGGAGCCGAGCTTGCGGGCGATCAGTGTCGAGTCCGGAAGAATCCCGGTGCGGAAAGCGAGGTCGATCCGGTTCCCGACCAGATTGAGCGTGTCGTCGGTGAGGTGCAACTCGACCTTGGTTTTCGGATAGGCCGCAAGAAAATCGAACACCGCGCTGGTCAGGAAATGGCCGCCAAAGCCTACCGGAGCCGAAATGCGGATCGTGCCCGACGGCTCCGCTCTCGCTTCGGCGAGCCGCAAATTCGCATCTTCGATTGTCCGCAGCGCCTGACTGCTCTGCTCGTAATAGAGACGTCCCGCGTCCGTCATGTTGAGGCTGCGTGTCGTGCGCTGGACCAACCGCACTCCGACCTCACGCTCGAGCGCCGCAATGCGGCGGCTGACCGTCGTCTTGGGCATGCCAAGCAGGCGTGCGGCAGCTGTGAAACTGCCCGCTTCGACGACACGAGCGAACACCACGATATCGTTGAGATCAAGCATTTGTATCCAAAACTGGGACAATCTTTTCCAATTATAGGCCATTATGGATCAATGTGGCATCCCCAACTTGCTCCAGTGAAAAACAAGAGGAGCATTCACATGAGCACCAAACCAAGCGTTCTGGTCACCGGCGCTACCGGCCAGCAGGGAGGCGCGGTTGCGCGCGCACTGCTGTCCAGGGGACATCGCGTCAAGGCGCTGACCCGCAAGCCGGATAGCGACGCTGCGCGGCAGCTGATGTCGGCAGGCGCTGATCTCGTGACTGGCGATCTCGGTGACACAGCGTCGGTTCTGAAGGCAGCAAGTGGCGTCGGCACCATGTTTCTGATGGGCAACAGCTACGAGGGCGGGACCGAGGAAGAGACCCGTCAGGGAATCATTGCCGCGGAAGCTGCGAAGGATGCCGGCGTCGGGCATTTGATCTATTCGTCCGTTGCCGATGCCAACAAGAAGACGGGCATCCCGCATTTCGAAAGCAAGTATCTCGTCGAGAAACATGTTGCCGGTCTCGGCATTCCCTACACCATCAGCGCGCCGGTCGCCTTCATGGAGAACATCGTCGCGCCGTGGTCGATCGGTGCGCTACGCCAGGGGACGCACGCCTTCGCGATGCCTCCCAAACGCGTCCTCCAGCTTGTAGCCCTGGCGGACATCGGGGCCTTCGTCGCGGCTTTGGTTGAGCGGCGCGAGCAGGTGTTCGGCAAGCGTTTCGATTTCGCCGGGGACGAGTTATCCGGCGAGGAGCAGGCAAAAATCCTCTCGCACGCCATCGGCCGCCCGATCAACTACCAGGAAATCCCAATCGCCGCGGCTCGCCAGCAAAGCGAGGATGCGGCGCTCATGTTCGAATGGTTCGACCGCGTCGGCTACGACGCCGATATCGCCGCATTGCGTAGGGATTTTTCGGAGGTCCGCTGGCACAGTTTTGCAGACTGGGCGCGCGAGTTTGACTGGAGCGTTCTTGAACGGACGTCTTCTGTCGCCTGAGCTCGCGACACGCATTATCGGCCGATGAAATCCGGGGGAGCGGATGAGCTGCACCGGAAAGCTGAGGTCCGCTCCACCCGATCCGGCGGTCGCGTGATGGTCTGACGCGAGACTTGGTGTTCCAACCGGTCGGCCGTGACCGGTTGAATCCGGAATATCCCTGACTAGGTGACACTTGGGCGCAATCGACGGAGGTGAAAGCATGGCCGCTCAGCTCAACCATACGATTGTCTGGTCATCCGACCAGATGAAGTCCGCCACGTTCCTGGCTGAAATGCTGGGTCGGCGGGCGCCGACCCGCGTCGCCCATTTCGACGTGGTGGAACTCGACAACGGCGTCTCGCTCGACTTCGCCAACGCCGACGGTCCGATCCGGCCGCAGCACTACGCCTTCCTGATCAGCGAGGCGGATTTCGACGCCGTCCTCGGCCGCATCCGGGAGCGGGGTCTCAACCATTGGGCCGATCCGATGCGCAGTCGTCTCGGGGAGATCAACCACAACGATGGCGGGCGAGGGGTCTACTTTCCCGACCCCGATGGCCACTCCCTGGAAGTGATCACTCGCCCTTACAGAAGCGGCGACGGCTGAGCCTGGCGCGCCCCAACGCCACGATCGACAAAGTGTGCGCCCTCGATGGGCGAGCTACAGTCGGATCTCGTATTCTGTCGGCGGTGCTCACCGTTAACTTGGCGGATAATTTGCCAAATTTCATGTGTCGTTGGATCGTACTTGAAGTCGCTGGTGCGGAGAAACTTCTCGCCCCGAAACAAGGGGCGTAGGCGGTGCGCACGATGCCGATTGCACGGTTGGCGAAACCATTTGCGATCGGCGGCGACAAAATCTTTGCTCATTTTTTAGGTAGCCCTACCTTATGCACAATCGGCTGCCGAGGCGGACTGTAACCAGTGCTCGGCGCATGCGCGGGTGTCGACGGCAACGGCTTCAGCAATGGCTTTGCTTGCTGCACCGGACCGGGTGAACTTGGAGTGGCAGTTTTTGGTGACGTTGGTTTTTGATCGATGGTCATTTGGTTTTCATCTCCAAGCTGACGCGGGGGCTGCGCGCCAAGCTCGCGACCCTGACCGAGTCGCTCGCCGAGCATTTCGGGACGGCGGCCGAGTTCGACGAGCCCGCAGGCGGCATCTTCCTGTGGGTCAAGCTGCCCGATGCGGTCGACACGCCGAAGCTCGCGCGGG
>WNFD01008216.1_pt1 | contig 11681 bp, 13 predicted proteins | sample 5400491 | NCBI WGS metagenome assembly WNFD01 (sample SAMN13153343, study PRJNA577476) | soil metagenome | isolation source: 120 cm saprolite under Douglas fir tree site 2 hole 2 replicate 2 | place: USA:California | collected 2015-04-18 | reverse complement strand
CGGCATGCCGCAGGATTCCGAATTCGTGCGCTCGATCCGGAATGGCGATGACACCGTTCCATACGACGTTTTGCAGCGCGAGGTACTCGATAGCGCCGGCCGGTTGCTCGAGGCACATCCTGATATCGGAGCGATCGTTTCCGAATGCACGAATCTCGCTCCCTTCAGCGCGGATATCAGCGATCGCTTCGGGCTGCCGGTTTTTGATGCCGTCACCATGGTCAACTGCTTCCACGCGGCGCTGAAGCCACGGCGCTTTCAGCAGGACTGAGCGCGCGGCGTCGAGATTCAATTTTAACGGCGGCATTGCGCTCGCGGTCTGACGGGCGTGACCCACTGCGCAAGCTGACCCCTATTGGTCGCGCCCATCGTCGGCGCGGTCACGGCTCTTCTGTTTGCCACGCGTCTGGGCTCGCCGCCGTAACTGCTCCTCAAGCTCCTTGTAGAGAGTCGCCGGGTCCTTCTTGCCCGCCTCGATGCGCCGGCCTTGATCGTGTGCCTGGTTGCGGATCGGCGCGTCCCGTGCGGTCAAGCCACGTACAACCTCCCGAATATGAGAGGCACGCTCGGTGGCGTCGGGGTCGGTCGGAGTTTCGCGCTCCATCCGCCGTGCGAGGCGTTCGAGCGAACGCCGGATTGCGGCCGGTGCGCGCTTCCGCGCTTGGTCCGCTCGAGCGCGCTGTGTCTGCTCGCGAATGCGGTGCCGCTCGCCGGCGAGCACGGGATCAAGCCTAAGTGACGATGCGCCCGATGCTTCATTCGACCTGCCGTGCGGCAATAGCTCACGGACATCCTTCCATCGAAGCCCAGGCTTGACTGCGCCAGTGGGCTCGCCGAAGGCGATGGGGTGTTTATGAGCCGCCCACAACGCCATCTTGGGGCTTTCGCGCAGCATGGCGCGGAAACTCGCAGCTGCATGCTCGGAATCTAGATGCGTGACCGCGAAATGCGCCGCGATCTTCGCCTCTGCTCTGGCCGCGGAGACACCCGGAGCCTTGGTGCGCCCGGCGCCCTTGCGGTAATTCTCGAAATTTTCGAAATACCCGCCGTTCTTCGGCGCCACGCCGGTGAGCTTTTCGCGCTCGTTGACGGGCATCCCCGGCGCTGCCGGGCTGTGTCCCTTCAAGAGGCTTTCGAAGTCGCCTCGCGACGGTGCGACAATGGCGCTTTCAGTGCCGCTGGGTGCTGCTTCGTGCGGCCGCCTGCCAAAACTGGCGACAAGTCGCGCCAAAAGGCCGGGGTGTTCCTGCGGATTCAGCGTGGCCCACGGCATCGTCGGCTTTTCATAGTAACCGAGATGCTCGAGGATCTGTCTCACCAGGCTGTTATACCAACGCGTCCCCTGAAATGCGGGACATTCCGACGCTGCAACTCTCTGGTCGTCGGATCGACACCATGGATGCCGCGCGCCATGGCGATGCGTTGTGCGGCCCGGATGATCTGCGCGCGTTGCCGGCTTTCCTCCTCGGCGACCGCCGCGTAGATGTGGATCATGAAGGGGGTGGCGTTCGGGATGTCGAGGGCGACGAAGGGGATCCGCGTCTCAACAAGCGAGGCGATAAAGACCACGTTACGCGCCAGGCGATCGAGCGCGGCGATCACCAACCGCGCCTTGTGGCGCTTGCAGTCGCGCAGGGCGTTTTGCAAACCGAGCCGCCTCTCGAGTGTGACCTTGCTAGGCTGGTAGCCTGACTCCGCCTCCTGGTATTCGGCGAGCAGCTCCAAGCGCTCATCGGTGTTATAGCGATGCACCGCTGCTCGCTGGCCGGCAAGGCTGAAGCCTTCCCGCGCTTGCAGCTCGGTCGACACCCGATAATACGCGACGACTTGCCAGTCCATCGCGCCACTCCTCAGCGGAGGCGACGGATCAGCAGGCGCGTCCCGGCGCCAGCGGTGAAGAATTTGCTTGCGATGTTTAGTGAACTGTAATTTACTAAACTGAACAATCAATGCCTCGCGTGTTCGGCCTGACGGCAGAAGCGCGGGTCACGAGCGGTCGTGCTCAACACGACCAGGGTTGGCCGGAACGAAGCGTTGCAAACCGTCCAACCGGTAATGCAACCAAGGGAGAGAGCGCATGAGATGGCTATCGACTGCTACGGCAACACTTGCAGTTTACGGGCTTTTTGCCCTCGCGCCGGCAACGCCTGCGCTCGCTCAAGGAAAATCTCTTACACTATGCTGGGCCGCCTGGGACCCAGCGAATGCCTTGGTCGAGCTGTCCAAGGACTTCACCGCCAAGACCAGCATCGAGATGAAGTACGAGTTCGTGCCGTGGACCAGCTACGCCGACCGTTTCCTCAACGAGCTTAACACCAAGAGCAAACTCTGCGACCTCATCATCGGCGATAGCCAGTGGATCGGCGGCGCGGCAGAGAACGGGCACTACGTCAAGCTCAACGACTTCTTCGACAAGAACGGCATCAAGATGGCCGACTTCATGCCGGCTACCGTTTTGGGCTATTCCGAATGGCCGAAGCATACGCCCAACTATTGGGCGCTGCCGGCGATGGGCGATGCGGTCGGCTGGACCTATCGCAAGGACTGGTTCTCGAAGCCGGAGCTGCAGGCGGAGTTCAAGAAGAAGCACGGCCGCGAGCTCACACCGCCCAAGACTTGGACGGAGTTGAAGCAGGTCGCGGAATTCTTCCAGGGCCGCGAGATCAACGGCAAGAAGGTATACGGCGCGGCGATCTTCACCGAGCGCGGCTCGGAGGGCATCACCATGGGCGTGACCAACGCCATGTACCCGTTCGGCTTCAAGTACGACGATCCCAAGAAGCCCTATCACATGGACGGCTTTGTCAACTCGCCGGGTGCGGTCGAGGGTCTCGAGTTCTACAAGGCGCTCTACAAGTGCTGCACGCCGCCCGGCTACACCAACGCCTACATGCAGGAAGGCCTCGATGCCTTCAAGTCGGGTCAGGTGGCGATGCAGATGAACTGGTTCGCCTTCTTTCCGGGCCTTTACAAGGACCCGGATGTCGGCGGCGACAAGATCGGATTCTTCGTCAATCCGAGCGAGAAGACGGCGGCAACCCAGCTCGGCGGTCAGGGCATCTCGGTCGTTTCATATTCCGACAAACGTGACGATGCCCTCAACTACATGAAGTGGTTCGCGCAACCGGCCGTGCAGAAGAAATGGTGGGCGCTCGGTGGCTACTCCTGCGCCAAGTCGGTGCTCCAAGATCCCGAGTTTCCGAAGAGCGCGCCGTTTGCGGCCGATTTCCTGAGGTCGATGGACATGGTCATCGATTTCTGGGCGGAGCCGAGCTATGCCGAGCTGCTGCTCGACATGCAGAAGCGCATTCACGACTATGTCGTCGCCGACAAGGGAACGGCGAAGGAGGCGCTCGATCTCCTGATCAAGGATTGGCAAAAGGTCTTTCAGGAGGACGGTAAGCTCTGATCACGTTCGGGCTCCCACGCGGCCGAGCGCTACGTGGGGGCCCGCAATTTCTTCATTTTGATACCCTGCGGCTTTAACTTCAAAGTGATCGGCCGATGAGCGACATGGCGGCAAAGACAGCTTTGACGCGGCGGGCCGTCGCTGCGACGCCGGCGAAGGTGGCAAGGCGGATCCGCGGCCTCTCGGACCGGGCAATCGCCTGGATGTTCATTACGCCGACCATTGCGCTGCTACTCGCGATCAACATCTTCCCGCTGATCTGGACGGTCCAACTGTCCTTCACGAATTTTCGCGCAAACCGGCCGAACGCGCCGATCAAGAGCCTCGGCATCGAGAACTACGCCAAGATTCTGACCGACGCCGATATCTGGGCGGGCATGCAAGTCACCGCGCGTTTCGTCATCGCGACGATCGTCATCGAGACGCTGCTGGGCTTCGCACTTGCCTACCTGATCGACCGCAAGTTCCGCGGCCACGGCTTCTGGACGACGATCATACTCATTCCGATGATGCTGTCGCCTGCGGTGGTCGGTAATTTCTGGACCTTCCTCTATCAGCCGCAAATCGGCCTCTTCAACTATCTCGTGGCGTTCTTCACCGGCGTCCCGCCCTCCGCCTTCTCGATGATCGGCGATGTCAGCCTCGCACCGTGGTCAATCGTCATCGTCGACGCCTGGATGTGGACGCCTTACGTCATGCTGATCTGTCTCGCCGGCTTACGCTCGATTCCGAACGACATCTATGAGGCGGCTGAGGTCGATCGTGCCTCGAAGTGGCGCCAATTCTGGTCGATCACACTGCCGATGGCGCTGCCTTTCATCATGCTCGCGGTACTGTTCCGCGGCATCGAGAACTTTAAGATGTTCGATCTGGTGAACTTACTGACCAACGGCGGTCCCGGGTCGACGACGGAACTCGCCTCGATAACGCTCAAACGCGAGGCTTTCGAGAAATGGCGAACCGGCTATTCCTCGGCCTTCGCCATCATCCTCTTCTGCACCATATTCGGGCTCGCCAACATCTATGTTAAGGCGCTCAATCGGGTGAAGCAACGATGAGCGGCATCACCACAGCCCATTCGGTGGTCGAGCCGACACGCCTCGCCAAGCGCGTCGCCGCTTCGCTCGTCATCCTTTACGCCGTAGTCTCGATGTTGCCGCTGGCGTGGATTTTCGTTACCGGCTTCAAGACACCACCTGATTCAATCGCCTACCCGCCAAAGATCGTCTTCGCGCCGTCCCTCGAAGGGTACGTCAATCTCTTCACCACTCGCTCGCGGCAAACGCCTGAGTACATCGCCAGCCTACCGACTGCAGAAACCTGGTACGAGCGCCTCGTCCGCTCACACAACATGGTGATCGCCGGTCCCTCGAAATACGTGCCGCGATATGTCAACTCACTGATCATCGGCTTCGGCTCGACCTTCCTTGCAGTCTTCCTCGGCACCATCGCCGCCTATGGCTTCTCGCGCTTTCGCGTGCCGCTCAAGGACGACCTTCTGTTCTTCATCCTATCGACCCGCATGATGCCGCCGATCGCGGTCGCGATCCCGATCTATCTCATGTATCGCGAGCTTGGCCTCACCGACACTAGGCTCGGCATGATCTTGCTCTACACCGCGGTCAATCTGTCGCTCGCCGTGTGGCTGCTCAAGGGCTTCATCGATGAGATCCCGCGCGAGTACGAAGAGGCGGCGATGATCGACGGCTACACGCGGCTGCAGGCGTTCCGCTTGGTCGTGCTGCCGCAGGCGGCGACCGGCATCGCCGCCACCGCGATCTTCTGCCTCATCTTTGCGTGGAACGAATACGCTTTCGCCCTGCTTCTAACCTCGGGGGAGGCCCAGACGACGCCGCCCTTCATCCCCTTCATCATCGGTGAAGGCGGGCAGGATTGGCCGGCGGTCGCCGCCGGCACCACTCTGTTCCTCGTCCCGATCGTCGTCTTCACCATCCTGCTGCGCAAGTTGCTGCTGCGTGGCATCACGTTTGGCGCGGTGCGGCGATGAGTGCGGCGCTGCGCAATGGCGACGCGAAGCGCTTGCCCCGCCGTCGAGTGTTCCGCCGTCGCCCGTGGGAGCGCTTAGCGACGGCGCTTATCGCGGCCGGCGTTGTCATGCTGGTGCAGCCGCTCTCGCTTGCGCTCTACACGTATTCGTTCGTCACCACTCTCGCGGGTACGGTGATGTTCGTTATCGTTAGCAAATTTCCGGACTGAGGCGACCATGGCCGAGATCCGCGTCGAAAATCTTCACAAATCGTTCGGCAGCTTCGTTGCCGTGCAGAACTCAACGTTCAGCGTAGCAGATGGCGAGTTCTTTTGCCTGCTCGGGCCCTCCGGGTGCGGCAAGACGACGACGCTGCGGATGATCGCGGGTCTCGAATTACCCTCCGCAGGACGCATCCTGCTCGGCGACGACGACGTCACCGAGAAGCGTGCCGCCGAGCGCGACATTGCTTTCGTCTTCCAGCTCTTCGCCCTCTACCCGCACATGACGGTGCGCGCCAATATTGCTTTTCCACTGAAATGCCAGGGCATGAGTCGCGCCGAAATTCGCACCAGCGTCGAGCAGGCGGCACGCACCTTGCGGATCAACCACCTCCTCGATCGTCGCGTCTCGGGTCTGGCCTCGGGCGATCGTCAGCGTGTCGCTCTCGGCCGCTCGATAGTCCGCCGACCAAAGGCGTTTCTGATGGACGAGCCGCTGGGCGCGCTCGATGCCGAGTTTCGCCACGTCATGACCGGCGAGCTGCGCGCGTTGCACAACCGACTGGATGCCACCACGGTTTACGTCACGCACGACCAGCTCGAGGCGATGAGTCTTGCCGACAAGATTGCGATCATGAATCACGGCGTCATCGAGCAGCTGGGCACACCGCGGGAGATTTACGAGCGGCCCACCTCGCTGTTCGTCGCCGACTTTGTCGGCGCGCCGCCGATGAATTTCCTCGGCTTCCGCGGTGGGCTCGGCATCGGCGCGCAGACGATTCGGCTTGGTGAATCCGTCGTAGCGGTACCGCAGATTCGCGAGGCTCTCGAAGAACGCGATCTGCTGCTCGGCGTCCGGCCTGAAGATGTCCGCCTGCGGGACTACGGCGCCGTTGCCGGCGAGGTGTTCGGCGCCGAATATCTCGGCACGACGCAGATCGTGACGCTCTCGACGGCGCATGGCACCGTGCGGGCGCGCTTGCCGGCGGACGTTGCGGTACAGCGCGGCGAGCATGTCGGGCTCGATTTCCGACCGGAAAAGCTCTCGCTCTTCGACAAGGTGACCGGACGGGCGGTGCGGACGGCTCTTACCGAATCAGGTGCCGTCCATGGCTGAAATCATCCTCGCCGGCATAACCAAACGCTTCGCTGAGCTTACGGCTGTCGCCGATCTGTCGTTCGCGGTGGGCGACGGCGACTTCATGGTATTGCTCGGCCCCACCGGCGCCGGCAAGACGACGACGCTGCGCCTAGTCGCCGGCTTGGAACGACCCGATGCCGGTCGCATCGCCATCGCCGGGCGCGACGTCACCCATACCCCGCCGGCCGAGCGCGACGTCACCTTCGTCTTCCAGCAGTTTTCCCTCTACCCGCATCTCTCCGTCTACGACAATTTGGCCTTCCCGCTACGCTCGCCAATTCGCCGGATGGCGGAGTCCGAAATCGCGCGCAAAGTCGGCGAGACCGCCGAACTGCTGCGCATAGGCGAGAAGCTCGGCAACCGCGCGACCCAGCTTTCCGGCGGCGAGATGCAGCGCGTCGCAATCGGTCGCGCGCTGGTGCGCCAGCCTGCGCTCGCGCTGATGGATGAGCCGCTATCCTCGCTCGATGCGAAATTGCGCGCCGATCTTCGCCTGGAGTTGAAGCGCCTCCAGCAGGATCTCGGGGCCACGATGCTCTACGTTACGCACGACCAGACTGAGGCGATGACCATGGCGACCCGCATCGGCGTGATCGAGCGCGGCCGCCTCGTCCAACTGGCCACCCCGCGCGAGATCTATGAGAATCCGATCAACCTTTATGTCGCGGCACGGCTCGGCCAACCGGGGATCAATCTCGTGCCGCGCGGCCTGTTCCCGCTGACGCCCGCGCCATCTAGTGCCGTCACCATCGGTGCGCGAACCGAGCATCTACGCATCGTGCGCTCAGCCACGGCAGCGCACGGACGCGTCACCTGGATCGAGCACCTCGGCGACCGTAATCACTTGCACGTGCGGATCGGCGACAGCGACGTCGTGACGCTGGCTGATCCGGATGCCGGGCTCGGCGTTGGTGATGATGTCGCCATCGAGTTCGTGCGACCGCTCTATTTCGACAAGGAGGGCAACCGTGTCACCGTTTGATCCCGCCCCCCGGTACCGGCGTCCCCGAGACTGCCGATGAATTTCGATAGCGCCTTGAACCGCCGGCTGATCGCCGCTGCTGCCGCCGCTGTGATCGAGCATGCCGACGAGTTGAGCGATCTCGATCGGGCAATCGGCGACGGCGACCATGGGCTCAACATGAAGCGCGGCTTCGAGACGGTGCTGGCCGATCTCGACGGGCTTGCTGCCAAGCCTCTCCCCGACCTTCTCAAGGGGCTTGGGACTCATCTTGTCATGAAGGTCGGCGGCGCCTCGGGGCCACTCTACGGCACGCTGTTTATTGCACTCGGCAAGGAGCTACCGGCAGAGCCCGGCCTCGACGATGCGGCACGCGCCTTCGCTACCGCGATTGCCGCCGTGAAGGCTCGCGGCAAGTCCGATGTCGGTCAGAAGACGATGCTCGATGTGCTCGCTCCGGCACAGGCCATGCTTGCGGAAGGTGGGGTCGATCTGCCGCGCCGGCTGTGCGAGACCGCGCAACGCGCGGCGGAAGCGACCGCACCGATGAAGGCGGTGCGAGGGCGGGCTTCGTTTCTCGGCGAGCGCAGCATCGGGCACGTCGACCCCGGCGCCCGCTCAAGCGCATTGATGATCACAGCGGTGGTCGAGATCCTGGGAAGCACGGCATGATCAGCAATGTTGGCATTGTCATCGTCTCGCACTCACCCGAAGTGGCGAAGGGCACTGCGGACATGGTGCGCCAGATGGTAGGCGCCGAGGTGCCGCTCGCCTGGTGCGGTGGAGCGCCCGGGGGGGGCCTCGGCTCCAACGTCGAAGCGATCATCGATGCGATTGGCCGCGCATGGTCGGAACGTGGCGTCGCCATACTGGTTGATCTCGGCGGCGCCGAGACCAACAGCGAGATGGCAATTGAGATGCTGCCGGAAACGCAGCGCTCGCGCGTCATGGTCTGCAACGCTCCCATCGTCGAAGGCGCGGTGATCGCGGCGACCGAGTCCTCGGGCGGTGCGACGCTGGAGCAGGTGCGGCGGACCGCCGAAGAACTGTCGCCGATCTGAAAGCGAGATAACAAATCATGCCGAATACGGTTGTCGAAGGGTCTGTCTTTCTCTCGCACGCGGTTGGGCTGCACGCCCGTCCCTCGGTCAAGTTGACCAAGCTTGCCAAGATGTTCGCCGCTAACGTCGAGCTCGCCGCTGAAGTTGGTCCATGGATCGACGCCAAGAGCATCGTCAAGGTGATGGCCGCCAAGGTTCCGCAGAACGCGACACTTCGTTTTCGCGCGAAGGGCCCCGATGCCGCCGAGGCGGTGCGCTCACTGATTCGCTTGGTCGAACGCGACTTCAACGAGGACATTCCTGATGGCGCCGTCGCATGAGCTGAGAGGCCGACCGGCAGCGCCCGGCATCGTACTCGGTCCATTGGTCCGGTTGAGCACGAGCGTCGGGGAGCGGCAGCCGACGGGAAATTGGGAAAGCGAACGTCGAGCCCTGGAGCAGGCGATCGCCGCGGCGATCGCCGATCTCAACGCCCTGCAGGGCCGTTCCGAAGACGCTGAAGGTCGCGCCATTCTCGATTTTCAGGTTGCGATGCTGGACGACGACAGCCTGCGGACGCCGGCTTTGGCAGCGATCAGCGCGGGCATCGCCGCCGGGGCTGCGTGGTCGGCTGCGCTCGCCAGCCAGATCGCCGACTACGAGGCGGCGGCGAACGAGCACTTCCGAGCCCGCGCCGGCGACTTGCGGGACCTGCGTGACCGTGTACTCGGCCATCTTGCCGGAACCGCGCTGCCTCGACTGCGGCCCGAAGGCGCCATCCTCCTCGCCGAGGATATCGGGCCGTCGATGTTCCTCGAAACTGATTGGAGCGCCGGCGGCGGGCTTGCCCTTACCGGTGGCAGCCCGACCAGCCACGTCGCGATCCTGGCGCGGGCGCGCGGCGTCCCAATGGTGGTCGGCCTCGACGGCGCGGCCTTCGACGATCATCGGGAGATCCTGATCGACGGCGGCTCGGGCATCGTTATCCTCAGCCCCGACGAGAGCGAGCGCCGCGCTGCCGAGACTCGGCAGCGAGCCGAACGGGCACGTGCAAGACACGAAGCGACCTCGCTCGACGCACCCGCGGCAACCGCCGACGGTGTACCGATCGCCGTATTGCTCAATATCGCCGATACGGCCGAGCTCGCAACGCTCGATCCCGCGCATTGCGACGGCATCGGCCTGGTGCGCACCGAATTCCTCTGCCGCTCGCACGGCGCTGTTTTCGATGAGGCGGCCCAATTCGAGGCGTATCGGCGGATCGTCGAGTGGGCGGGTGGCCGACCGGTGACTATCCGGACGCTCGACGCCGGCGGTGACAAGCCGATTGCCGGCCTCACCGTCGACGGCGAATCGAATCCGTTCCTTGGGGTGCGCGGCATCCGACTGTCGTTGAGGCGGCCTGACGCATTCCTGGTGCAGCTGCGCGCGCTGGTACGCGCGGCGGTGCTCGGTCCCATCAAAATCATGCTGCCGATGGTGACGGTGGCGCGGGAGCTTGAGGATGCGTCACGTTTGCTCGATCGCGCACTCGCCGAAATTACGGCAAGCGGGCTTCCGGCGCGCCGCCCGCCGCTCGGTATCATGGTCGAGGTACCGGCCGTGGCACTCGACCTTGGCAGCTTTGCTGCCGATTTTTTCTCGATTGGCAGCAACGATCTGACGCAGTACGTCACCGCCTGCTCCCGCGACAATGCGGCGCTCGCAGGTCTTAACGATCCACGCAACCCGGCCGTCCGGCGTCTCATCGCCGAAGTCACAATTCATGGCCGAAAGTCTGGCATCGAAGTCAGCCTGTGCGGCGACGCCGGTGGCGATCCCGAAATCATCCCGGACCTGTTGGCCGCCGGGCTGCGCAGCTTGTCGGTCGGGCCATCTGCCCTGGCACGCACCAAGGCGACAATCGCCACATGCCGCATTGGCGCGGATCATGGCTGATCGTGCGGGTCAGCCGGCGACTTCGTCCAGCGAAGCAGTTGCCGAATACAAGCGGGTCCTTCAGCGCGTACTCGAGAACCGCCCCTCCGGCACTCGCCAGCGCCTCGCCGCGGCGCTGGAGAAGAACCGCAGCTTCATCTCGCAAATCACCAACCCGGCCTATGCCGTGCCAATTCCGGCAGTCCATCTCGACAGGATTTTCGAGATTTGCCACTTCCCGCCGGAGGAGAAGCGGCATTTCCTCGAGGCCTATGAACGGGCGCATGCGCGCCGACTCAAGCTGGTCAAGGAATCTCGGCGTCTCCGCAGCCACACGATCTATCTGCCCGATCTCGGCGACGAGACGCGCAACCACCAGCTCGAGAAACTGGTCGCGACATTCATTACCGAGCTCATTCGATTGATTTGACGTCAAACTCCCTCTCCCGGCGCGGGAGAGAACGATAGTTGGCACAAATTGCCAGGCGCAGGGAGGAGCTGGATGAAGAAGCTGATCAACGCAACCGAGACGGTGCTACCCGAGAGCCTCGACGGTTTTGCCGCGGCGCATGCCGACATCGTGGCGCTCGGCCCCGAACGAAAATTCCTGCGCCGCGCCATGCCGCGTCGCGGCAAGGTGGCCCTCATCTCGGGCGGTGGCAGCGGCCACGAGCCGCTGCACGCCGGTTTCGTCGGCTTCGGCATGCTAGACGCTGCGTGCCCAGGCCAAGTCTTCACTTCACCGACGCCAGACCAGATCATCGCGGCTGCCGAGGCTGTCGACGGCGGCGCCGGCATCCTTTTCATCGTCAAGAACTACGAGGGCGACGTCATGAATTTCGACATGGCGCGCGAGATCATCGATGGCGCGGTTGCCAGTGTCATCACCGACGATGATGTCGCAGTCGAGACCTCGACCTGGTCGACGGGAAGGCGCGGGGTCGCCGGTACCCTCATCGTCGAGAAAATGGTCGGCGCCGCGGCCGAGCGAGGAGCCGACTTGCA
>WNFD01013167.1_pt1 | contig 11682 bp, 7 predicted proteins | sample 5400491 | NCBI WGS metagenome assembly WNFD01 (sample SAMN13153343, study PRJNA577476) | soil metagenome | isolation source: 120 cm saprolite under Douglas fir tree site 2 hole 2 replicate 2 | place: USA:California | collected 2015-04-18 | reverse complement strand
CAGGCGCGACGCAGGCTGGCTTTACCGAGTGCGAAACGCTGATGGTCCAGGGCAAGGTCGGCCTGTGGTATGACGCCACGTCGGCCGGCGACCTGGTGTTTGATCCGAAACAGAACCCCGGCGCCAGTAACATGGCCATGGCCTACGCGCCGACGAAGGAGAAGCCGGACAGCGGTTGGCTGTGGGCCTGGGCATTCGCCATGGAGGCCAACTCCAAGAATAAACCCGCGGCGTATGAGTTCCTGAAGTGGGCCACGTCAAAGGACTTCGTCAACCTGGTCGCCCAGAAATCCGGTTGGGGCGCGGTGCCTTCGGGAGTGCGCAAGTCGACCTACGACGCCGCCGGCTACAAGGACTACGCTAAAGGCTTCGCCGCGATCACGCTCGACTCCATCGAGAAGACCGATCCGTCGAAACCGACCGTCAAGGCAGTGCCCTACACCGGTGTCCAGTTCGTCCAGATCCCGGAATTTCAGGATCTCGGGACGCGCGTCAGTCAGGAGTTCGCGGCCGCCATCGCCGGCCAGCAGAGTGCCGACGACGCCATCAAGAAGGCCAACGACTACGCCAACCAGGTCGCCAAACAGGGCGGATACCAGAAGTAGATAGCTATCATGAGTACCCAATCGCGCGCGCTGACCCTCGCGGGTCGGCGCGCCCCCCCGCTGCCGATCGTGGGGGCGCTCAGCAACTGGTCCATCGGCAAAACGCTGGTCGCACCGGCGGTGATCTACGCCATCATCGTTACCCAGCTCCCGTTCGTGCTGACTATCTGGTACAGCTTGCTCCGCTGGAACCTGCTGCGTCCCGACAGTCTCGCGTTCGCCGGCATCGACAATTACCTGTTCGTGGTGACCGCCGATCCAGTGTTCTGGTCGGCGCTGATCAACACCATCGTTTTGACCGTCGGCTCGGTCATCCTCGCGCTGGTCGTCGGACTGATCTATGCCGAGCTGGTCAACCACCGCTATCCAGGTCGCGGCATCGTCCGCACGATGTTCATCACGCCGTTTCTGATCATGCCGGTCGTCAGCGCGCTGACCTGGAAGAACATGATGCTCAACCCGGTGTTCGGCGTGGTCGACTATTTGATGCAGCTGGTCCACCTGCCGGCCGTCGATTGGCTGGCCCAGTTTCCGCTGACGGCGATCACCGGGATCGTCGTCTGGCGCTGGGCGCCGTTCATGATGCTGATCCTGCTGGCGGGGATGCAGTCGCTCAGCGAGGAGATCCGCGAAGCAGCGCGCGTGGACGGTGTCAGCGGGATCCAGGAATTCCGCTACATCGTCCTGCCGCACCTCAATCGCTTCATCCAACTGGGGGCGCTGCTCGGCTCGGTGTATATCGTCCAGGAGTTCGACAGCATCTACATGACCACCCAGGGTGGGCCGGGAACGTCTAGCACCAACTTGCCGTTCCTCATTTATCAAGTCGCGTTCGCGAAGAAAGACGTCGGTGACGGTGAGGCATCCGCGCTGGGTGTCATCGTCGTCGTCCTGACCATCATCGCCGTGCAGTACTTGCTGAAGGTGCTGACCAGCCTGACCGAGGGGGACTGAACCCATGGCAATTCGCGCCATCGCCGGACGGACCTCCGCAACTCCCGGCACCGAGCGAGCACCCATCGGCATCGCCGTCGTCGCCTGGCTCCTCGCGCTGATTGGCTTTTTCCCGGTGCTCTACCTGGTCGCCACCAGCCTCAAGAGCGAGGCGGCCGCGGTGCTCCTACCGCCAACGTTTCTGCCCTTGCCCGGCTTCAATCTCCAACCCACGGAGATGCCGCCGTTCACGTTCAGCCCCACCTTCGAGCAATACCAGACCATCCTGGACCGCGGCTTCGGACCGTTCTTTTTGCGTTCGGTGGCCGTGGTGGTGGCCTCAGGCGCGCTGGTCCTGCTGCTCGCGGTGCCCTGCGCCTACGCGCTGGCGTTCCGCATGATCGAGGGCTGGCGTGACACGCTGTTCTTCTTCATCTCAACCAAATTCCTCCCCCCGGTCGGCATCATCGTGCCGATCTATATCATCATGCGCGACTTGCAGTTGCTGGATAATCTGCTCGCCCTGGTGATCATGTACACGGCGATGAACCTGCCGATCGCCATCTGGATGCTGCGGTCGTTCTTCGAGGAGGTTCCACCGGACGTGATCCAGGCAGCGCAGGTCGATGGCGCCGACGTGTTCACGCAGATGACGCGGATCATCCTGCCGATGGTCGCGCCGGGCCTGACGGCGACCATGTTTATCGGCATGATCTTCGCCTGGAACGAGTTCTTCTTCGCCGTCAGCCTGACGGCGACGCGCGCCGCCACGGTGCCGATGTTCATGATCGGCTTCGTGACTTCCGAAGGTCTGTTCTGGGCCAAGCTGGCCGCCGCTGGGACAATGGCCATGCTGCCGGTCGTCCTGGTTGGCTGGAGTGCGCAGCGGCAATTGGTGCGCGGTCTGTCACTCGGCGCTGTCAAGTAACGTAATAGAAGAGCATGGCAACGGTCCACGATGTGGCACGCCGCGCCGGCGTGTCCACCAGCACCGTCTCACACGTCGTGAACCGCACGCGGTTCGTGTCGGACGAGTTGCGCGAGCGTGTCGAGGCGGCGATGCGCGAGCTCGACTACACCCCGAATGCGGCCGCGCGCATGCTGACCCTCAAACGTTCGCACACTATTGGTTTGATCGTCTCGGATATCCGCAACCCGTTCTTTGCGTCAGTCGCGCGCGGTGTGGAGGACGTCGCCCAGGAGCAGGGCTACACCCTGGTGTTGTGCAACAGCGACGAAAGTGCATGGCGCGAGACCGCCTGCCTGAATGCGCTGGAGACCAGAGCGGTCGACGGTGTCCTCCTGGCGTCGTCCGGAGTTGCTGATGAGCATCTGTCGCGGCTGGTGCAAGCCGGTTATCCAATCGTGCTGGTCGATCGCGATCTGCCCGAATTGGGTGCGCCAGCTGTTCTCCTGGACAATGAGGGCGCGGCTTATAGCGCGGTGTGCCACCTGATCACCCGCCGCCACCAGCGCATCGCCATGCTTAGTGGGCGGGCGGCAATCTCAACCACGACCGAGCGCATCGCGGGTTACCGGCGTGCGCTGCGCGAGGCGGGGATCGATATGGATGATCGTCTGGTTGTCTCCGGCGAATCCACGAGCGAAGGCGGGGCCATCGCGGCCAACGCGGTGCTGGACATCGATGAACCGCCGACGGCCATCTTCTCAGGCAACAACCTGATGAGCATTGGGGCGCTGCAAGCGATCGGCAATCGCGGGCTGCTGGTACCGGAGGACGTTGCGCTGGTCGGCTTCGACGACTTCCCATTTCCCTGGTCCGACGCGTTTCGGCCGCACCTGACGACTGTGGCCCAACCCACGTACGAGCTTGGCCGACGGGCAGCTGAGCTGCTCGTCCAGCGTCTGAGAGGACTGACGCCGACAATGCCCGTGGAGCGCGTGGTGCTGGACGGCAAGCTGGTTGTGCGCGAGTCCTCTGGTGCACTGCCTGTCGTCGCGCCGGCGCCTCCGCGCGAACCAGCGCCACCGGCTCGGCGTAGTCGACTCGCGTGAATTCCAACTGGCCGGCGGTCGTGTGCCTGGGCGAGGTGCTGGTCGACTTCGTCGCCCGCGAGGGCGACATGCCCCTCCAGCAAGCGACGACGTTTCACAAAGCGGCGGGCGGTGCGCCCGCGAATGTGGCCGCGGCAGTGGCCCGGCTTGGAGTCACGGTCGCATTTATCGGCAAAGTCGGCGGTGACGCGTTCGGGCAGTCTCTGCGCGAAACGCTCGCAGCCGAGGGCGTAACAGTGCGTGGGCTGGTGGAGGCGCCGTCGGCGCGGACCGCACTGGCCTTTGTCGGATCCGATGGTCACGGCGGGCGACAGTTCGTCTTCTACCACCGCGGCATGGCTGATACGCTGCTGCGCCCCGAGGAAGTTGACCGCGAGCTTATTGCCAACGCGCACATCTTCCACTTCGGTTCGGTGACTCTGGCGACCGAACCGAGCCGCGCCGCGACGACCGCGGCGGCGCAGTGGGCGCACGAGGCTGGCTGCATGGTCTCGTTCGACCCGAACGTCCGTCTCGAAGTGTGGGACTCACCGCGCCACGCGCAGGATTCCATGATCGACGCGTTGCGCGTGGTCGACATCGTCAAAGTCAGCTCCGACGAGCTCACCTTTCTCACCGGCACGGCCGATCCAGCGGAGGCGTGCCGGATCCTGCGCGACCATGGCCCGACAGTCGCCATCGTCACCCTGGGCGGGGGCGGTTGTTATTTCCAGACGGCCAGCGCGTCAGGCCACGTGCCGGGCATCACTGTGGAATCCGTGGACAGCCTCGGCGCGGGCGACGCGTTCGTCGCGGGTGTGCTGGCCTGCCTGTCGGCCTACTCCGACGTGAAGGACGCCGGCACTGAAGCCACGCTGGTGCCGGCGCTCCGCTTCGCCAACGCCGTCGGCGCGATCACGACCACGCGCTACGGGGCGATCCCGGCGTTACCTACGCGTGCGCAGGTCGAGGCGTTGCTCAACGCTGCGCTAGCGCAGCCCTGACGTTAGCGGACCAATCCATGTGCCGCGAGCTGCTGCGCGGCTTCGTTGGCAGAGCCTGCCACGGCGTGCTGTTCGCGCACCCAGGCCACCAGCTCGCTGACGCCGTCCTCGAATCCGTAGCGCGGTTCGTAGCCGATCAACTCACGAATGCGGGTGATGTCGGCGAAACAGTGGCGAATGTCACCTGCTCGAAACTTGCCGGTGATCTCGAAGTCGCCATTCCAGCCGAGCTCCTCCGCCAGAAGCTGCGCGACACGCAGGACACTGGTTGGCTGGCCGGTGCCTACGTTGAACACCTGGTAGTCCGCCGCCGGCTTGGCCATCGCCAGGCTGCACGCCTGGACAATGTCGCTGACGTGGACGAAGTCACGTTGTTGTAGCCCGTCCTCGTAGATCACTGGCGTCTGCCTGGCGAGCATGCGTCCCGAGAAGATCGCTGCTACTCCTGTATAGGGGTTGGTCAGCGCCTGGCGTGAGCCATAGATGTTGAAGAATCGCAGCGCGACCGCGGGCAGATCGTACGCGTGACCAAAAGCGAGCGCCATCTCCTCGTGATCGCGCTTGTTGATCGCGTAGATCGACGTCGGATGCAGCGGCTTATCCTCGCTGGTCGGCAGCGGCTGCAGCTCGGCTCCGCAGCGCGGGCAGTGCGGCTCCCAGTCAGCGCCGGCGAGCTGCTCGGCGGGCCGCAAGCGTGGCGCGACCGGTCCGCATGCGGTACACGCATACGCGCCTTCGCCGTAGATCGACATCGACGACGCGACCAGCAACTTCCGTACAGGCAGATTGCGCCGTTCGGTGGCCAGGACTTCGAGCAACGTGGCCATGCCGAGGACGTTCACGTCCGTATATCGGCGGACCTGGTACATACTCTGGCCGACGCCGACCATCGCCGCCAGATGAAAGATGACGTCGGCCTCGCGGACCAACGGCGTCAGCGCATTTGGATCGCGGATATCGCCATGCTCCAGGCGGTGCGCCGGATCCAGATAGGGTGGTCGGTTTGTCCCCTGGCCGTGCACCTGCGGCTCCAGATTGTCGAACAGAATGACCTCGTGGCCGGCCTGCGCGAGCGCATCGGCGAGATGCGACCCGACGAAACCCGCTCCGCCGGTGATCAGGACGCGCTCACCCATGGGGTCTCCTCTGCCTGAGTTTCGAGAGATTCATCGTGTTCAACTGCTCCTGGGATCCCGATGCAAAGTCCACACGGACCACCTGCTGTGTCAGTCGTAACGTTACCGCGGCGGCTCAGCGCCTGGCTTCAATCGCGCTGCAACGTCCGGGTTGAGCGATCGCAACCGGATCGTTACGGTGGCATCTGTAACGTTACCCGCGACCCGGGTACGCTGGGCAGCACCAGTTGGCTTGCCGCCATAGGCACGGCGTGTCCATGCAGCTCGAGCCGGCTGGTACTGGGGAAGGGGAACCCTCTGCCGGCGTGCGCTACAGTCGAGCCAAGCGCAAGGCACTCACGTGCCTTGCTTCGAGGAATCCGCTACATGGGTCATGTCGCCGGTTGGTCGCGGGGCTGGTCGCCGCCGCAGTCTGCATTGGCTTTTCCACGATCCCGGCGCTCGCCGCCAACCAACAACCCCAGCGCGACGTGCTCATCCTCGGTCCCACCGTCACTCCTGATCCGCTGACTGGCATCAGTCCCGAAGAATCGGCGGCGAACAGCCTCGGACTCAGCGTGGAGATCGCCGACAATGCCACCTGGGCCGCCAAGAGCGCCGCTGAGTTCAGCGCGTACAAAGCCGTGGTGCTCGGGGATCCCACCTGCTCCGCCTTCGATGCAGCGCCAGTCTCCGCCGCGAGTGACAACACTTCTGTTTGGGGGCCGGCCGTGTCCGGCAACGTCATCATTGTCGGCGCCGACCCCTCATGGCATGTGGTCTTCGACGCGAACTCCGACGCCCAGCAACTCATCACCAACGCGATCAGCTTCGCTTCGAGCAGCCCCGGCAAGACAGGCGCCTATATTTCACTGAGCTGCTACTACACCCTCGCCGAAGCCAGTACCCCGGTGCCCTTGCTCAACGCCTTCGGCCCGGACAAGTTCTCCGTCACCGGCGATACTCAGGGCCAGTGCTTCAACCAGGCCCACATCGTGGCCGAACATCCGGCACTGACGGGTCTAACCGACGCGAGCCTCTCCAACTGGAACTGCTCCGTCCACGAGGCCTTCGACAAGTTCTCCCCTGGTTTCCTCGTCCTTGCTGTCGCGCTTGACGATACCGACAGCCTGTTCATCGCCTCGGACCCTACTTCTGGCTCCCCCTTCGTGATCGCCCGCGGCTTTGAGCCAGGCGCCACACCCGAACTCGATAGCCTGCTGCTGTTTGGCTCAGGCCTCCTCGCCGTCGGTGGCTACAGCCGCCTCCGTTGGCGCACGCGACGTGGGACCGACTCGGCTTTTACGGCTCTGGAGTGATCTCGCCCGCACGAGCAGTCACGGCGCCCGCGGTCAGACTGACCCTGCGCGTGGTCGCCTGCCTGCTCCTGCTGGCGTCCTCCAACCCGCTTGCCGCGGCCGCCACGCCATCTCTCCCAGCAACCGCGCTGGCCGCTCCGCCAGCCCAGCCGCTCGCCGACGTCCAGCCGGGTCCCTGCCAGCTGTTCCCCATTGCCATCAGTAGCCAGACCATCTCTGCTGCTGCTCCAGGCACGACGTTCGCCAACCTGGTGATGGGCACCCTCCCCGGTCAGTACGGTTGGTTGACCTGGTCCGGCGCCACCGACCAGAACACGCTGATCACCAGCCTCACCCCACCCGGTAACACCCAGACGTACCTGGATCCCATCCACCTCTCGCCCAGCCCGCCAGTCGGTCTGGGCAGCCTGGTCGCCGCACGCGGTGGCATCACCCCAACCGCGAGCATGCTGCAGACGCTGACCACGCTGCAGAGTCAGGACATTACAGTCCTGGTGTGGGATCAGAGCCAGAACAGCCCGACCAGGCTGTACCGGGTCGCTGGCTTCATCAGAATTCGACTCGTCGGCACCAGCATCCCCAACCAGCGCATCTCGCTGACCTTCCTCGGCCCAGACCTGACCTGCGGTGCTTCCGGGCCCCCGCCGGCCACGGCGACCCTCACACCGACCGCAACCGCCTCACCGACTGAGACCGCCACGCTCACCAACACGCCAACAGCCACGAGCACGCACACGACAACGCCAACCGCCACGCACACGCCGACGCCAACGGACACGAGCACGAGCACGAGCACGCCAACGGCCACTGCCACGCAGACGCCAACCGGCACCGCGACAACGACCCGCACGCCCACCGGCACCCCTACCCCAAGCCCCACACCAACCCCCAATCCCAACGTCGCCTGCTCCGGCAGCGTCAACGACGTCTTCTGGATCAGCCCCGCCTCGGGCTCGTGGCAGACCGGGTCGAACTGGAACACGGGCGCGCCGCCAGCCGACGGCACCAATGTGTGCATCCCCCAATCCGGCATTTCCGTGACCTACTCCTCCAGAACCGCAACTGCCATTCACAGCTTGCAGAGCCACGCAACCGTGGCCATCGCCAACGGTGTGCTCTCGATCGCCGCGGACTCGAGTACCGTGGGTCTGAGCATTTCGGCCGCGGACTCCGCCTCAGGCGAAGTGACGGGCAGCGGAACGATCACGATCCCTGCTGGCGGCAGCTTCGCCTGGACCGGCGGGCAGATGTCCGGATCGGGCGCCACGAATATCTCCGCTGGGGCGACCCTCCTGTTGGGCGGTGGCGGGACAGAGTCCCTTGTCGAACGCACGGTGAACCTGGCTGGAAACGGTGTCTGGGGCGCAGGCGTCCTGTCGGCAAACACCTCCACCGTGAACATCCTCGACGGGGGTACCGTCGACGTCGAGGACGGTTTCGTCTATAGCTTCGGCACGCTCAACATCGCACCGAACGGGGTCTTCGAGAAGACCACCGGGGCTGGGACTGCCACGCTCTTTATTGTGGTCCTGACCAACCAGGGTCTAGTCGCGTCGAGACGGGGCACCCTGGTGCTGGCGACGAGTGGCACCAGCGGGGGCCGCTTCAGCACTCAGGCCGGGAGCACACTCCAGTTTGACGTGGGCGCCACCGCGCTGGGTCCAACCTCGAGCGTGAGCGGCGATGGCGACGTGCGTTTCGCCAATGGCACGTGGAACGTCGATGGCGCCTACACCATCACCGGTAGGACCACCATCGACGGCGGTACCGTGAACTTCAATGCGGCGACCGCGCAGGCATCCACGCTGGTGCTTACCACCCTGCCCTCAGGCCGCACCGGCATCCTCCGCGGCAGCGGCACGCTGACGATACCGACAGGCGGCACCTTCACCTGGATCGGTGGGCAAATGGCCGGATCGGGCGCCACGAACATCTCCGCCGGCGCAACGCTGCTCCTCGACGGTAGCGACACAAAGTCCATCGTCGAACGCACGCTGAATCTCGCGGGAAATGGCGTCTGGCGCGCAGGCACTCTGAGTGCAAACATTTCCACCCTGAACGTCATGAGCGGCGCCTCATTCGACGTCCAGGGTGACCTCTCGTATCAGTTCGGCACACTCAATGTCGCGCCGAACGGGGTATTCAAGAAGACCGCGGGATCTGGGACCGCCGTCCTGTTTATCGTGGTGCTGAACAACGACGGCCTGGTCGAGGTGGATCAGGGCACGCTATTTCTGGCCACCAGTGGCACGAGCGGTGGCCGCTTCAGCGTCCCGGCCGGGGGCACGCTCCAGTTTGACATCGCCGCCGGTACCCTGGGTCCAACCTCGAGCGTCAGCGGTGATGGCGACGTCCACTTCACCAATGGCACGTGGAATGTCGGAGGCGCCTACACAATCACCGGTACGACCACCGTCGACGGGGTGGAATGTCGGAGGCGCCTACACCATCGCCGGCACAACGACCATCGACGGCGGCTCGGTGACCTTCAGCTCGACCACCGCCCAGCCTTCCACGCGGGCGCTCGTGCTCAACAGCCTCTCCCCCAACCACACTGCCACCCTGGGCGGCGGCATGACCATTCCGACGGGCGGCACCTTCACCTGGACTGGCGGGCAGCTATCGGGAGCGGGCGCAACGAATGTCTCGGCAGGTGCAACGCTGGTCATTGATGGCAGTGCAACCAAGCGGCTTGTCGAGATGACACTCAACTTGTCCGGTGCTGGTGTGTGGAGCGGCACCGGCAACCTCGAAGGCGCATCTGGAGGCACGCTGAACGTGCTTCCGGGCGCCACGTTCGACCTTCGTTCGGATGCCGGCCTGATCCTGGGGGGCGGCGCTCTCCCGCAAGTCAACGTCAGCTCGGGGGCCACCTTCAAGAAGTCGGCCGGATCGGCCGGTAGCCTCCTGCGCGCCAACGTCAGCAACGCCGGCACACTATTGCCAGGCGGCACCCCAGGTGTGGGCATGTTGGCATCTCTGGTCACGTACTCGCAGACCTCAACGGGCCATCTGGCCATCGCGTTGAGCGGGGCGCCGCTCTGCACCACGGCGGGCAGCTTCGCGATCGATGGCCTGGCCGCGCTCGCCGGGACCCTTGACATCACGACTCCGGACGGCTGCCAACCGAATTCCGCGGCCAGCTACCGCCTGCTGAGTTTCGCCTCGCGCACCGGCAGCTTCGGGACCGTGACCAACACGCCGACGGGCTTCCAGGTCATTCACGGGCCGAGCGACGTGTCACTATCGGCCAGGTCGCCGGTCGCGATCGTCTACAACAGCACTGCGACCGCGGCAGAGATTCAAGCCATCGCCGGCTACGTGGACGAGCTTGGCTTCAGCCGGACCCTGTTCGACAAGTCAGTCACCTTTGACGATCTGAAGCCGTTCCAACTGGTCATCTGGGATGACGAGAGCTTCCAGAGGGGTGGCCTCACCAACGCCAACGTCGATACCTTCAAGCAGGTCTACGACGGCGGGATCCCACTGTATTTCATCGGCGACGACCTGGCGTTTTCCAACGTGAACCTGGATGCGGCTCGCCAGGCCACCTGGCAAGGGCTCCTCCACCTCGGTACTGGCGGGAATATCGGCGGCAACGGCACCGTCACCATCGTCAATTCAACGCACCCGGTCACCAGCGGACCCTTCGGCGCCGTTGCGAGCTACACCTACGGGTTCGACATCGACGACGCGCACCGCACCAACACCGGCGAGGTGCGACTGGCCACCTCCGGCGCAGACGACGTGCTGCTGGCATTCGAGGACAACAACGCGTGCAACCGCACAGTCACCCAGAACGCGATGGCCTTCGTCTCCGTGGGCAGCCCGGACCAGGCCAAAAAGCTGTTCAAGAACGCCGTCACCTGGCTGGTCCAGCGCTGCTCGCTGGCATCCTGCATGATCGTCCCCAGCGGCGCTCGGGGACGCGACAACGCGCGCCTCATCGGGCCGTGGCCGTCTCAATTGCAGCCCTACCTGAGTAGAGCCGACAGTCCACTCGACCTCTCCGGCCTGGGCACCACCGCCTACCTTGAGGATTTCGAAGACCACGCGCTCAACGTGCCCGGTGTGACCGCCGACCACGGCGGCCCGGCCAGCGTCACCTTTGGCCCGGGGCTGCACGATTCCGTCGATGCCGACGACGGGACAATCGACGGCAGCGGCCTGCGCGGCGACGACTTCTTCTTCGGCAATGGCGCAGCGGGGGTCACGTTCACCTTCGACCCCGCGGTGCTCGGCAGCTTGCCCACCTGTGTGGGTGTCGTCTGGACCGACGGGGCCGGTCCCACGACCTTTGAGGCCTTCGACAGCAACGGGGTCTCGCTCGGCTTCGTCACCGCCAACATTGCCGACAACTCCGTCAACGGCACAACTGCCGACGATCGCTTCTTTGGCGTCGTCTACCACAGAGGTGTACAAGCCATCCGGCTGAGCAACACCGGGGGTGGGATCGAGCTGGACCACCTGCAATACGCGGGGTTCCTCAACGCGGGTCCAACACCAACACCGACGGGGACGCCGGCCACTGCCACGCCCACGCCCACGGCAACCACAACGCCTACCATCACCCCCACGCCAACCCAGACGACCACGCCCGCGCCGACGCCCAGTGGTCCCCCGCCGGTGGCCAGCATTAGCGGTCCCGCCGATGGCGCCCGCATCACCGCCCGCACTGACATTCTCGGTGCGGCCAGCAGCGCATCTTTCG
>WNFD01006513.1_pt1 | contig 11683 bp, 13 predicted proteins | sample 5400491 | NCBI WGS metagenome assembly WNFD01 (sample SAMN13153343, study PRJNA577476) | soil metagenome | isolation source: 120 cm saprolite under Douglas fir tree site 2 hole 2 replicate 2 | place: USA:California | collected 2015-04-18 | reverse complement strand
GGTGCGGCTGTTGGGGCGCTCACGGGCGGGCGGCTGGCGGATCTATTTGGCAGGCGCAAGCTCCTGATCACAACGGCAATCATCTTCGCAGCGGGAGCAATCCTGTGCGCGGCTGCCCAATCGGCCCAGATGCTCGTTGCCGGGCGGATCATCGTCGGCATCGGAATCGGCTTGTCCTCCAGCACGGTCCCTGTATACATCTCCGAGGTTGCACCCGCTGACGCACGAGGCTGGCAGGTCTCTCTATTCCAACTCGCCATCACGGTTGGCATCCTACTGGCCTATCTTGTGGATTACGCGTTTGCACAAGTCCAGGGCTGGCGCTGGATGTTCGGATTGGCGGTGGTCCCGGCCGCGATCTTTGGTTCTGGAATGATTTTCTTGCCGGAGAGCCCGCGCTGGCTGCTTCGGCGCGGGCGCCGGGAGACCGCTCAGGCGATGCTTGCGCGTATTCGAGGGACGCCGGACATCGATGAGGAACTGCTGGAAATTGAGCGAAGCTTGGCGCAGGCCGAGGAGAGTGGGCGCCTTTCGGATTTGCTTGCACCGTCGCTTCGGTCCTCCTTGGGCATAGGCATCGGCCTGGCGATCTTTCAACAAATCACGGGCATCAACACCGTCATTTACTACGCGCCAGTCATTATCCAGTCCGCGGGAATTTCCTCCGCCTCCGGTGCAATCCTTGCGACCGCGGGAATCGGCCTCGTGAACGTGCTTATGACGATCGTCTCCATGCGGTTAATCGATCGTAAGGGGCGCAAACCTTTGCTGCTCGCCGGCATTGCCGGGATGGTTGTCACGTTGGGCCTTCTGGGGCTCGTGTTTCGCATGTCCAACCACTCGGGCGCCCTCGCCTGGCTTGCTGTGCTCGGCATGATGGCGTATGTTGCCTCGTTCGCCATCAGTCTGGGCCCCATATTCTGGCTATTGATATCTGAAATTTACCCCTTGAAGATTCGTAATTCCGCCGAAGGTCTTGCTGCGACATTCAATTGGGGGTCGAACCTCCTGATCACGCTGACGTTCTTGACTCTGGTGGAGCGGCTAGGGCCGAGCTGGACGTTCTGGCTGTATGGACTGTCCGCTGCCGCAGCCTGGATATTCTCCTATTATTTCGTGCCTGAAACGAAAGGGCGCACGCTCGAGGAGATCGAACAATTCTGGCGGACCAGATCTTCAGCCAAACCGAACAATCGTGTCGCACCATCTAGTTCGCGTCTGTCTTGAGCGCATTTTCGAACGAAGTCGCAGAGTTTAAGGCACTTCAACCCGGATCGGACGGCAGGAGCCTATGGCTTTGGCTGAGCAATGTGCTACTCGTGTGAAGGCGAAACGAAAAATCCTTCCGAGTTGCCCAAGGTCTCGATCGCCTTGGTAAGCACGTCAAAGGGTTCAGACTTAAGAACAAATCCCTGCGCTCCCGAGTCTTGTGCCATCCGCGGCAACGAGGCGAATTCATGAAATGTGAGGATAAGAATTCGTGTCGAGGGTGAAAGCGCGTGAATCTTGCGTGTAGCTTCGATGCCATTTAACTTCGGCATATCCAGATCCATGAGAACAATATCGGGATGAAGTTCGGCGGTTCTCACTATTGCCTCAAATCCGTCAGAAGCTTCCCCACATACCTCCCAGTTCGGATGGAGCTCCAGAAAAACGCGAAGCAAATGGCGAAAGGAAGGATGGTCGTCAGCCACCAGAAAACGGGTGTGTACGGGCACTTTGTCCATCTCTCGAATCCAGCAGCCAACTGTTATTGTCTTCGCAAACTGGCTTTGGGCCAACAATAGTGGGCTTCCAGCCTAGGAAACCAGAGATGGGAAGGGAAAGGAATACACTTCTTACCTCAGATTTGACCCCCACTGGCAGGTAGGAACCTCCTAGGCACGGAACATGTCAGGGCTGTCCGGACGACACTAACTCCTTTGTCTTGAGTCGGTCGGAGTTGGCTGGGATCGAGGACTCGAGACTGAGGTTACAGCGAGTTCGCTGGCATCTGGCGGGGAATGCGCGGGATACATCAAAAAATTGACAAATTCACCGTGGAATCAATGTATTTGGTAAGGCGCGTCGCCGTGATGCCCCCACCCGTTCATGCTTCGATGATTTGGTTTCGAACTGCATACCGCACGAGTTCGCTTAGGGAGTGGATTTCTAACTTCCGCATGATGTTGGCGCGATGCGTTTCGGCGGTTTTGATGCTGATGCCGAGAACGGATGCCACGTCTTTGCTGCTTCTGCCTTCCGAAAGCAATTGCACGATTTCACGTTCTCTGGCGGTCAGCCGATCGCGAATCATTTCCCCCACCTCGGGACGAGATCCTGAGTGGTTGAAACGCGCCAGCATCATCTCTGCCGCCTTGGATGTGAAGAATGGCATGTGGTTCGCCAGTTGTTCCACCGCGTGGAGGAGGTCGCGATCGGAGTCAGACTTCATTAGGTATCCGCGTACTCCAGCCGCAAGAATTTCTCGAATTAACTGGTCCGAGTTATGTACCGATAGAATCAGGATCTCCGTGCCGGGCGACACCCTTTGTATGCTTTTCGCGGCTTCCAGCCCATTCAGCTCCGGCATGGTAATGTCGAGAATCACGACATCGGGTTTTGTCTGCTCCGCTTTGGCCACGGCTTCACGTCCGGTGTGAGCCTCGTCACAGATTTCCCAACCAGGATGCGATTCGATAAGCGCCTTGACTCCACGGCGCATCAAGTCGTGATCATCTGCGATCAAGATTCGTAGATTCTTCATAATGGCGTCACGGCTTTTGTCCGAGATGCGGAATAGGTCCGATTGCCTCATTCAATCTTGCGATTCGTATTCCCTTGCATTAAGCGGCATGGAGCCCCCGAGCTTGTCAGCGAGCATTGCACGGAGCTTCCGTAAGGCTCGCTGCAATCGGCTCCTTACCCCCGAACGCGACAATTGAGACTTCCCGGCGATCTCCCATGTTTCTTTCTCTTCTAGTTCGAGCATGCACACGGCCGACCTCGACTTCGTTCCAAAACAATCGATCGCTTCCCAAAACGGTTGTTCCTCAAGTCGATGGACACGATTCAATCCAGTGCGCCTAGTGTTTCGGGTCGGGAGTGAATGCGCCGGTCAGGCGCGCGCACCAAGTCATAATCGGGCGCGCCACTCTCCAAATGAGGAATCTATCAAGATCGATGAAAAATAATCCATTCGTGCGATCCTGTAATTCCCATCGGGATAATCCTGTATCGGACTGCCATGGCCGCCCACTCTTCGCCGACCCTCTTTACTAGAGGTGGAATGTAGCCTAAACTGGTCGTACTTCCGCGGTGGTGAGCGTAGCTCAGCTGGTAGAGCATCGGTCTGTGGCACCGAGGGTCGCGGGTTCAAACCCCGTCGCTCACCCCAACCAATCCTGAAAAACAAGTGGCCTTCCCTTGGTTCGCAAGAGCAGGGCAAACTGCGCCAATTACGTGCACTGCATGGGAAATGATTTGCACATGTGGGACCCGCCGAAGGGCCTTCTCGTAGAAACCGAAGAACATATTTCCAAGGTGTTTGGCTGGCTGTTTGCACCAGCACACGGCTATCTGTTCTGTCCTACTGTGGTACCCCCGACCCCGGGTTTTCACCCCTGACAAACCCGGGGTCATATTTGTTAACTGTTTTCGTGAAAGGAGAAAATTCCCCCGGCCTCAATCAGTCCAAGGAGCCGTACGCGGAGACCGTTACGAGAAGGAATGCGAGGTTTTAAGGTATTCTAATGTATAGACGATTTAACGTGGGGTTTATAACCTCCGCGATATCTAAACGGCCTCTGAGGGGGTAAAAGGAGATTCGCGTGCCATCCCAGCCCAAATCGAACATGATTGAGATCGACCTGGAATTCGAATGGCTGCTCTGTCTCGCAAGCATGCTCCAGGCCTCTCAACGTCAACACCTAAATAAGGCCTTTGAAGCAAAGCGGCCCCTGAGATTTCCGCGTACCAAAAATCGACAGTTCTTTGAGAGAGAGTGGAAGAACGTACTCAGTCTTGCGCGGAATGCATCGTAATCCGTTCTGTTTGCTTTGGAACTCAATGCGCATTGAGTGTAGTTCAGTTGGTTGTGCATCTGCCTGAGGCGCAGAGGGTCGCGGGTTCAAACCCCGACGCTCACCCTAATTTCCCTCAATTTTTATCCTGGCTTTAATGAAGCGGAATTGACCCACCCAGTTGTGCCCCAGGGCGCTCAAATGCAAGAAGCTGGACAGCGCTTCCCCGCCGAGTCCCGCATGAATCTGTCGCGTGCTTCCGATCTTGTGAAAGGGCAAGTCTGGCCGCAGGCGGGAGACGAAGACGGCGCACGGACGGCGAGTGACACAGCCTTTGTTGCGATGGGTGAATCCGCGGGGTGCCCTTCACACCTTTCGAGGGGCGCCCGTCGCCAAATCCATGCACTGCTTGGGAAATGAATTGCACAATGTAGGACACGCTGAAAGGCCTTCCCCTTGATACCGAAGAACATATTTCCATGCATGTTTGGCTGGCCGTTTGCACTAGAAATTAGCTATCTGATCTGTCCTTCTGTCACACCCCCGGCCCCGGGTTTTCACCCCTGACAAACCCGGGGTCATTTTTCGTCAAATGATCCGGCAAACTGAGAAAATTTCCTTTGGCGGGAGGAACTGGAAGGGGCCGTGCGTGAAAACCGCCAGGAGTTGTGAGGTTGCCGATCCAATTGCGGATTGACTCTCTAACGTGGGGGTTATATCATCCAACCATGTCTGAGCGTCCCCTCAGAGGGCTGGAGGGGTGCTCGTGCCATCTCAGCTCAAATCCAACAAGATCAGGGACGACCTCGAATTCGAATGGATGCTCTGCCTCGCTAGCACATTCAAGGCCGCCCAATGGCCACACCCAACCGGGGCCGGTGGGGCACGGCGCCGCCCGGAATTTCCGCGTCCCAAAAATCGCAAATTCCTTGGGAGCAAGGGCAAGAAGGCATTCAATCGTGCGCCGAAAGAAAAGTAACCCCTCCTGTTCGCTTTTAAACTCAAGACCTACTGAACGTGGAAGACTCGACTTGTTTAGCGGCACTGTGGGGAGCAGTCCTAATTCGCTCCTGACATGCGTGAATTGTTTTTGGAATTTAGCTGCAATCAGTTTCCGTGAACCCAATTTTTCGGTCCTGATTGGGCCTTTTCCATGTGTTCCGGAGCAGAACTTTACGTATCGATGTCCTGCGTTTCTACAGTAATTGCTGTATTGACCCGAGCGCGCGCGAATTGTAATTTCGAGTCCTCCGAGGCTAACCTAACCGCCGCGGAGTGCTCTGGGGCCAAGCCACTGTTCCGGAGCACTCCGCGGAGGGCAGATTACATTTCAGTGCCAGATGAACACCCAATCGTTCGAGAAAACATTCGCCTGTGTCTAAAACTACGATACGGAATTCGCTGTATAGCAGTTTATGCGCTCTTGTGGCATATGATGAGATTCGGCGCAGGTATATTGGGAAATCAAGGGGGAGTATGCCGGCCCGTATTCTGATTGTCGACGACCATGAAGTCGCGCGTATGGGTGTGCGAATGCTGCTTTCCAATTCCGGTTCATTCGAGGTATGCGGCGAAGCCAAAAACGGTATGGAGGCGATTCGCATGGTTCCGGAACTATCTCCCCACGTAGTAATTCTGGACCTGAGTATGCCGGGAATGAACGGATTTGAAACTGCCGCGAAATTACGGGTGGTGGCACCGTCGGTCAAAATCATATTCTTCAGCGTCCATGATATACCCGCCACAGCCCGGTTGGTTGGTGCAGACGCCTTCGTCTCGAAATCCTCTGCCCCGCAAGAACTCGTCCACACGGTCAATCGCGTACTACAATTGAATTGATACTTTGAGGTTTACGTTCATTGATGTCCGCAGCGAGGAACACTCAAGTGCTCGGGCGTGTCTCGCCCTTGATCTGGGTGAGGTGCAAGATCCGCCGCGAGGCCGCGTGAAAGGAATCACGCCGGTGCATGGTGCACCGGTTGTCCCAGAGGACGAGGTCGCCTACACGCCATTCGTTGTGCCACGCGAATTCCTCACGAGCTGCATAGGACCACAACTGGTCGAGCAACGATTCGGAGTCAGTGAGGGAAAGGCCGTCAATGTAGGCGTTGCGCCTTCGCCCAAGGTATAGCAGCCGCCGCTTGGTTTCCGGATGAGTGCAGACCAGGGGATGAAAGGCGCCGGGAGACGTCAAGAGGTCATCAGCCGCAGTGAAACCTTGCCGCACGTAGCCGCCGCTGTTGTAGGTTCCATCATGCTTCAACGTCAAGCCTTCGATGCGCCGCCTCAGTTGCTCCGGCAAGGATTCGTAGGCGCGGTACATGTTGCAGAAATAGGTGTTGCCTCCCGACGAAGGCACCTCCAGAGCGTAGAGGATGCTTGCCTTCGGCGGATCCTGCAGGTACGACATGTCGGTATGCCATGATGCTTCGCCAGCGCCCAAGCTTCCGATCGGGGCACCGTTTTCCATCACGTTCGACACGACGTAAATTTCCGGATGCCCTTCAACGAAGCTGCGCCCGGATTCCTGGATCGGGGCCCAATCCAGTCCCCCGAACTTTCTGCTGAAGGCAATGAGATCGTCGTCCGTCAAATTCTGTCCGCGGAACAGAAGAACCGAGTGGTCAAGCCAAGCTCGATAGATGCTGGAAAAATCATCATTGTCAACCGTTCGCAGATCCACGCCCTGAATCTCGGCTCCGAACGCTTCTCGCGCTGGAATGACTGCAATGCTCGGACGCCTGATGGTTCCCGATGATTCTGACAGCATGGAAGAACTCCTCCCCCGTGCCATTTTCGCACGGATATTAGATGGCAAGAACCATCCAATCGCAAGCGTGATTGGGCAGTGGCACAGCCACTTTTGGGTGTGCGCCGCGTCGCTTGCTTTAAAATGAGACCGCACAGGCAAGAGTGCCTGTTGTACTGAAGCCCACATTCAAAGCCCAACTAGCCAACTATCCGTGATGGGCGCTTTCCTTTTTGAACCACTTTGATGGCTAGTTTTCGTGAGGCATGTCAGTTCAACTGAGGGCCGCGCGTACAAACCCCCACACTCGCCAATGTCACCTTGAAAGGCCCGGGGTTGCTTCGCACGAACAACGCACCCAAAACGAATGTAACCTTCCGCCACCCGCGCACATCTACCAAACTGGCTATCTCCGAGCGGGCGGTACTCCCCTTCAGGTGTCCGACCTTTATCAGGTCTGATTCATTCCCGCCGGGAGCCACACACTAAATCCAGGAGGATTTTTCATCATGAACGTACGTGTACGCTCGCGTTTCATTACCGCTCTAGTTGCCACAGGAATGGCGTTGCCGCTTTGGGTGACAGCTGCAACGGACACGCTGCATAAAACGGTTCATCTCGGTGCAAGCGCGACGGTGGCGGGGAAAACGCTTCCGGAGGGCGACTACGACCTGGTGGTCACTGGAAACCAAGCGAAGTTCGAGAGCAAAGGCAAAGTTGTTGCCGAGGTGCCCTGCACGTGGAAAACTTTGCAGACTAAGTCGGATCATGACGTAGTGATTATAGAGGCAGGCGCGGTGACTGAAATCGAATTCCAAGGCAAAACGCAGGCGATCGATTTCTAAGAGCTCTCTGCCTCTGACGTTCACGGATACGGGCTACATCGGGCACGGGCTTTACGAGCCGTCGCTATAGCGCTGGCTTTGGCGCGTCGGCGACTTTAAGCCCGCCAGAGATTGCAGCCCGACAGAAGACACGGGCCATAACCGACCGCGAAGCAATTCGCGATCGGGTGAATCGGGCGGGGAGTCTCGGTCACTTTGGGGGCGAATTCAGACGCGGGATTCCTTGCCCGACCCACAACGAAGGGATGCCGCGTCAGCCCGCGGACGCGACACCGTAGCTTTTTTCATTTTTCATCCACTCGAGAGGGCACCTCAGGGCTTAGAGGGACATCGCTTCATGCGCTAATTGTGCGCCGTTGTTCAACGGCGTTCTTCCCGTGTTTCAAATTCCCGATTCCCGCGTATAATGCCTGCGGGTCGCGGGGCATGAGGAGGAAATGGCGATGGACAAATCACGAGAGCAGGAAAATCCCGAGGCGAAAACACTGGTGGAGCGGCGCGATTTTCTGGGCGGGGCGGCGACTCTGGCGGGAACTTCGCTCATGGGCCTGAGCCTGCCGGCCACCGCAGCGGCGGCTGATGCAACGCAGGACCGAATGCCGGTGATTGCCGCGGATAAGCTGACGGACCTCCAAAAGAAGGCGATGGAGGAAGTCATTGCGGGCCCTCGGGGAACTTTCGTGGGGCCATTCGTGCCGCTTCTCCGCAGCCCTGAGTTCATGAGCCGCTTGCAGAAGGTGGGGGAATATCTTCGGTACAACACCAAGCTCGGAGCGAACATCAGCGAGTTCGTCATTCTCATAGCGGCGCGGCAATGGACGCAACAATTTGAATGGGATGCACATGACGCGCTGGCTCTGAAGGCCGGCGTGAAGCCGGAGATCATCGCCGCGGTTGCCGAGGGACGCCGCCCCGTGGGGATGTCCGCGGACGAAGAGATCGCGCATGACTTCTGCACCGAGTTGCACCATAACCGGTGCGTGAGCGACGCTTCTTACGCGCGGGTAGTAAGCAGGTTCGGCGAGCAGGGCGTGATCGATATGGTTGGCCTTTGCGGCTATTACACGCTTCTCGGGATGGTCATGAACGTGGCGCGGACACCTCTGCCCGGGGGAAAAACACAACCGCTCGCTTCCTTCCCTCATTAGTGGAAAACGAAAAATCAGCCGGACTGGTTCGGGCGATCGGGCGATGGACGCTCACAGCGCTTGTCGTCAATTCCATTGTTGGGAGCGGAATTTTCGGCCTTCCGTCTTTGGTAGCGGGCTATGTTGGCCGGTGGAGTCCTCTCGCTTATCTCATCGCCGCAGCAATAGTCGCGGTCATCATGGCCTGCTTTGCCGAAGTTGCTTCTAGATTCGGCGAGTCGGGCGGCCCTTACTTGTATGCCCGCGTAGCCTTCGGCAGGTTTGTTGGCATTGAAATGGGCTGGCTGGTGTGGCTGGTGCGGCTAACCGCATCGGCCGCTGGAGCAGACCTCTTCACAAACTATCTTGCGGAGTTCTGGCCGGCTGTCAGCGAACCCGTCACCCGGCTGGCTGTCCTAATGATTCTGATTGGCTTTTTGGCTTTCGTGAATTATCGCGGTGTAAAGTCCGGCGCGGTGGCGAGTAACGTGTTCACAGTGGCGAAGCTGCTGCCGCTGTTCTTGTTCGTGGTTGCCGGAGGAATCTTCCTTCTGCAGACGCATCCAGTGGTTCAGAGCGTAACGCCGAGTGGCACGCCGGCGCCCATGCGAAACTGGCTCGAAGTAGTGCTTGTGCTCATGTTCGCGTATGGCGGATTTGAAGGGGCCGTCGTTCCAATGGCTGAAGCGAAGAATCCCCGGCGCGACGCACCGTTCGCTCTTGGTACCGCACTCGTCACCGTAGCCATCCTTTACTGCGCAATTCAGTATGTTGTTGTTGCCGTCCTTCCAGTTGCTGCTGCGACGGATCGTCCCCTGGCCGTGGCGGCGCGCCAGATGTGGGGACCGCCGGGCGCAATATTGATTACCGTTGGAGCATTGATTTCCGTGTATGGCAACCTGAGCGCGCATTTGCTGAACACGCCGCGCCTGACATTCGCTCTTGGAGAGCGCGGCGATGCACCCTCCATTTTTTCGCGGATTCATCCGCGCTTTCGCACGCCGCACGCCTCCATTTTCTTCTTTGCGGGGAGTGTCTGGTGTCTGGCCGCTCTGGGCAATTTTAAATGGAATGTGCTCATATCATCGGCCGGACGGCTGCTTGCATACGGGCTTGTGTGCGCGGCGCTTCCCGTGCTGCGCCGTAAGTACCCGGACGCGGCCGCCTACCGGCTTCCCGCGGGAAATTTCTTTGCAGGCCTTGGAATCATTTTCATGCTCGTGCTCGTCTCCCGCATGCAGCTCGGCGGGTGGATCGTTCTCCTCGTGACGATGGCCGTTGCATTCTTGAATTGGGTTTGGGCGCGAAACCGAGTTGTGGGTGATGTTAACTTTCACTAGGGGATCGAACGCCGACCGTTCACGTTACTTCGCTTCTGCCGCAACGGTCTCCAGGGCATCGCCTATCAGGCAGGCTGCTCTCCACTCATCGAGATATACCGCACCCAGTCTGGTATAAAAGTCGATCGCTTGCGTGTTCCAGTTCAGTACTTCCCAGCGCATGCAGAAGTAATGCTCTTTCCAGGCGATCCCGGCTACGTGCGCGAGCAGCGCTTTACCGATGCCGTGCTTGCGGAAGTCCGGACGGACAAACAGATCGTCAAGAAACAATCCTGCGCGTCCTTGGAAGGTGGAATAAAACTCAAAGAACACGGCATATCCAGCGATTTGGCCGTTCCACTCGGCAATGACGGCGCGAAATTTCGGGTCGGCGCCAAAACCATCGCGGGCGATGCCTTCTCCGGTCACACTGGCCTCATGACTGAGGCGCTCAAACTCCGCAAGTTCGTGGATCAACGTCGCGAGCAGTGGCGCATCATCGACGGTGGCAGGGCGAATCGAAAGCATCGGCAAGCTCCGGGATAGAAATATTGCAAGGCGGTCATTATAGGCCAGCGCGAGGGACGTTGTCGCCGTCAAAGCAAGTAGCAACGAGTGTGGGCGCGTTCCTGACTATTGAGGGACGTCGCAAGAAATTCGTCGCGCCGTTACACGGGCGACACGCGGCACAAATTTTGGGGCGTCAAAATGTGGGTGTGCCCAGCCGCGGAGGCCATCTACATGTTTTTGCATCTTGAGCGTGACGCCAGTGAACCGATTGTTCCATATTAGATCAACGTGATTCCCGGTTTTCACTTGCCAATAGGAAGGTGCTCCAAGGCCTGATGTCGTTTGGTTTGCCAATGGAATGACGCGAATTAGAAAACCATTTTGTTCAAAACCCTCAGTACCACGCTCAGAAAGTAGTTGGATACGATTTGGGGGCGTTACGAATTGGGTATCTTCGCCGAAGGCCCAAGGCCACCATCGCCCAATTTTCAACTCATAGCAACCTGCGAACGGCAGAGTTGACGTTTCGACCCGCGTCGGCGCGCCAGTGACCGGCTTACCTTCTTGGGCAAGATATCCCGGAGAATTAACAGCAAGAAGCAGGAGGATGGCAACTCTATGAGCCGCGCCAACCATGTTTTTGACGTTCATGTTGCTCTTCAACCTTCCTATCTCCAATCTTAGACTGGTTGAGCACAATCTTCTCCCTCGGCTTGGAAAATTGACTCGAAAATGTAATTATCGCGAGAGGATTTCATGAACTATTCTCTTACCTGACGCTCGGCCACTTGGCGTCCCGGGCCGGGTTGAAGCGAATTGGGCAGCAGAAAGGCTTTCTATGAATCGCACACTCGCATTAGCGTTCGCAGTGTTTGGCTGTTCTTTCGCCCTGCGGGCACAGACTCCGCAAAAGCATGCGATTACGTTCGACGACTTGAATGCGATGCAACGCGTCACCGATCCGCAGATTTCGTCCGATGGGCGCGCGGTGGTCTACACGGTGGGGACACCGGATATGGAAGCGAATCGCGTCGCGCGCAACATTTGGGTCGTTTCGACGGCCCCGGGGAGCGAGCCGCGCCAACTGACGCAGAACGGCCATGACACGAGGCCGCAGTGGTCACCGGACGGG
>WNFD01011036.1_pt1 | contig 11686 bp, 7 predicted proteins | sample 5400491 | NCBI WGS metagenome assembly WNFD01 (sample SAMN13153343, study PRJNA577476) | soil metagenome | isolation source: 120 cm saprolite under Douglas fir tree site 2 hole 2 replicate 2 | place: USA:California | collected 2015-04-18 | reverse complement strand
CCGGACATAGAAATTGTTGGTGAAGTCGCTGACGAGTCTGAGATCAGCGAGAGCGTCAAGAAGACCTTGCCGAACGTCGTTGTCATCGCGCTCGATCAGCCGGGCATACGGCCGCGCATCTGTGACGAGTTGCTGCGCGAGCATCCGGAGGTGCGCGTAATCGCCGTGGCGCCGGAGAAAAACTACGTCGTTTATTACTGGGCTTCGTTCGAGATTTTTTCACACAATATCGAGGCGTCCGAAGAAGGAATGTTGGGCGCGATGCGAAGGAATCTTGTCACAAAGGTTGCGAACTAGAAAATTCCAGGCCCGGCCGTAAGGTGAAATCATGCCAAACCAAAACAAAATGAAGAAAAGTATTGGTTATTTGACTCTGGCCTTTTTCTTCTGCAAGGCCGGAACGAATACGGTGTTGAACAGGCCCCCGACTTGACGCAGGAAAACCTGGGCCGGGTGGCGGCTTCTGCAATTCAGATTCGAAGCGTGTTGGTTAAAGACGAAGGGCTGATGGTGGAATTGAAGCGCTGGGTAGCGAAGGAGGCTACCGATAGCGGCCAGATCGTCGAGGATTCGAATTTATCGGATCAAGCTATTTTCGAGCGCTTGGAGCAGGACATCGCATTTCGATCCGTGGCCACTCGTCTCCTGCAACGCTACGGCTACCTGATTCCAACGCCGAATCCGGACTCGGACTTTGCAAAAGAAAAAGAATTGGTGCTCAAGGAACGGGCGAGGCGTCTGGTCCAGATTGAGTCACAGGAAGATACAGAGTCGGTTCGGCCGCAGAAAAACGATCGAGATCTCGAACGCACGGCAATGTGCGATCCGCGCCATGACGAAGACTGCCCGCAGCAGTCGCAGGCAGACCGCCGCCGAAATACGCGAGCGCCCGACGGGATGTCCTCACCTGAGACGAACCCTCAAGAGGCAGCGCCAGAGCAACAACCAGCACAGAGCCCGTCGCGCATCTTGCGAGCGGACGGATTACCGCAGGCTGCAGATCCGCTGGATAGCCTCAGTGGAACTAGTTCTGGGCTGAACTTCGAGTTAACTCCCGCTTCAGCCAAGCGCGACACGAATCCTTTCGCCGGTTCTCAATCTTTGGGCCAGGGCGCACTCGATGGTTTGCCGACCGGGCGGAATTTGCCGCCCACTCCTGTTGAACCCAATAGCACCACGGAAGTCTTTACGGGAAAAAACGGAAGGGACCTGCCTTCGCGAGCAAAGTACCCGAGGGGAATGACCAAGGAGGAAGACGTGACGCCGGTGAGGATGGTGCACCGCGCGAATCCCTACGCGGATATCCCATCGCTCTACGACATGTACGTACAAGCTTCGGTGCGCCAGCGGCCAAATGAGCGTTTTGGCCTGGAGGTCTTCCGCAACACTTCGAATGATCCGCGAGCCATTCCTATGGATCTTCCCGTTGGCTCCGACTACGTCATCGGCCCCGGTGACGGTCTCCAGATCGATCTCTGGGGCGGAGTTTCTCAGCGATTGTTCCGCGTCGTCGATCGTGAGGGGCGAGTGTCGCTGCCCGAAGCCGGGCCGCTTCTTGTCAGTGGACGAAATCTGGGCGATGCGCAGCAGGCCGTGCAACAGCTGCTGAGAACCCAGTATCGCGATATCTCGGCAGATGTGTCTCTTTCGAGACTGAGGACGGTTCGTGTGTATGTGGTTGGGGACGTTGCGGAGCCGGGCGCTTACGACATTAGCTCGCTCTCGACTCCCTTGAACGCCCTGTTTGCGGCGGGAGGGATAACGCCTCGCGGCTCGCTGCGCGCACTGAAACACTATCGCGGCAAGCAACTCGTGGAAGAGGTGGACGCCTACGATCTGCTGCTGCACGGAGTCCGGTCCGATATGCGCCGCCTGGAAAACGGAGACACGCTGCTTGTTCCCTCTTTGGGGCAGCAGGTCACGGTGGACGGAATGGTGCGGCGACCAGCGATCTACGAGTTGCACGGCGAAAGTTCCCTTGCGGACGTGCTCGAACTGGCGGGGGGAATCCTGCCTACGGCGACGCTACGGCACATTGAAGTCCAGCGCGTCGAAGCGCACGAGAAGCGCACGATGCTTACACTCGATCTCTCGCCTACTGGGGACGCTGATTCAATAAAGCAAAAGCTTGACGCATTCAAGATCAATGACGGCGACGAAGTTCACATTTTTCCGATAGCGCCATACAACGAAGACGCAATCTACATTCAGGGACACGTGCTGCGCCCCGGGCGATATTCCTACAAACAAGGCATGAGCCTCTCTGACGTGATTGGTTCATATAAAGATTTACTCCCGGAGCCTGCCCCGCACTATGCAGAGATCGTCAGGTTAAATCCGCCGGACTTTCATCCCAGCGTTGAGAGTTTCGATCTGACCGCGGCCCTGGCAAATCCAGCCTCAGCGCCAAAACTGCAGCCGCTTGATACCGTTCGCGTATTCAGCCGCTACGATTTTGAGCCCGCGCCCGAGGTTTGGGTTGGCGGTGAAGTTCGCGAGCCCGGGAAGTACCGCACTTCGGGGCAAGCGCACTTGAGGGATGCAGTCTATCTTGCAGGCGGGGTGACTCAGGACGCTTCGCTGGACTCTGCGCAACTTTTCCGCACGCAGCCGGACGGCACGATGAAAATTCTGAGCGTCGATCTCCGCGAAGCCCTTGCGGGCAATCCAGTGGACAACGTAGTGATGCAGCCGCGTGACCGCTTACTGGTGCACCGCAATCCGAGCCGCGTTGATCCGCCGACGGTTTTCATTAAGGGAGAAGTGGCCAAGCCGGGGCGTTATCCACTCACTACAAACATGCGCGTCGAAGATCTGGTGCGCGTAGCCGGCGGATTGAAGAGAAGCGCCTACGCGGACAGTGCCGATCTCGCGCGTTTCGAGATGAACGGTTCTCAGAAGGGGCCGGGTGATCGGCTGGAGCTTAACCTGGCAGCCGCAATGAACGGAGATCCGAAGACCGATGTGCCCTTGCGCGACGGAGACATTCTGACGATTCGACAGCTACCGCGCTGGACCGACATTGGTGCTTCCATCACCGTGCGGGGAGAAGTTCTGCACCCGGGCACTTATGGTATAGGGCCGGGAGAGCGGCTGAGTTCTGTTTTGGCGCGAAGCGGCGGGCTTGGTCCGGAAGCCTATGCGTACGGGGCAGTGTTAATGAGGCGCGAAGTGCGCGACCTGGAGATGAAGGCACATATGGAGCTCGTGCAGCGGGTTAAAGCGGAGCAGGTAACGCTCAAAGCGCTGCCGGACACGGATGCTGACCAGAAGAACGCGAAATTGACCGCAATCGGGCAGACAGAAGCAACTCTCGCTCAACTGCAGGCGAGCGCCCCAATCGGCCGGGTCGTGATGCATATCTCGCCGGATATGAAGAGCTGGCAAAACACGACGGCAGATGTGCCGGTTCGCGATGGCGACGTGCTTATTGTTCCTAAGAAAGCCGGCTACGTAATGGTGAACGGCCAGGTTTTCAATCCAACAGCCGTCAGTTACCGGTCGGGCTACAGCGCCAAATGGTACCTCAGCCAAGCCGGTGGCGTAACACAGCTTGCGGACAAAAAAGCCGTTTTCGTGATTCGCGCCGACGGTTCGGTGATCGCCGCGAAAAACAACAGCACTGGTTGGTGGGGTGGCGATCCGATGAGCACGACCTTGCGGGCGGGAGACATGATCGTTGTGCCCGAAAAAGCGCCAAAGATCGGCGGTCGCAATTGGGCGTTGATCATGCAATCAGCGCAAATGGCTTCGTCTGTAGCTTTGGCGGTGGCGTATATCCATCCATGACGAAGGATATTTGTGATGCAGATGAGGGTCATCGTGCTGGCGTTTAGTTACGCGGCGTCAAGTCTGACGCTGACAGCACTCTCCTCTATGCCCGCACCTCCGCAAGCGCAGGAGCAGCGCGCGGTGGATGCGAAAGAGAGCAGTTCTGGTACAGAAATAAATAAAATGTCACCGGCGAAAAAAACCGCAAGCGCTCTGGAATTGGAACCGTTTGAGAGTTCACATCGGGGCTTCAGTGGACTTGGAAAGCGATTTCTAGAGGATCAGGAGCAGATCTGGACGAGTCCCACGAAGGTTCGGTTCACGGATACTCAGTGGCTTGTGCCACTTAGCGGTATCACCGCAGGGCTATTTGTAACCGACGCCACCTACAGTAGGCACCTCTCGCAGAATCCTACGACCATCAACCATTACAAGACGCTGTCAAACGCTGGAGTCGGAGCGCTGATCGGAGGTGCTGGCGGAATGTGGTTGTTGGGTCATGTCAGGCACAACGAACACTGGAGCGAGACAGGGTTTCTGGCCGGTGAAGCGGCCTTGAATAGCTTGGTCGCGGTTGAGGCATTCAAATACTCGCTGCGGCGCCAGCGGCCTTACCAAGGCGACGGAAGCGGGCCCTTTTTTCAGAGTAGCGGAACCTCTTTTCCATCGGAGCATGCGGCGGCGGCATGGTCGGTAGCGGGGGTAGTCGCACACGAGTATCCGGGGCCGCTAATGAAAATCATGGCCTACGGTCTGGCGTCTCTTGTGGACTACTCACGAATTCGTGCCCGCCAGCATTTCCCATCTGATGTCTTCGTCGGCAGCATCATGGGCAACCTCATCGCCCAGAATGTCTACAGTCGCCATCACGACCCCGGACTAGGCGGTGAGGCTTGGAGATCGATCAGCCAAGTCTTTCGTGGCAATGGAACACTCACTCCCGCGAATCAGGGATCGCCATACGTCCCGCTCGATAGCTGGATCTATCCCGCCCTTGACCGACTGGCAGCCATGGGTTTAATCAATAGCGCGTTCGCAGGGATGAAGCCCTGGACGCGCAATGAGTGCGTTCGCCTCTTGCGGGAAGCTTCTGAGTCGGTCGAAGGAGAAGGCCGCGGCGGGGCGGAGGCAGAAAAGATCTTTCGCTTTCTGGAATCGGAATTCCGCGAAGAGTTCGAAGGTCGCGGCGACGATTCTCCTGTTCGTGCGAAGGTCGATTCCCTCTACGCCCGCGTGACCGATATTTCCGGGGAGCCGTTGACCGACGGCAACCATTTTGGGCAGACCGTCATCAACGACTTTGGCAGGCCGTACCAGGAAGGATTCAACTTTGTCGATGGCTTCTCCGTTTCGGCTGTCGGCGGACGATGGGCCGGGTATGTCCGTGGTGAATACGAGCATGCACCCTCGGCGCCCTCGCTCTCCGCGAGTGCTCTGCGATTCATCGGCACAGTCGATCCGCTCCCGACCGTTCCTCTCGCAACGCCAATCCCAGCCGTCAATCGTTTTCGATTGCTGGATGCCTACGTCGGTTTGACCTTCGAGAACTGGCAAGTATCATTCGGAAAACAAAGTCTCTGGTGGGGACCGGCGGCAGGTGGCCCGCTGATGTTCAGCGACAACGCCGCGCCCATCAACATGTTCCGCATCAGCCGCGTTTCTCCGTTCAAGCTTCCCAGCATCGCCGGATTGCTTGGGCCGATTCGTGTCGAGTGGTTCCTCGGGCAATTCGAGGGACACCAGTTTGTCTTCCAGGACGACACCGGTCTCGTCGGCCAACTGGGTCAATCCCTGAGCCGCCAACCCTTCCTCCAGGGGCAGAAAATCAGTCTCAAGCCCACGCCGAATTTTGAATTCAGTGTCTCCGTAACCGTAGTGTTTGCGGGCGGTCCGTCGCCGCTCACCTTCCGCACTCTCACGCGTAGCTATTCTATCGGCCAGGGCGCCAATGGGGTGCCGGGTGGGGGGGATCCCGGTGATCGGCGCTCCGGCGCGGACTTCAGCTACAGGGTTCCCGGTTTGCGAAATTGGCTCACTTTCTACGGTGAGGCTTTCAATGAAGACGAGTTTTCACCAGTCGCTTATCCGCGCAAGGCGGCTATCCTCGGAGGGCTTTATGTTTCTCACTTCCCGGTTCTCTCCAAGCTCGACCTTCGCGTCGAAGGCGGCTCGACAGTTCCACCCGATTTTCCTGGGTGCAATGGCTGCTTCTATGTCAACACGCGTTATCCCGCCGGCTCTTACCTGAATTCCGGAAATCTCGTTGGCAGTTGGCTGGGCCGCGCCGGCCAGGGTGAACAGGCTTGGAGCACCTACTGGCTCACTTCGCGCGACAAGATTCAATTCAACTACCGCCACCAGAAGCTCAGCACTCTCTATATGCCGCAAGGAGCGACTTCGAATGACGGGGGAGTGCGCGCCGACTTTTGGCTTGGTTCTCGCGCCATGCTTTCCGGCTCCGTCCAATATGAGAAGTGGAACTACCCGGTGATTGACCCATTGCCGAAGTCCAATGTTTCAACTTCGGTTGAACTGAGTTTCTGGCCCCGCGGATGGAGTCTGCATGCTCACTAGGAGCAAATGCTCTCCCATATCTTTGGTTTTGGGTTCGAGCGGTAAGGGTTTGAAGGCAAGCATGAATCACACATTTTCAAGGGCGAACCGGTTTGATCGGGCGCGGTTCGCCGGAGACGCGCTCCGAGTCGGGCGTACTTCGCAAAAGCGCGTGGGGGCATGGCCATCCAGTCCGCGCGCGAGAAGAGCGAGAGGACAAGGATTCTGATGCAGACGGGTACAAAACAGCAGCACGAACTCGCGCCGCCGGAATTGAAGGAAGTTTTGGCGCCGGAAGTCGCTCCTCAGGACTCTGCGGAGAGTCTCGTCGTGCGCCTCGGCCTGCTCTGGAATAAACGGCAGCTTATGGTTCGTGCTGCGCTCTTTGGCCTGGCCTTCGGCGCTATTCTCGCTTTTCTTCTGCCCAAGCGATTCGAATCCACTACCCAGCTCATGCCGCCTGACAATCAATCCAGCTCCGGAATGGCCATGCTCGCTGCTTTGTCGGCCAAGTCCGGCGGTGGCCTCGGTGCTTTTGCCGGAGATCTCCTCGGAGTGAAAAGCTCCGGGGCTTTGTTCATCGGCATCCTGCGCAGCCGTTCTGTCGAAGACCGGCTGGTTAGTCGATTCGAATTGAAGAAAGTCTATTGGAAGAGCACCGAAGCCGACACGCGCCGCAAGCTCGAGGAAAACACCAGCATCGCGGAAGACCGCAAGAGCGGCATCATCACCATTACGGTGACCGACGGCGATCCAAAACGCGCCGCGGCTCTTGCCCAGGCGTACGTCGATGAACTCGACAAGCTGGTCGCCGAACTTTCCACGTCTTCCGCGCATCGTGAGCGCGTTTTCCTGGAGGAGCGCCTCACCGCCGTCAAGCAGGAACTCGATCGCACCTCGCTCCAGTTCAGCGAATTTTCCAGTAAGAATGTGGCGATTGACATCAAGGAACAAGGCCGCGCCATGGTGGACGCCGCCGCTAACCTCATGGGCCAGCTCATCGCCGCCGAATCGGAGGTGAAAGGCCTGGAAGAAATCTATACGCCGAATAACGTTCGCGTGCGTGCCGTACAGGGGCGCATTTCGGAATTGCGCAAACAGCTTAAGGATTTGGGCGGCAAAGAAGGCACGGACGTTTCCAGTCCGGGAGTTGCCGGGGATACGCCTTATCCGAGCATTAGAAAGCTGCCGCTTCTCGGCGTGAAATATGCCGATCTTTATCGACAGACAAAGATTCAGGAAGCCGTATATGAATCGCTCACGCAGGAATACGAACTCGCTAAAGTTCAGGAAGCAAAAGAGACGCCGAGCGTGAAAGTTCTGGATGCGGCCATGGTTCCGGAGCGGAAATCTTTTCCGCCGCGGCTGTTGATCATGACGCTTTGCACTTTGTTCGCGGGGATGGCGGCGATCGTTTTTGTGCTGGGGCGGCAGCGCTGGCAGGAAACGGATGCGCAAGCGCCGGGGAAATTACTGGCTCTGGATGTGTATCAGACAGTAAACTCAAAAATGCCGTGGGCGGCGCCCAACGGTTCCCGCTTGCAAGCCGTGGCGCACCGCGTGTGGACGCGCGTGGCGCGGCAGGACGACTCCGCGGAGCACGACCAGAATTCGTAGAAGTTGCTGTAAGTTGTTGATAGAAAAACGGTTAAGTGCATTTTGGCCCTGTGGCTGACGGGGCGAAGCTGTATCCCAGGGGTTTGGCGGGGGTTGAAAATGGGCACGGTTATTTCTCCAGTACGCGAATATTCTCCGGAGGCGCTGTTGCCTTTGTCGTACTTGCAGGAATGCTGGTACGCCGCGTACACCTGCGCGAACCACGAAAAACGGGTCGCGGAGGAGCTGACTGTGCGCGAAATGCAGCATTTCCTGCCGCTGTACCGCAGCGCGCGGAGATGGCGGGACCGTCGGGTGGAACTGGAGCTGCCACTGTTTCCGGGATACGTGTTTGTGCGGCTGGCGCTGCGGGATAGGTTGCGGGTGTTGCAGATCCCGAGCGTCGTTCGCCTGGTCGGGTTTGGCGGATTGCCGACGGTTCTGCCGGATACGGAAATGGAAATCCTGCGGTCGGGGCTTTCGCAAAGTCTGCGCGCGGAGCCGCACCCTTTCCTGAACGTGGGGCGGCGCGTCCGGATAACCGGGGGACCGTTCGCGGGGCTGGAAGGCATCCTGAAGCGGAAAAAGAGCGGTCTCCGCGTAGTTGTTTCGCTCGAGCTGATCCAGCGGTCCGTCGCAGTGGATGTGGACGCGGCCGATGTTCGGCCAGCGGCCGCGTAGGGAACGGTACCCCCCCACCCCCATGTTTTTTGTAAGTGCGCATTCTAAAGGGGTTACAGGAGAATTTTCTGTAAGTGCGGATTCTAAAGAGGTTATAAGTCCTGTGTTTTCCGCACTTCGGAGGGGGCCTCGTAAGTGCAGATTCCAAAGGGTTTGCGGCTGTGCGAGGAAGGCTGTAACCCTTTTGTTTTCTGCAGATCCGAGGGGGCTCGGAACTGCGCATTCCAAAGGACTTAAAAGGAAGACCGGCAGGAGCGAGCGCGACGGAGTGGCTTGGCGGTGGTTGCGGTTAGAACGAGGTTTGATGGGAACGCTGGTGCTACGCCTCTGCGGAACAACTTCTTTTGGATTCTTCTGGGCAGAGGCGTTCAAGCGGCCAGCCAGTGGGGCATCGTCATCGTTCTCGCGAAACTTGGGAACGCGGAGATGGTCGGCCGCTACGCGCTGGCCTTGGCAGTTGGTGCGCCTGTGATCTTGTTCTTCGAACTGAAACTGCGTGATGTCCAAGCCTCGGATGCGAACGACCGGCATCATTTTAGAGACTATCTTTCTCTTCGTTCATTGATGGTCGCATTGGCCTTGGTCCTGATTGCCGGCATCGCTTTAAGTTCGGGTTACCCGCGTCAGGCAATAGCGGTGATCCTGGCGGTGGGGGTTTGTAAAGTGGTGGAAAGCATTAGCGATATCCTGTTCGGGCTGATGCAAAAGCACGAGAAGATGCAATACATCGCAGCCTCCCTCGTGCTGAAGGGTTTGCTCTCACTGGTGGCTCTGAGTTTCGTCTTATACCTATTCCGAGATCTCTTCTGGGCGGTGGCGGCGATGCTCGGCGTATACGTGGTGGTGCTGCTGGGATTCGATATCCGGAATGCGCGGCACGTGTTGAGCATAAGCCATTCAGGAGAGAGCAACGGAAATCAGCAACCGTGGTATCAGTGGGAAGAACTGCGCTCACTGGCGCAACTGGCCTTGCCGGCTACTTTGCCGCGGTTTCCTACCTGCCATTTGCGGGTGCGCTGGCGATTGAAGCAATGGGGCAGTCCGCCCTGCCCCGTCTGGCGCGGTACTACCGAGAAGATTTGCCAGCCTATAGACGGCTCCTCTCGAAGTTGTTGGGGCTTGGAACGGCGCTTGGGTTGTGCGGAGTTCTGTTTGCCGTCCTCCTGGGGCCCAGGTTTCTCATGTTGGCCTACCGGGCCGAGTATGCCCGGTATTCTGGCGTGTTCACGTGGATGATGCTGGCCGGCTGCATGCTTTACCTTTGCTCGATTGTAGGAATCGGTTTGACCGCGGCGCGCGTGTTGAAAGTCCAGATGCGCATCGCCATGGCGGTTTTCGCAAGTAGTGTCCTTGCGGCACTTTGGCTGGTGCCGGCTTATGCGGAACGCGGAGCGGCGTGGAGCTTTTTGACCGGTTGCGCGGTTTGGTTCGTGCTCTGCGCGGCCGCAGCGTTTCAAGTCATGGCCGGTTCGCCGGCTGTGCATACCGAAACGCTGTCGGTCCCATCGAAAGTCGGATAAAGGAGTGCGCTGGTTGTGACGCAGGCTGCTCGCGCGATCTCGATTGCAAACATTCCGGGAGGCCGAATCCTGGGGATGTCCAATGGAACGATCTTGAGCATTGGCATCTTCGGCTCGGGGCTCATCGTCTTTTTCGGCGGTGGGCCCCTAGCCGGTGTGATTGGACTGGCTTGGCTGACGGTTTCTGCGCTCGTCGTCAGCCGCCTCAACCTCTTGCACCCTTATACTTGGTATTGCCCGTTCTTCTTCCTTTATGGCGTTTCCACGCCCATCCTGGCTTGGCTGGAAATCAAAGAGGACGTGAGCTCGCTTCACGAAACCGTCGTTATGGAATGGCTCGCTCTTTGCTCGTTCCTTCTGGCTGTGGGATACCTCAAGAATAGGCGGCCAATCTCGCCAAAACCGATTCCAGAGATCGAGAGACCGGCTTGGTACCTTTTTCTGGCCGCGTTCGCAGTGTCTAGTGTTTACCTGGCGTATATCTGGAGCAGTGGTTTGACTTCCAAGTTTGAAATCATACTTTCGACTTCCGTGCTTGGGCACCTCAATCCGGCGTTTTCCGTTCTCGCTCTGGCGTACGGGATACTTCTGGCGATTTCTCTGGTGCGTAAGCGGATTCCGTGGGGGTTGCTGTTCTTCGTGATTGCGTGGCACCTGCTCTCGTTCCTCATCACTGGAGAAAGAGCCGTTCTGCTTCGGGTTCTTTGGATTACATTTCTTCTGGTGCACACCCTCTATCGCAGAATTCCAAACCGCGTACTGGCCATGGTGGCCATCTGCGTGCTGCTTCTACTGCCCGTCTTGCAAGAGCTTAAGAATGTTCTTATCCGGGATACGCCCTTATCTGTCTCACTAGCCAGTCCTTTCGTGAGCGTGCTCGCAGATGAATTCCTGGCAGGGTCAGAGAATCTCCAAACGGTCATTCAGAATCCTCCGCGGCACTACTATTGGGGCGAAACTCTATGGTGGGACGTGAAGCAGGCGTTGCTTCCCGGCTTTTTGCTCCCGTCGGGAACCGGGCCTGCACCCACCCTCCGGTTCAATGAGGAGTTCTTTCCAGATGTCGTGGCACAAGGAGGAGGCCAGGGATTTACGCTCGTGGGGGAGGGCTACATGAACTTCGGTGCCGCAGGAGTGGTTCTCTGGTTCGTCCTGCTCGGTGGGTTTGTAGGCTATCTCTACCGGCAGAGCGCGCGCAATCTGGTATGGCACACGATGTACATCGTGACGATGCCACTCGTCGTTTACATTACGCGCGCGGACTTTTCCAATCTTCTCTCCCAATTCGGGAAGCATGTTGCATTGCCTGCGGTTGCGATCTATGTGGGAACAAGATACTTCGTCAATGGAGGATCAAATCCGAGGCAACCTCTGCGTACGGTGCCTGGCAGTTCGTCTACGTAGTTGATTCCCGCGTGCCTATTATGAGACGCACTCTAAGAAGGAATGTACTCGGTCTGGCGGCGCGCCTTCGATTCATCCCGTCAACCATCCTGCACGTTCGAAACTGGTGGACTTTGTTGGTAACCCTGGTGACGCTCCGCGATCGCCCAACAATCTATCAA
>WNFD01006511.1_pt1 | contig 11686 bp, 13 predicted proteins | sample 5400491 | NCBI WGS metagenome assembly WNFD01 (sample SAMN13153343, study PRJNA577476) | soil metagenome | isolation source: 120 cm saprolite under Douglas fir tree site 2 hole 2 replicate 2 | place: USA:California | collected 2015-04-18 | reverse complement strand
GCCGGAGATCGTCCAGCATGCGTTGACGGAGTGGGGTCATAGGATCCTCCTTCCTATGACCAACAACGCTAGCCCCGCCGTTCTCCTCTCGTCACACCACCACGATCCATCCGCCGCGCCAGCGGCTTAGTCCTTACGGACTATTCGGAAACAATCGTGCCGGTTATCGAACCACTGCTGTGACTTCGATCTCTACCAACCATTCTTCGGATGCCAGCGACTGAACCCCCACGAGAGTTGCGGCGGGAGGTTTGGCGTCGCCCATGAACCGTAGGCGTGCTGCCCGGATATCGTCGCGCATCGAAGGCTTGTAGTTCACGACGTAGGTGGTCACTTTCACGACGTCCTGAAACGTGGCCCCGCTGCCGGCGAGTGCGAGCCTCACATTTTCCCAGGCCTGGTTCAACTGCGCTTTCAAGTCCCCTTTGCCCACCACTTCGCCCTTGGCGTTTACAGCAACCTGGCCGGAGAGCCAGATGATGGTTCCAGGCCTGGCCGCTACGGCCTGCGTGTATGCCGGTGATTTGTTGAGTCCCGGAGGGTCGATGTGCTGAATGTTCTGTGCAAGCAGGAGGCTAACAGGACAGAAGAATACGAGGAACGCTTTGCGCATGGCTCAGGCTAGCAGTCCTGATGCGTCATTGGCCACGGATTTGTTGTCAGGTAGAAGTTCCATCTTCGCCGACTGGAAGTCGATTCGTCATGAATGACAGTATCGCTGGACATGATGCGGGACTGAGAAGAACGCAGGATTATCTGGCCGCGAGGGCGTGGGTGTAGTTGCGGTCGAGGCTGAGGGCGAGGTAGTAGAGGTACTGTTCCTGGGTTATGGTGAGGGAGCAGCCGTCGATGAGTTTGTCGAGGTCGGCAGGAGAGAGTTTGCTCAAGTCTTTGTTTTTGATCATGGGGGCGAATGCCTGATTGTGGAGGCGGAGGTAGTGGGTCGCGCTTTGATCGACGATCTCCTGCTGGATATAGACGAGGGAGTAGCGCTGCACGTCGGGGTAGGGCATCAGAGCGAGTGCACCGGTGTCGCGGGCGGTATTCCACGCGGCACGGAACGGGCCATCCCACTCCCAGTACATGTTGAGTTGCTCCGGGTTTTTGGAGGGACACCCGGCTTTTTGTGTTGGGCCGGCCGGGTTTTTGTGGACTCAAAAGTGAGTGTCCCCACGATACTCGCGATGAGGCCGCGAGGATCATGGGGCACCCGCGCGGTGTTACTTCAGGGCCTGTGGGTCGATGGTGTTTTCGTTGGGTCCGCTGTTGGCGGCGTTGAGGCGATCCGCGGTTCTTCGGCGGGCGGCGGCCATCCCTTGCGAATCGAGTTCCGATGGCAGGGGACGGAGAGTGTCGATGAGGTTCCAGGTGATGGTATGGGGCCGTTCCGGGTATTCATGGGCAAACCGGCCGAAGGAGTAGCCGAATACGATGTGCTTTCCGAGAGCGGTCAACGTCAGCTGGATGACCTGGTCAAGCTGTTGCGGGGAGAGATGGGTGGGGTCGCTGTCGAGGAGATCGAAGCGGTGGGCATCGTTGATGGCGTTCCAGGCGTCGAGGGACTGCTGACTCATCGTCGTCATGAGCCCGTAGTACTCCTGGTTGGAGTCAGCCTCTTCGAGCGGCATCAGCCGGACGACGCCTTTCTGCTGGGCGGCGTCCCAAACGATGTGCCTGGAGGGGTGGCGTCGTGTCGGGTTGGGGCGCTGGCGTCTGATCTGAACTATCTGGACTTTGATCTGGCGTGCGATCGGGCACAGGCTGCTCAGGTGAAGAAGTGGGTACGAGAGAGCTTAGACTACCAGTGATTAGCTTGGCGATTGTAATCTGTAGGACGTAGCTCTACGGAGCGGGAGAGGATTTTTTTGTATGAGTGATGAGTTCATTCCGAAAGCAGGCTCGATCAAAATAGGCGGACTGAGCCGGAAGGCGGCGAAGCTTCAGGCGCTGCGCGAGAAGGCTGCCCACATCAAGAGTGGCGCGAAGCCCGCCCCGGGGGCGTCCATGCAGTCGTTCAAGGCGAAGGATTCGTTTGCCGGAACGAAGAAGACTACGTTTCAGCGGAAGGCTGTCTAGAAGATATGTCCTGCCGGACGGGCCCACTACGCTCAGTCACCCCGCAAACGAAGACCTGTTTGCGGGGACCCCGATTCGGGCGGTCACTTCGTGACTTGTATACCTTGTCGTTGCTTACGAAGTGATGTGGGGCTCCCGTTGGTCGGCGCGATCTTTCCTCCGACCGTGATCTTCTAGCTGAAGAAGTGAGGGACGAAGGAGCTTAGGTTGTCGGTGATGGGGCTGAAGGATTCGCGGACGCCCATGCCGCAGCAGTCCTGGTCGATCATCCAGAGGCCGAGGACGGTGTGGCGATTGTCGAAGACGGCAGGTGGAGCGAGGGCCTGAACGATCTGCTTGCCGTTGTAGGGGCCGGGGGTGGAGACGACGGTGGCGTTGTCGCGGACGAGGGTGATGTTCGCGCCTTCGCGGGACATTAACGGTTTGCGGATGTAATTCGTCATCGTACCGGGTGAGTCGAAGTGGGCTTCGAGGAGGAGCTCGTGGTTGGGGTAGAGCTGCCAGAGGATGGGGAGGATGCCCTTGTTGGAGAGGAGCATCTTCCAGATGGGCTCGATCCAGCGTGTGCTCTGATAGGTGGCGATGGCTTGGGGGCCGAACTCCTCCTGGAGCATGGCCTCCCAGGGGTAGAGCTTGAAGATGGAGAAGATGGGGTGGTCGTCGAGGTCGAGAAAGGCTTGCTGCGCGTCGTTCCAGCCGATGTCCTGCATGCTGAGCTGGCGGGTGTCGAGTTTGGCCTGTTGCGCGGTGTCGCGGAGGTAGGTGACGGTGAGCTGGTCTTCCGCTGAGTTGCCGGGATTGTCGGGGTTGTCGAGCGCGGCGAAGTAGATGGGCTTGGAAAGGTAGGGATCGATGTCTTTCCACTTGGCGATGAGTTTTTCGTGGATGGAGTTGAACTGGTCGGGCTTCGAGGAGACGAGCGAGCGCGGCATGTCCTTGAGCCAGTGCCATTGGACTACGGCGGCTTCGAGGAGGGACGTGGGGGTGTCGGCGTTGTACTCGAGGAGCTTGGGGGCGCTGCGGCTTTGCGCGCCTGCCCAACTGAGGTCGAGGCGGCCGTACAGGGCTGGGGGCTCGTTGTTCCAGGCCCACTCGATGGCTTCGATGGCGAAGTCGGGGATGTCGAGTTCGGCGTAACGCTTTTTGTCGATGATGTGCTGGGCGGCGGCGAGGCACATCTCCTGGAGCTGGTAGCCGGCGGCTTCGAGGGTGTCGATTTCGGTGGCGGTGAATTGGTAGGCGGCGGATTCGTCCCAGTAGGGCTGGCCATTTTCGAGGGTGTGGAAGGTTAGGCCGACGGACTCGACTTTTTGCTGCCAGTTGTCGCGAGGGGTTAGGGGGATGCGCTGCATTTATTCTCCTGCTCCTGTCATTCTCCGGCGCCGCCGCCGTGACCGCTTCCGCTGCTGGTGGAATGGCTGCCGCCTTCGGCGAAGGAACTGCCGAAGCCTCCGCGGCTGGTGTAGCTGCGGCCTGGCGTTGGGGAGTAAGAGCCGCCGCCGACCTGGCTGCCGAGGGCGTAGCCGCCCCATCCGCCGTAGTAATAGTGGTAGGGGAAGAAGGGAATGTAGCCTCCGTTGCCGTCGGGTCGCTGCTGGGGCTGGTTGGGCTGGTTCTGGCAGAGGCTGTCGTCGACGACGTTGTTGTGCTCGTCGACGCAGCGCTGCATCTCGGGGCGGCGGCACCCGGTGAGGAGGGAGAGGGCGGCTGCGGCTAGGAGTGGGGCGGCGACTTGGGTTGAGCGGCGCATGGAAGTCAGAGATAAGGCTGCACTAGAGTATCAAGCCAATTGAACGTTAGTTGGAATCGATTACCAATGATTTGAGGAGATCGTCGAATTCAGCGCGGGAACGAGCGTATATATCTTGGTTTGCGTCCAAGGCGACGAAAGTGTACAGAGGGCCATTGAAGCGCTGGAGAGTTTCTTCAGGTGTGTAGAAGGTTGGTTGGCCCGAGCCGCTCGGTGCTTTCGGTAACGGTAAAGGTGTTTCGAAGCGAAGTCCCGGGTAGGCAGGCTGCTCGCTTTGAAAGAAGACAGCGAGAAGATGAGCGCCGCCCTCGCTTTTGTAGAGCTTGTCCGTGATGATTTCAAAGGCGAGGCAGGTCGCGACCGGACAAGGAACTCCCGTTAGCGGAGTTTTGCCTGCATAGCGCGGATTGTTCAACATGCGTTGCGAGTAAGCTTCGAGGGATTCGGCCTCACGAGGCATTTGGGTCAAGACGAGAAGACTAGCCGTGGCATAGCCATCGCGGGTTGGGTATTTCTCTGAAGTAACGATGACGGTACACGAGCCTTTTGACACGTCGTTGATGCTGACGGGTGAATTTGCTTTGGCTGTGAAGGATTCTCCGCATATGTTGCTGGTAAAGCGAACGTGATCTCCTGCCTGCTGCGCGTACCACGCTTGTTTGGCTAGATACGAGGTGGTGGGATCGCTCTTTTTGATGCGATTGCGCGCGATCTGCTCCAGTTGAGGATCATTTGGTGTTCCATCAGCGGCGTGTTTTGCATTGTCGTAGGCTCGAACCGCGTGCATTGGCATGCTTGTGACGCCGGCGCAGTTGGCGTAGTCCTGCCAGAAGGCACCAGGAAGCGAAGTGGAGGATGTTTCGACGCGCAGGAGCTGCTGCATGCCGCCGACTGGATTGTTGGATTGACATTGGTGAATTCCGAGGAACCATGCGGCGCGGAAGTCCTCGCTCGCTTGTGCCTGAAGGAGTTTCATAGCGGGATCGTAGGCTTCTTCAATGTCGAGGTTGTAGGCGAGGTGGGCTACGAGTCCAGTGAAGAGTTGGAGTTCCTTGTTGGTGGGAGCTTGCTTTTGTGCGTTTTTCGAGTGTTTGGAGGGCTAGCAGAAGACGTGATGCCACCTGGTCTTTGGGAACAGGGAAGCGCCACTTTGCTTCGTAGGTTCGGGCGAATTGATCGATTGGGAGCAGATCGGAGTAGGCGCTTTGGACTGGGGCGTCTTGCGGGAGTTTGGTGCGATCGACCTGACGGATTTGGGAAAGGGCAGGTGCGGTGAATGCGAACAAAAGAGCGATGCTTCGGATGAGCAGAAGAGGGACCCGTGTCGAGCGTTTCATGGACGCCTTGTTATAACACGATGTCAGAAATTCGCAGCCGAAAGTCTGGGGCGGAACTTGCGACGTGCGGTTCGCTTCGCGAATGCCCACCTTAGCGACGATGAGACTGTCGCGAAGATGGGGAACCCGGTTTGTTGGCGATGTCTATTTGGCGTGGTCGGCGAAAAACTTCTGCGCGGCGATCAGGCCTTTGCCGAATTCGAAGTTGGGGAGGGGGAGTTTGGTTTTGGCGATGACTTGTTCGAGGGCGCCGATGATGGCGATGGTGTCCATGTAGTCGAAGAAGCCGAGGTGGGCGATGCGGAAGAGCTGGCCCTTCATCTCGCCCTGGCCGTCGGTGACGATGGCGGCGAATTGCGATTTGAGGCCCTTGACGAGGGTGCCGGAGTCGGTGCCTTCGGGGGCGACGATGGCGGTTGCGGCTGCGGCTTCGGCGCCTTTGGGGGCGAAGAGTTTGAAGCCGAGCGCGGTGGCTGCGGCGCGGGTCATGGCGGCGCAGGTTTCGGCGTTGTCGACTAGTTTTTTGCGGCCTTCGGCGAGGTTGCCTGCGGGGTTGTCTGCGGTCGCGGCTTGTCCGGCGATGTAGTTGAGGGCCGCGCCGAGTGCGGCGATGAGCGCGACCGCGGGGGTGTAGGCGGATTCACCCTTGGCGGCGTTCTTGCGCTCCTTGCGGAGGTCGAAGTAGTAGCGCGGGTTGTAGGTGGACTCCATGCGGTCCCAGGCGCGGGGGCTGATGGCGAGGTAGCTGAGGCCGGGGGGAATCATGACGGCCTTCTGCGAGCCGCCGATGAGGACGTCGATGCCCCAGGCGTCCATGTCGAGGTGCGTGGTGCCGAGGCCGGTGATGGCGTCGACGATGAGGAGGGCTTCGGAGTTTTCCTGCTTGAGGAGTTTGGCGATGCCTTCGATGTCGTGGCGGACGCCGGTGGAGGACTCGGTGGCCTGGACGAAGACGGCGCGGGTTTCGAGCTTGAGGGCGGCTTTGATCTGGTCGAGGGTGAAGGTCTGGCCGTAGGGGACTTCGACGACATCGGCGTGGCAGCCGAAGGCTTTGACGAGGGAGGCCCAGCGCTCGCCGAACTTGCCGGCTGTCAGGACGAGGACGCGATCTCCCGGTGAGGTCAGGTTGGAGACGGAGGCTTCCATGGCGCCGGTGCCGCCGCTGGAGAGGATGATGACGTCGTTTTTGGTGCCGACGAATTCTTTTAATTGCGCTAAGACGCGGGTGTAGAGGGCGCGGAACTCGGGGGTGCGATGGTGGATGTCGGCGGCAGCCATGGCGAACTGGGCGGCGGGGAGGAGGGGCGTCGGGCCAGGAGTGAAGAGGCGAGTTTTACGGATCATGAAGTTATTGTAGCGGTGTCCTGCCGGACGGGCCCGCTGCGCTCCGTCACCCCGCAAACGAAGACCTGTTTGCGGGGACCCCGATTCGCGCGGCCACTTCGTGGCGGGTGTACCGGTCTGGGTGAGGTGAGTGCATGGGGCCTCGCGTTGCTCGGCGGTGATTGTGCGGATTGGCGAGGGCCGGTGCCGAGCGGTACTTATAATTAGGGATTGGTTTGATGGAGACGAGGGAACGATGACGATTGGCGAGAGGGTGCAGGCGGATATTGTGGCGGCGATGAAGGCCAGGGAGGAGCATAAGCTGACGACGCTGCGGATGGTGAAGTCGGCACTGAAGAACAAGGAGATCGATAAGCGCGAAAAGCTGACCGACGCTGAGGAGTCGCAGATTTTGACGACGCTGATCAAACAGCGGAAGGAGTCGGTGGAGTCGTTCACTAAGGGTGGGCGGCCTGAGTTGGCCGCGAAGGAGCAGGCCGAGATTGGGATGATCGAAGGTTATCTGCCGCAGGCTGCGGGGGAGGATGTGATTCGTGGCGTGGTGCAGGGCGCGATTGCAGCGATGTCGGAGAGTGGGACTAAGCCGGGGCCTAAGGATATGGGGACGGTGATGAAGGCGGTACAGCAGAGGATTCTGGGGGATGGGCTGCGCGCGGATGGAAAGCTGGTGAGCGAGATGGTGAAGGCGGAGCTGGCGAAGTAGGTCGTTCGCAGGCCGCCGCTGAGTGGTGGCTTCAAAGCCACACGGAGTTAGTCCAACTGCAGCCGATGAACGATATCTTCTGGTGAAGGCCATCCCTCGACAACAGAGTCCGACATGTAACCCGGATGGGGCCGATACCCTTTCGGTGCGTCTTTCGATTCGATGGGGACGGTTGCGGGAGGGAGCCACTCCTCGATGGCGGACATGCGTGCGACGGGATAGGTGCGGCAGCGCAGGATGGCCGCAAGGTGCATGGGGCCGGAGTCGTTGACTATCACGCGGGAGCTTGCGCGAAAGGCATCCACGAGATCTTGATTGATGAGACGGCGAACATCCGTCTCGGCGATTCCGGCGGGTAGCGGGTCGCCTGGTGCTGCGACGATCTGGACGCGGTGGGTCCGAGTCAGGATATCTATCAGCTTCGCTACGTGCGGGTATTGTCTGGAGCGCCATTGCGCTCCGACGTGCACCGTAATGAGCGGCGTGGCTGGTTCGGGGAGTTTCTGCTGGTAAAAATGCTCCACCTGCTCCCAGGGAACGGATGCGATCGAGGCCGAGGCGCGGTAGCGGTTTCGGACCGGAAGCCAACTCCTGGCATAAGGTGCATCCAGCAGTGTGGAGCGGCGGGCGGCGAAGGCCAGCCAGCCGCTGGAACGGATGGACGCGCGGGGGAACAACTTTCTTGCGGCGAGGTAGTCCCTGACGTCGCCCCGTATGGTCGCGACGTTTGTCGCTGAGGTCGAGATCGCAGGCAATGGGCCAAAGTCCCAACGTCCAGTTCGGCTGCGGTTAACATACTTGAGATCGGCAGTGATCAGTTCGGGAGTCGGTATACCTTCCGCCGCTGCACGGATAAGAGGGTGCCAACGCGAATTGCAGGCGAGCAGAAGGCGGGTCGGATCCTGAAGCGCGATTGCTGCAGCGATGAGAGCGTCTCCCATGTTCCAAGGCTCGAAGAGGATCAATTTCTTGGCGTCGGTCACGCAGCATGGGCTCCGAACGAAGTTACCTTCTAAGGGTATACAAGTAACGAATTCTTATGCACGAATCAGCACGTAGAAACGATTTTCTGTCGAGATGCTCAGAGGCGGTTCGGAGGTTTCTAGTGCGAGGAGCGGGACCAGTTGAACTCGGCGCCGGCCATGATGGAGCGGCCTTGCAGGGGGACCTGGGGGATCTCCTGGTAGTGGGTGTTGCTTAGGTTCAAGGCGCGGAGGTAGGGGCGGAGGTGGCCGGTGTTGCGGGAGAGGGCGACGTCCCAGAGGGGGTAGGCGGTGTGCTGGGTTTTCTGGACGATGTTGATCTGGGTGTGGGCGGTGAGTTGGTGGAAAGTACCTGCCCAGAGGAAGAGGGCGTTCTGGGCGGCGTAGTTGTAGGCGTATTCGGAAAGGATGTTGGGTGGGGGTGAGGCGGCGTGGGCGGCGGTGTAACTGAACTGAAGTTGCTGGCTGGAGGTGAGGCGGAGACGGGCAGTGGCTTCGGCTCCAGTGATGTTGAGGTTCTGGATGTTGATAGCTTGCCAAGGCTCGGCGAAGGTGAGGGCGGGAGTGGCGAGGATAGTCTTGGCGTAGTCGATTGCGTTTTTTTCCTGGAGACGGAAGGCGGCGGCGTTGAGGGTGAGGCGGCTGCTGGTGGGTGTCCATTCGAAGCCGGCCTCGTAGCTCCAGGAGGATTCGGGTTGGAGGTTGGGGTTGCCGATGGTGGTGGGGTCGGAGTAGTAGAGGTCGACGTAAGTGGGGAGGCGGAAGCCGTGGCCGGCGGAGGCGCGTAGACGGACGGTGCGGGTGAGGGTGTAGGCGGCGGCGATGCTGGGGGAGAAGACGTTGTCGTTTTCGTTGCTGGCACCGGTGAGGATTTCGTCGCGGGCTCCGAGGGAGAGGGAGAAGCGGCCTAGTGCGGTGAGGTTGAGGTTGGCGTAGGCTGCACCCTGGTTGCGGGCGTGCTGGCCGAGGGAGTTCGAGTGGATGCTGTCGCCGTCGGTTTCGAGGCCGTAGGAGAGGGTGGTGTTGGGGGCGAGGGTTTGCGCGCGGCGGAGGGCGCCTTCGTAGCTGGTAGTGATGTGGTTGTTTTCGTAGATGGCGGGCTGATCGACGAAGAGGACGAAGAGGTCGGTGTGGCGGCGGTAGCCGAAGCTGGCGGCGGTTTGGGGGCCGAGTTGCTGCTGGATGCTGCCGAACCAGCCTTTGGTGCGCTCCCATGAGGGGTATGGACCGTAGAACTGGTTGGCACCGTAGGGGCGGTCGCTGGTGGCGAGGAGGATGTCGGTTGTGCCGGGTTTTAGTGTGAGCCAGGTTTCGGAGGCTAGGGCGTTCGACGAGTAGTTGCGGTCGGGGATGAAGCCGTCGGAGGTGTCGCGGCTGGCGGTGAGTTGTTCGGCGAGGGGGCCGGTGGTGTAGGCGGCGCGGATGTGCTGCTCGATGGAGTTGTAACTGCCGCCGCCGACGCTGGCGATGATGGTGAGGCCGGGGGCGGGCGGCTGGGTGAGGAGGTTGACTGCGCCGCCGATGGCGTCGGAGCCGTAGAAGGTGGAGCCCGAGCCGTGGAGGATGTCGATGCGGGTGACGGCGTCGAGGGGGATGGGGATGTCGAGGTTCAGGTGGCCGGTCTCGGGGTCGTTGATGCGGAGGCCGTTGAGGAGGATCAGGGACTGTTCGAAGGTGGTGCCGCGGAGGGATAGGTCGGCTTGAACCCCGTTTGGGGCGCGGGCCTGGAGGTTGAGGGAGGCGTCCTGGCGGAGGAGGTCGACGACGGAGTTCGAGATTAGGGGCTGTTCGCGGGGGGAGATGAGGTTGACGGAGCGATCGCTTTCGGCGAGGGGGAGGGGTTCGAGGGTGGTGGTGACGGTGATGCTTTGGGCGATGGGGGCGGGTTTTGTTTGCGGTGGGGTGGGGTGGGAGGAAGGGGTCTGCGGGGGCTGCTGGGCGAGGGTGGAGGAACAGCAGAGGAGGATCAGGGGGAGATGTCTTTTCATAGGGTCGCGTGGTGGGGTGTTCTGTCGGGCAATGTTCGTGGTGTACTTATCATCCGCCATGGATATCTGGGTGTGGGGATAGTTTTGTTTTGTTATAAATAATTGAAATACTCAATCACTGTGAATGGCCTGGGGAGGAAGGCATACCCCAGGGGGGACCCAAGGCTAAAGCCTTGGGCTACCAGCCCATCTCACTTCGAGTGAAGAGACCCAAGGCTGAAGCCTGGGGTACCTCAGGAGCAACAACAACAGCAGCAACGGCCACGGCAACAGCATCAGCAATGACAGAAGCAGATAGCTGCAGATGATTCGGGCAGGACAATTCTGCGGCGAGGCTGGAAGGGGAGTGCGATGCGTATTGAAGCTTTTTTGCGGCAGAGCCCGATCTTTCAGGCGAGCCGGATCGCTCGGAGGACGGAAGCTTCGTTGAATGCGATTTTGCAGGATGAGGGGCTGACGTTCTTCGAGGCCCTGATGCTGGCTGCGATCTTCTTCGAGAAGAAGGATGGCATCAAGCCTTCGGATCTGGCGGAGACGTTTCAGACGACGCGCGGGAATGTGAGTCACTGCGTCTCGTCGCTGGAGGCGAAGGGGTTGGTGCGGCGACGAATCGATCCGGACGATGCGCGGTCGTTTCGGTTGGTTCTGCAACCGGTGGGCAAGAGGCGGGCGGTGCGGGTGGTGGGGATCTTCGACCGGATGCAGACTCACTTTGAAAAGAATGTGGGGGTGACGAAGCTGGTGGGGATGCTGGAACAGATGCGTGCCGTGGAGGAGCTGTGTTCGCGTCTGGCGGGATCGGCTGGTGAGTCCCGGAGATGAGACCAGAGACGACTTTCATCTTGTCGGCGCGCTAGAATCTCGGTGTTGGAAAAAGGAGTAGCTATGTCTCCTGCGTCTGCGAACGGAAAGATCTGCTATATCGAGATTCCTGCGGTTGATATTGCACGGTCAGCTGATTTTTATACGCGTGTCTTTGGTTGGAAGGTCAGGCAGCGCGGGGACGGCTCGACTGCCTTCGACGATGGGGTTGGCCAGGTGAGTGGGACTTGGTCGGTGGGGAGGCCGCCTGCTTCGCAACCGGGGCTTCTGGTCTATGTGATGGTGGATGACGCGGAGGCGACGGTTGAGACGATTGTCGCGAATGGGGGCGAGATTGTGCAGCCGATTGGCGGAGATGCGCCGGAGATTACGGCGAGGTTTCGCGATCCTGGGGGCAATGTGATCGGGATTTACCAGGAGCCTGCGAAGAAGGGTTGAAGCTTCGGTATTCTCACTCGATGCTTGTGAAGCGAGGTAGTCACGGCATGAATTTGAGTATCGTTACCACTCGAAACGAACTTGTGCTGATCGGCCTTTTGGCGCTGAGTCAGCGTCTCGATCCTCAGTCGTCCCTGCATGACTCGCTGAAAAATATCCTGGCACAAGAGAGCACGCGACGCTCCGTACTTACGTACTCACAGCGCTACATCGACGCCGCGAACAAACTTGTTCTGTACAAAGGG
>WNFD01006510.1_pt1 | contig 11686 bp, 9 predicted proteins | sample 5400491 | NCBI WGS metagenome assembly WNFD01 (sample SAMN13153343, study PRJNA577476) | soil metagenome | isolation source: 120 cm saprolite under Douglas fir tree site 2 hole 2 replicate 2 | place: USA:California | collected 2015-04-18 | reverse complement strand
GATCAAGACGAAGCGTGGAAGAGAGAGCGTGTGCACGCTTAGGCCAGAGGCGATAAAGACAGTCAGCGACTGGGCGATTAGCTATCGCCGATTCTGGGAAGAGAGTTTCGACAAGTTGGGTGTGGTTGTGAATCAAATGAAAAAAGCGGAGGTCAGACATGACAAAAAACACGGTTAACGAGAAAGAGCGGATGGTTGTCACTAGAGTATTTGATGCCCCACGCGCATTGGTTTGGAAGGCGTGGACAGACCCGAAATATGTGATGCAGTGGTGGGGGCCGAAGGGTTTTACTGCGCCTTTTTGCGAGATGGATTTTCGCGTAGGAGGAAAATTTCTCTGCTGCATGAGAACGCCGGATGGGCAGGAGTTCTGGAATGCTGGGGAATACCACGAGATTGTTCTGCACGAGAAGATCGTTTCCTCCATGTACTTTTCCGACTCGAAGGGAAACAAGGTTGAGCCTGCGCACTATGGAATAGAACATGAGGCCATAGACGGTGCGCACGACGTGGTCATTTTTGAGGATTTTGGAAACGGCCAGACGAAACTCACCTTCATTGGAAATGAAACCATGGAGAACGCAAAAAACAGCGGGCAACTAGAGGGGTGGAATCAGATACTCGATAAAGTTGCCGAAGTTGTTGCGGGGCTGACGCAGACGAAATAAGAGGTTGAAGCCTGGATGATCGTCATGCGCGAGATAATGAACGCAAAGCAAACGCAGGTCCATCCCTGCAACCCCAGCCAGGGGTCGCTGACCTGGACGAGGCGCCGGCGTGGGGGCGCAAGGCGGCGGTTGCCTGTCGGGCGCCGGTGGAAGTGCGCGCGTTTGGCATACCAGCGTAAGGTTTGCAAAAACAGATAAACGCCCAAGGGGGGCGAGATGCATGTCATTTTTCCGCGATTTAAGACTTGCGTTCCACTCGTTGATGCACAGCAAAAGCCTCGCGGCCATTGTGATCCTCACGCTGGCGCTGGGAATCGGGGCCAACGCGGCCATCTTCACGCTGGTCCGGGGCGTGCTGCTCAAGCCGCTGGTCAACCGTGACGAGAACCGGCTCGTGTATATCCGCCAGAGCGCTCCCAGCGGCGGACAGGACAACACGACGTTTTCCGTGCCCGAGATCAAGGATATCGAGGGCGGCGTGCGCTCCGTGAGCGAGTTCGGCGATTTCTCGACGATGGACTTTACGATGGTCGGACTCGGCGAACCTCGCGTGGTTCACGGCGGCGTCGTCAGCGGCAACTACTTTGATGTCATGGGTCTGCGTCCTGTTCTCGGCCGTCTCGTCGGACCTCAAGACGGTGGCGCCGACGCCGCTGGCGTCATCGTACTGACGTATCGTTTCTGGTCCACCGTTTACAAAAAAGACCCGCGTGTGATCGGCAAGACCGTTCGGCTCAGCAGCCTTGGCGATCGCTCCGCTACGGTCATCGGCGTCCTTGAACCCTCGGTGCCATATCCCGCGGACACCGAGATTATCGGCAACCTCGTCATCAGCCCGCATCATCTTTCCGCCACGATGGTCACCGGCCGCATCCATCGCATGACCGAACTCTTCGCTAAGCTTGCTCCCGGCGCCACTCTGGAACAGGCGCGCAACGAGTTGCGCACGGTGTACGCCTCCATGGAGAAGGACCATCCCGATGCGTATCCCGATAACGGCGGCTACCGGATTGATGCCAGGATGCTGCGGGATCAGATTACTTCCGGCGCGCGCACCGTCCTCCTCGTGCTTCTCGCTGCTTCGGGACTGGTCTTCATCATCGCCTGCTCGAACGTTGCTAACCTGATTCTCGCGCGGACGGTTCGCCGCGAGGGCGAACTCTCGATCCGTGCCGCGATGGGCGCCAGCACTTGGACGCTGCGCCGTATGTTGTTAGCCGAAAGCCTGCTGCTTTGCTGCGCCGGCGCGGCAATCGGCGTAATCATCGCGCAGCCATTGGTAACAATCCTGGCTCGATACGCCTCGCGCTTCTCCGTTCGCGCGCTGGATTTGACGGTTGATTTCAGCCTGCTCTGGGTCGGAGTGGCACTGGCAATCGTCGCCGCAGTGATTTTGGCATTTGTGCCCCGCCTGCCGTCGGCTAACGCATCGAATGGCATGAACCTGGCGAGCGGCAGCGTCCGCATCACCAGTAGCACCAGCCGCCGCCAGCGTGCCTTTGCCGTCACGCAGATCGCAGCGTCTTTCGTACTGCTCGCGGGAGCAAGCGTGTTGATCACAACCCTGATCGCGTTGCAAAGGACCCAGACCGGCCTCGACACGCGTCATGTCCTGGCCATCGACGTTCCGGCGCCGTCCAACGGAAAAACGCCTCAGCAAGTCCTCGATTTTTACAAGGAATCGATACGTCAAATCGATGCGCTACCCGGGGTCACCGAAACGGCTGTCGGTATGGTCGCTCCGTGGCGTGATGCGGAGAACTTCGGTGTAGGCTTCCAATTCTCGGGTGATGGTCATGTTCATGGCAAAGACGATCCTCGCGCGCTTTGGCGCACCATCTCTCCCGGCTTTTTCACCGCTCTTGGCGTTCCCATTATTGCCGGCCGCGATTTCAACGCGCTCGATGACCAGAATCGAGAGCCGGTCGCGATTGTTAGCGCGACTCTCGCCCAGCGCATGTTTCCCGGTCAGGATCCGATCAATCGGCATGTCTATTGGACCGATCCCGTGTTCGAGTTCCTTCCCGGCACTGCGAGCGAAAAGGCGCGATTTACGTCGCCACACCGAATTATTGGGGTTGCCGCCGACATCGACGACGAACATATCGTTCCGGCACCCAACTCCACGATTTATAGTTCCTTCGCAGACGACTCAATGTTCGGCGGTCACCTGTTCATCCACACCACGGCAAATCCTTATTCGTTGGTGGGGCCGGTAACGAAAATTATCCGGCAGATGTCCGTCGATGAACCGGTGGAGAACGCCGCAACTCTCGAAGACATCCGCGCAAAAGTGCTTGCGCCAGATCGCTTGAACTCCCTGGTCTTTGGCGTGTTCGCAGCGGTCGCGTTACTGATTGCCGTCGTTGGTGTCGCTGGAGTGCTGGCCTTTTCTGTCAGCGCCCGGACACGCGAATTCGGCATCCGCTTGGCGCTTGGCTCTCAGCCGGGAAATCTACTCAGAGGTGTTGTCACCGAAGGCGTCGTGATGGCTGGAGTTGGCGTTCTGGCAGGTGCGGCGTTCGGGCTCGTGGTTGTGCGCGTGGCAGGCAGTTATTTCGGCGATCTAAAAATGCCGGGCACATGGCCCGCGATCGTTTCTGCGTTTGTTCTGTTAGGCGCGGCGGTAGTCGCTTCGATGCTGCCCGCGGCACGCGCCGCGCGCGTCGATGTGATGCAAGCGTTGCGCTCCGAGTAACCGTCGGACGGGCGGGTCAGGGTTACCGGCAACTCAAAACGTGAGATGAATCTCAGAACAACGGTCCTCCATGCCTCGGCGCCATCCGCCTGCGCTTGCAGACCCGCGCCAATCAATTCGGGCCTCCGCCTACGCCACATGCCCTTAGCCTGTGATCGCGGAGGATCGGTATCGACGCCTGCGAGCTACGCCGAGTTCCTGCTAGAGCCTGATGATGTTGTCGCAGGCGTCCATTCGTTCCACCGCTTGACTTTGAAATTCGCTACTTTGTCGTCCCAGCTTTTTCCGTTACACTTTGCGGCTCCTTTCCCGCAAAGAGTGCAAAACTTCGCAACCGTTTCTCGCGCTTTCTCATAAAACGACGCGGACCGGCGGGCCAGCCTGTGAAGGTTCTTTGCGGGGTTCGCATTGTCGTGCAGGTAGAAGTTCGAAAGCGCGTCGATGACCGCCCGAGGACGTTGGGTCGTGGCGGCGCTGCCAAGATAGACCAAGGCGTGTCCATTGACCCGCTCCTTCAACACCGGGAATTGATCGCGCAAAGCGCCAAAGTCCAGGTCGCCGTACACTCCTGTGAGATCTGAAGTGTGAATCGCGGCTGCTTCTGCGTCCTCTTTGAGAACGGATCCCGATGCCGCGAGGGCAGCGGCACTCGAAGTCTTGCGGAGGAAGTCCCGTCGGTGTGTGTTCATCGTTCGTCCATCCCTTTTTCGAACGCGCTTGCGCGGTCACCGGCTCGCGACGATGCGCCGTTGCTTGCTGCAAAAGAGGAGTTTCATGGGGCAAACGCATAAGTCCATTTCACTGCGAATCGAGTCTCGCGCACTTGCGGCGGGTTTGCCGGAGCGATGCTGGCGAATTGCGTGCCGCCGTTGTAGATGATGTAGAGGTCGCTGTCGGGCCGGTAGTTGTATCTCAACCGAACATTGGCGCTCACGGCTTGCGTGTTCGACGTGTCTACCTGAATGAGGCTCGTGAACGTCAAGAAACGGGTAAAGGAATAATTCCCCTGCAAGCTCGCCAGCACTACGGAGAAATTGCCGTTCGCCAACGGCAATCGAAATCGGTCCCAGGTCTCGGAAGCCGAAATCGAGAATTTCGCGGTCGGGCGATAGTTGGCGCGCACTCGAAATTCATTGAGAGTTCCGCCGTAGTACCCGCCAAAGCGTTCAAAGAAGTTGTAGGTAAACCGCCGGTCTTGTCCTGACCCGTACGTAATTTGATGCCGGGCGAAGTGATACAGCCCGTTTGGAATGAAGACATCCTTGTAAATGTGAAGAGGCGTTGTGATGCGCTGTGTGAAGACGTCGGCGATGTCATCGTCGCTGTAGGCGCCATTGTTGAATTCCGCTCGAAAGGTTCCCTGCCACTCCTGGGTTTGCACGACACCTAGAGTGTCGGGCGCATGAAGAATGAACCCCTCGAATTGCAACTCGAACGCCCGTAATTTTGGGCCGCACCTTGAACGTCAGATCACCATAGGTTTCATTGGAATCGGTGCGTTCGAGGAATCCTACTTCCGGATTGAAGTTCGCTCCGATTTTTCGGCGCTCGAACTTTCCCCCTAACCAGTTCGACCGATAAGACAAGGAAGCGCCAACGTCGCTATTTCCGCTGGAGTATCCGGGCGATTGCGTTTCGGCCAGATGCGCATCCACGAACCAGTCTTTGAAAAAGACCAGGCGCGTATCGATTCCGCCCGTTCGATTGAAGCTGTCCAGCAGGTCGCCGGACTCCTTGTCGATGCCCATCACACCGAGATACGAACCACCCCACAATGATTCCTTCAAGCGAACGACCGCATAATTTGCGTAGGGGTTCGGTCCGCTGGAACGCGTGTCCACACATCCATGACCCCAAATTGCAAACGCCCCAACGTGCCCGTAAGCTTTGCCCCGCCATTTACCGGCACCTGGTTTCCTGTGACGGAATCAATCCCAATCTGGCGGCTGAAGAATAATTGATCCTGGTCGCCGATATCGAAGGTGAAGATTCCCGCGTTTTCCAAGAAGAACTGACGTTTCTCCGGGATGAAAATCGGAAACGGCGTCAGATTGAACTGCTCCTGATCCACGTCCGTTGCGGAAAAATCCGTATTCGCCATCAAATTCAAAACCATGTTCGAGCGAATCCCGTACTTCACGTCCAGTCCGCCGGTAAGAGGAAATCCCGCGTTCTGTCCCGTCTGCTTGTCGTATTGAGCCAGCCCATAGGGCTTCACGACGAACAGTCTTCCACTTCCGACGTCCGTGATGCCGGTGAGTTCCCCCGCTTCCGAGACTTTCACGATTCCGTAGGTTCGCCGGTACGCCGCCCAAAGATCCTCTTCGTTCTTTCTGCGAACGAATCGCTTGAAATTCAATCCCCAGATGACATCTTTCGACTTCGTAAAATTCAGAGTCGAGAACGGAATCTCGATGGTCGCCGTCCAACCGTCTTGCACAATGCGGGCTTCGGATATCCACACGCCATCCCAGCCCGAGTCGAAATCGGTTCCCTCGGATCCGCTCTGCTCCTCGGCGATCAAGCCGTCGCTTTGTGTTCCCAGAGGATTGAATTCAAAAACATGGCCGCCGCGCCGGTCATGGTTGGAGTCGATCAGGATCTCGAAATGATCGTCCAGGTCTTGACTCACATCACGCCGCAGTTCCGTCGCCACGATTCGTGCCGGTGCCGAATCGTAGCAATGAATACCAAAATAGACGGCGTGTCGAGTGTAGAGGATACGAACCTCCGTCTTCTCCGTGGCCGGCTCCCCTTCGCGCGGTTCTCGTTGCCGAAAATCGGTTATCGGTTTGGCCAGTTCCCAAAGGCGATCGCTGAGTGTGCCATCCAAACGCGGTGCGGCGTCCACGCGGACGGCCTCTGCTATACGCGCTTCCGTCTGGGGAGCCGGGGGCAACCCCGCGCGATGAGGTCGGGCTGCGCCGTCACACGGCGGAGCTAATGCGCAAACGAGATAGGCGTCGCATGCGAAGCGGAGCAAATGATGGCTTATGTTTTTCACGTGTCCCTGCGCCCCCACGCAGAGCCCAATTCAATCCCCGAGCGTCGGAAGGACCTTTAAGACTTCGCTGGCCCGCGGCTTGCCAGTCACCGGATCGTCTTTCCGAATTTTTCCGTCGCGGAACACCGGCACGCGCTTGGCGAACTGCGCGATGTCTTGTTCGTGGGTCACTGGAACAATCGTCAATCCCTTGTCTTTCACGACCGTTCCTCAACGGGTGGAATGCTTACAAATTCCTTGTAGAGCAGAAGATCGTAAAGAATCTTCAGCGCGCCCGCGAGAAAGAAGGGCACATTGATCCAGGATGTCCGCGCGAACATGAACCCGACAAATAGAGGGCTGAGGGCGGCGCCGGTGGTGCGCGCGACTCCCGTAAGTCCACCCGCAGCCGATCGCTCTTCGGCCGGAACGACGGCCATCGTATAGGACTGTCTGGTAGGAACATCCATCTGACTGATGCTGAACCGGAGAAGAAGCACCACCACTGCCAACGAGAGATTGGGCATCAGCGGCACGAGAATGAGCAGAACGTTCGACGGCAGATGGGTGACCACCATGGTGCGGATCAAACCGATGCGCGTCGCGAGCCTCGTAGCAAAGAGAGCGGAGAGTCCTGCGAAGACATTCGCCCAAAAGAAAATCGCGCCCAGCGCGGCAGGTTGGACACCGAAGCGTAGATAAAACCAATAGGCGGCAAAACTTTGCACAACAAATCCCCCGGCGAACGAATCAAGGGCAAAGAGACCCGATAGTTTCAGAACGACATTTCGCGAGCGGGCAATTCCGAGAATACTTGCGACGCCTGATGAAACGACCGGCGCGTTTGAGACGCGGTTGACTTCCACCGACGTTGAGAGACGCAGGAACAGAAACGCCAGCGCAACTCCCAATGCGGCGTACAAGAACACCACTGCGCGGTAACTCTGAACATGGGACATCGACGTGTGTTGCAACGCCTGCGTCAAGCCTCCTCCAAAGAGCGCGCCCAAAGCGGTCGCCAGCGAACCGGCGAGCGTGTACCACGCAAAGACTTCGGTACGAGCCGCGGATGGAACAATATGGGAAAGCGCAGCTTGTTCAATCGACAGAAACGGCCCAACTTCATTGCCGCTTGGACTGATAACGCCGATGGTACCAGCGATAACAAGAAAGAGCAGATTGCTGGTGCACGCGAAAACCAAGCCCGCTGCGGCCATGAGAATCGATCCGACGATCAACATGCGCCGCCGTCCGATACGATCCGCTCTTGTTGTCAGGTACAGCGAGACCACAACGTCGCCGGCGAGGGTCAGCGTAAGAACCAGGCCGGCTTGCCCCTCCGTGAGCCCGAGACCAATCAAATAGAAAACCAGAATGACGGAGAGTGAACCGTACGCGAACAAACGTGCAAAGCGGGTGAGGAAGAGAACCCATCCGTCACTCGATAGAGTCCGGAGCACACGCGGGATGAAATTCGTCGTCGCCATTCGGTCCGAGATTGCCTTAACTTCCTATCAATTCGTTACGGCCTCGTAGACCACCATTCGCGCGACAGGCTTGCCGTCCTCTTCCTGTTCGGGTGTGTAGAGGCGATGGGTTTTGAGATCGACGGCCAGCGTGTGCACGGCATGCTGGACACGGAAGTCTTCGACCTTGCGGTAGTTGTCCGGGTCGTCTTGATGGAAAACGGCAATAGCTCCGCTGTAGCACGCAACGTAGATACGGCCCAAACCTGGGTCAAACTTGATCACGTCGGGTCCGCCGGGCATTTTGAGAAACGCGATCGCTGCGTGCTTGTCGAGATCGAGAACGGTCATCAATTCGTTTCCCTCGCACGAGAGAAAGGCACGATGGTGTTCCGGGTCGAGCGCCATGCCGTGGTTTCCCTCGCATTTCCCAACCGGATAGCGTCCAATCACCTGGTCGGTCGCCGGATCGATGACCGCGAAAATATTCTGGTCCTGCAGGTTGACGTACACCTTCCGCGCCACGGGGTCGTACTGCGGCATTCCTGTTTCGCTGTCGAAATGCAGGGTCTTGATGATTTCGTCCTTGGTCACGTCCACAATCGCTTCCGCTTTGCCTCGCTCGTCCGAGACGTAGAGCTTATGAAACGGAGCGGCGTACGCGCTGCCATCCGGCTTGGCCTCGGTCTTCAGCTTCTTAACGACCTTCATCTGCTTGAGGTCGACGACGCCAATGGTGTTGTCGTGCGCGTTGGACGTGTAGAACTTCTTGAGTTCCGCGACGTACTCGACGCCTTCGGCCCCCGGCGTGTCGGTGATCGTCGCGACAACCTTGTTTGTGGCAAGGTCAATGACGTAGGTCTGGTCCGCTCCGAGATGCGCGGATATCACGTAATGGTCGTCCGCGTCGATCGTGAGATAGTCGAAGCGTTTGCCCGGCGGTCCCGGAAGATCAAACTCCGCGACCTTCTTCAGCGTAGGTCCGTTTGCCGGGGACGGGAGCCTCGAAGCTCCCGTCATCGTCACCAGCCCGCACAGTAACAACAGCCACGTTTTCATCATCGATCTCCTCGCAACATCCTTACTTCACCGCGACGCGACTCAAGGCCGCCTTGATGCCGCCGCCCACCGCTTCCGGACTTCCCACGGACCAGAAGTGCATGAAGAACAGACGCGGTTGTTCGGTAAGCATGTGACTGTGCAGCGCCGTCACCGAAATCTGGTGTCCCTGTAGTTCGGAAATGACGGGATTCACCTCTTCGGCGGTGAGCACGAAATCGCCGGTGGTCGCGACGTTGCCCGAATCCGCAGCCTGAAAATTGATGGCTTCCGCGACACCGGCCGCTGTGGGAATGGTCATTCCACCCACGGTGATGGCGTCGCTGCGCGCCACTCCGTATGACAGCACACCGCCCTTGAACGTACCTTTGCGTCCCACGGCTTCTTCCACGGCCTTGACCCACGCCGGCCCGGCTTCCTCAGCGGCCGCCGCGGGTTTCTCGAGAGGGGTTTTCGAAAGTGCCAGAGCCGCGCGCAAGGAAGCGGCCAATTGCTTGGCGGGGCCGTGCCCCATGTAATGCACGTACAACACTCGCGGCGTTTCTTCCATGAGATGGTTGTGAACCGCAGATATCTCAAAACCGGAGGATCGCAATTTCACCACCACGGGATTCACTTCGCTCTCCAAAAGCACCAGATCGCCCATCACCATCGCCTGGTCGTCGGTGCCCAGAAACGCAGCCCACGAACCGAGCGCGAGACCGGGCTTGATCGCCATTCCGTGCACGGAAACGTGCAAATCGGTCCTTGGAAAACTTAACTTGTAGACGTCCGCAGTTTTCTGACCCGACCGGCCCAAAGCCTGATCGATTGGCTCGGTGGTAACCCCTTGAGCGCGGACGATAATCGGAATTAACAGAACGCAAAATACGGTCAAACAACGCAGTCTCGTAATCATCACCAGTCTCCTTGCAAATCGGCAAATTGGGGCAAATATGCTGGGAAATTCATTTGGCTAGAGTAGAAGCATAGCGTTTCGCTTTCAAAGCTCACCATCCTTGAAGATCGTCGTTATGCACGCTAAGAATGCGACGAGCCTGTCTTCACCTGCTGTCCAGGACGAATCGCGTCCGTGGCGTTGCGGATGACTTCATCTCCCGGCTTGAGATCACCGAACACTTCTATGTTTCCGCCACACTTAGGCCGGTGACCACATCCACCCATTCCGCCTTCCCATCGCGCACGCGCTCGACGAAGGTACGTTGTTGGTCATTGGTTACAGCGGAGACGGGCACAAACATCGTTGGAGCACCGCGATGGACCGGCCATTTCACACTGCTGTAGCTGCCCGGAGATAAACGGCTATCCCTGCTATGAATGTCCAACTCAACTGGCATGGTCCGGGTATTTAGTTCCACGTCATGCGAAATTCGTGCGATGGGTGCGTGGAACGTCTCACCAGGATGCGCAGGAACGCTGAACGTCACCTGCTGGCCCACCTGCGTTTCTCCAGCATAGGCTCCTGGGACCGGCACAACTAGCCGCAAGTGAGTGGTATCGACAATCTGCACAATGGGCATCGTTCCAGACTGGCCGGACGCGGGTCCGACCAATGCTCCGGGTTGCAGATTCCGCGTGGTCACGATGCCGTCAAACGGAGCATAGATATTCAGGTACGATTCAAGTTGCGTTACGCTGCGTAGCGCATCCCGCGCAGCCGCGACATTGTTTTCTGCTGAATGCACCTGCCCTTGGTCAGCCGACGCAGTTTGGCTGGCCACCATTACATCGTTCTCTGCAACCACGCCCGGCGTCTTGGCGGCTGACACCAGATGCAGATAAGTTCCGTTGTCTGACGCGAGCTTGGCCTGGGCCGTGGTCAGTTGCGCTTCAGCTGCGCGCAAAGCGGATTCTGCCTGAGCTCGCTGGGCAACAAGTTCCGGAGCGGAAAGCCGGATGATGAGTTCGCCCTTGTGTACACGAGAGCCACGGTCGACGCGAATCATATCCAGAAACCCGGTAACCTTCGGATGGATATCCACGCTCTGGAACGGAACGAGTTGTGCCGGTAGCGCGAATACTGTTGCAAGCTTCTGCGAGGCAACAGCGACAACCTCCACTGTTTGCGCCCCGGTTTCCGTCTGTTTGCTGGCTGCGGGTTTTGCATTGCCATTGCAGCCCAACATGGACAGCGAAAGTGCTAGAACGACGATAACGGTTTTCATGCTTTCTCCGGCTTGAGGGCAAAAAGGGCTATTCGCGTCTTCAGGATCGAGCGACGGCGATTTGAGGGACGCGCGCTTTTGAACGATGCCAAACACGGTCGGCAGCAGGAACAAGGTGGCAAGTGTGGCAGCGAACAGACCGCCTATGACTGCGCGGCCCAAGGGAGCTGTCTCCTCGCTGCCCTGGCCAATGGCAAGCGCCATGGGAATCATTCCTGCAATCATTGCCAGGCTCGTCATCAGCACCGGCCGCAAGCGCTCAGCTGCAGCCGATCGTGCGGCAGAAACGGGATCGGCGCCATTGCAGCGATTTTGCTCGGCGAAAGTGACCAGCAGAATCGCGTTCGCCACGGCGACACCAATCGCCATGATGGTGCCCATGAAACTTTCAAGGTTCAGCGTTGTGCCGGTGAGTAACAGCATTAGGATGGCTCCGACAAGTACGGCCGGAACGCTGGAAATGACGATCAAGGCGAGACAGAACGATTGAAAATTGGCGGTGAGCAACAACAGAATTACAATCACGGCCAGCGCCAATCCAATCGCCAATTCCCCAAAAATTTCCTTAAGCGCGTTCACCTGGCCGCGTACCTGGGTCGTGACACCACGAGGCGCCTGGCCTGCCTTTGTAATCGCGCGATCTATCT
>WNFD01008071.1_pt1 | contig 11688 bp, 7 predicted proteins | sample 5400491 | NCBI WGS metagenome assembly WNFD01 (sample SAMN13153343, study PRJNA577476) | soil metagenome | isolation source: 120 cm saprolite under Douglas fir tree site 2 hole 2 replicate 2 | place: USA:California | collected 2015-04-18 | reverse complement strand
TAAACAGAAATGCCGCGGTATCGCGGTCGATCACCATCAGATCGACGAAGTTCGCGGTCATCTGCACGATGTCGTGCTTGAGCCGCGACAGCAGGATCAACACCACCACCAACGTAAGCGACAGCGCGCCCGACAATGCGGGACGCCTTAACAGGGCGATCCAGAAGAAATTCAGGATTCCCCACGACAGCAGAAAGCCTGTGCGCGAGCCGAAGTCGGTTTCGGTGTGAAGCATGACGGCCAGTGCCGCCAGATGCGGCGCCGCGACCGCCAACAGCCGCCAGATGCCGACCGAGGCGATGCTTCCGGTGACGACAGTAGCGGATGGACCTGGGTTTGGCGCGGGCGCCATGGGCTAGGACGCAACTACACCCGGCACTGCCTTTGAGCCTTGGCTGGCGATGACCAGGAGACGGACGACGCAGCCGGAGCCTGCGGCGTGTCATAAAAATGTAAGGGAAACGTCATCGCGACGCAACAGAATCGGCAGGCAGGGCCGCTTCCCCGGGGCAATTTTAGCGCAGCAACCTTACCGGGAGGTAGAGTCAGGGCATCCGGGACCTGGCGGGATAGCCGCTGAGGTCACTGATGGCCGACGCTTTCCAGCTCGCGAGCCCGCGCCTCCGTCGGATTGCGCATGCATTCGCCGGCGTCGATGCGGGCGATGGTGCCCTCGCCCATGCCTCGAATACCCGCGGCGGAACTTTTCTCTCCCTTTGAAATTAGTTCGCCCGAGTTCCTGCGCGGGAACGAGGGTGGCGCGGAAGACGCGCGATATTGGATCATCATTGGGAGGGGTCATGCAGGCGATTATCGAGAAGCCAGATTTCCGGTCAAACCCAACGGCGACATTGCGCAAACAGGCACGGGGCATTTTTCCAGCAATTCTATTGAGTTATGGGATGGTTGGACCGGCCGCTGCGGGAACGCCGACAAGCTGCGCAAGTCTTTCGACATTTTCATATCCGAACACGACCATCAATTACGCGTTGTCCCAGCCCGGCGGCCCCTATGTGGCGCCGGACGCTTGGCACCTCGTCTTCACCAACCTCCCGCCCTATTGCGAAGTATCGGCAACCATCGCGCCGACCACGGATTCCAGCATCAATGTCCGGGTCTGGATGCCGACGAAAAACTACAACGGACGCTATCTCGGCACCGGCAACGGCGGTTATGCCGGCGGCTTCTTCTTCAGCGAACTGGCAGACGGCATCAACCGGGGTTTTGCTACGGCGAATACCGATATGGGGACGGCGCCCGCGGCGGGGGTGAACGCTGACGTGCTGGTGGGGCATCCCGAGAAATGGAAAGACTTCGGATGGCGCTCGACCCATCTCATGACCACGTTTGCCCAAGCCCTTATCAACGCATTCTATGGCAATCCTGCCAATCGATCCTACTTCGCGGGCTGTTCTACCGGTGGCCAGCAAGCCCTCATGGAGGCGGAACGATTCCCGAGCGATTACGACGGGATCCTCGCGGGCGCGCCGGCCTTCAATCGCACCCATCTGCACACGGTCCTGATCTCGGAATATCGAGCGACCCACCAAACGCTGGCAAGTTACATACCGCCCAGCAAGCTCGATGTTGTTAACAGCGCCGTGCTGGCCAAGTGCCGGCAACAGGACGGCGGCGCGCCAAATGATCCATTCCTGACCGATCCGCGCGACTGCAAGTTCGATCCCGCTTCGCTGCAGTGTCCCGTGGGCGACGGACCGACCTGCCTCAACGCCGATCAAGTCGCCGCCATGAAGGTCTACTATGCCGGCTCGACCAATCTATCGACCGGCGCCGTCATCGCGCCCGGCAATGCGCGCGGATCGGAGACGAGTAATCCAGCGGCGCTCGGGTTTGCGCTCAATGAAAGTTCAACCGAGCCCACCTTCGACAGCCTGTTCAAATGGGTGTTCGGCCTGACCTGGCAGTGGCAGACGTTCGACTTTAACAAGGACATGGCAACCGTCGATCAGGTGCTCGCTGCCGATCTCAATGCCAACAGCACTGACTTGCGGCCGTTCCAGGCAAGGGGCGGAAAGCTTATTCTCTATCATGGCTTCGCCGATCCCCTGATCCCATCGCAAACCACGATTAACTACTTTAACGCGCTGGTGCAGACCATGACCGGCAGTAATTCCGCGAAGTCGGTGACGCAAACGCAACAGTTTGCACGCTTGTTCATGGCGCCGGGGATGTGGCACTGCAAGGATGGTCCGGGACCAAACGCCTTTGGCGGTTCTATTCAGCAACAGGCTCCGAGCTACGATCCGAAATACGACCTCCTGAGCGGACTGACGCAATGGGTTGAGCGCGGCGTGGCGCCTCAATCCGTGATCGCAACGAAATATGTCGGAGATCTCGCGCAATCGGGTATCGCCATGCAGCGACCGCTCTGCCCGTATCCGCAGTTTCCTCAGTACAACGGCACCGGAAATTCAACCGTAGCCCAGAGTTACAAATGCGCTGGAGATGGAAATAAGGACTTTAACGAAACGCCGGCGCCCATGTATGGACCATGACCTGCGTGCGATTTCTCGCTTGCTGCCGGGCCGCACCCGGCCATGATTTAGCATTGCAAAATCATGTCGCTCATTTTTGGGCTCATGCCGGCGGCATCAGCCCGAGACGCTTGGCGATGATCTTGTCGACCATCCGCTTCGGCAGCACGGCCGTGATCAGGTGCCGCATCGGATCGGGCGTGATCTGGTAGCGCACCTTGGGATGAGCCGATGTCAGGGCGTCGGCGATCGCTTCGGCGATCTTTTCCGCCGGCAATCCGATTTCGCCGAGCTGCAGCATGTACTTGCGGATTCGTTCCAGCGCCGGGAAAAACGGCGAATTCTTGTAGGCGGAAATGTCGACTTCCTCGGCCTTGCTCCAGATCGGCGTCTTCACCGGGCCCGGCGCAATGATAATTACATCGATACCGAACAGCATCATTTCGCGGCGCAGGCTTTCCGACAGTCCCTCGATCGCGTGCTTCGATGCCGAATAGGCCGACACCAGCGGGTTGCCGTTCTTGCCGGCCACCGAGCTTATCATCACGATCCGTCCGCGCGGCCCCTTTAGCGACGGATCGGACCCGAGCAGCGGGCCGAAGGCTTGCGTCGAGACGATCGGTCCGATGACGTTGACGTCCATCTGGCGGCGGAATTCGTCGGCGGCGAGCTCGAGCACCGGCCCCGCGACCGCGACGCCGGCATTGTTGACGAGGCCAAACAGCGTCTCGCCACCCAGCGCCGCGCGAACTTCGCGCGCGGCGGCCAGCACCGCGGCCTCATTGGTGACATCAAACAGCAGCGGGGTGAAATTCGCGCCGAATTCGCCCCTCAGGCGGTCGGCATCGGCCTGCTTGCGCACGCTGCCGAACACGCGAAATCCGCGCTCGAGTAGCAGTTTTGCGGTGGCCCAGCCGATGCCGGTGGACGCCCCGGTGATGACAACAGATTGCATGATTTGGCTCCCGCTTGCTCCGCGCACCACCGTCATCCCGGGGAGCGGCCTCTTGGCCGCGTCTCGAAGGATGGGTATGCGTCGCTCGCCATCCTTCGATGGCTCGCCGAAGATGGCTCGCACCTCCAGATGACGAGGTCAACCGTGCTCTTCGCGAGAAACGGAGAGTATTATCCCCTACTCGGCATGTCCGTCGATGATCGGGCCGAACAACTGCCAATTCTCGCCGGTGAATTTCATCATCTGCACCTGTTCGATCGGATAGAAATCCGTCGGCGAGGTCTTGATGCGGATTCCCGGGATATAGGTGTTGATCTCGAAATCCATATTCGCGACCACCTTCATGACGTTGTCGCGGGTGAGGTTGTCGCCGCAGCGCTTCAGCACCTCGACCAGCGCGGTCGACAGATTATAGCCCGTGAGCGGCCCGCTCTCGGACTTGTCGGCTTCCGGATAATACTTCGCCATGAAGGCGCGGAATTTCTGCATGCCGGGATGGCTGTCCCATTGCGGATCGGTGACATCCATCTGGTAGCCGGCACTCAGGATGCCCTTGGAGTTCTCCAGACCGGCAGGCTTCAGTACCGCGCCGACCGACGCCGACACGTTGGTCATGATGTGGATCGGATGCCAGCCGAGTTCGGCGGCCTTCTTGATGGCTTGGGCCGCGAATTTCGGCGTGCCGATATTGACGAAGATATCCGGGTTCGCGGTCTTGATCGCCACCACCTGGGAGTCCACGGTCGGCATGCTGGTCTCGTATGAGATTTCGCTGACGACCATCTTGCCGTATTTCTCACGCAGCACGTCCTTCAGCCCGAGCACGTAGTCCTTGCCGAAATCGTCGTTCTGATACAGCACGCCGATCTTTGCATTCGGGTGATGCTGCAGGATGTAGGTCGCATAGATGCGCGCCTCGGCCCGGTAGTTCGGCTGCCAGCCGATGGTCCAGGGGAAATGTTCGGGATCGCCCCAGCGCGATGCGCCGGTGGCGACGAACAGCTGCGGCACCTTCATGTTGTTCATGTATTTCTGGATCGCCGCGTTGCTCGCGGTGCCGAGCGAAGCAAAAATCAAAAACACCTCGTCGCTCTCGACCAGCTTGCGCGCCTGCTCCACGGTCTTTGGCGGGCTATAGGCGTCGTCGTAGGAGATGAAGTTGATCTTGCGGCCGTTGACGCCGCCGTTGTCGTTGATCATCCTGAAATAGGCGCTCATCGTCTTGCCGATGATGCCATAGGCCGACGCCGGCCCGCTGTACGGCATGATGTTGCCGATCTTGATTTCCGTGTTGGTTACGCCGGTATCGTATTTTTTCTGCGCGAGCGCTGACACGGAGGCCGCGGCAATGATTAGTCCGGAAAGTCCAAGTGTCCTGATGAAATCCTTAGCGCAGCGCTTCATGTTTGCTCCCTCGGCCAGACGTGATGGCTTTTGTCGGACAGTTTCCTCTCAGGTTTGTTCTGGAACGCGATGGAGGATAGCAGGCGGGCAGGTTTGCCGAAAGCGGCGCGCGGCCGAAAGGCGATTTGTCCCGTGAGCCGTTTGCGGTGCGGCGCAGCAAATTGCTTGCGCCAAAGACAATGGTTCTCAATGTTCGTACCCTGCGTCGACCTACCCGTGCCTGCGCGCACAGGATATCCTGGAACAGTCAGGGTTGGAGAAATCGTCGAAAAACTACCTAGCAACTGCACCGATCAGCTAGGAGCGTTCGCTTCGCGAAACCATGTGGAGGAGACATGCGGCGATCTGTGGTACCCTGGATCGTTCTAGCCGTGGTCGGGTTGCTTGCGGGCGTAGCCTATCGCTACTTTGCCGACAATGCGGCCGAAGCTACTCTCGCGAACTACCTGCGCAGTGGCTTCCATGGGATGGGTTTAGCGCTCTCCGGCTGGGCGGTTCATCTCTATTTTACGTCACGCAGCAGCGAATGGGTCAGACGATGGCCACTTGTCGTCGAGATCGTCGTGCAGTCTGTGGCCATGGCGACCGTCGTTGCGACGGTCGCCATGGGCTTGCAAGCCGCACTCTATGACAATCGGATCGAGGCCGCGTGGCTCATCGCCGGGTTCCCCCGGATCGTCGGCATCGCCTTTGTCATGTCCGTGCTGATCGGTGCAGTCTTCGAACTGACACGGCTCGTCGGCGGCCGGGTCCTCTTCAACGTAATTCTGGGACGATATCGAAGGCCCACGCGGGAAGAACGCGTGCTGTTGTTTCTCGATCTCGTCGGCTCGACGTCGCTGGCCGAGTCGATGGGTGAGCTGCGCATGCACGACCTTGTCACCCGGTTCTTCTTCGACATCGACAAGGCGATTCTCGCCCATGGCGGCGAGGTGCATGCCTATGTCGGAGACGAGGTCATCGTAACGTGGCGGCTGGCCGCCCAGATGTCGGAGCGACATTACCTCGACTGTTTTTTTGCCATTCAGGACAGGATAGCCGAGAGGGCGGATTTATACCGGCGAGAGTTCGGCGTGGTGCCAAATTTTCGTGCGGGGCTGCATACCGGCTCGGTGGTGATCAGCGAGTGCGGGGATTCGCGCCGGCAGATCGCCTATTTCGGCGACACGATGAACGTCACCGCGCGACTGCAGGAGCATTGCAAGGAGGTCGGCCGTGCTCTGCTTGTATCAGCCGATCTGCTGCGCCTCGTGCATCCTGGCAACGACCTTGTCGTTGAAGCGCTGGGGCCAACGCAGTTGCGCGGGCGCGCGGCGGCGGTTGAGGTGTTCGCCGTCGAGCGCCGCCGCCTGACTAACGCATGAACCGGATTCCTGATGCTACGAGAAACGATCGGGGATGCGCGGGCAAGGTCGCAAATTACATGTGCCGCCAAATTCCGAGCCGGGCCGATCTGGCCTCGTCTTCAGCCGCAAGCAATTCGGCCGACGCATCCGCCGTTGCACGAGCGCCCCCGTTACTCAAAATCACTTCAGACAAATTCTGTCCCTCGACATTGCAACGATAACGCTCCGGCGTCCCGCTCGGCTCGCAAATCACTTCGCGGCGCCTGAGAAAGCGCGCGAGCGGTCGGACCGCGCGACGATCATCGTCGCCGACAATACCTTCCAGCTGGATTCTTCTGCCGCGGATAACCAGCGTCGCCGTATCGAGCACGTCTGCTGCGCCACTGGCGCCCGCGTCTGAGCTGGCCACAGCCGCAACGTCGGTCGGGCCCGGCGCATTCACCGGATTGGGAATGTCCGGATTCCGCCGTGCGAGCTGTGGGGGCATTTTGGAGACGATGGGCAAAGCGCGGCCGACAAAATCGCGCCAGATGTTGGCGGGGAGATCACCACCGACCACCCTGTTCATCGGGGTGTTGTCGTCATTTCCCACCCATACCCCGACGACAATATCCGGCGTAAATCCGATGAACCAGGCGTCGCGATATTCCTGGGTGGTGCCGGTTTTTCCGGAAACCGGGATATTTGCAATGCGCGCCGCCTTCCCGGTCCCCTCGTTCACAACCCCCTGCAGCAGATCGATCATCATGGCGCGGCTGGCGCCCAGTTGTCCCGTGAACTCGGTACCGGCGCCGGTCTTGGTGTAAAGCGCCTGTTGTGAATTGCCTGCAATCGAGCGAACCGAATAGGGTTCGATCTGAAGTCCCGCGGCAACGGAACCGAACGCTCTCGTCATCTCCAATAAAGTAACCTCGGCCGAGCCCAGCGCCAGGCTCGGCACCGCCGGCAGCGTCGACTGCACGCCCATGCGCTTCGCGGTGTCGATGACGGCGGGGATGCCGACCTCTTCGCCCAATTGCGCGGCGATTGTATTGATGGAATGCACAAACGCGCTCCGTAGCGTCATGCTGCCGCGAAAACCTCCACTGTAGTTTTGTGGCTCCCATTCTCCGATCTGGGTTGGCCTGTCGACCACCACAGACTGCGGCGTGTAGCCGCGTTGCAGCGCGGTCAAGTAAACGAAAAGCTTGAACAGGGACCCCGCCTGCCGCTTTGCCTGGGTGGCGCGGTTGAATTGACTGGCTTCGTAATCGCGACCGCCAACCATCGCCAGCACCGCACCGTCTTTACTGAGGGCGACCAGAGCCGCTTGCGAGACATTTTTCCTTGAACCCTCTGCCTCCAATCTGCGCTCGATGACGCCTTCGGCGAGCCGCTGCAACTCCAGATTCAACGTCGTGCGAAGCGTCAGATCACCCGATGACGAGCCCAGAAGCCGGCGGACGTCGCCGGCAACCATATCGACAAAATAATTGCTGCCGGGCGGTGTTTCCGGAGGTGTTCGCAGTTTGACAGGTTGCGCGCGAGCGGTTTCCGCTTCCGCGGCCGTGATGGCCTTGGTTTCCACCATGGCCTGCAGCACCAGTTCCTGCCGCTCCTTGGCGCCGCCGAAATTGCGCGTTGGCGCGAGCTGCGACGGCGCGCGCACCAGCCCGGCCAGCATCGCATCCTCGGCCAGCGAGAGTTCGCCGGCTTTCTTCCCGAAATATCGCCTGGCGGCGGCGTCCACGCCGTAGGCGCCGGCGCCGAAATAAGCCGTGTTCAGATATCGCAGGAGAATCTCTTCTTTCTTGAGTTGGCTTTCCAGCCATATCGCAAGAAGCGCTTCCTGGACCTTGCGGCGGAACGTCCGCTCCGGGGTGAGGAACATCAGGCGGGCAAGCTGCTGCGTTATCGTGCTTGCACCTTCCCGCGTAGCGCCAGCCTGTGAATTCCGCCAAGCGGCCCGCAAGATGCCCCTGACATCGACACCGCTGTGCTGATAGAACCTTCGATCTTCGATGGCGACAATTGCCTGCGCCAAATGCGGCGGTAAATCCGCAGCCGTCAGCTTGTCCCCTTTGAATACGCCGCGTGTGGCGAAAACGTCGCCTTGGGCACCTTCGAACGTCAAAGCGCTTTGGGTGGCTTCAACCTGAAGGCCGCCGGCGATAGGCAACGTCGCAATGCTGTAGAGCACGAAACCGACGAGAACGCACAACCCCATCGCGAGGAATGCCGCCAGATACTTCGCACGAAATCTCGTTAAACGGGGGCTACGCCACGCCTTCGGCACGACGCCGGGACGCCAGCCCGTGAATCTGGATTTCAGGCCGAGATTGGGCCAGCGAGCGGATTTGATCGACGACTGTAGGCCCGCTTTTAGTCCTGGCCATCGCTCTTCGAGAGAAGCGCCGGCTGTTTGGATAGTCGCTCGCTGAACCCTCCACCAAACTCGTCCTCGCGCTCCAGCGTTCAACAGGATTGCACGTACAAAAATCGCGATTTGTCGTGCGAGAATGCGCAAGGAATCGCGAATTTGTTCCGGGGTAACACGCGCATCATTTGAACCCGCGCCTGCCTCGGAATCTGCATTGGCTGGATGAGGATCATCGGCGGAAGACAATCTTATCTCCGAATGCCTGAACGCCCGGTTTTTTTGATGAAATCATTCCTGCAATCCAGGGACGCAGGCAAGACTCGCCCTTATTTCCTGCTGCCGGCTGCCCCATATGGAACTGGCAAGCAGGCCAACGGTTCCCGTTTTTGTCCGGCAAGAGAGGCTTGGGAAGGGGGCACCTCATGCTGGGAGGCGCCAGACGGGCGGCGCAGCCATCGTGCCGCACCCCTCGTATTGCTCGCTCAGGCGCCCAAGAGCGCCGCCGGGCTCGCCAGCGACCCCGGCATTTTGGGCGTGGTTTAAAAGGGTCTTTACCCAAAGCACACGCTATTTCCAAATCCTGTAGTTCTACGAGGCTCCAATTTAACGGAGGCGTAGGGTGCGGCGGCCATTGTCGTGCTTGAATTCCCGCCATTTTCTCGGCTTTCCCGGAACCGGGTCAGGCGCGGAGGGCAAGTCGAAAGAGAAACCTGGGGCATATCTTGCAGTATCTGGATGATCATTCCATCATCGCCGAACTCGAAGACGCCGTAAGGAGCGGCTCGCCGGAGAAGCGGGTTGCGACCCTGCGTCAGGTGACAGACCTTTTCCTGTACGACGGGGAGCGCCTCAGCGAGGATCAAGTCAAAGTCTTTGACGACGTGCTGTGCGTTCTGATCGCCCGCGTCGAAAGCCGGGCCCGGGCCGAGCTCGGCAAGCGCCTGGCGCCGGTCGACTACGCTCCATTTGAAGTCATCCAGCACCTTGCGTGGGATGATGAAATCGCGGTGGCCGGCAGCGTGCTGGCCGACTCCTCCCGCCTGAAGACAAGCACCCTGGTGGAGATCGCAAGCACGAAAGGCCAGGATCATCTGCTCGCCATCTCGGGCCGGAAAGACCTCCCGGCAGCCGTTACCGACGTGATCGTCGGTCGCGGCGAACGCAAGGTCATTCGAAAGCTTGCAGGCAACGCCAGCGCGCGCTTTTCCGATGCCGGCTATTCCGGCATTATCGCGCGTGCGGACGCAGATGATGAACTCGTCGAGATCCTTGGGCTTCGTATCGACCTGCCCCTCGAGTACCTCCATGACCTGTTGCGGCGCGCGACCGACGCCGTACGGGCCCGGCTGGTGGCCATCGCACCTCCCGAACTCCAGGAAGAGATCAAGCGGGTCCTGAAGACCATCGCCAGCACGGCGGCAGGAGTTACGTCGTCCGCACGGGATTTCAGCCGCGCCGAAGCGCTGGTGAAGCTGTTGAATGACCTGAACGAACTGGACGACGCGGCCGTCATCAAGTTTGCCGCAGCAAACAAATTCGAAGAAGTCGCCGCCTCGCTCGCCATTCTCAACAATGTGCCGACCGATATGATGGCGCGACTGTTGGAGGGCCCCCGGTCCGACCTCATCCTGATCCCTTGCAAATCAGCCGGACTGAGCTGGCTTGCGGTCGAAACCATCCTTAACAACCGGCCGCTCAAGCAGCCGATATCCGAAACCGGCCGCTCAAGCAGCCGATATCCGAACAAACGCTGAAGCTCGCCTGGAAGGATTACGGCAAGCTGTCTCCCGAAACCGCCCAGCGCACCGTGCGCTTCTGGCAGGTTCACAACAAAATCGAGAAGTAGGTTTTGCCACGAGGCGCAATGTGCTCCCTCGCCCCGCTATTTGCAGGGGAGAGGTAGAAGGCTCGTGTCCCGGACGCGGTGCAGCGCTCTCCCGGCGAGGCGAAGCATCGTCCGGTGCGCTGCACCGCTGAGCCGGGACCCATCGTAGACATCGCGAAATTACGGACCCCGGGCCAGCGGCGCGCCGCGCAGCATTCGGGGAACGCTGTCTTAATTCTTCGTCTTGTCGACCAGCGCGCCCTTCTTGATCCAGGGCATCATGTCGCGGAGCTTGACGCCGACCTCCTCGATCGGATGGGCGGCAAGCTTGGCGCGGGTTGCCTTGAACGAGGTCTGGTTGACCTTGTTTTCCAGCATCCAGTCGCGCGCGAACTTGCCCGACTGGATGTCTGACAGCACCCGCTTCATCTCCTTTCTGGTCTCTTCGGTGACGATGCGCGGGCCGGTGACGTATTCGCCGTATTCGGCGGTGTTGGAGATCGAGTAGTTCATGTTGGCGATGCCGCCTTCATAGATCAGGTCGACGATCAGCTTCACCTCGTGCAGGCATTCGAAATAGGCCATTTCCGGCGCGTAGCCGGCTTCCACCAGCGTCTCGAAGCCGCCCTTGATCAGTTCGACCAGGCCGCCGCATAGCACCACCTGCTCGCCGAACAGATCGGTCTCGCATTCTTCCTTGAACGAAGTCTCGATGATGCCGGCGCGGCCGCCGCCGATCGCCGAGGCATAGCTTAGGCCCAAATCGTGGGCGTTGCCCGATGGGTCCTTGTGAATTGCAATCAGGCAGGGCACGCCGCCGCCACGCTGGTATTCCGAGCGCACGGTATGGCCGGGGCCTTTTGGGGCGATCATCAGCACGTCGAGATCGGGACGCGGGTCGAGCAAGTTGAAATGCACGTTGAGGCCGTGGGCGAACACCAGCGCGGCGCCCTTCTTCATGTTGTCGTGCAGATGCTCGCGGTAGATGTCGCCCTGCAATTCGTCGGGGGTGAGCATCATCACGAGGTCCGCCCACTTCGCGGCGTCGGCGACTTCCATCACCTTGAAGCCGGCGGTCTCGGCCTTCTTGGCGGAGGCCGAACCCTTGCGCAGCGCGATGGCGACATCCTTGACGCCGGAATCCTTCAGGTTCAGCGCATGGGCATGGCCCTGGCTGCCATAGCCGACGATGCAGACCTTCTTGCCCTTGATCAGGTTCAGGTCGGCGTCGCGATCGTAATAAACACGCATGGTCGTTCCTCTGGGGCTGGCCGGGCGGAGTGCCCGGATCGTCATGTTTTCTG
>WNFD01005443.1_pt2 | contig 11688 bp, 12 predicted proteins | sample 5400491 | NCBI WGS metagenome assembly WNFD01 (sample SAMN13153343, study PRJNA577476) | soil metagenome | isolation source: 120 cm saprolite under Douglas fir tree site 2 hole 2 replicate 2 | place: USA:California | collected 2015-04-18 | reverse complement strand
GCCATACACCTGGCGGTTCTCCAGGAACAGGCTTTGGATTTCTGCCGCAAGTCTGGCATCTTCTCGCTGGTGCTGGCTCACGGGTCGTTGGCGCGAGGCGTAATAGCCACTCACCGACACCTCAAGCACTTTGCACATCAGCGCCACCGGATACTCGTCCTGATGCTCCGCAATGAACGCATACTTCATGCGGGGACGCGCGAAAAGATGCGCGACGCGCTTTTTTTAGGATATCTCGCTCCTGTCGTAAAATTTCCACTTCACGCTTCAAATGACGATTCTCTTCTTCCAACGGCGTCTGATGCCCACTGCCAGGAAAGGCATCGTGGCCGTGGGCTGCCAGATCCTTGCGCCACTGCGACAGGGTGCTGTCGGCTACTCCCAGGTCACGGGCAATTTGCGCCTGCGATTTCTGGCTGGATTCCAAGAGGCGTACTGCTTCGATCCTGAACTCCTTGGTGTACGTTTTTTGCTCTTTTTGCATGGCACTTTCTCTCCTTTATGGAGCTCTCTCTTTCGAGTCTACTCCCTCCACAAAGGTGGGCCATAGCCACCTCCATTAGCGACATCCTCGATTGGCGTCCGTACCTCGGGTACTGTACGGGGGTGGAGAGGAAGCGCTCGGAGAAGAAACAGAGAGATGAAGATTTAGAGATACAACGACTCATTCATAAGAATGTCCTGCTGAACGGAATAGATGAGTTTCAGTTACTCCTCGGGGATATCGAGGACATCATCGCGAACGGGGTAGATCAGAACCGGCAGCGCCCGAGGATGTCCGCAGGCGACAACTCGCTCCTGTCCTCGTTTTGCTACGACCTGGTGAACCTGGACTTCCTTGGGGGCATGGGATATAAAGCAGAAAAAACGCGAAAAGTACGACGGACCCAAGCGTTGCAGAAATTCCTGGAACGGCAAAGCGGGAAGGATTTCCTCCTGCTCCTTACCTTGAATGTGCGCGATAATATCGATGACGAGCTGATTCGATATCTGGAAGGAGCCCAGCATGAAGTGGAAAGTGAGGAATTGAGAAAAACGCTGCACTGGTATGCGACCTGCAAAGAGGGCATGAAGGAGTACCGATTGAAAGCGACGGTGCCCCTCTTTATCCAGCGTGAAGGGGAGGTCTGCGGTTTTGACTGTTTTTGCTACCCGCCTCTCGCCTACACCGGGAGCGGGTCCGCTCGCATGGTTCATTTTGTGTTCGAGTTAACGGATACGCAGACAATCCTGCACGCTCACAGCAGGCAGAGGATCTCCGAGGTAGTGAATCTTCCTCTGCTGAGCATCGAGAAGGACGGCGTTTACCTGCCGCCGAAGCAGCACCCGCATTTCGATGCGCCGAGAGCTGACCTTTTGGATTTGTTCACGGAGCAAACGCAGCGTGCATTACAGAGAGCCAGAGAGAAAACGGTGAGGAGGTCTCAATGAGCGGGAAATCATCGATCGAGTGGACAAATGCGACGTGGAACTTTACGATTGGCTGTACCCGCGTTACAGATGGCTGTGACAACTGCTATGCCTTTGCGCTGCACGACCGCCGCCACACGATCTACCAGGCCAATGGCGGCCGCTGGTCGCCAAACGGAAAGGCGATGCCCGCGCAGTATGCGCGGCCGTTCTCTGAGATACAGGTGTCGCCGGATCGGCTAGCCTGGCCGCTGCACCAAAAGAAGCCGCTGCGTATCTTCGTGAACTCGATGTCCGATCTCTTTCACAGCCAGATCGCTGATGAGCAGATTCTCGCGGCGTTCGAGGTGATGCGCCAGGCGCACTGGCATACGTTCCAGATCCTCACCAAGCGTCCGGGACGGCTGCGTCGCTTGGGACCGGCCTTGCCCTGGGCTCGCAATATCGGCATAGGCGTGTCCATCGAGAAAGATCCGTTAACTCCGCGCGCCGATGCCTTGCGCTCGCTCCCGGCGGGTTTTCGGTTTCTCAGCCTGGAGCCGCTGCTCGGCCCGCTGCCCTCCTTAGATCTCACCAGCATCGATTGGGTGATTACGGGCGGCGAGAGCGGACCTGGTGCGCGCCCTTGCGATCCCAATTGGGTGCGGGCAATCCGTGATCAGTGCCAGGAGCACCAGGTCCCGTTCTTCCACAAACAATGGGGGGGCGCACCCCTAAGTCCGGTGGCCGCTTACTCGATGGACGGACATGGGACGAATTCCCGCAGCTCGATGGATGTGTAGTGCCTGGCTAAAACACAGATAGTGACGCTGCCGCCATTCGACGGGGGATTCTCTTAGAACCCTTCGTCTCCATTCACCATAGGCATCAAGGATGCGAAAGGAGGGCGCAAGATAGCTGTAAAAAACGTACTCTGGCGAAAAACCCCATGTTGTATCTGCTTCTGGTAGGAAGAGAGGCCCATGTTATCTTCACTCAGATCGATAGCTCCTGCCCTGGAGGTGCTGAGCAAGCAAATCACGATCTTGCCCGCCTCGGGAGGAGCCGTTGAAGACCTTGAACGCCCGGACGAAGAGGAAATCGAGGATATGCTCATCAACCGGGATGACAAGACCATCACGGCCTTTGCCGAAACACCTCTGCCCTCCGCGGAGAGCCTGTACCGTTCGACCACACCGCTCTTCCGGGCGGAAAACCACTTTTACCGCTTTTTCATCGACGGCAGTCTACGGACCTACTACCTGGCAACGGGGATTGAGGGGAGCCGGTCGTTCCCCATCGAACTCGCGCAAATCGGCGCTGCGGTGATGCAGCGTGACGAGGGGGGGAGCGTTCGCCCGCTGGGTATCAAGAACCGCATTCTCTTACTCCTTCCCAAGGGCCCGCTGGGGGTCTCGGATACGGTCTGGCGCGAATTGGAGCAATTGAATACCGCCGATGGGTTCTTCCAGATTATCGACACTGCGGAGAAGACGGTCATGACCCCCGAAGCGGCGACCGTTGAGAATCTACGCACGCGCGCCGGCGGGATAGCCCGCAACCGCATGCACAAGCTGGAGATCGAGGTGATCGGCTTGACCGATGGGCGGCGGAGCGATGATCGCTGGTTGATTCTCGACGGCGCGGTCAAACTGGACGAATTCATCAGAACGGCTTCGATGATTGGGGTAGCCAAGAACTTCCGTAAGGATCCGCAGTTCCAGTTCGGAAAGCGAGCACAGCGGCGAAACATCACCCAGATACTCGTCGGCCTTCCATACGCGTACCGTACTGCTGTGTTTAGCTCTCACGGAGGTCAGGTCGCTTTTTGGTACGTCCGGCTGCGTCGGCAGGAAGAGGTAGAGTACCCGCTCATGGGTGTGGTGAAGGTCGAAGTGCCCCGCCCTGATCGTACACCGATTGAGGCCGCGCGCGCCGATCTGATCTCGCGCGCGCTCGTCGCGGAGCGCAACGTGACTCCGCACGGACGCGACCAGCGCTGGCACTGCCACCTCTACCCGATCTTTCAGGCAGAACAGGCGATTAAGAACAGATTCTATTCTCAGCAGGTACTCATGGGGATGATCCGCTGGCCAAGTACGGTAGGCAACCCCATCTACTTCCAGGAGGCGTTATTATGACTGACCCTGAGCAGGGACAACCGGGAGAGCAACCTCCCGATACAGATTCGCCCGAAGCGGTCGCTGCTGGCGTTGGGCGCACATCCGCGACAGAACGCGACGCCATCACGTCTGACAAGTTTTTTTTCTGGCTCACCCCTGGGGTAATCGTCAATCCGTTCGATATTGTCGCCGTTGGGCAGGTCAACCAGCGAAAGCAGCCTGAGAGCCGCACGTATGGACTGGTGACGACGCTCGAGCACCGTACCGATGCCCCCAATCACCTGGCGAACTACATCTCCAGCGATTTTGGGACGCTGGGGGAAGAGCCCAATTCGACGCGCCAGGGAACGACGGTGGCTGCGGCTACGGTCCTCAGTAATACCGCTGAGGTCTACATGCCTGTGCCGAGCGAGCGTATCGTCAACTTCGCACAGCCACAGGAAATCCAGCAGGCACTGGGGACTGACACGCTGCTTACGGAGCGCCCGCAAGATGCGATCCCTGCGGGTTTGATCAAAATGAGCAACGGGGACGACGCTGTTGCCTATCTGGACCGCCGCTATGTCCTCGGCCCAGAATCTGCGCATGTCAATATATCTGGTATCAGCGGTCTGGCAACCAAGACCTCTTATGCGATGTTCTTGCTCCAGTCAATCCTGCAGAGTTCATCCGACTCCAGTAAGATCGCGGTAATCATCTTGAATGTCAAGCAGGCTGACCTTTTGCAGGTCCACCTGGCTAATGCGGATCTCTCAGAGGAAGAGCAGGAACTTTGGGAGAAGATAGGAGTCTCCCCCCGGCCATTTGAAAACGTCACGTATCTCCTGCCTCGTGGAGAGCAAGGTCGTCCCAACAGCTACGGACCTATCCCAGAAAACTACACCCTCTACGCGTACGACCTGTAGGGTACAGCGAGCAAACTTGACTTGCTGTTCAGCAATGTCGCAGATCCGAGCGGAACGATTGAGGGGATCTATGCTGAAATTTCGTCGGGCATTATCGGGGGCGAGAGTGATTTCAGGGATGTCCAGGGGTGGGATGGTCTCCAGCGGTTTTTATTAACGAGGCAGCAGCAGGGCGGTCGGTGGCGGAACCTGTTTGCAGCTACCTCTATTGGGATGTTTCGGCGGCACCTGCGCCGGATTGTCCAGACGCGTCAGACAGGCATTTTCCCCGAGAGCCGCGCGCGGGGGGAGACGCTGCTGGAGAACTCGCTCATCAACATCCGAGGAGGTTCCACCTATGTCGTCGATATCGCCCGGCTGGGGGATGAAGAGCAGACCCTTGTGTTCGGCGATATCCTGCGCACCATCTACGCGATAAAATCGGAGGCGGTGGAAGAGCGAACCGAGGACTCTCCAATCCCGGAGAAAATCCTCGTCTTTGTAGACGAACTCAATAAGTATGCGCCTGGAGGGGGGAAAGAAAGCCCAATTACCCAGCAGGTACTCGAGGTAGCCGAGCGTGGCCGCAGTCTCGGGGTCATTCTCATCTCAGCCCAGCAGTTCATGAGCGCGGTGCACAACCGCGTGACGGGTAACAGCACGACGAAAATTATCGGGCGCACGGGTTCCTCTGAGGTCAATGCCCCCGACTACCGCTTCCTGGACCAGGATATCCGCTCGTCTGTGACGCGGCTTGCCAAAGGGGAATTGCTCATTAGCCATGCTATCTACCGACAACCCGTGAAAATCACCTTCCCTAGGGCGGCCTACCGGCAAGAACAATCGTAATTCCACTGCAAAGGAAAGCCTCGGGTCTCCGAGGCTCTCCTTTGCGGCACTCGTTCATCGCAGTGCGCTGACACTTTGAGAGGAAAGAAAAACGGCGTCTAGTTGGGGTGAAATGCGCGAGCGTGCTACCTGTAAATCCCAACATTCTGCGGCTGATGCCCACACTTGTGACTGGTGGTGAACGCGAGGACCCAGTATCGGCGCTCCTGGTCGAGCGCCGGCGCCAGTTTTTGCAGGAACAAGATCGCTCGTGTTGTTGTTAAAGAAAAAGGGTACTAATTGGGGCCCTCTTATTTTAACAACAACACACCTGGTTCCTGTTTTCTCGGAATGGGCTTCTTCAGAGGAAAACGGCGTAGCGATCCAGATGCTCGAGTAAATACTGCATCATGTCCACGGGAATCTGCCTTGCAACACCTTCGCTTTGTCTCTCTACCTGCCGGCAGAGCGCCTGGAGAGCAGCAGGCGTCCCGCGTCTGCGCAGCAAAGCAATGATCTCTTGTAATCCTTGTTGCGCTTTGTCCATGTCCTGATAGGCCCCAAGCTGGTCACAGGGACCATCAATGATGAACCAGATTTGCCACAACAGGGTACGCGGATGCTTGACGAGTCCCGCAGCAATCCGTTGCTTTCCTCGGGGGTGCCCCGCACTCCCTGCTTGCAACGGCCGGAATGATTCGGCATAATCCTGAGTCGTCTTGAGCGGATCCTGTTGATCTTGCAGGGTTTCTTCAAGCGTGTAGGGGTACGCAGGACCAGGAGTATATTTCCCCTCTTGCCAGAGCGTCAAAACAGTTGTGGCGATGGCCATAGCTGCCTCGATGGTGGTGCGTTCATCTCCGGTTGCCGCCACCTGCGTGTATTGCGCGAGCAAAAAACAAGCCATCGCCGGAGGAAGGCCCAATTCCTGAATAACTGGAATGGCATACGCTTCTGCCTGATGAATGTATTTCACGATCTCCCCTGGATGCACCTGCCTGGTTTTCGCGAGTCGTGGCTCGACGGATCGAACGGTTGAGAACACAGCACGCCCTTTTTTCTTCTGTTTCATCCCTCTCTCCTCACCTCCACACTACCTCTCTCAAAAGGGGCTGGTGGACTCCTCATCAAGCACTTCTTCAATGAGGCTTCCGGGTGGAACGCCTAAGGCTCGGGCTATTTTGCCCAGCGTCTCTGTGGTCGTAATATAATAGGGATCCCGAAACATGCGTTTGACCGTGTTATAAGCCACATCCGCTGTTCGCTGAAGCTTGCCCATCCCAACTCCCTTTTCTCGAGCCACCTCTTTGATACGTAACCGTACGACCATACACCATTGCCTCTCTCGATGATCATCCCCATTGTAGCAGGCACGGCTTTCGGTGCCCACTAGCCAGCTAAGGCTAGACGTCAAGGGCAAGCCATCCATGGCACAGGACCATGAATGGGAACCAGCAGTCCCGTGCCACCGCTCTCCTCGCGCTCTTGCTGCATTGTAGGATGGATTCAACCTTTCTGTCAAAAGAGTGAAAATAATAGCTATTTCTTATGAATGATTGATAAAAAGTCCAATTTACATACAAATTATCCTTCAATAGACTGCTTTTATGGCAGATATTAATGAGTTTCCGAATGTTCCTGGATACCTGTCGATCAAACAGGCTGCCGAGATGCTCGGGATCACAGACAAACGCATTTACCGGTACATCGATCTCGGACGGCTTCCAGCTTATAAATCTGGTGGAGTCTTTTTGCTCGCAGAACACGATGTCAAGCACTTCAAGCTTCACCCTCCGGGTCGAACACGTGCGCTTCCTCCCCCCTGGCGCGTGTATAACCCGCGCAGCAAGGTGCTCATCACCGAGATCTTTGTTCCCGTCCGAGCAGGCCAACAAGACCTCCTCAAGGCAAAGCTCAATGAGATTCAGAGCGCCAATCGCCATCCCATTCCCGGAACGATGGCACGCTATCTGTTGCCAGAAGATTCGGAACTGACCACGCTGCATTGCGTTTTTGTCTGGAAAGATACCGACATGCCAGATGAACCCACCCGCCAACAGCACCAGCGCGCGCTGCAAGAAGAACTTGCAGATGTGCTTGACTGGGAAAAGGCTCGCTCTCACACGAATGAGGCGCTCATGTATACATGAGCGCCTTGAGAACTGTCCTGCACCAGCACCGTTGGGAAAAGAAGACCCTTTGAGAATGGCTGCTTTCCGAGGGAAGAAAGAAATGACCATTTTTTTCGCTTCAATGGCGTATCAATTCCCTGAGCACGCTTCTCAAACGGTGTCAAGAGTAAGCGATAGCGGCCTTGATACCGCTTGAGAAGCGTGCTATACTCGCTCAGCCATTGAGCCAAAACACCCTAGATCGGCTCGGAATTACGCCAGCGCTGACACCGAAGAGAATACATACGGCAACCACATCCCTCCCGTCAGATGGATTCTTCTCTCTCGTCCTGATTCTCTTCCAATTAGGGAACAGCAACTGGCCAGGGCTCTGCAAGATAGCACTGGACGATCTTCGCCTCCCATACAGCATACTGATCTGGAGCGTTGAGATACTGCTGCCAGGCCCAGTTCAGGAGGCGAACAACCGAATCCGCACCACTCTCCCAGTCTTCTCCGGCTGCGTCTTCGGGAGTACAGGGACGCGGCGAGGCTTCGATCAGCATGTCCTCAACTGTTTGGGTGGCAAGATCGCCAATTGCTGAGTCATAATAGCCAGCATAGTCTTCAACAATCCCCATGGCGTTGGCGACAGAAGCCCACTCATTGCTGATGGTATTCGCTTCCTGCTCAAAGCCCGCCGCTCTGGCGCGCTCCGTCAACAACTTCACGCGCAGCCAAGTAACCGGATGCGTACTCTGCTGCAAATTGAGAGGCGATTGGACCAAATCGCCGCGCTCAAGCAAACGTACATGGGTAGCGAAAGCGTGGAGAAAACTGGGTCCCCCCATCAGGAATCCAGTCGCATCACAGAATAATTCCTGCACCCAGGGATACCATACATCCACAATGGCCTGACGCTGCTCGCTCTGGAGAGAGGCATAAAGATCGTTCCGAAATGAAGAGGGCAAGATATGTTGGCCAATCGCCTGTTGCAAAGCACGCACCAGATCATCCATTTCCCGGCGATGGCGCGCATAGAGCACATGGCTATACTCATGGAAGAGCAGCGGTTGGAACAGGAGACTCTGGCGATCGAGACAAGGAAGAAAGTAAATGGGCGGGTCAAATGGCCACACCGCCGTTAACCCGTCACAGAAGGCTGGAGGCACCTGCTCCGTCTCTGGGTGCTGCTGATGCATCCAGCCAATCACCCGCAACGAGAGCCGATCAGCCTCGGATGCTCGCAAAATCGGATAAGCCAGTCGTGAGCTCAGCAAATGCATGTACCGCGTCGCTGCCTGGGTGTTGCTCAGAATCTCTTCGTTGAGGGTGGTCACTAGTAAGTGAAGATCACTCACATTCTGCAAAAGAACCGCACGCAAGGAACGGCACTTGGCCAGGATGCTTGTATGGTAAGGCATGAGTTCTGGAGGAAGAGTCGCCTGCGCAATGGTCCCTTCCAATTTGTCCAGATTCATCAGGAGCCAACGATTCTGTGAAACCAAGACATCCTTTATCATTACATTCCCTCTCCCAACAAACCCACCGTATCAACATGCAGGTGATTTTCAAGCACGGCACGTAACTCCTGGAGACATGCGAGTAATTGGTGCATCTCCTCAGGCGTCTGAGCGTCCAACAAAGATTGTACCTGTTGGATGGGCAAGCGGTACAAAATAGAGCGTCGGGGCAAGCGACGTCGTTGGGAGGCAAAAGTCATCACCAACTGATGCATTCGGGGGTCCAAGCCCGCCACCCCTTGCGCTGGGGGATGCTCGACCTCTGCCAACCACCCAGCAAAATCCCCCAGAAAAAGGCGAAGTTCTTCCCGGGCTCGCTCGGCCCCTGCTTCCCGCTCAGGGTCAGAGACGTTCGCAAGCGCCAGCTTCACCGCAATGGCGAGCATGTTGACTGCCTGAATAAGATGCTGCCCTCGTTCAAAACTCTCGGCGGCCAACCAGGTATTGCTCATGCTCCTCTCTCCTTTTGTCAGTATCTCACCGTCCACCCTTAGTGCATCTGACGGGTCTCCTGCGCTTCACGCGCATGCAGTTCTGCGTCGGTGCGTTTCAAGGGTAAAGGTAACCGTTGGGACATCCCTGGCGAATCCCAGTTCAGATGTGTCGCAGTACAGATGGCTTCTGCCGCTGCCTGGAGGCAGACTCCTCCCTTTTCGCTGCGAAGAAGCAAAGGTTCGGCCGTGCCCTGGTGAAGGGTCGCCTGCCCGGTCGTCACGATCGCCACCAGGCGCTGGTTTAAGTGCACCACCGTTCCCTCCAGAGGATTGAACACCTGGCCAGTCTCTTCAAGCTCCCACAAACGCAATGGCGTTTGGGACTCTTTCTGAATGTCCACAATATCAACGTTTGCCGCCTCCGCCAAAAGACCGAGTTGGCGGAGCTGTTCGGTCGCTGCAATAATAGCTTCGTATTCCTGTCCGACCGTTCGACCATCCCGTAGCACCAGGAGAGCTTTCAGCGGATCCGCCTGTATTCCAAGGGTCTCTTGCACCAATTTGACGAGTGCATCCTGGAGATGAACGGGATTAATCGTTTCACGCTGGTGATCCGGTTTCCCCTGAACATGGGTAGCCAGACGAAAACTGGGCTGAGCGGAGCTTTCACGGGCAATGAGCAACGACAACGCAAAGAACCTCCGGTCATGCCCGACATCAATCGTCAGTTGGGCATCATACGGGCCAGCCTGATCGATGCGATAGGGAACACCATCGAGTTGCAGAAGCAGGTCGATGGTACAAAGCGTCACAAATTGCCTCCAGGCATGTTGTCCTTTCTCAAGAGACATCTGACGCCGTCTCCCGTCCCAGATTCCTCGGGAGCGATCGTGAAATTTGTGACACAGGGTTTCCTCTGTCACGCGCTTGAGGCGCCAGCCATCTAACTCGAAAGCCACATCATGATAGGCGATGGGGTTCGTATCAAGCACGAACACGACGCCACCGCGCGGGTGCTGACGCAATTGCTCAATGGCCTGCATCACCGAGGAATAGGCAATGGGCTCTACCGTAAACTGTCTCTTCGTCCAAAGAGTCAGTTGGGCCGTGATGTCCTCAATCAGCACTTCGATGGTCTCAGGGTTCACGTGCTCCGGATAGGCACAATACAAGAGTGTATCGGCACCAGCAGACATGGCAAACACCCCATACCTGGCAAGATACTCAAGCCGGTTCCGATAATGGACACGGTACGCATCCCGCTGCGGTGTGCTGACCGCAGGTAGCCTTGCCCCTTGGCCATAGATGAGGGCAACGGGAGGATGATGTGCAATGGTGTGTGCTGGCGGGCGCCCAAATCCCGGCTGCAGATCCTGGCCAATGCGTCCCAGCGGACGCTGTCCCAATTGATCCCAGAAGCGAGTGAGCAGCGTTCGACGTTCCTCCGGATCAAGTTTATCAACCTGGGTCAGGCTCTGGGGTAAATGGTCATTCATCACCCGCGCGCGCACCCGATTGGCCACAACCCACCGGGGGCGATCCAGAGAGGGGAAAGACACCTGCATTGCAACGCAATCGTCGGTTTCTCCAAACGCTGGATGTTTGGCACGATAATATTCGGCCAGGGAAGGATAGGTTGTCCCATCCAGACGAAACCGAGGAGTCGTCCCACACGTGACCTCACCACCCGCCTTGACAAAGTAACACGTCGAAAGGGTGTTGCCTGTATCGTACTGGAGTGTCCCTTTTTGCCCCTGCTGACGCCCAAGCAAACGCTTCAAGCGCACTTCCCTGGCTTGTCGCTCTCCAGGTGGCTGACTCGGATCATAATAGTAGGCCAGGGACTCAGTGGTGAAAAAAGCCGTTCCCATGTCGACCCCGATCACGATGCCAACATCCTCAATGAATAATGCTCCGACTTCATAACGCCGATACGCCGCAATACCATCCGCCATACGAAACGGCTGAGGCTCGTACCAGATTCGTGGGCTGCCATACATGCGCAGATCGCTCGAACGCGCAATGGTCGCAAGGAAAGCCCGCTCAACCAGAAGCGGCAAAACAGTACGACCAAGCTCATCAGCAGGAGTAAGCCACTCTTCAGGCGCGCCCGCATCCGTTATCTCTAACTCCCAATCGTCAGAAGCAAGCCGGAGCGGCTCAATCAGTCGCTTTGTAGCAACAATCAGGCGATTGGAAGTACGCGGATCGGGAACAGCAGCCACCCCATGCCTGTGTCGTAAACTTCCACAGAGTTTTTGGAGCAAGTCCGGACTCGTCTCAGTACCTTCAACCTGGGCAAGGTGCATAGCAAGGCGAAGGGTCATGCCACTCCCGACGACACGCATATTGGTCTCAAGCATAAAGAAGGTTCCTCCCTTCTGGGCAAAGACGTT
>WNFD01022127.1_pt1 | contig 11692 bp, 8 predicted proteins | sample 5400491 | NCBI WGS metagenome assembly WNFD01 (sample SAMN13153343, study PRJNA577476) | soil metagenome | isolation source: 120 cm saprolite under Douglas fir tree site 2 hole 2 replicate 2 | place: USA:California | collected 2015-04-18 | reverse complement strand
CGGGCGCGCGGCCGGCGCGCCGGTCGAGATAAGGATGAACCATTTTTCCGACGATCGGCCCAGGCCGGATGATCGCGACTTCGACCACCAGGTCATAGAACGTGCGCGGCTTCATCCGCGGCAGCGTCGCCATCTGCGCGCGGCTCTCGACCTGGAAAATTCCGACCGTGTCGGCGCGCGAGAGCATCGCGTACACCTCGGGATCGCCGGCCGGCAGATGGGCGAGGTCGACTTCGACGCCTTCGCTCTGGCGCACCAGCGGAATCGCCTCCTCCAGCACCGCCATCATCCCGAGCCCGAGCAGATCGATCTTGATGATCCCGAGGTCGGCGCAATCTTCCTTGTCCCACTGGATCACCACCCGCCCCGGCATCGAGGCCGGCTCCAGCGGCACGACTTCGTCGAGCGGCCCCGCGCCAATCACCATCCCGCCGCTATGCTGCCCGAGATGGCGCGGCAGGTCCTGGATCTGACGCACCAGCGTGACCAGCCGGGCAAGGCGCGGAGTTTCGACGTCGACGCCGCCGCGCTTGAGCAGCGCCGCCAGTTCGTCGTTGCTGTCGCGGAATTCGTAGACGTAGTTAAGCCGCGCCAGGCGGTCGACATGTTCGGGCGTGAAGCCCAGCACTTTGCCGATCTCGCGCACGGCGCTGCGCGTGCGGTAGGTGATCACGTTGGCGGTCATCGCGGCGCCGCGTTCTCCGTAACGGCGATAGACGTACTGGATGACCTTCTCGCGCTGGTCGCCGCTCGGCAGATCGATATCGATGTCGGGCCACTCGCCGCGCTCCTCGGAGAGGAAGCGCTCGAACAGGAGTTCCATCTTGACCGCGTCGACCGCCGTGATCCCGAGCGCGTAGCAGACCGCGCTGTTGGCCGCCGAGCCGCGCCCCTGCGCCATGATCGCGTTCTCGCGGCAGAACTGCACGATGTCCCAGACGATGAGGAAGTAGCCGGCAAGCTTAAGCCGCGCGATTACTTCGAGCTCGTGCGCGAGCTGGCCGAGCACTCGCGCACCGGGCGCCGCGCCCCATCGCTCGCGCGCCCCGGCCTCGACCAGCAGCCGCAAGTAGCTGTCGGGCGTCTCGCCGGGCGGCAGCGGATAGCTCGGAAAGCGGTAGCCGAGGTCGCAGAGCTTGAACCCGCAGCGCTCGGCGATCGCACCCGTGGCGGCGACCGCGCCGGGCAGATCGCGAAACAGCGCCGCCATCTCCGACGGCGATTTGAGCTGGCGCTCGGCGTTGGCCCATAACGCCCGCCCCGCCTCCTCCAGCGTGAGACCGAGCCGGATGCAGGTGAGCGCGTCTAGCAGCCCACGGTCGGCGCCGGTATGGCATACGTCGTTGGTCGCGACGAGCGGGACGCCGGATGTCGCGGCGAGCGCGGCGAGCCTCCGATTGAGCCGCTCCTCGGCGGGATCGAGATGGCGTCCAAGATCGATATAAAAATTGCCGCGGCCGAAGATCGCGCCGAGCCGGTCGCACAGCGCGCGCGGATCGTCGCCGCGGGTGAGCGCGAGCGCAAGCGGACTGCGCGCACCGCCGGCCAGACAGATCAATCCCGCGCCGTAGCGCTCGAGATCATCAAGCGTCATGCGGCTCTCTCCCTTGGCGGGATATTTTGGCGCACGCCCTTGCTCAATTTCGACGGGATTAAGCGGCCGCATCTTCGAGGCGGTGATCATCCGGCAGAGATTGCGATAGCGCTCGCGATTCGGCACTAGCACGTAGAGCCGCTGGTCGCCCGGATCGCCGATGGACGGTGCGCGGGCTGAAGACAGATCGAGCGTCAGTTCCGCGCCGACGATCGCGCGTATCCCGGCGCGCTCGGCGCCATGGTAAAAGCGCGGCGCACCGTACAATCCGTCGCGATCGCCCATCGCCAGCGCCGGGTAGCCGAGTTCCGCGGCACGCTCGATCAGGTCCTCGGGCAGGGCCGAGCCTTCGAGAAAACTGAACGCGCTGCGCGTCCGCAGCTCTATATAATTCATTAACATGAGGGCTCGCCGCGTTCAGTTCAGCGACGGTTAGTCGTAAATTCCATCGACGTACCATTCGCCCGAGCGCAGGTCGCATAACAGCCGGTACACACCGCCGTCCTCCAGCGCGACGTCGTAGTAATCGCGCGCCGCGCCGGGCGCTCCTTGATGATGCTCGCCGCCGCTGTTGTTGAGATGCGACGGCGCCGCCGCGACCCGCCATGGCCCGGCGCATGAGACCACGCGCCCGCCGAAGTCTGCGCCGCGGACGAATTCCGGCGCGTCGCCGCGAGTGCATAGCACCTCGACCTGATGCGGCGGCCGAATCGCTCGTATCGCTAGTTGCGCCACGGCGGCGCCGGCTGCCGGGCTCCTCGCGGTGTCGCGATCCGCCATTGCCACCGTGCCGTTTTGTGCCAGCGCCGGCGCCGGGGCGACGACCGGACGCGGTGCGAATGGACCAAGCTCGATCGCGTCCGGCAAATGAGAGTTGCGCGGCATCAGCGTGCCCACTTTCCCCGGACCGCAGAGCGCGGCCAGCCGCGCCAGCGTGACGTGCAGCCGCTCGGGCGCAGGGCAGGGCGGGACAAACATGTCGGCCTGCGCGGCGCGCGGCGCGCGCGGCTCGACCGTGATACGGATGGCTTCCACCGCCGCGGTCGGCGGCGCGGACTCCAGGTTGAGCAGGATGAGCGCGAGCAGCGTGCGTGCTTCGTTGGTCGGCGCGGGCAGCGCGACGCGGCGGACGTCGCGGCGGTGGCCGTCGAGTTCAAGCGCGAGCGCAATTTCGCCGGCCGCCATCCCGCGCAACTTGAGCCCCTCGACCACCCGCTCGATCATCGCGCGCATCACGAAGCCCATCGCCTCGAGGCTGTCCACGCCCCATTCGAGTTCGACCGCCTCGGCGAAATTTTCGGCCGCCCGGCGTGCGATCAGCGGCGTGCGGCACTCGCCGCGCGCGATCCGCATCAGCTCGACCGCGCGGGCGCCGAGCCGGCTACCGACCGCGCGAATATCCAGCCGCGCCAACTCGCCCAGCCGCCGGATTCCCCATCGCGCGAGCGTTTGCTCCAGTTCCGCGCCGTCGCGGCTGCCGCCGCCCGGGGCGCCGTCAAGCTTGAGCAGGTCGAGCGGCAGCCAGTTGAGGAACTCCTCTTCGCGGCCCGCCGCAATCGCCCGCGCCCCACCGCATCGCGCCGCCAGCAGCGCGACTTCCTTGCTCGACGCGATTCCGACCGCCGCGTCCATTCCGAGCCGCGCCACGCGCCCCAGCGCTTCCTGCGCAAGCCCAGTCTCGATCGTCTCGGCATCCGTCATCTCCATCGGCAATTCCGTCATCTCCGATGGTGATGACGATGCGCTCGTACTTGCACGCGCGCCTGCGCGATGAGAATTGGCACGGAGCCGCCGATGGAGCCGCTCGAGACCGCCGAGGTCGAGATAAACTTCGCCGTCGGCGCCGGCCTCGACCAGCGGCGAGAACGAAAGGGCGACATCGACGAGCGCCTCAGCGGCGGACGCTTCTGCCGCTGGCGAGCGGCTCATCACGGCCAACCCCGCGGCGGCCGCGCGCGCCCTCGCGACCGTCATCCCGGTTTGCACGCCCATCGCCCGCGCGTGCGCCGACACGAAGCGGCATTCCATGTTGGCGACGCCGACCGTATCGCGCCGCCCGGCGGACTCAATCAGCACCAGCGGCCGGTCGCGCAGCTCGGGGCTTTGGCGTATCGCCGCGGCGAGCGGAAAATCCGCGACCAAAATGCATGCAATTCGGGGGCCTGTCGCGGATGCGATGGTATTGGCTAAGGCGCTGTACGGCGGCGGCGGCAAACGCGTATCGCGCGCCGCTTGGGCGGCGGCGGTAACACTGGTTTTCGGCGATAGGCGTCGTTCGATCATTCGGCCACTGCAAAAAAATCACAGGTGCCGGCATTCCATGCCGGTTAAGCAATCACCGGCATTCCATGCCGGTTAAGACGGACATCACCTGGCGTATTCGTAAGCCCCGCCTCTTCGCGGTCTCCTTATCGATTGCGCCTGTGAGCGATCGCGATACGATGCGACCGCCGCGGGCTCGGCGATCCGAGTTGCTTGCGCCGACGGGGGTGCGCCAATCGGCATCGCGGAAGACGTTGATGCGGGAGAAGTCACATCGACGAGCGCGCGCCATGCCGCCGCCTTGCCCGAGCCGCCGAGCTTGTTGCGCGCCACGTACGCCTCGACCCGCATCCCGTCGAACAACACCGGAGCGCCCGGCGCCGTGCGGCTGAAGAAGGGGCGGATACGGCCGAGCACGAGGCTGAGCGCGGCGAAGGTTCCGCACGTCCGGCGCTCGGCCATGACGATCACGGCGGCGCCACTGCGTTCGGCCGCGCGCGCCAGCCTAAGCGCCGCGCTCAACGTGAGCGTTCGCGCATGGCCGCCCATATCGATTACGACCAGGCCGAAACCTCCCGCGCCCAAAACCATCTCGGCCGCCAACAGCACCGGTTTAATCCCCGACTTCGACGACGCGTTGGATCTCGTTGGCGCAAATTCAGCGGCCGGCGATTCGGCCGAATCGCGCGCGCGCACCGCCGCGTCGGCGCCGACCCAGAGAATCCGCGAAAGGTCCGCGCCCACCGCGGCGATACTGCGCGGGTCGAACGCCCCCGACGAATCGATCCACGCCGCGACCTCGCCGCGCCGAGTGGCAATAGCGGCGAAAGACGCGGCGAGCGAAGTTCGCCCAAACCCGGGCCGCCCGACGATTTCGCTCACCCGGCCGCGGACAATGCCGCCGTCCAGGATGGTGTCGAGCGCGGCAATACCGGAGCTCAGGCGGCGATCCTTGCGGGTAAGCTCGCGGCCGCGAAAAACTCCTGAAAATTCAGCTATTTGCCGATCGGTAAGAGTGCGAAGAGGCGCGATTGCGGGAGCCTGCGCGACGGTTTCGATCAAGGCGGTGGGAGAGGCGGCCATGATCTGATTTTCGCTTTTTATTCGTATTTGTCAAACGCAACGCCAAACTGCGGCGGCGTATACTTCCTCATCGGGAAAGCATACGGTTAAAGGTGTCTCCCACGGAACACTTTTTCCATTTTTCGCCCGCCGACTGACATGGAGTCGTCGCGAAGCCGGCCGTTAAGGGCAATCAGGCCCGGGTGTGTTTGAGCAACCTGTTCGCGGTACGACGCGAGACATCTGGCTGCGGCAGGCAAAGGGAATTATCGATGACCGGATCGTCCGTGTTACGAGAAAAAATGTACCGCGCATACCTCGAATTTTTCGAGGTCGCCGAGACCAAGCGGCGCTGGAACATGTTCAACGACGTGCCGTGGGAGGCGCTGGATAGTTCCACCGGGAGTGAGCAAAAAGCGGCCCGGATCGAAGTTTTCTGCGCCGAGGAGCTCTACCTGCCGGACTACAGTGCGGGCGGCGTGGAGTTGACCCGCTCGATATTCGGCGCGTCGTGGTTCCAGGCCTGCTGGAGCTACGAGGAATCCAAGCACGGACTGGTGTTCCGCGAGTATCTGACGCGCTCGGGCCTGCGCTCGGAGGCCGAGATGGCGGCCTTCGAGGACCGTGTCCTGTCGAAGGTCTGGCGTCTGCCTTTCCAGACTCGCCGACAGATGGCTTGCTACGGCGCGCTGCAGGAGGCCGCGACCTTTCTCGCCTACAAGGCGCAGAAGGATAGGGCGGGGAGCGAGGGCGACAAGGTGCTGGAGGCGATTTTCTTTTTCCTCAGCCGCGACGAAGCCGCGCACGCGGGCTTCTACCGCGCGGCGGTCGCGCTTGAACTTGACGAAGACCGTAACGGCACGCTGGCCGACCTTGCTTTCGTGATCGCGAATTTCAAAATGCCGGGCGACGGCCTGATTCCTGATTACCAGGAGCGATTGCGCACCACGGGTGCGGGGATCAGCGCGCGCACATTCCTGGAGCCGCCTTCCGAGACCGGCGGCGCGCTATCTCCGGCGGCCGCTTTCATCGACTACATCGTCATTCCCCGCGCATACGTATTTCATGCTATCGATGCATCTATGAAGATCACCAGGTTCCATGCCACCGATGACGGCGAGTCGCGCTTCCAGGAAATCGAACTTCCAGTGAACCAGGAACGGCGTGACCCGTTCGGCAACATCATGCATCAGTCAAACGCGTTCAACTCGCCCAGCGTAAGGTTCGTCGAGCTTCCGTCCAATCTGGACCAGAGCTGGCATCACGCTCCCGCGCGGCAGATCGTGTTCGTGCTGCACGGTGTGGTCGAGGTCGGCACCAGCGACAATGAGAAGCGGCGATGGGGCGCCGGCTCGGCATTCATCCCCGACGATCTCAGCGGCAAGGGCCATCTCACACGCGTGATCGAAGGTCCCGCGATGCTGGCGTTCATCGAGTTGCCGCCGGGATTCGATTTCGATCGATGGTCGAGCTAGCCGCGTTCTACTCTGTATAAAGAGCCTCTATAGGCGGTGCGCGCGTTGACGGTCGGCGCACCCGCTTTCATTTCCTGTTTTATTTTTTTTGAATTTTTTGCGCAGACGTCGCGCGTAACCAAACGTTAATCGGCGCAGAGAAGTTCCTGCGCGAAATGTGGAACCTGGCGCTCCTCACCTCCGTTATTTGTCGATGGGCGTGCTCCCCCATGGTGGGGAGTGCTCCCATCAACGGATATCAAGGAGGAGTCAAGACAGATGAATTACAAGGGTCTTTTCTCGAAGCGTTTTTTAACAATGATGGCGGCCGCGGGCGTCATCGCATTGGCGCCGCTATCGCGCGCCGGCGCGGTGGGCTATAAGCAGACAAATCTCGTTTCAGATAAAACCGCCGCCACAAATCCTGTGGCGCTCCATATTGATCCAAACCTCTTAAACCCCTGGGGAGTCGCGTTCTTTCCTGGCGGCCCGTTTTGGATCTCGGATAACGGCGCGGGCGTTTCCACGCTTTACGATGGAACGGGAATCAAACAGGCGCTCACGGTGACCATACCGGCTCCGACAGGTGACAAAAATCTCGGGGCTCCTGGGCCTTCCGGCATGGTTTGGAATGGCAGCCCCCTGGCGTTTTTGGTCAGCGGGGCTCCAGCACTCTTCATCTGGGCGACCGAAGACGGAACGATCGCCGCTTGGCAGGGGGCCCTCGGGACGACCGCTCAGATCGTGGTCTCCAACACAAATCTCACCTCGGGCCCAGTGTATAAGGGGCTCGCGATAGGCAACAACAGCAGGGGACTTTTCCTGTACGCCACAAATTTCCGGACAGGCAAGATCGCGGTGTGGAACAGCACGTTTGGTGCCGACGGCACGCTCAACGCGAAGTTTATCGACAACACCATCCCCAGTACATTCGCTCCGTTCGGAATTCAAAACATCAACGGTCAGCTCTGGGTATGCCAAACAGGACGCCGCCAAGCATGATCCAGTGACTGGCGCGGGCCGCGGCTTCGTTGACGTCTTCGATACAGACGGCAACTTGCTCCGGCGTTTCGCACGGCGTGGCGTGCTCAATGCGCCTTGGGGCGTGGTGTTGGCGCCGGCGCACTTCGGCCTGTTCGGCAATGCCATACTGATCGGAAACTTCGGCGATGGAGAGATCAGCGCCTGGAATCTCCAGAACCGCGACTTCATTGACTGGATACGGGACGGTCAGGGTAAGATTATAAAGCTCGGCACATTATGGACGTTGGTCTTCGGTGGCGGCCTGACTTCCACCCCGCAGACGCTGTACTTCACCACCGGCCTCGTCAATGAGCAGGACGGTCTGTTCGGTACACTGACACCCAATTAATATCTCACCGGATGCAAAGCAGGGGCGCGCGCCGCGAGGGCACGCGCCCCTGTAGCTATTCTCGGCCCGGTGCCGCGGCGCGCTCGCTGCGCGGCGGCGTATACACGCGCGCCTGCTACAAGTGACCCGGGTCTGGACCGAAGGCGTTCAAAAGATCTTCTGGCTAAAGCAGCCGGGAATATTTTGCGCCAGATGTCAGTCTGGACTACCTGAGAGCGGCACTCATTACATACAGTGCCGGGCGAAAGCGGAAACCATCTCCGCCGGCGCACGTCATTGATATATCCGCAAAACCACAAAACCACTCGAGAGATAAGGAATTTCGAAAGGGAGTAACGATGAGGATTTTCACAACCACGGCAATAGCCTTGGTTTCCGGTTTGCTCATAGGCGCCGCATCGATGCCGGCAAGATCCGCCACGGTCAAAGACAAGGTGATGGCAGTTGAGAAGATGCCGACAAAAGGCGGAGCGCCGTCGTCGCTCGGCGTCCGGAGCCCGGTTGAGGAGGCTCGAACCGCTTTCGTCTCACCGCGCAGCCAACCGAATTGCAAGCCTTCGAACCTTTACTCAAACGGCGTCGTGGGTGACCCGGAAAGCTGCATCATGGGCGATCTTCTGAGTATCGGAGGCGCGCGTGGCGGCGTAGCCGGTAGATAGTTTTGATACCACAAGAGGAGAATGCAAGTTGAATTCAGTAAGTATCGTGTCTCACGTGGCAGACCGCCACGCTCAAGATAGTCTAAACAACTACGACCAAGGCGCCACCATTCGGCGCTTTGAAGCGCTACGCAACAAGATCGCTCCGCTGCATGACGCACTACTAAGCCACCCCATCTATGCCGAAGTGGATTCGCTGAGCAGACTGCGCGAGTTCATGCAAATCCACGTGTTTGCGGTGTGGGATTTCATGTCATTGGTGAAACGCCTTCAGCGTGAACTCACGTCGACCAGTTTGCCGTGGATGCCACCGGTGAGGTCTCGAGTCGCCCGATTTGCAAACGAAGTTGTGCTGGGCGAAGAAAGCGATCTGGGCCCGGATGGGAAGCCGATTAGCCATTTCGAGTTGTACTTGCGGGCGATGGACGAGATCGGCGCCGACACTACCCTGGTCAAGAGCTTCATGTCGCAAATAGACCTCGGGGCGCATTACGCAGACGCGCTCGAGGAAATGAATGTTCCACCGGGCGTGGCGGAGTTCGTGAACGAGACGCTACGCTGCGCAATTCAAGGTTCGCTGGTTGAGGTGGCGTCCTTTTTCTTCTTCGGACGCGAAGATGTAATCCCGGAAATGTTCGAAAGGCTGCTCAAATCATGGGGCAATGCGAAGGCCGAAGTCCCGCACTTCGCTTACTACCTTCAACGGCATATCGAGTTGGACGGCGACATTCATGGTCCGTGGGCGCGGGAGATGCTAACGGCGCTGGCCGGGCAGAGCGAGAGCAATTGGAAAGAGGCGGCCGGCGCTGCCGAGCGCGCCATCACCAGCCGCATCAAGCTCTGGGACAGTGTCCTGGCGCACCTCGAGAATACGGAAAAAAAAGGGGCAGCGATCTGCTCGCCGATTGTGGCGCGTAACGGGATGCCGCGGCTGTGATGGAATAGAACCTGTCGTTGGGGCACGTGAACGTACGGTGGTGGCGGACGCCCCGATAGCTATTCGCGCCGCCGCCGCCCCGGCGGCGGCGGCGGCGTTTAGACTTCGCGGCGGAGTTGCTCGTCGATCAATGCGGCGAGGCCCTCGCGATAGACCGACGGCGCGAGTTCGCCAAGCGCGGCCATCGCGATTCGTCCCTGCTCGGCCGCCATCGCGCGCGCCTCGGCGACGAGTTTCGGGTCGCGCAGCATCTTGAGCGCGCGCTCGAGCGCGGGGCCTTCCAGCCGCGTGCCGTTGCCAATGATCGCCTTCAATTCCGGATTCGCGGTCACGCCCAGCACCACCGGCAGCGAGGGAATTCCCGCGCGCAAATCCGTTCCGACGGGTTTGCCGATCTTTTCCTCGGGACCGAGGATGTCGAGCAGGTCGTCGATCATCTGGAAGGCCATCCCGACCGCGTTGCCGAGGTGCTGCATCGTGTCGATAGTCCGCTTGGGCGCGTCCGCGAGGTCGGCCGCGACCTTGCCACCGGCGGCGAACAGCGAGGCGGTCTTGCGCGCGATCACTGCGAGGTAGTCCTTGAGGCTGGTGGACGCGTTGTGCCGCAGCCGCCCCTCCATCACCTCGCCCTCGGTCAACTGGATACAGGCCTGCGCCGCCGTGCGCACGAGGTTTTCTTCAAAGCGGCCGCACAGCTCGAAGGCGCGGCAGAACAGGTAGTCGCCCGCGACCAGCGTCGCCGCCGAGCCGTAGCGCGCGAGCGCCGACGGCTTGCCCCGCCGCAGCATCCCGCCGTCGATGATGTCGTCGTGCAGGAGCGTGGCGGAATGGATCAGTTCGATCGCGATCGCGGCGTCGACCGCGTCGAGCGCGGTGGCGTCGGTGCCGCCGCAAGCGCGATGAACAAGCAAGACGAACGCCGGACGCAGCCGCTTACCCGCGCCGTCGATCAGGTAGTGGCAGATTTCCGAGATCAGCGCTTCGTTGGAATCGAGCAGCGCGCCGAGCTTAACCTCGGCGTTGTATAAGTCGGCCTCGACCACGTGCGCGGGATTCGCCGTGGCGGCGGCCGGCACGATCGAGGCGGCGGCGCCGCCCATTTTGTTTCGGTCCACGATCCTCACACCCCCGGGTCATCGGAACAGATCTAGCTCGGCGGGGCGAATCAGCACTTTCGCGTTACCCTCGCTGGGCTCATAGGCGTAGCCGCGCACCAGCACGGCCGGGATTGCGCCCGCCTTGGGCATCAGCAGGCCCGCGCCCGCCGCGATTTCGTCGGCGATCGCGATCACCGTGTGATGCAATTCGCGGCCGCTTAAGTCGCTTGAGCCGCGCAGATCGAGCATCGGATTCATCCCCGCGATTCCCAGGCAAACTTCGGTCAGGCCGTCGCGCCACGGACGCCCAAACGTGTCGGTCACCAGCACCGCGATCTCGATCCCGGTGATTTTTCGAATCTCCTCACGGATGCGCGCGGCGGAGCGGTCGGCGTCCTCCGGCAACAGAATCGCGCGTCCGTCGGCCATGCTGTTGGACTCGTCGATCCCGGCATTGGCGCAGACCCATCCGGGGCCGGTTTCGACGATCAATACGCCATTGTCCATGCGCACGATCCGGCTGGTCTGTCTGAGCACCAGTTCGACCGCTCGCGGATCTTTCTGCCAGCGTGCCGCATACGCGGTCGCCAGCGCGGAGGGTTCGATGTCGCTGAGCTCGCAGGTGCGTCCCTCGGCCTTCGAGATTACCTTCTGGCACACGACCAGGATATCGCCGCGCGCCGCTTTAAGACCGCTCGCGGCCATCGCCGAGCAAATCAGCCCGCCCAGGTTGTCGCCCTGGTTGACCAGCGGTATGCCCTCGATTGCGGTGAAGGTCACCGATCGCATTGCCCCTTCTCGCGTTGCTCCTTCTCGGACTGACGGTCCAGCCTACTACACCTCAAGCGCGCGCAGAACCACGCCCGCGAGCCGCGCCGAACGCGTTTCGTCCGCCATGATGGTGTCGGTGACGACCGCGCGCATCCCGAGTTTTTCGATCGCGGCGGCGGTGCGCCGGTCGGCATTGTCGAGCACGAAGACCGCGCACAAGTCGCGATAAAGCCGCGCCACGCCGAGCGCGGACGCCTGATGCCCCAACGCGCGCAACATCTTCGCCGCCGGGCCCTTTATCGCTTTGCCGCCGACGATCGGACTTATTGCAGCGACGCGCGGGCGCGCGCGGCGCATCGCCTCGCGCATCCCACGAAGAGCGAGAATCGGCCCGATCGAGACGAACGGATTGGAGGGCGCGATAATCACCGCCTCCGAGTCGCGAATCGCGCCGAGCGCCGCGCCGAGTGGCCGCGCGCGTTCC
>WNFD01006500.1_pt1 | contig 11692 bp, 9 predicted proteins | sample 5400491 | NCBI WGS metagenome assembly WNFD01 (sample SAMN13153343, study PRJNA577476) | soil metagenome | isolation source: 120 cm saprolite under Douglas fir tree site 2 hole 2 replicate 2 | place: USA:California | collected 2015-04-18 | reverse complement strand
ATGTGGTAGAACTCCCCGGCGCCCAGCGCCGCCGCCACCCGCGCCGGCGGCGGGCCGGCGAGGAACACGTCCTCGCGCCACGCGGTCCGGCTCGCCACCTCCGCCTCGAACGCCGAGTCCGGCATGCCACTCTGTTCTGCCGCGTGGTGCCGCCGCGCGGCGCGGTCGGGCGCATAGTAGGCAGTGAAGCTCTCCATCGGGACCAGCAGGAGCAGGTCCCACTGGTCGCCCTGGCTATGCCGCAGCAGAAACGGCCGCGACTCCCCGGCGCGGTCGTAGACCGGCAACTGGCGTTTGTAGAGATCGATCACCTCGAGGAGCCGGCCGGGGGCCGCGCGCAGCAGCAGGATGCGGTAGAGGGAGCTGCTGTCGGTGGCCGGGACAGAGAACCGGGCGAGCAGGGCCGCGGTAAGGAGGAGCGGGTGCATGCCGCAAGCTGCCGCGCTCCCGCGCTACACGCAACCCGGCTGGATACGCCGTGAATACGAGGTCCACGTGCACTTCGATGTGCTCGTGCATCTTCAGGACGCCGAGCATCTTGCTCAGCCCGCTGGAGTGGAGTGCCGCTCTTGAAACCCGCTTGAGACCGACGCGCTACTCTCTCCGCGGGAGGTAATCCTATGAAACTCATCTGGTCCTGCTTCGCGCTCGCCGTCAGAGCCTTCGCTGTCGCCAAAGGGCCCGCTGGCGACATCTATGGCGAAACCATGAGGGAAAGGGATCGGGACAGGGGACTCATGGGCCGAAGGACACGGCGCCACTGGTGGCGTTTACTTGCCCCGGAGATGGCGCTTAGTGTGTGGGGTGCGGTGCTCGGTTGCGGCGGTGGGGCCACCGAGCCCAAACCGCTCACTTTCGCGAGGGTGAGCGCCGGAGGCAGTCACACCTGCGACGTCACGACCGCGGGCGCAGCGTACTGCTGGGGCGACAATGACTTCGGCCAGCTCGGCAACGGGACTAAGGCCACGAGCCTCGTCCCCGTGCGCGTGGCGCAGTGAATCCTCAGTCGTCATCACCGCCGCCGCTGGATCGGGGCTCCCGGTCAGCACAGGCCAGTATGTGGGCTCGACTGGTCCCGCGCGGCTGGCCCTTGATCGGACACTTTCTCGCGTTCCGCTGGAACGCGCCCGGTTTTCTGCGGCGAATCGCGCGAGAACAGGGGGACGTGGCCCGGTTTCGCCTTGGTCGCCGGGAAGCGTTCTTGCTAGCCCACCCCGACCTGGTGCGCCGCGTGCTGGTGGACCACGCCGAACTGTTCGTGAAGGGCCGACTGATGCAGCGCGCCCGCCGGCTTCTGGGCGACGGGCTACTCACCAGTGAACGGGAATTGCACCACGTTCAGCGGCGGCGCATTCAGCCGGTGTTCACCCGCGAGCGGCTGCAAAGCTACGCGAGTGGGGTGGCGCCCCTCGTGGAGTTGATCACCTCGGGTTGGAAGGACGGCTCCCGGGTACGGCTCGACACCGAGATGGATGCGATCGCCATGCGCATCGTCGCCCGCGCCCTTCTCGGTGCCGATATCGAGGACGAGGTGCCCGAGCTCCTAAGTGCGCTGCGGCGCCTGGCGCGGTGGGCCCCGCTCCTCACCCTTCCGGGCGGCCGCGCCCTCGAGCGGCTTCGCCTGCCGGTCGTCGGACGAATGCGCGAGGCGATCGAGATCGTGGAGCGGGTCATCGCCCGACGGGTGGCGGAGGGAGGGCCCGGCGCGCCCCTTCTCGACGCGCTGCTCCGGGCAACGACGGAGGGGGCGGCGATGTCTCCCCAGCTCGTGCGGGACGAGGTGATGACGATCTTTCTCGCCGGTCACGACACTACGGCTGCGGCGCTGTCCTGGACCTGGCTCTTGCTGGCTGCTCATCCCGATGCGGCGCAGCGCCTGCACACCGAGCTCGCCGCCCTCCCCAGCGACCGCCCGCCGGAGCCAGCGGACGTCCCCCGCCTTCTCTACACCGACATGGTGATTCGCGAGGTCTTGCGACTGTACCCGCCGATCAGCCGAATCGGGCGACGGCCGGTTCGCGACGTTGACCTAGGCCCGGTCGTGCTGCCTCAGGGAGCGCCCGTGTTCCTAAGTCCATTCGTCACTCAACGCGACGCGCGATGGTTTGACCAGCCCGACGAGTTCCTCCCGGAGCGCTGGGCTGCCGCGGCTCCCGAGCGGCCCCGGTTCGCCTGGTTTCCGTTCGGGGCCGGGCCACGCTCCTGTATTGGAGAGCATTTTGCCCGACAGGTGCTCGTGCTCGCCGTCGCCGCCATCGGGCGCCGGTGGCTTCTCGTTCCGACCCGTTCCGGCCTGCCGGGCATGCGATCGCTGCTGACGCTCAAGCCGCGCGGCGCGGTATGGATGATCGCGAATAGGCTTTAGGAAGCGAGGGTTGCAGTGTTGAGGGCACGACCGGCGCGCGGAAGAGCAGGCTCTGGCAGTCGCAGCCGGCCTCCTGATGCCGCCCCCGGACTCGTCCTGGGAGGTATCGTCGGGGCTGGACGCCCGGAGGGTTGCCACGGAAGTGCTACACGAGCCGACGCTGGAAAAGAGGTCCGAGAAAATCGAGCAAACGGCGCGGAAAACGCAGAGCCACCGGTCGGATTTGAACCGACGACCGCTCGATTACGAATCGAGAGCTCTACCACTGAGCTACGGTGGCGCGGTTATGCAGCAACGACTTACCGCATTGGTCGAGAGGTCTACGCCGTGGTGCCAATGGTGGTGCCAAAACCCGCCCCGCGTAGCGCCTCCAACCGCGTCCCTAACTTAGTGGTGTGCTGCTCCACGCGGTACTCCACAGCCTCAGCCCGATGGCGGACCTGGTCCAAATGCCCGTACACCTTCCGCACCATCGCCTCGCCGCTGGTTCGGCGCTCTTCTTCCAGAGGCTTCCGATCAAGACCAGCTTCGCGTTCAGGAGCTCTTGGACCGAGCCATGGCCGAGTTTCGAAAAACGGGACAACCTAACCAGCGCTTTGAAGCTGGCAGCGCGCGTAAGATATTGCATGACACCTTTTTCACCAGCGCGCCGCAGCTTAAGCGCGGTCCGTTTCGCGGCGGTCGGCGGCGAGGAAGGGAACTGAGCTCTTGCCCCTCTTGCCTCAAACCCCTCCAGGTCGCATCACTCGCGGCCCACTCCCGCGGGGCACTGCCATCATCGTATTCATCATCATGCTCGCGATCGCGGCCTTTGCGAGATGGTGCAACTCAGGCTTATAGCGGTTTCACCGACATCTCCCCAAGCCCGCCGTCTGATATCAACTTTGAAGTGCAACACTCAGTCTCATTTCGCATAACATTGCTCCCTACACACACCTGAAGCTGCCCAATGGTTGGCTTGCGAGGCGTGACCCCTTAGCTTAGGCCAACGTCGTCAGGCTGCGTCTGGGCACATGTCACCTCTAGCCGTTCGAGTCGGTGCGGGCGTCCTCGCTCTCCTCGCCCTTATCGCCCTGCGCGGCAGGCGCTGGGCCTACCTCGCATTCGTGGTGCTCGGGCTCCTCTATTTTCCCGCGCAAACCCACTTCCGCGTGCACGTCCCGAAGTGCGAGCACCTCCTTCCCACGATGCACGTGCTCGTCCTCTCGCTGCACAACTACGCGTACATCGCGCTGTTCGCCGGCTTCTACTGGATATCGTGGGTACAGTTCCGGAGGTCTGACGCGCGCGCCGTCTGGGCGCTCCTCGCAACGCTGCTCGTGGGAGCCCTCGTCGAGATCGCCGAGGGCATGACGGGGCGGGGACATTGCCGCCTGCGGGATCTCGTACCGGACGCCGCAGGGGCGTTGGGTGCAGCGCTGCTGCTCGCTGTCTGGTCCCGGCTCCGCCGGAAACCGGCGTACGTCAGACTCGTCAGGCCTCACCCAGCCGCCGCTCCACACCCGGCTGCCCCCACGTCCCGTGCTGTCGTTCCTCCTCGCGGTGTCGTTCCGCGTCCGCCTCCCCCGGTTCCATCGCGGCGGGTCGCACCTCTGCCCCCCGACTTTGCACCGGGCCCGAGCCCTGTTACGCCATCGGTGGACATCGCTCCGACGCATGAGGTCGCGCCGAGGGAGGCGATCGCTGAACGTCCAGCGGTCGTTCAACGCCTTCCGACGATCCTGGGACGTCTCAGGGAGATGTTACAACGCGTGTGGGTGACCATACGTGGACGTCGCCGCACAATCGTCGTTGGCGTCATACCCCTGGCGCTCGTGGGCGCCGGGGCGTTCGTGATTCTGCGCCTCCGTGCAGTAGCGCCTGTGGTCACCGAGCAGCCGAACGCGGGACCACCCCCGCCGCCCCTACAGCCCACACCGCCTCGGCCCCTCCAGTCGGAAGCCGAGGGGTACTACGAGCCGACCTACCAGTTCACGGTCTCCGATCGGCGCTTCACCCGCCTGACGCTGCGTCCGCAGCCCTCTGTCACGTTCTCGCGGATCGGGACACGGCAGGAAGAGGGGTGTGAAGATGCACGGATTGGCCCCGCTGCGGTACACCTGCGCTGCGAGCTCGAGAGCGTCGGCATGGTCACGATCGATGGCCAGTTCACGTCACGTTCGGTCACGAGCCGCCTCGACGCGCCGGTCCTGAATGCCTTGATCAGGATCACCAATACGCGCGGTGAGACGCTGTTCAGCGCGCGCGAGTCGTTCTATTGGCACGCGCCCGACTGAGGATGCTCGGGGGTGACTTCGGGATCCAAGAATGGCGAGCGCAGTGGCGCTGGATGTTCCTCATGTAGTCTACGAACTGGCGTCTGATATCAACTTTGCAGTGCAACACCGAGCATCATCGGCATACTCCTCTGGCCTCTCCGCGGTTGGTGAACTGAGCTCTACCCGATTCTGAGGATCCGTCATGGAGAAACTTGCAGTCTTGGGATTCTTGGTTGTCGCTACAACGCTGGAAGCGTTTGGTGATGCCATTGTGCGAATGGGTCTCAAGCAGCAAAGCAGCGTGCCGCGGGGGTTGTTGTTTTTGGGCGGCGCGACGCTGCTATTCGGATATGGCCTCTCCTTGAATCTCGCGCCCCTCGAATTCCGGCGCGTCGTTGGCCTGTATATCGCAACGCTGTTTGTCGTCTGGCAGATCGTTAATTTCATCGTATTCCGGTCGGCCCCGACCTTACCGATCGCGGTTGGCGGCGCACTCATCATCGCTGGGGGAGCCATCGTGACATTTTGGGGACGATGACACTCGCGCCGACAACAAAGCCGTTGGGCGCATTCCTTATCGCGATCTTCTTGGCTGTAGCGACATGCGTTCTCGTGGGTGTCGGTACGGCGCTCGCGTTCCCCGGATCGAAGTTGGAGGCGATCTGGCAGCTCTATCCCGCTCGCCGCGCTCTGCTTATGCCCTATCGCGTGTGGCTCGTTCCAGGGTTGGGGGCACTGACAATTCCGATGATGTCAGGCAGCATTGGATGTTTTCGTCACCGCAAATGGGGCTGGCGCTTGGCGGTCGCGATCATCGCGCTCAACGGGCTCGGCGACGTGACGCAGCTTGCTATGGGCCACCTCCTAGCAGGCGGTGCCGGGCTCGCAGCTGCCGGTGTGATCCTGTTCTATCTCTCGTGCCCTAGCGTACGGAACGCCTTTTCCTAGGACCGATGGGGCTCTGGGCCAGGTTCAGGTTCCGGTTTGGCACCGGCTCAGGCCATCGTCACAGCCGAATTGACTGCCCCGTGGTGAAGTCGAACAGAGTCGCGAGCCGGAGGCGGTAGTGTGCGACCCAGTAGCCACGTAGCGCCTGCACGAACTGCAGCACGGCCTGGTCTTTCTCCGTTTGTGCAATGTAGAGGTTGTCGAGGGTGATGCGCCCGATCACGTATCGGTTGTAGGCGACCTCGAACCGCTTGCCGGCCACGCTGTCCGCCTTCGTCACTAGGGCGAGCGTGCGCCGGGCTTGCACCAGGTTGAGTGCCGCGAATAGCGCTTCGTACGCCGTCTGCTCAACTGTAGCTTGCGAGAGACTCCTCACCCGCTCCCGGTCCGCCTGCGCAGCCTGCACCCCCTGCTCGCGTGCGCCCCATTGCCACAGCGGCAGCTGAACTGAGAGGGTGAAGCGGCGAGCCTCGAGCAGATTCTGGTAGACGAGGCTCGCGGCCGGCGCCGTAGCATTCAACCCGAAGCTGGCCTGCACGCTCGCCCCGACCCCGGTCGCCAACTTTGCCTCCGCCACGCTTCGGCGTGCCACCACGTCTTGGAGCACCACGTCGGCGAGTGCGGCGCGGTTATGGAGCGCCTCTGCGACGGCGCGCGCCGTGTCGACTTCGACCTGGGGCACCTCCCCCGAGACGGCGACCTCCAGTGGCGTGCCGACAGGGACGTTGAGCGCGAGGCGCAGAGCCGCCACGGCGCGATCCTGCTCGAGGCGCGCCGCCTCAAGGACAGTCCGTGAGCGCAACAACGCCAACTCACTCTGGAGCAGATCGTTCTCGCCGATCTTTCCGACTCCGAAGCGACCCGTGTTGAGTCGGTAGAGTGTGTCGTTTACCGCGGCGTTCGTGATCGCGTTGTCCAACGCCACGCGCGCCGCGTACACGTCGAAGAAGGCGTTGGTGACCTGCAGTGCGACCCCCTCCACCGCCTCGACGTATTGACGCTCCGCGAGCTCCGCTTGCGCAGCGTCCTGGCGCCGGTCCCACGCCGCCTCGTTCGGCCTGAGAATGTCCTGGCGCAAGCCGACAGCCACCGGCGTGGAGGACCACGATTCGAATCTTTGTTGCCCGCTCACCGAGAGGCGAGCGAGTGATGAGGAGACGAACAGATCACCCCCCGTCAGGGGAAGCTTCTGCGACAACGTCATCGTGAATGTTCCAGTTGTCTGCTGTTGTGGCTGGAACAGCGTGCTCCCGTCAGGCTGCAGCACCGGGATGATTGACCGGTTGTAGTCCGGCACCGTGCCGCCGAGAGAGAGCTGCGGCAACAGCCTCGAGCGGAATGCACCGTGGCGGTAGCGGGCCGCGTCGCGCGCGGCCCGGGCGGCGCTCGCCTGATGGCTCCGTTCCTGCGCGAGGGCGATCGCCTGCGTCAGGGTGATCGGCTCCTGCGCGCGGAGGTGGGCCGGGGCGCTCAGGGCAGCCGCGGCAAGCCACACCCCGAGCGCGAGCGTGGCGGGAAGCATGCGCATGGGGATCCTCCTGGGAGTCACTCGTAACGAAGGGAAACGACCGGATCCTGACGAGCCGCGCGATAGGCGGGGACGATGCCGAACGCGATGCCCACAGTAATAGACACTCCGAAGGCGACCACGACCGACAGGGAAGAAACGATGGTCTGGATACTGGCGATGCGCTCGATGCCCACGGAGAGACCGACGCCGACGAGGATCCCGGCCACTCCGCCGGCGAGGCTGATGAGCACCGCCTCGCTCAGGAATTGCAACAGAATGTCCTTCTGGGTGGCGCCGACCGCGCGGCGCACGCCGATCTCGCGAATGCGCTCCAGGACTGACGCGAGCATGATGTTCATGATCCCGATGCCGCCAACAAGCAGCGAGATGGAAGCGATCGCTCCCAGCACGACGTTGAAAATTGTCTTGGTGCGCTGCTCCTGGCGCAGCAACAGCTCGGGGATCGTGATCTCGAAGTCCACCACGGTGTTGTGCCGTCGCGCGAGCATCCGCTGCAGCACGTTGGCGACCGCCGGCACGAGCTTCGAGTCGGCCACGCGTACGATAATCCGGTCGAGCTGGTTCCGATTGGTGCGCTCCTGGCGCTGTTCGTCAGACTCCTGCTGGGCGTCGTTGCTCGTGAAAGTGCCGGCGCGGGCCGCCTGCTCGATGTCGCGCTGCGTGAGGAGGGCGCGGTTCCGGAATCGGACGAGCACGGTGCGCACCGGGAGATAGACGTCCATGTTGGCGTCGCGGATCCCCAGCCGTTGCGCCGTGTGGCTCGCCACTCGCCGATCTCTGAGCACGCCGATCACCGTCACCCACGTGTCACCGACCTTCAGCGGCCGGCCGATCGGGGTTTCGGTGGTGAAGAACCGCGTCCGCACGCCGTAACCGATGACGGCGACGGGAAGGCCCCGGTCCACCTGGAGCGGGGTGAATCCGGCGCCGGTCGCGACATCGAGGTTGGTGAGGCGGAAGTAGGTCGTGTCCACGCCCACGAGCTTGCCCGAGCGACGGCGGCCCTCCCGGGTGAGTGTCGTGTTGAGCACAATCTCCGCGCTCGTCACTTCTACGCCGGGGATCACCCGGGCGATCGCCTGGGCGTCCGCGTAGGTGAGCCCCGGCGAAAACTTGGTCACCTTTTTTTCTGGCTGGTCGGCGGCGGGGCCTTCGCGCTGCTCCACGAGCGGGGTGATCATCACGTTGTTGGAGCCGAGCAGGCGCATCTGCTCCAGGATCTCCCGCTCCGCGCCCTTGCCGATGGCGAGCATCGCGATGACCGAGGCGACCCCGAACAAGATGCCGACCGAGGTAAGCGAAGCGCGGAGCTTGTTGTGCCGCACGGCCTCGAGGGCGGTGGATAGGCTGAACCCGAGGCGCGCGACAAGTTGGCCGCGGAGCTCCGCCAGGCGCTCCCGAAGGCCGGCCACGGGCTCAGTCCCGCTTCGGCGGTGGCGCCCCGGATCGCACGGTTGTGTCACCGCCGGCAACAGGCGCGGGCCGCGCCGCAGCCGGTAGCCGCACCAGCGTCAACCGGTCGTGCCCCGGGGGCGGCGTGAGGAGCACCCGATCTCCCTCCTCGAGGCCCCGGACGATAATCACCTCGTCGTCATTCATCGCTCCCGTGACGACTTCTTGCTTGGAGATGCGTCCGCCGGACACGCGGTACACGAATGGCACGACGCCTTCGCTGCTCACCGCTTCGAGCGGTACGTATAGGGCGCTCGGCAGCTCGAGCGTCTCGATCGTGTTACCGGTGGTCATTCCGGGGCGCAGGGTCGAGTCCGGCTGCGCAACCGTTACGTGCACCTCGAAGACCTTGGCGTCGGCGTTCGGCCGCTGCTCGCCGACGTTCGCCACGCTCGCCACCGTCCCGCTCAGTCGCTTGGTGGGGTCGGCGTCCAGCGTCATGGCCACCGGCTGGCCGACGGCGAGCTTGCGGACGTCGATTTCGTTCACGTAGGTGACGGATTCCATCTGTCGTAGGTCGGGCAGGGTTGCCACCGCGGGATCCCACGACGTGACCTGTGAACCGGTCGTCCGCTTGCGCCCGTTCCACTCCTTCACGTAGATCACCATTCCGGGGCGGGGAGCCCGGATGGTGAACCCCGCCATCACATCCTGCACCACGCCTAGCAAGTTCCGCTGGCGCTGCAGGTCGGCGCCCACCTCGCGCATCTTCGCACGCGCCTGCTCGGTTTTCGTCACGTAGTCGGTGCGGGCCTGCGCCAGCGCGCGCTCGGCGCGCTCGTAGTCGATCTCCGCCTGCCGCCGAACGGTGGGCGCCTCATACACCGCCTCCTCCTTTGCGAGACGCTTCTCCTCCAAAGCCAGCTCCATCGTCCGGATGTTCTCGCGCGCCGTCGATAGCGTGAGCGTGGAGTCGAGCATCGCTTGCTCGTATTGCGCCTGCGCCTTCGTGAGCGCCAGCTGGACCTCGGCGAGCTTGGAGGCGAGGGTCGACCGATCGAGCTCCGCGACCACGTCCCCCTGTTTCACCACAGTCCCTTCAGGCACGATCGACTGAATCTTCATCTGATAGGCCTGGGCCTGCTGGGCGTTCGCTGGGGCGGTGATCTGGACGAACTGCCGGGCACGCAGTTCGCCGGCACTGGTCACGGTCACCGCGAACGGCCCTCGCTTGACTCGCGCGACGATGGAGGCATCGTCGGCTGCTGGAGCCCGGGCGAGGAGCCATGCGCCGGGCACGCCAAGGACGACGACGCCGAGGGCCACCAGCAGGCGCCGCGAGGGAGGCAGGGCGGGCAGCGGCGGGAAGCGCATGGGGATTCCTTTCAAGGCTCAACCACGATTAGACACCCCGTTCCGGGGTTCCGTTCCGACCGGGGCAGTGTGGCGGCAACGCGACCCTTGCTCCAATGAACGCAAATCCCGTTACCGGCCAACGCCCAAGATTAAGCCCCAGCAACGGCCTTGCGGAAGGCTCAAATCGTACGCGCTGCCCGCTCGTGGAAGGGACCCAGCGCCACCCACTCTCAGAGAGGGCGGCCATGATCCGTGGTCGATGGTCAACTGTAACAAAATGCGGAACACTCTGTACTCCGAATCGGACTCCCCGCCATGCCTGCTGGAGCCGTGGTGACAATGGCGGCGTTGCTGGCTAGCGCTGGCTGGCGCGCGCGTAGGCGATTGGAAAGACAACGGCCAGCCTGGCGAGCGCTGGCCGTCACGGACTGCGAATCGAGCGCTCTACCACTGAGCTACGGTGGCGATCGCGGGAACAGCGTCTAACTTAGCGGCGTGCTGTTCCAAGCAGTACTCGACCTGCGCCCCGCGCCACTACGGTTTCAGCGTAGCGTGATGGGAAAAAGGGTGCTCGGCGCATCATGAGCGCCCGGTCTGGCCGCGAGGTCCGGTTTGCCGACAAGGACGCCGCCCTGCGAGACGACGTTCGCACGCTGGGTGCGCTGGTCGGCGATGTGATCCGCGAGCAGGGCGGCGAGGCCCTTTTCCAGCGGGTTGAAACGGCCCGTATCGCCGCGATCCGTCGGCGCGAGGGAGCAGCGAAGGGCGAGGAGGAGCTGGAGGCCGCCGTGCAGGCGCTCGGGCCTCAAGAAGTTGGTGAGCTGGTTCACGGCTTCGCCGCGTACTTCGACGTCGTGAACCTGGCCGAGCGCGTCCACCGGATCCGGCGCCGCCGCGACCACCTGCGCGCCGGCGCGACCGGGGCCGCTCCGCAGGAAGGCAGTCTCGAAGACACCCTGCGGCGCCTCGCCGCCACAGGGCTCGGCCCTGCCGACGTGCGCCGGCTGCTCGAGCACTTGGTGTTCGAGCCGGTCTTTACCGCACATCCGACGGAAACGACGCGCCGGACCTTGCTCGAGAAACAGCAGAGCATCGGCCGGCTCCTCGTGCGGCGACTCGACCCGTCGCTCACTCCCACCGAAGAACGGGCCACTCTGGGCCGCATCCGAGAAGAGATCACGATCGCATGGCAGACGGAGGCTCGCCGCACCCAGCGGCCCACCGTGCTCGACGAGCTCGAGCACGTGTTGTTCTTCCTGACCGATGTCGTCTATCGCGTCGTGCCGCCGTTCTACGAGGAGTTGGCGGACGCTCTGGCCGCGGTGTACGGAAGCGCCGGGGCGGAGATTCCCGTCCCGCCCGTGCTGCGGTTCGGGTCCTGGGTGGGCGGGGACATGGACGGCAATCCCAATGTGACCGCGGACAGCGTACGCGCCGCCCTTGCTCGCCACCGTGCGCTGGTGCTCGAGTGTTATCAGCGGGAGACGGTCGAGCTGGCACAGCGGCTCACCCAGACCCGTTCGCGCGTGGGCGTGGACGACGCAGTAGTCCAGCGAGCGGCCCACTACGCGGACCGCTTCCCCGCCGCGCTTGAGGCAGTGCCCGCACGCTATCGCGACATGCCCTACCGGCTGCTGCTGCGGCTAATGGCCGCGCGGATCGGCGCGACGCAACGCGACGGGAGCGAGGGCTACGCTGGAGCCGACGAGTTCGCCGCCGACCTGGCGTTGTTGAGCCAAAGCCTGGCTCACCACGGCGGCGTTCACGCCGGGCTGTTCAGCGTGCGGCGCCTCGAGCGGCGCGTCGAGACGTTCGGCTTTCACCTGGCGACGCTCGACGTGC
>WNFD01019279.1_pt1 | contig 11694 bp, 10 predicted proteins | sample 5400491 | NCBI WGS metagenome assembly WNFD01 (sample SAMN13153343, study PRJNA577476) | soil metagenome | isolation source: 120 cm saprolite under Douglas fir tree site 2 hole 2 replicate 2 | place: USA:California | collected 2015-04-18 | reverse complement strand
GGAGGCGATGCAGCAGCTCGCGAGCGACCAGGGCCTGTGGGAGCGCTGTGTTGCGAACGCGGCGCGCGTCGCCCCGACCATCAGCTGGGACTCGGTCGCCGATGCTACCGCGCGGGTACTCGAGCTATAGTCGGCCCGACCGACACGAGGCGCCCACGGCGGCAGGCGTGTATACTGTAGCGAACGCTTCAAGTATTAGGCTCCCGCGATGCACAGCAGGGCCGGCGCGGGATCGTGCAGCCCGGCCGTGGCGACCCAGCGAACCGCGCCCGAGACGACCTGTCGGATCGGCATCCCGCCCCACCAGCGCCGCACCGTGACGGTGCGGAACCCCGCGTCAATCGCGAGTGTGCGCAGCAGGGGGGCGGGGTACGGCCGCACGTGCGTGGGATCGATCCAGAAGCCCTCCCCCGCGACATAGAGGTTCCGAGGGTTCGGGGTCAGGACGAGGAACCGACCGCCCGGCCGCAGCACGCGGGCCGCGTGCGCGAACAGGGTGCGCGCCGCGTCGGGCGCCAAGTGCTCGACCACGTGACCGGCGAACAGGCCGCCGTAGGCGCCCTGGGGGGCGCGGCCTAGGAACTCCAAGAGATCGGCTTGGTCCACCTGGTAGCCGCGGGCGCGACTCGCGGCGACCGCTGTGGCCGAGGCATCAACGCCGCGGGCGTCGACCCGAAGTTCGCCCAGGGTCTCGAGCAGTGTGCCCGATCCGCAGCCCACGTCCAAGACCGGCGGGAACGCCGCCAGCTCGCGGGCCAGCGCGCGGTACTCGGCCACGACGTGGGCCCGGTCGTGCCCGATCACCCGCCGCATCACGTCGTCGAGCGGATCAGAGAGCATGGCGCCCCAGTGCGAAGGTGATCAGCCCCGCGGCCAGACAGACGGCCGCGAGGCGCCACGACCAGGCGCCGCGCCCGAGCCCGGCCGCGCGACTCTGGAGCCAGGTGTTGGCGCACTCGGTACACACCACGGCCAGCGCGGCCGCCGGCGGACCGCCGGTCGGCAGCACCAGGGCGAGCACGAGCACGGTGACGCCGAGATTGATGAGCGCGATCCGGAGCACGGTATGGAAGCGGCCACGGCCGTAGAGATGCGCCGTCAAGAGGCCGTTCACGAACATCACGGGCAACGACCACGCCAGCACCCGCGTCGTGGTCACGGCCGGGAGATAGGCGGTCCCGAACAGTGCCGGCAGCCACGTCGCGGCGACGGCTACGCCAATGCCGATCACGAGCACCGGTACCGCGACGCGCCGCAGTACGGCGTCGAGCAGCGCGCGCGCTCGCGCGCCCCCTTCCTCCGCTTCGACGCGCGCGGTGACCGCGTAGGCCGAGCCTGCGACGGCGCTGCTCGCCAGCAGGAACACCTCCACCACGCGGTACGACACGCCGTACTGCGCCACGGCCGCGCTGCCCCAGTAGAGCGCCAGGCCGGCGATACCGAGGCGAGCATAGGCGGTCCCCAGGATGCTGATCGCGCCCACGGGCCAGGCTTCGCGCAACGCAGCCCAGTCGGATGTCGGGCGCATGGACGGCTCGGTGAGCCGCAGGCGGAGGGCGACATATCCGAGCATCACGGCGCCGGCGGCGAGGTCGCCCAGGCCCAGGGCCAGCGCCGTTGCGGTGGGCGTGCGGACCAGATAGGCGGCACCGGCCACGAGTGTGAAGAAGAGGACCCCGGCTGTGGCCTGGTAGCCGATCAAGCCCCGCGCGTCCAAGCGCGCGGTGGCGATCGCCTGGGAGCTCCCTGCAACCGCGAGCCCCGGCGTCCCGATGGCCAGGGCGCCGAGCAGCAGCGCGCCCTCGCGACCACTCTGCCACGCCGCCAGGGCGACCGCGGCGAGGGCGAAGACGGCGTACAGGCGCAGTTTGAGCCAGAGCGTCTGGCGGGTGGCGCTCGCGGCCGTGGCGGGTTGCTGCGCCGCGTGGCGGATCAGCCGCGTGTCGAGTCCCGCTTCGCCGGTGACGCGCAACATCTCATAGGCGGCGAGCGCGGTGGCGACGAGGCCGAAGGTATCGGGTCCGAGCGCGCGCGCGGCGTACAGGATGCCGCCGGCCCGGCTCACGCGAGCGATCACCACGCCGACGAGCTGGGCGACCGAGTTGGACCAGAGCGCCGCCGACCGATCGAGTGCCCCGCTCGACGCGGCGATCGGCTGATCAGCCGCCACGCGGTCCCTGGGGTGGGATCACGCGGTAAATGTAAGCGAATCCTAAGGGTGCGAGAGTCCACGGGCACGCCGGGTCGGACACCGGCCCCAGCGGCGGTTGTTAGTTCGCAGCCGTGGGGATACTCTTTCTTCGTCCCGACCCTCGTCACCGCGGTTTTGGAGGACCCCACGCCGCAGTTGTTTTGTAGGTCCCTTCCCGTCGCGCGCCGGCGCGCGACGATCCGCGCTGCCATGCGGGCAGCGGAGACACCGACGACATCGTGCTAGCGCTCCGACGCTTCCAGCGGTTGGCGCTCGCGTTCGATCCGGCCTCGCGCCGCATCCAGGGCGCGCTGCGGCGCTTTGCCGCCCGTGTGGCGGCGAGCGATCGCGTGCTCGATCTCGGGAGCGGGGCGGCGCCGTACGCCGGCATCTTCCCCCACCGGCGCTACATCACGGCGGACCTCTTCGCGCCCGCCGCCGTCAAGTGCGACGCGGCCGCGCTGCCGTTCGCAGCCGGCAGCTTCGACCTCGTGCTCTGCACCGAAGTATTGGAGCACGTGCCGGACCCGGATGGGATGCTGCGCGAGATCGGCAGGATTCTCGGGTCCCGCGGGGCGTTGGCGCTCACGACGCCGCTGACGTGGGGCGTGCACGCGGCACAAGACTTCTGTCGCTGGACGGATGCCGGACTCGCACGTCTGCTCGGGCGCAATGGATTCGAGATCGTCGCGCTCGAAGCGCGTGGCGGCATCTTCGCTTGCCTCGCCGCGCTGCTGCTCGTCGTGCCGTGGCAGCTGTTGGGCGAGGCCGAGGAGCGGCGCGCGTGGCAGACGGTGCTGTACGCCGGACTCTACCTGCTGCTCGTGCCCGTGGCGCTCCTCCTCGCGGCGCTCGACCCGCTCGACCGGCGGCGCCAATTCACGCACGGCTATGCCGCGTTGTGTCGACCCGATCGGCGAGCGCTCGTGCCCCGAGTGTCCGTAGCGGCGCCGCACCTGGCCGAGCGCCAGTGACCGACCGCACCAGACGCTCTTCGGGGCGCGGGGTTCGCACGACGCTTCGGCTCGCGAGCGCGGGCGCGGCGATCCTGGGTGCCGCGTGCCTCGACCGTCTGGGAGGCCCCGACGCGCTGGGCCACGGCGCGGCGCTGCCCGTTGTGGAGGAGAACCTGCGACCGGGGTCGCGGGACTGGGATGCGCAGCTGTTCGCGGGCGTCGACTCGACCATTGCAGGCTTCGGTCTGCCATCGAGTCTCAGCGCCGGTGACACGCTGCGTCTGTTCGTGACCGCGGGACGCGGGCCGGTTACGGTTTCGGTTTACCGGCTGGGTTGGTATCGCGGGGATGGGGCGCGGCTCATCGCCCGGCACATCCGCGTCCCGGCGCGCCTCGAACCGCCCTGCTCGGCGCCATCGCCGGGACCGGCGGTGTGTGCCTGGTCGGAGACCGATCAGTTCGTCGTCGGGCGGGAGTGGCCGCCGGGGGTGTACGTCGCCCGCTTCTCAGACGCGCTCGGACAGGCGGCGGCGTCCCCCTTCGTCGTCCGCTCGAGCCGGCCGACGACCTTCGCGCTCGTGCTCCCGTTCGCGACCTACCAGGCGTACAACGATTGGGGCGGCGCGAGCCTGTATCGCGGCGCCGGGACCACGTACGCGGAGGCGTACACCAACCGTGCGGTCAAGGTCTCCTTCGCCCGCCCCTTGAGCGTGCAGGCCCTGCGCAGCCACGTGTTGGGCCTCGACTACCCGCTGGTGCGCTGGCTCGAGCAGAACGGCTACGACGTCGGCTACCTCACCGACTACGACTTCCATCTCGGGCGGGGCCCGGATCCGAGTGTCGCGTGGCTGTTCGCGGGTCATTCCGAGTACTGGAGCTGGCCGATGTGGCTCCGGGCCAACGCGGCGCGCGCCCAGGGGATCGGGCTCGGCTTCCTCGGCGGCAACGACATCCATTGGGTCGTGCGATTCGAGTCCGTCTCGGTTCAGGGGCACGACGCTCCCGTCGTCGTGTGCTACCGCGACGCGATACGCGATCCGCTGGGGGCGACGCCGGGCCTCGCCACCGTGCTGTTCCGCTCCCCGCCCAACAACACGCCGCCCAACGCCCTCATCGGTGTCATGTCCCCGCTCCATGGACTCCTGCAGCGCGGGCCGATCGACCTCGTGGTCGCCGACGCGTCGGACCCGCTGATGCGGGGCACGGGACTCGCGACCGGGCAACACATCCCCCGGGTGGCTGGCTGGGAAGCGGATCGCATCGTGGACAACGGCGTCACGCCTCCAGGCATCCGCGTTCTGTTCCGGAGCCCCTTCCTTGCCGTCGGTGACACGGTGCCGAGTGGCCTGATGGAGGCCACCGTGTACACGTGGCAGCCATCGGGAGCGCTGGTGTATGCGAGCGGTGAGCCGGGCTTTGCGTGGGGTCTCGCCACCTACCGGCAGTTCGTTGCGCGGCCGGCCGTCGAGCGCTTCCTGCAGAACGTCCTTACGGCGTTCGTGGCGGCGCGCAGCACCAAGTAGCGCGTGCGGCGGACGCTCGCTTCCTGGGCGGCCGTAGTCGCGGCGCTCGCGGCGCTCGCGGCGGCGCTGCCGCCAATCGCCGCCGTGAGCGTCGCCCTCGCCGTGGGCAGCGCGGTGTGGCGCTGGTCCGAGGCCGCGCTCGAGCTCACGGTGTTCGCCGTGCTCGCCATCCGACCGTCGCTCGACGTCTTCAGCACACGCCGCCTCGGGCTCAGCGAGTTCGCCGTCAATCCTGCGGTCGTGTTCGGGGTAGCGGTGCTGTGGGTCGCGGCGGTGCTGGCGCTGACACGCGCCCGCACCGGCCGCCCGCTGTGGCCGAGCCGGGCGCTGTTGCGCGCCCATTGGTGGCTGTTCGCCGCCTACGGGATCGCCTTCGTGTCGGGCGCCAGACTCTATGGGGCAACCGGCGCCGCCACCGGTGTTCGCGAGCTGATTCGGGTCGCGAGCATCCTGGCGGCGTTTCTCATGGTGCTGTGGTGGGTCGAAGTGGATCCGCGACGCTACGCGCGTGGCTGGGTCTACCTGGTGTTGGGCACGGTGGTGCCGGTCGCGACGGCGCTGATGCAGTGGGCCACGGGGACCGGAGACCGCTACGCCGTGGGACTCAACCGCTTGCAGGGCACGTTTTCCCATCCGAGTTCGCTCGGTCCCTACCTCGTCCCCTTCATCCTGTTCGCGCTCGGCGGCCTGGCTCATTCGCGCCGCTCGACGCAGCTCGCGCGAGCGGCATGGGCCGCCGGTCTGACGTGGCTCGTGGCGCAGACCTATAGCCGGACCGCGCTGCTCGTGCTGGTGAGTGGTCTTGCCGTGCTGCCGTTCCTGAATGCGCGCCGCTTCGGCTGGGCCGGGTTGGTGCGGGGCCTCGTCGTGGTCGTGCTCGTGGCCGGGCTCGGGTGGTGGGTGGCCGGAGACATGATCGCCCGGCGGTTCGCCGATATCTCCCTCGGCCCCGCCTTGGAGGCGGCCCGCTACGGCGGCGCCGAGAACTCCTTCATCTGGCGCCTCATCAACTGGGGTGGCCTCATCAGTTTGGGGTTGGAGCACCGCTACACCGGTCACGGGGCGGGGATGACGACGGTGCAGAACCCGCTCGTGGATCAGAACACCGGCATCCCCTTCAACGCGCACGACGACTTCGTGCGCTTCTTCTTCGAAGCCGGGGGCCTCGGGCTCTTGTGCTACTTGGTCTACGGCGCCCTCTTCTGCGCGTGGATCGTGGCGCGCGCCCGCACCGGCTCGGCGGAGCGCGCCGCCGGTGCGTACGCCGTGGCCGCCGCGTGGATCGCGCTGTTCTTCCTGACCGCCGGTACGGCCGAGCTGTCCCTCCAGACCGCTGTGCAGTACGAGCTGTACGGCATGGCAGGCCTACTCAACACCGCGGACGGATCAGCCGTAATCGTAGGGGAGCCGCGCGCTCCTCGTTCGAGCGCCGGGCTTTCACCTAGCCTCACCACCTGTTTGTGACCGGGCGCACACGTCCCGCCGCCGCGCGTTGCAGGCGGGGACGCAAAATGCGAGTGCCAACGCCCGGCGGTCCGAGTCTCAGCGGGCCTTGAGCTCCCGGCAACTTTCTTAACAGCTGGCGTCCCAGGGCGTCTAGGGGCCGGCTGACAGGGCTAGAGCGCCATGCTTCGGCCCAACGTTGTCGCCGCATCCCTGACCCGAATCCTCGGGGCGAGTATCGTCGCCTTGGGGATCGCCTGTCATGGCGACACGATGGGTCCGCAGGGACCGCTTTCGGTCCAGCTGCTCCCGGCCAAGGACTCCGTGTTGCAGGGAGCGCCCGGCCAGTCGCTCGCGCAGCCGGTCAAGTTTCGCGCGCTCGACGCGGCGACCTCGCAGCCGATCGCGGGCGCCGAGGTTGTGTGGACCGTGACCGGGACGGGGAGCCGCCTCGACCACCCGGTGGCCGTCACCGCCTCGGACGGCAGCTTCCAAGCCGTGTGGGTCCTTGGGACCCGCTCCTACGAGCCGCAGCGGCTGCGGGCCGACGTCAGCTTGTCGGGGCGCACCGCGTTCGCGCAGGTGCGGGCCGTGGCGGTACCGGTGCAAGTGGCCGCCCTGAAACTCGTCACCGACACGACGCCGGTCCTGGCGGGCACGGCGCGCGTGATGCTAGCGTACGCGACCGATCCCTACGGCAACCGCTTCGTCCCGCAAGGGCTGCGCTTCGCCTCGCTCGACACGAGCATCGTGACCGTCGACTCGCTCGGCACGCTGCGTGGTAGTGCGAGCGGGATCGGGCGCGTGCGGGTCGCGGTAAGCGCGTTGGCCGACACGGGCGCCGTGCGCGTGATCCAGATCCTGCAGGCGATCAACGTCGACCACGACACGCTGCACTTCTGGGCACTCCGCCAGACCGATACGCTCACGGTCACGCTGATCGATACCCAGGGCCTCCCGATCCCCGGCTTGCTGCCGACCGTGACGCTCGTGGACACCTCGCTCGCGAGCGTCCGCGTGGGCCGCCCGCTCTCGGTCACGAGCGCGAAGAACGGGACCACGACGCTCGTGCTGCAAGGTGGTGGCGTGACCAGGTCCGTGGTTGTCCAGGTGCAGCAGATCCCCGCCCTGGTGCAAGCGGCACCCACCTACGCGACCGCGATCCTCGCGGCTGCGGTGGGGACGGTCGTGCCGCTGCAATGTCAGGTGTGGGACGCCAAGGGCAACGTGATCGCCATGGACCCCGCCGTAACCGGGTCGGCGACCGGTGCGGTTGCGGGCACGCACTGCTCCGACGTCCACGTGCAGCGCTCCGGCCTCGATACGGTCCGCCTCGCCGCCGGCGGCGTCACCACCAGCGTACCGGTCGTCGTCGCGGTGCCGGCGGTGGTGAGCGGTTCGCCGCTCGGCACCTTCATCGACATCTCCAGCCTGCCGGGTGGGGAGCCGTGGGCACCGTCGGCGCGGATCAATAGCCACGGGCAACTCGAGGTGTACGTCGCCTGGGGAGTGACGGACTCGGTGACGGGGCTCACCCATGAGGATCTCCGCCGCCTCGTCTCCAGCGACGACGGCGTCACGTTCGCGAACGACGGCGTGGCCTTACAGCACGATTCGACCGAGTGCAGCCTGACCGGGTACGGGTTCGAAAACATGTTCATCGCGCCGCGCGCTGAGGCGCCGGGCTGGCGCATGTTCGTGGCTGGTGGTCAATTTAGCTGCTACGGGTGGCAGGTGTTCTCCGCCGTGTCGACCGATGAGAAGACCTGGACGCTCGATGATGGGCGCCTACGAGCACCTCACGCCGGCCGAAGAGAAGTTCCAGATCATGGAGTGGGACTCGGCCGACCAGATCAACTGGACGTACGGCCATACGGTGCTGTCTACGCGGCAAATGCCGGCGGCGGGCGCAGGCACGATCTATAGCCCGACCATCCGGCAGGTGGCACCGGGACTGTGGCGCATGATCTTCGCCGGGGACGACCGGTCCGGCGACCAGATGGTCGGTCCCCGCAGCTGGCTGTGGAGCGCGGTCTCGACCGACATGGAGAACTGGCAGCTCGAGGGGAAACTGATGGGTTCCGACGTCACGAGTCTGATGTATGCGAACCTGGCGGGGGACCGGCTGGTCTACATCCGTCAGGACGACAACGCGTCGGCGGCGCGCCTCGCCATCGCGACGGTCACGATGCCATGACGCCGCTCCACCAGTCGAGACGGCCCCCGACCCGGGCGCGAGTAGGGCAGGGTCGGGTGGCGTCCTGGTGGAGTCGGCTCAGCATCGGCTTGATCTTCTCGTTCGCCTGCTCGGGCGGTCTCACGCCACCCAGCTCCGTGAGCAGCGCGAGTGAACACCTGTGGGTCTTTCACATTAGCGGCGGCTCGTACGCCCCTCACATTCAGCTGGTCGCGATCCGCGATCGCGGCGCGCGGCTCGAGGACCGCGTGTTTCGCCCGCTCGCCTCGCGCGCGGCGGACGGCACACCCACGAACGACTTCGCCGGCCTGGTAGCGACGGCGGATGACGCCAGCGGGCTGCGTTGGACGCTGCGCCAGCCGGACGGCCAGGCCCTGCGACTCAGTTACGCAGTCACGGAAGACACCGCCACCGGCGCACTCACGCTACCGGATGGCACGCGCTACCCGCTGGTCGGCGTGCGCTTCGACTCGGCCGCCGTGAGCCTCGTGGCACCGACCCTCGTGCCGGTGAACGACGGCCCGCAGCCCGTCGTGGTCCTCCGGCTGGATGACACGCCGGCAACGGACCGTGACTTCCTCGCGCGCCTCAAGGCGCGCGGCCTGGTGGCCGAGATTGCCGTGCCCACCCGCTGGGTGGGCCAGGAGAAGTTTCTGACGTGGGACGACCTGGCGTACTGGCGCGGTCAGCGCATGGGCATCGTGATGCATTCCCGCTACCACCGGCGCACCAGCGCCGATGCGCAGCATTTCATCGCCGAGATCGTCGGCGGCTTCGCCGAGATGAAGGCGCACGGGTTCGCGAGCAGCGTGTTCGTGCAGCCCGGCACCTGGGCCGACTCGATCAACTTCAGCTCGCCGCAGACGCTGGCGGCGTGGCGCGGCGCCTTGCTCCGTACCTTCGCGACGGTGGCGGAGTGCTACGCCTACGGGTTTTGGCACCCCCGCTCGGCCCTCAACCCGATGGGCCTCGGGCATGTCACCGTCTCAGAGGGCGCGACCGTCGCGAAGATTCGCGGGTTTTGGGACGTGGCTCAGCGCCCCAACCACGCCACCGTCTTCCTGATCCATACGCATAGCCTGCAGACCAAGGATCAGCTCGACTGGTTCCTGGACCTGGTCGCGGCGGCCAAGGCACGCGGCACCGTGCGCCTCGTCACGACGTCCCAAGACCTCTTCGGCACGACGCCATCCGCGCCGAGCGCGCTGCCCGACACCGGCTCTGGGACCCTCATCCAGATCCAGTACTAGCCGCCGTCCTCAGGAACCGGGCCGAACGCGAGCCGCGCGGCCTTCGGGAGATAGCAGGGCATCGACGGCTACCGGCAGCGGGCGCGCACGCGGCGCCAGCGTCCGAGCCGAAGTGAGCTCGGCAGGTGAACGCGCGCTCAGCTACGCCAGGTATTTCGCCAGCGGATCCCAGTAGTTCGCCTTCCAGCCCGTCGCGAGATGCTCCGCCTGGCCCTTGGGAAAGCCCGTGTGGTCGAACACGAGCTTGGTGCTGGTCCCCTGCGCTACGAGCTCGAACCGCGCGATGGAATAGAGGCCGGGCTCCCACCCTTCCGAGCGCCACGCTTGCACGATGCGCTCGTTGGGCACGAGCTCGACGTTACGCCCCTTGATCCGGGCGCCGAAGAGCGTGAACGCCCCGCCTACTGCGCGGTCGATCGCTGCTGGCTGGCCTCCGGTGACCCTGCTGAACTGCTTGTCGTCCATGATCGCTGCGTAGACGCGCGCGCGGCTCGCGTTGAATACCGCTACTTGATGGATGGCTTCCGCCGTACGGGAGATACCGTCGTCCGGCGCGTCCCGCGTCGCCCGGGCGGCGGATCCGAGCCCGGTTCCGTCGCCGAGAGAGCAGCTGCATGGTCATTCTCCTTCCAAATGGTGGTTGTCCGTCGAGTAACGTACGCCGTGCCCGGCCGAGGCGTACCGGCTTGACCGTTTGCTGACGTGGCGCGCTGCGACTCGCGAACGGATCGGCGCACCAACCAGTGTGGCGATGCTCGCTCGGGGCGTTGGCGCTCACGAGCGACGTAGAGCGGGCTCGGCGAGACAGACGCCCCATCCACCATTCAGCGGAGGTACCAGGATGCGAAAGTCAGTTGCGTTGGCAGGGGTCGCCGCAATGCTCCTCGCGGCACCGACCTATGCGCAGGTGCGGCCGACTGCTCCGCAAGAGCTCCAAGCCGCGCAGTTCCTCGTGGGGACGTGGCGCTGCTCGCACACCGTCGGCGACTTTGCCGGGACGTACACCACAACCTTTGCGAAGGCGTTTGGGAACGCGTGGCTCAGACAGACCTACGATTTCCCGGTCACGGGCGAGGGAGGCGCGGCCCAAGCCGAATATTTCATCGGGTACGACGCGCGGCGCGACGGCTGGGTGCGCTTCGGTGCCATGAGTACGGGCCAGTACTTCGCCATGCTCGGCAAGCGGGTCGACAACGTCTGGTCGTGGAACTACGTGCTGCCGGGGCTCTTCGGCAGCGCGGTGTATACGAAGAAATCGGATGCCGAGTTTACGGTGGATGGCCCGAGCTACCCGGAGAATGGCAAGCAGGTCACGGAGCACCACACCTGCCAGAAGTCGTCGTAGACGCTCGCGGGCGGGGTCGCGTGCCGGGCGGCCGGTGGCGCGACGGCGATCGCGGAGCGCGGCAGCAGTCGCGTGCGCCTAGGAAGGGCCGATGCGGAGCCGTGCGGTGGCGATGGAGATCTCCTGGAGGAAGAAGAGCAGGCCCCCGATAAAGGCGACCATCCCAGCGACGAACAGCAGGGCGACTGGCACGGAGGTGTCAAACCCTCCAAAGGCGCCGACGAAGAGCGTCGCGATGACGGCGCACACCAGCAGCGCTGTAACGGTGCACAAAATGATCGCCTGACTGATGTGCCGGGCGCGGCGCGCGAGGGTGCTGAGTTCGGCGTGAATCGAAGCGGCGGCGTCAGGTGTGCTCGTGGCCAGCTGGGTCTCGAGCAATCGGGCGCGATCGATGATGCGCGAGAGACGGTTGGTGAGGACCGCCAACATCGCCCCGATCCCGGACAGCAGGAAGACGGGTGCCACGGCCAGCTGGATGGCGTGGGCGACTGCGCTGATCCCGACGTCTTGTTGCATGAGCCAACCGAGGCGCAGGTGTGGATCGCGACCGCCTGAGATAATGCTGCAGCAGTCGGCGCCCGGCTAGCAGGTGCGCGTGGGAAGGCTCTGCAGGCCACAGCCTGCGCCGCAACGGAAACCCCGAGGTGACGGCGCCGGCCGGCACGCTGCGACGAGTTACCGCGCCAGACGTCGGAACGCGCTTCGGCCGCGACTATCGTCGCGTTGTCCAGGAACTGTCAAAGGTGGTCGACGCCTCTTGTGAGGCTCCTGACCGCCCGGCATGTT
>WNFD01010199.1_pt1 | contig 11694 bp, 10 predicted proteins | sample 5400491 | NCBI WGS metagenome assembly WNFD01 (sample SAMN13153343, study PRJNA577476) | soil metagenome | isolation source: 120 cm saprolite under Douglas fir tree site 2 hole 2 replicate 2 | place: USA:California | collected 2015-04-18 | reverse complement strand
AGGCGCTCGAGTACGCCCGCACGCGCACGCAGGGCCGGCCGCTCTCCGCTCGCGACCCGCGCAGCCCGCAGGTGCCCATCGTCCAGCACGCCGACGTCCGCCGCATGCTGCTGCGGCAGAAGGCGATCGTGGAGGGGGCGCTCTCCTTGCTCGCCGCCTGCGCGCGCCTCGCCGACCTGGCCGCTCACGCGGAGCGCGAGGCGGACCGGAGCCGCTGCTCGGTGCTGCTCGACCTGCTCACGCCGGTGGCGAAGACCTTCCCCGCCGAGAAGGGGTTCGAGGCGAACGTGCTGGCCGTGCAGGTGCACGGCGGCTACGGGTATACCAGCGAGTACCTCCCCGAGGCCTGGATGCGGGACCAGAAGCTGAACACGCTGCACGAGGGAACCAGCGGCATCCAGGCGCTCGATCTCCTCGGCCGCAAGGTGCTGGGCACCGGCGGCGCGGCGCTGCGCGCGCTCGCCGAGCAGGTGATGGCCGACTGCGAGCGCCCCGGCGTCGACCCGGAGGAGAGCGCGCAACTCCAGCGCGCTTTGGCGACCATCGGCGAGACGACGATGCACCTCGGCTCGCTCGGCGATCGCGACGCGATGATGCGGAACTCGTCCGACTACATGGAGCTGTTCTCGATCGCCGTCGTCGCCTGGCAGTGGCTGCTCCAGGCGGCCGCCGCGCGCGAGGGGCTGCGCCGGGATCCGGCGTCTTCCGATTTCTACCAGGGCAAGCTCGCGGCGGCGCGCTATTGGTTCGCCACGGAGGTGCCGCGCATCGATCAGCTCTGCGCGCTGTGCCGCTCTCCGGACGACTCGTACGCGACGATCCGACCCGAGTACTTCTAGAACGTCTTCGGGTGCCTCAATCAGGGATGAAGATCGCGTCGATGCCGACGTGCTCCATCGCCTGGCAGCGAGAGGCAGCGACGCACCCGCTCCCGGGGAAACTTTGGGAATTGACGAAGAATGTCGTGGAGCCGGCGACAACGTGGACGACGCGGCGGAATGGAACAGGGAAGTAGTAGTTGTCGTCAGGGGTTGTATCCGGAGAGACGCCCGGAGCAGCCGGCATCGAGCTCGGCAATTTGAGGAACGCGTGGTGCCCGTACTCGCTGCTTGGGCAGTCCGTGGCGGACGTTCCGACGAAGACGAAGCCGACCGTCTGATAAGGACTGTTCTTGTAGATGGTGTCGGCCGTCGACCTGTTGAACTTCATGATCGCCGTGCCTTCGACGACCACCGTTCCTTTCACGGGTGCGTTGACCAGGAGCGAGGCGCTTCCGTAGTTGGCGCAAGCATTACTGATTGCCGCGTCGAGGTTCTGGAAGTTCGCGCTAGCGACGAAGCTCTTGGGGGCGGCCTGGCCCGGAGGCCCAGGGTCACCCTTGAGGCCGGGCGGGCCTGCAGGCCCAGCGAGACCGGTGGGACCTGTCGGTCCGGCAGGACCCACCGACCCGGCCGAGCCACTGCATGCGGCAGCCGCTACTGCGATAACGAGAAGCAAACGGATATGCATAATCCCCCCTTACATTCGACACGTATCCGAGTGCGCGGTCGCGAGCGGGGACGAATGATTCAGACCGACCGATTCTGGGCCGCGCAAGGACAACGGTCACTCTGTAATATGGCGCCCGGCACCACTAAGTTGTCAAGAGACCTTTATCGATCCATTGCTGACTCGGGATATGGTCGGATGCTGTGGCGTGAGCTCGCTGCGGCTCGAGTTTCCGGACTAGACGAGCGAGAGCCCGGTCGCGATGACGACCAGTGCAATGCCGTCCATGGCCGTGAGGGGCTCGCCGAGCAGCAGCGCGCCGAGCAGCAGGCCGAACACGGGAGTCAGGAAGAAGTAAGCGCTGACGCGGCTGGCCTCGCCGTGCTGCAGGATCCAGAACCACAGCATCGATGCGCCGACGCTGAGGACGACGACCAGGTAAGCCAGGCTGGCCACGATCGGCGCCGTCCACTGGACGTGCGGCGCCCCCTCGATCAGCAGCGCCGCGGGGACGAGCGCGAGACCTGCGCAGAACAGCTGGGCGGCATTCAGCACCACCGGGTGCGGCCGCGCGCGCATGCGCTTGTAGAGCACGTTCGAGAAGACGAAGGCGAGGACGCCGGCGAGCGAGAGCAACACGTCGACCGGGCGCGCCGCGCTCGATCCGGTTCGCGTGTGCATCGCGAGCACCACGCCCGCGAAGCCGAGGACCAGCCCGCTCGCCTTGCGGAACGTGAGCGGTTCCCGGAGCAGCCAGGGCGCCACCAGCGCCAGGATGAGCGGGTTCGTGCTGGCGACGATCGAGCCCATCCCGGCGGACATGTGGCGCAAGGCCTCGTAGCTGAGCCCGAGGTACACGGCGTTGCCGCCCAACCCGAGCGCGAACAGCCGGAGCCAGGTCCCACCGTCGCGGGGCACGGGCAGCCTGGCGACCCACGCGCCCGCGAAGAGCAACGCGCCGGCGAGGAGGAACCGGATCCACAGGATGGTCAGCGGAGGGGCTCCGAGGGCGAGGATCCTGCTCGGGACGAACGCGCTCGCCCAGAGCAACACGTAGAGGATCGCCGCGGCGACTCCCAGGGCCGGTCGGGGCCGCGGCTGTGTGGGCAGGGGAACTTCGGCCACGGTCGCTGAGATGTCAGTTCGGGCGCCGCGGTTCGGCGGCCCGCTCGAGTTGCTCGATCTGCTCGCGCGCGTCGTCCAACTGGGCGCGCAGGTCCTGGACCTCGGCCTCGCGCTGGCGCAGCCGGGCCTGCACGTCGGCCAGCTGGAAGAGGAGCCCGCGGATCTGGGTCATCAACCGCGCGGCCTCCGATTGCTGCGGCTCGGCGTTGGGCGGCGGCGGCGCGGCGGGCTGCGGGGGCAGCGCCGGCTTGGAGGTGGCGAGCGGCGCCTCGTCCGCCTCGAGAGCCTCGCTGATGTCCCGCAGGATCGCCTCGGGATCGCCGGCCGGTCCCTGGCCGCGAGCCGCCCGGCCAGCGCCCTGGGCCGGCGCGCGCGCGGCGGGAGCGGTCGACGCCCAGGGGACCTGCTCCGCCCCGCCAGGGTTGGTGCGGCGCAGCTCGGGCGAGACCACCGCCTGCACGCGATCGATGCCGAGCGCCGTGAGCAGCTCCTCGAGGCGGTCAGCCTCGTCCGCCTCGATCTCGGTGAATTGCACGCCGAGCCCCGGGATGAAGCGCGCGCTGGCCGCCTCCTCGGGGGTGATCACGCCCGCGACCAGGCCGGCCAGGTGCAGCGGCTTGCGCCCACCCGGCTTGACCAGGTCGATCTGCAGCGCGGTCCCTTGCGGGAGCTGCTGCTCGGTGCGCAGGAACAGCCCTCCCGCGGAGAGGTTCTCCACCTGGCAGGCGAACGCCGCCGAGGGCCCGCGGACGTGCGCGACGACCCCGCGGGGTCTCACGCGCGTGGACCTTCTCTTTTCCTTGCTGGTCGCCACGGCCCCAATCTACCGCGATGCGTGCGCCGTGGAGAAGAATCGTGACACGGCCGGCGCCTGCGCGGCCCGGAAGGCGGCGCAGGTGCGCAGCTTCTCGACGGCCTGCGCGTAGCGGCGCGGGCCGCCGGGCAACCCCGCCATCCGCTCCCGGAAGAAGGCCTCCACTTCGGCGCGCTTGCCCTCGTCGCAGAGCGCGGACCCGGCGGCGACCAGCCCGGCCGCCTCGCGTGCCGGCAACCTGCCCGCGAGCTCCCCGAAGTTCTCGCGGACGAAGTCGTACGCGGCCCCGCGGGCCTCGACGGACTGCGTGGCGCCATAGACCAACGTGATCGCCTCGCGCGCGGGGAACTCGCTGGAGAGCGCGACGCGCATCGCGTCGCGAGCGATCGCCGGATCGCGGAACCTGCCCATTGCCTCGAGGAGCAGGAGCCGGTGATGCCGGTCGCCTTCCTTCCGGGCGGCGGCGTGGAGCTCATCGAAGAACGCCCGGTCCCCGTGCTCGGCGGCGATCGTCAGGGCGACGGGGACCACGGTGGGATCGACCGCGCGGCGGTCCGTGAGCCACGCCTGCGCCCGCGCGCGCGCCTCCGAGACGACCTCCGGGTCGTCGGCCGCGTGCCCCAGCACTTCGAGCAGCGATGCGCGGAGCAGCTTGAGCTCGTCAGCCTCCCCGCGCCTGGGCGTCCAGCCGAGCAGGCGCGCGCGCTGCGCGTACAGGTCGCGGATCCAGCGGCGGTACTGCGGCAGCTCCGCTTCGCGGAGGAGGTCCTCGTCGCGGAGCCCGCTCGCCACGGCGATCGTCGCTTCCACGACGTGCCGATCCGGATCGCGCGCCAGCGGCGCGACCACCCGCAACAGCTCGCCGTGGTCCAGCTTTCCAGCGCGCGAGAGCGCGACCAGGTCCTGCAAGGCGGCAACGCGTTCCGCCGGGACCAGCCGCCGCCCGCCGTCCGCCAGCAGCCCCTCCTCGTGCGCGGAGAGGTGGTAGTACCCGGCCGCGCCCGGGTTGGCGACGAGATCCTTGGGGCAGCCCTTCGTTGGCAGCTCGGCGGATCCTGACTTCGCCGCCAGGAGCGCGCAGGTCCGGCCGCCGCTCCAGCGCGCGCAGATCGGGACCTGCCAGATCTGCTGCCGCTGCTCCGGCGTCGGCTCCGCGCCGAGCGGCACGTACCGCTCCTGCGACAGCTCGAGCCGCGGCCGCTTTCCCGGCTCGCAGCGCACCTGCGCGGTGACGAGCGGGACGCCGGCCTGATCGAGGAAGGTGGAGAAGGCGGGCTGGATGTCCAGGCCGGCCTCGGCCGAGACGTCGGCGAGGAAGTCGCTCGCGGTCGCGGTCGAGTACGCGTGCGCCTTCAGGTAGCGCTGGACGCCGCGGCGGAACTTTTCCGGGCCGACGAACTGCTCGAACATGTGGATGACCGACGCGCCTTTCAGGTAGGTGATCGCGTCGAACGCGTTGAGCATGTCGTCGTCCGACTCGATCGGCTGGCGGATGCGGCGCGCGGTGAGCAGGCTGTCCGCCGCCAGGGCGCGCCCGCGAGCTCCGACGCGATCCAGGGCCGCGCCCCATTCCGGGTGCCACGACTCGAGCGCCTTGTAGGTCATCCAGGTGGCGAACGCCTCGTTGAGCCACAGGTCGTCCCACCAGGCGTTGGTGACCAGGTCGCCGAACCACATGTGGGCGATCTCGTGCGTGGAGATGCTCGCCTGCGCGCGGCGGAAGGAGGGGGTGTCCTCGCCGGGAGGCGCGAGCAGGAGCGTCGACCCGTAGGTGACGAGCCCGACGTTCTCCATCGCGCCGCGCGCGAGCGGCACCGCGATCACGTCGAGCTTCTCGAACGGGTAGGCGATGCCGAACCAGCCCTCCAGGCGCGGCACGATCTGCGGGGTGATCTCCTTCGCCCAGCCGGCCTGCGGGACCAGTCCCTGCGGGACGATCACGCCGACCGCCGTGCCGCCCTCGCCCGCCTTCCCCGCGTCGATGCGTTCCCAGGGGCCGACCGCGAACGCGGTGAGATAGCTGGGCAGCGGGCGGGTCGGGGCGAACCGCACCGTGGTGAAGCCGTCCGCGCCGTCCTGTTGCGACTCGACCGGGGTGTTGGCGAACGCGCGCTGTCCCGTCTTGATGCGGAGGGTGAGCTGCCAGGGCGCCTTGAACGACGGCTCGTCGAAGCAGGGATACGCGCGCCGCGCGTCGATCGGCTCGAAGTGCGTCGACGCGTACCATCGGCCGCCCTCCTCCGTCTGGAAGATGCCGGCGCTGTCGCGGCGCGAGACGCGGCCCGAATACGTCAGGCGCAGCGTCGCGTCGCCCGGAGGGAGGGGCCTCTCGAACGCAATTCCGACGATGTCCTTCGGCTGCGCGAGCACGCGCCCCGGCAAGGTCGCTCCGCGCGCCCGCGCTTCCGCGCGCGAGAGCTGGAGGTCTTGCGCGTTCAGCCACACCACGGACGTCGCGGCCAACACGTCGAGGTCGATCTCGATGACGCCGGTGAACCCGTCCTGGTCCGGCACCACGGTGAGGGTCGGCCGGTAGCGGACCGGACGGACCGCGTCCGGGAGCCGCAGCGCGGGCGGCTGCGCCTCGGGAGCGTCGGATCCCGGCGCCGTGGTGCTCGCCGCGGCCGTCGGGTTGGCGCTGGGACCCGCTTGCGGGGCGGTGGGCCCGGGCGCTCCACGCTCGGTGGCGCACCCCAGCGCGAAGAGCAGCGGCACCAGTCGCTTCATCTGCAACACCTCCGGGCCGCGCACCATCCCGCGGCGCCGCGCGGTTTGCAAACCTGCACGCTCGCGCTCCGTGCAGTACAAGGAGCCGTGCCCGCCGTGTTCGAGCTCCAAGGAGTGGCGCACCGCTTCGGACGGCTGGGGCCGCTGGACCTGCGCGTCGCCGAGGGGGAGACGCTGGCCGTGCTGGGTCCCAGCGGCGCCGGGAAGACCACTCTCTTGCGCCTCCTGCTCGCGTTGCTCGCGCCGGACCAGGGCGCGGTGCGCTTCCGCGGCGAGGACGTCCGCGCGCTCGATCCGGCCGCGCTGCGCCGCCGCATCGGGTACGTCGTGCAAGGGGGAGGGCTGTTCCCGCATCTCACCGCCGAGGGGAACGTGACGCTGGTCGCGCGCTGGCTGAAGTGGCCCGAGGAGCGCATCGCGCGCCGGCTCGACGAGCTGCTGCACCTGGCGCGGCTTCCGGAGGCGGCGTTGCAGCAGTACCCGGCGCAGCTCTCCGGCGGGCAGGCGCAGCGGGTGGGCCTCTTGCGCGCGTTGATGCTCGACCCGGAGGTGCTCCTTCTGGACGAGCCGCTCGGCGCGCTCGACCCGGTGACCCGGTTCGATCTGCAGGCGGACCTGCGGACCGCCTTCGAGCAGCTGCGCAAGACGGTGGTGCTGGTCACCCATGACCTCGGGGAGGCCGCCTTCTTCGCCCACCGGATCGCCCTGCTCCACGAGGGCCGCATCGCGCAGGAGGGCACCTTCGAGGAGCTGGCGCGCGCTCCGGCGGACCCGTACGTGGCGCGCTTCATCCACGCGCAGCGCGCTCCGCTGGAGCGGCTGCGATGATCCTCGCGCTGCTCGCCGTGGTGCAGATCGGCTCCAAGGCGTTCACCGAGTCGGTGATCGTGGCGGAAATGGCCACGCAGATCGCCCGGAGCGCGGGCATCGAAACGGTGCACCGGCGCGAGCTGGGCGGCTCGCGCATCCTCTGGGAAGCGCTCCTCCGCGGAGAGATCGACGCCTATCCCGAGTACACGGGCACCATCGCGCAGGAGCTGCTGCCCGGCCAGGGCGATCTGCGCGACCGCGTCGCCGGCAAAGGCGTGGTGATGTCCCGCTCGCTCGGGTTCTCCGACAGCTACGCGATCGGCATGCAACGGCGCGCCGCGGAGCGGCTCGGGATCCGCACGCTGGACGACCTCGCGCGCCACCCCGGGCTGCGGCTCGGCTTCAGCAACGAGTTCATGGACCGCAAGGACGGCTGGCCCGCTCTGCGCGCCGCCTACCGGCTGCCGCAGCGCAGCGTCCGCGGCATCGAGCACGACCTCGCCGTGCGCGCCCTCGCCGGCGGCGCGATCGACGCGACCGACCTCTACACGACCGACGCCGAGATCGCCGCCTACGACCTGGTGGTCCTCGAGGACGTGCGCCGCTTCTTCCCCGACTACGAGGCGGTGCTCTTGTGGCGCAAGGACCTGCCCGCCGACGCCGGCTCGGCGCTCCGGAGACTGGAGGGGCGCATCTCCGCGCGCGAGATGATCGAGATGAACGCCCGCGTGAAGCTGCGCCACGATCCGGAGGCCGCCGTCGCCGCCGATTTCCTCGCCGGCGCTCTCGGGGTACGCGGCGCCGCGCGCATCGAGGGACGCGCCCGCCGCATCGCCGCACGCACCGTCGAGCACCTCGAGCTGGTGGGGATCTCGCTCGCCGCGGCGCTGGTGGTGGCGGTGCCGCTCGGCATCGCCGCCGCGCGCAGGCCGCGCGCCGGGCAACTGCTGCTGGGCGCCGTCGGGCTGGTGCAGACCATTCCCTCGCTGGCCGTGCTCGTCTTCATGATCCCGCTGCTGGGGATCGGCGCGCGTCCCGCGATCGCCGCGCTCTTCCTCTACAGCTTGCTGCCCATCGTGCGGAACACGGCGGCGGGCCTCTCCGGCATCCCGCCCGAGATCCGCGATTCCGCCGAGGCGCTCGGCCTTCCGCGTTTGGCGCGGCTGCGGCTCATCGAGCTGCCCCTCGCCTCGCCCGGCATTCTCGCCGGCGTCCAGACCGCCGCGGTCATCGACGTGGGCACCGCCACGCTGGGGGCGCTGATCGGCGCGGGCGGGTACGGGCAGCCGATCCTCACCGGCATCCGGCTGGCCGACCTGGGCCTCATCCTGGAGGGCGCGGTGCCCGCGGCGCTGCTCGCGCTCTTCGCGCAGGCGCTGTTCGAGCTGCTCGGCCGCGCCGTCGTCCCGCGAGGCTTGCGCCTGTGAGCGTGCGGCTGCGCAGCGCGCGCGGACGCGGCGTGCTGGTGGCGACCGTGCTCGGCTCGGGCGTGGCGTTCCTCGACTCCACCGTCGTCAACGTGGCGCTGCCGGTCCTGGGGCGCGAGTTGCACGCGGGCATCGCCGGGCTGCAGTGGACGATGGATGCGTACTTGCTCACGCTGACCGCGCTCCTGCTCCTCGGCGGATCGCTGGGCGACGCGCTCGGGCGCCGGAAGACGTTCGTCGCCGGCCTCGCCTGGTTCGCGCTCGCTTCGGCGGCCTGCGGGCTTGCGCCCTCCATCGGCGCGCTGGCCGTCGCCCGCGCGGTGCAGGGCGCGGGCGCGGCGCTGCTGGTCCCGGGGAGCCTCGCCGTCCTGCGCTCGAGCTTTGCCGAGGAGGAGCAGGGCCGGGCGGTCGGCGCCTGGGCGGGGCTCTCCGGCGTGACGGCCGCGGTGGGTCCTCTGGTGGGCGGGTGGCTCATCACCGCGTGGTCGTGGCGCGTGATCTTCTTCCTCAACCTGCCGCTCGCTGCCGCGGCGGCGTGGGCCGCGCTGCGCTGCATCCCCGAGTCGCGCACCACGGGGCTGCGCGTCGACGTGCCCGGAGTGATCGAGGCGCCGGTCCGCGGCCCCGGGGTGGCGGTGGCGGCGGCGCTTGGAGCGGCGTCGCTCGCGGCGTTCGTCTGGATCGAGGCGCGGCATCCGGACCCGATGCTCCCGCTGGACCTCTTCCGCTCCCGGCAGTTCTCCGGCGCGAACGCGGTGACGCTCGCGGTCTACTTCGCCCTGAGCGGAGCGACGTTCCTGCTCATCATCCACCTCCAGAGCGTGCTCGGTTACTCGCCTCTGGCGGCGGGCGCGGCGCTCACGCCCGTCACGCTGCTGCTGCTGGTCCTCTCCCCACCTGCGGGGAAGCTCGCCTCGCGCATCGGGTACCGCGCGCCGATGACGGCGGGCCCGCTCATCGCGGCCGTTGGCGTCGCGCTGCTGGCCAAGGTCGGGAGGGACTCGAGCTACGTCTCGGGCGTGCTACCAGGGATCGCGGTGCTGGGTCTCGGGCTCGCGGCGACGGTCGCTCCGCTCACCACGGCGGTGCTCGCCGGGGCGAAGGAACTCCACGCGGGAGTGGCCGCCGCGGTCAACACGGCGATCTCGCGGCTCGCCGGGTTGCTCGCGGTCGCGCTGCTGCCCTTGCTCGCGGGCATCTCGGCCGCCGACGCCGGCTCGCTCGCGGCCGGCTTTCCGCGCGCGATGTGGATCTGCGCGGCGGTGTGCGCGGCGGGCGGATTGTGCGCGCTGGCCACGCTGCGGACCTAAGACGCAGCGCCGCCTCAGGGGCGGCGACTGTCGGCGGCCCGCGGGTGCCGCAGCGCGGCGCGACGGCGGCCAGCGCGTCTGCTACACGCGTCCCGGCTACGTCCGCGATCGCCCCCGGAGGTTCGCCATGCGCACCCAGATCCTCGGCAGCGGCTTCGTCACCGGCCAGAACCTCGTCACCAACGACCAGCTCGCCCGGATGATGGACACCTCCGACGGGTGGATCCGCGAGCGGAGCGGCGTGGAGACGCGCTACTACGTCGAGCAGGGGACCACCACCAGCGACCTGGGCGCCGGCGCGGCCAGGAAGGCGCTCGAGGACGCGGGCGTGGCCAAGGAGGAGATCGATTACATCGTGTTCGCCACGATGACCCCCGACCACTACTTCCCCGGCTGCGGCGGCATCCTGCAGGACAAGCTGGGGCTGTCGCACGTGCCGGCGCTGGACATCCGGCAGCAGTGCACCGGCTTCATCTACGGCCTGCAGATCTCCGACGCGCTGCTCAAGGCGGGCCAGGCGCGCACCGTGCTGCTCGTCGGTCCACTCCGACGGGGCCAACTTCAAGGACCTCTACGTCCCCGGGGTTGGATTCGCCCGCCGGCCGTACGTCAGCGAGGCCGACGTGCGCGAGTGGCGGCACGTCCCCGAGATGAACGGCCGCGCCGTCTTCAAGGCGGCTGTGGCGCGCATGCCCGAGGTGGTGCGCGAATTGTGCAAGAAGCAGGGCGTCGCGGTCGCCGAGATCGACCTGCTCATCGCGCACCAGGCGAACCTGCGCATCAACGAGATGGTCCAGCGCGTCCTCGGCCTGCCCAACGAGCGCGTCTACAACAACATCCAGCGCTACGGAAACACCACCGCCGCCACCATCCCCATCGCCCTGGACGAGTGCCGGAAGAGCGGCCGCATCCGCCCCGGCAACCTGGTCTGCTTCGTGGGGCTAGGCTCGGGCTTTCACTGGGGCGCAGCGCTGATGCGGGCGTAGGTCAGCGTCGCACGTCCATCTGGCGGATCGTGGGCGCCGCCCGAGTTGTTAGCCCGCCGGCAAGCCCAGCGTCCATCCGATGCGTAGCAACCACGTGTGCGGCTGCGCCACGAGCTGCCGGTGCCCGTACGAGGTGAGCAAGTCCACTCCGTCGGGGTCCACCGGTCGTCCGCGCCGCGCAGCGTGGATCATCGCGTTCCCGAGCACATACGCGATCGCGTTGGCGGTTTCCGTCGGCGAGCGCAACTGGTGCGCGTGGTAGCGGTCGGCAAAGACCTTGCCGCGTCGCTCGAGAACGCGGTTCACCGCCCTCGCGATGCGAATCGACAGGCCCTGGATTGCGCGCGCCAGGGCGGTCGCATCCTGCGCCTCGACGATCAGGTGCAGGTGATTCGATTGCACCGAGAAGTGAACAAGCCTGAACCCGTCGCGCTCGCAACCCGCCCCGATGCACGACGCGACCACGCGAAAGCAGGCACGGCTCCGGAGACGCGCTGCCTCGTCTCGCACTCGAGCGGTGACATGCACCGGATATCTAGCGGCGAGCTGCGGTCTGCGCGTGTGCGGCACGCCCGCTCCCGGCTTCTTCGGCCGCCCCGCGCCTGGTCGGTACCCCCCGCGCCCGCGGTACCGCAGCTCCAATCCGAGTTGCTTCGCCTTCCGTCGCGCCATTGAAAACAGCATAAATCGTGACACTGACATTCGAAGCGGCCAGGCCATGCGCGATCCAGTAGCCGTGACGAGTGCGCACGTCAGGGTCAATCGATTGAGCGTGAACCGCAGCGGCGACTACTCGCTTCGGAGCACCGTCATCGGGTCGAGGCGTGCCGCGGCGAGGGCGGGCAGGAGGCTGGCTGCCAGCGCTACCGTACCGAGCGTCGCCGCGACGACCGCGAAGGTCAGCGGATCGCGCTCGCTGACCCCGTAGAGGAGCGCGGCCAGGAACCGCGAAAGGGCAAGCGCTCCAAGGACGCCCAGCGAAACGCCCAACAGGGCGAGGCGCGCGG